>Ga0326728_10000421_pt1 | contig 166139 bp, 159 predicted proteins | sample MB3enrmetagenome_FD_207602 | JGI IMG/M metagenome (GOLD analysis project Ga0326728, IMG submission 207602) | Lab enriched peat soil microbial communities from McLean, Ithaca, NY, United States - MB31MN | ecosystem: Environmental > Terrestrial > Soil > Wetlands > Peat | place: USA: New York... | reverse complement strand
TGAGCCCCTGGCAAATCATCGAGCGGCTCGCCCCCCGCTCGCCCCTCGAACTCTGCTTGCTTCCACCGGTCTTCCTGGATTATTACCTCAACGACTCAGGGGGATACGATGTGGGTAGGCTTCCCTAGCGCGCCGGACATCGGCGAAGCCACACGCTGGAACGCCCTGCACGATCTCCCGGAGTCACGCCCAAGATCGGGGTGTTCGAAATGGAGGTAGTACTTTAGTACTAAAATGATAGAACCTTTGTACCGTTGTTCCCATGCGGAACGGTACGCTATTTTCTGCTCCATCGGAGGTGGTCCGCCTGCTCGCCATGCGAATAAATGGCGAAAACGGGGACTGTTTTCTATTGATGTATTCTTAACAAGCTTGTAGTGTGTCCTACTTGACACTATCCGAATTAGGGATAGAGTGTCTCCATAGGTTTTTTCCCACGGAGGCACCATGTCACGTAGACTCGGGTCACTTGTTATTGTTTTAGGCATTCTTTTTTGCTCGATGGGGTTGAAGACGGTGTTGAGCGGTGGTCATTCCAGCGGCACGGTGATCGTGGCGAACGGCCCAGATCCTATGCCGGACCCACGCTAGTAGCCTGGCAAGTTCCGGCGCGAATTTCGCTTTCGCGCTTCGCAACAGGACCAGGCGAAGAGAGTTCTAATGCCTGGTCCGCTTGCTTCCTTTATTTGGTACTTCGGAACGGCTCTGGAGTTGGGCTTTGTGGTGTGTTCGATTGCCCGTAAGTCTTTCTTCCGTTATCTGTTTCTCAATTTATATTTTCTCCTCACTGTGGGCTCAAGCCTCGCGCGCCACTCTTTTCTCATTAGGTTTGGCAAATCCTCCATCGAATACCACTACGCTTACTTCTATACGGATGCGCTTCTGACAGTGGCGCTCTACGTGGCCTTGACTAGTCTCTATTCGCATGTTTTTGGCGAGCTTCGTTTCACCAAATACGTGCGCTCTTGTGCGGTTCTCCTTCTTGTTGGAACCGTCCTGTTTTCCTATGCGGTTGTGGCCCAATCCGAGCAGCGATTGGCGACAGCCTTCGCTTACGAGCTTTCGCAAAACCTCTATTTTGTCGGCCTCGTACTCACCTATATCCTTTGGGGCGCGGTTTTGAAATTGCGCGAAACGCGCACGCGTTTGGTGCAGTTCATTCTTGCTCTAGGTGTCTATTTCAGCGCCTATGCTGCGAGTTATTCGCTCGTCAATCTGGCCAGCAAGTATTCCGTTGTTCATGCTTTAGGACCCTTAGTGAGTTGCCTCTTGCCGCTTTCCTGGACGATTACCATGTGGCGGCATTCCGAGGAGGCGCGATTGGTGCCAGCGCACCTGGTGGCGGTGCCCCGATGATGGCGGCAATCATCTTCGTTGTTTCCGTCGTCACCCTTCTGATGTTCTTTGTCTCCTATTGCCGTTCGCTGATGGTCTCCTCCTCGCACCACACCCTCTCCCAGGAAGTGCGTGATGTCGCCGGAATCCCCGCCCGGGTTTCGGGGCAGGACTTCACCCGAGTTATGCAACTTTTGCAGTTGTGCCCCGAACGCCCGCGAGACCGCACCGGCCTTGAAGCCGTCGGCTTTTACTACGCCATGCTCGACTTGGTGCAAAAAAGTGTTGCCCGCGCCGTGCCTTCTCTGCACCTGTGGACGGAACACGAGCGTGCCGGTTGCGCAAATTTTGCGGCCGTGGCCCTGGACCGCCGCATCGCCTTCAGCCGCGAGATCCTTGCCCAGCAAGGCGACTTCTGATGCGATTTCCACCGCTGCCTTTTACGCCGCCTGCCTCGATTCCCTTGTGATTGACGGTCCTCGGATAGTGGTATTCTAGAGGTGCTCCTCACCGGAGTGAGAGCGTCCGCAGCGCAAAACGCACCGGTGAATACAACTTGTTCGCAGTGTGGCTCTGTGCTCCCTTCCGGCGAGCACTCATGTCGTTTTTGTGATTCCACGGCAGTGCTTCCGCTCCGGGGAGACCCTCCTTCTACACAGGGTAATCTCGCGCTTAACGGATTGGCTCGCGAAGAGTGGCGTGGTGAACTGAACCAGCGTCTCAAAGCCTATCGTGCCCGGCGCCGCAGGAGCGCCTCCAATGAGGCTCAGCCGGTCCTCCCTTTCGATGACCATGCGCTATCTCCTTCCGACAATGTCGCCGTCGAACTCGAAGAGCACTCCGCGGAGAAACACTCTCCTGTAAACGATTTCGCCTTCACCATTGCCATCGGCCGGATCGTCAGGGAGCCCGAGCCGGCGGATCCACGCCTGCTCATTGATGTTTCTGTTCCGCCGCGCCCCGAAGCGTCGGCGCCGGTAGCCGTGCCGGAATCGCTGCCTCCTGCCCAGAACGGCCTGTTTCCCGTTGCCTCGCTGGACCAGCGGCGCCGCGCCCTGCTGATTGACGCAGCCTGTCTCGCCTTTGCTTACGGTGGCTTTCTGGCTCTTTTTGGCTCGCTAGGCGGCCACTTAACTCTGAGCAAGCTCAGCGCGACCGTCTGTTTTCTCACCTTCGCCTTTGTTTACCTTCAGTACTTTGGGTTATTCACCATTTTTGGCGGCACCACTCCCGGCATGATGGTCTCTGGGTTACAGGTGGCCAGTTTCACGGGGGATGTGCCAACTCCGCGGCAATACCTGTTGCGTGCTGCGGGGTATGTTCTCTCGGCCGGCACTTGTTTTCTAGGCTTCCTCTGGGTCCTTTGGGACGAAGATGGGCTGACCTGGCACGATCGTGTCTCCCACACCTACCTGACACACGCCGAGCCCTTGGGAGAAAAAGATATCTCTCATCCGGCCGCCGCGCGCTAACTGCAGGCCCCAACCACTAAGAACCGCGCGTGGATCGAACGGAAAGTTTGGATGCCGGCAGCCGGGCGCCTGCGCCTGCCGCACGACGAAGCGGGCCCGCAAGGCACGCCGGGCGACCACCGCTGGACTCTATCGGGGGGAGAAAACTCAGTCGAGAAGAAGACTTCTTGAAGCTTTCAATCGGCCACGGACTGTTTTTTCACCACTTTCTCGTCCGAGGCAATCTTGCCGTCACGAATGAAGATGATTCGGTGCGCATGTTGTGCGATGTCCATCTCGTGCGTTACCAGAATAATGGTATTTCCTTGCCGGTGCAGATTTTCAAACAGGCCCATGATCTCTTCGCCGGTCTTTGAATCCAGGTTCCCGGTCGGCTCGTCCGCCAGCACGATAGACGGGCCATTCACAAGCGCTCGAGCGATCGCCACGCGCTGCCGCTGGCCACCGGAGAGTTCATTCGGTTTGAACTGCATGCGCGCAGTGAGATCCACGCGCTGCAGCGCCAGTTTGGCTTTCTCCACGCGTTCCTCGGCCGGCGTGCCGTTGTAGATCAGTGGCAGTTCGACGTTGTGCAGTGCCGTCGCACGAGGCAGCAGATTGAAGGTCTGGAACACGAAGCCGATTTCGCGATTACGGATAGACGCCAATTCGTCGTCATCCAAATCGCTCACCAGCCGTCCCGCCAACCAGTAGCGGCCAGAAGTTGGCGAATCCAGACAACCGATCAGGTTCATGAGCGTCGATTTCCCCGATCCCGATGGCCCCATGATGGCAACGTACTCGCCCTTGTGGATCTCCAAATCCACGCCTTGCAGCGCGTGCACTTGCTCCGCGCCCATCTCGTACGTCTTGGTCAAGCCTTCTGTCCGGATGGCAATCCCGGCATCAACCAAGTCCTGCCGATAAGACTCCGGCATTGTCATTTCCGAAGGCATGTCATCTCCCTATCGACCCATTTCCTTATTGTGTATCTTCGGTTTTCTTCGGCGCGGAGTTATCCACCTTCACGCGAGCTTCGGGCTTGAGCGTCCTTAGCGCCTTATAGCTTCCCACGACGATCTCATCACCCTCTTGAAGCCCTTCGGTGATCTCGATGTCGGTGACGCCTGAGATCCCCGTTTCCACCGGGCGGAAAACGGCCTTCTTCCCCTTCACCACGAACACGCCTTGGACTTCATCCTTCTTCGGGTCTCCTGGCGCCGCTGGTGGAGGCGCGGCCAATGTTACGTTCCCATCCTTCTTCGCGTTCTTGGCTGCTTCTTCCAGGTCCTTGCGCGACCTCATCGCCAGCGCCTGAATCGGAATTCCGACTACGCTCTTGCGCTCCGCCGTCTTGATCTTCGCTGTCGTCGACAACCCCGGTCGCAGGTTATCCGGGGGATTTTCCAAAGTAACCACGACCTTGAAATCCTTCGCTTCCTGGTTGCTCGTTGTCGTTTGCGTTGTCGCCAATCCGGAACTCCGCAGCACCGCTTGCGACCCGATATCTGTCACTTTCCCCTTGAACAATTTCCCGGGCACCGCATAAATCGTGACGTCCGCTTCCTGCCCAATCTTCACATTCACGATATCCGTTTCGTCCACTTTCACTTCCGAGGTCACCACGGACATATCGGAAAGGGTCATCAGGAAACTTCCATTCGCGTTCTGGATGCCAGGCACGACGTACTCGCCCAAGCGAACGGGAAGGTAACTCACGATTCCGTTGATCGGTGAAACATAGGTCGTCTTGGACAGAACATCCTTCGTCCGAACCAGCACTGCCTTGTTTTGATCCAATTGGGAACGCACCTGCTCAAGCTGCGCCTTCTGCGCCAGCATGCGTGCTCTCGATGCGTCCACCGTGGCCACTGCGGCGTCGTATGCCGTCTTCCGCTGGTCGAAATCCTGCTTCGGGATCAGGCCATCTTCGTACAATCCCTGCCCGCGCTCGTAGTCCAGCTTCGCCTTTTCAAGATTGGCCTGCTGCATGATCAAATCCGATTGTGTTGCCTTGAAGCTCGCTTCCGCAGCCTGCACCCCTGACTGATTCGAATTGATCGCGGCGGCTTGCGCCTGCACGTCGGCATTGGCCTGCACGTTTTCCTGCAGCAGCAGCTTGTCGCCCTTCTTGATGTGGTCGCCTTCTTTCACAATGATATCCGTGATCCGTCCGAAGCCCTGGGCCGTAATGTTTGTGTAGGTGGTAGGCTTGATTTCGCCGGAGGCGGTCACTAGGGAAACCAGGGAATCGAGTTTGGCCACCTTGGCGGTTTGCACCGTTACCACGCCTTTGTTCGCCTGGTAGATGCTGAACCACACGATCCCGCCCGCGAGCGCTGCGCCGCCCAGACCGATTGCGACCTTATGCCACGTCTTCATACTCTTCCTTTCGCTATTCTGCCACGGACCACCCGCGCGGGGTACACCTGAACCGAGCTATGCTGTTGCGTCTATCTCTAATACGACCTTCTAGGGCCAAATGTTTCGCAACTGGGCGCCAACTTGCCTGCGGCCGCTCTCGGCGTGTTAGTCTTCAAGGTTCTTAACTCATCCTACTACGCTACGGTTAGCCTGTTCCACCCTCATTCTAGGTCCAAAGTACAGTGCCAAAAGAGCCAAGGCAGCCCACCAGCCGCGTTCCCCGCTAACCTCCGACTTAAAAAGTTTGACGCGGCGATGCTGCTTCTTGGGTCCACCGAATTTCGATTTTCCAATTTCAAATTTCGCCTTTTTCCTCCGCCGGCTGCCCCGTCCCCTTGTCCATGGTCCGTTCGCTTGCAAGGTCCTGCACTTCGGACCAGTAGGCTGCGCTCTTGCCTTGGGATAGGCTGTGTAGGCTTGGGCGGTGTCGTCACTGGGGAACGAAGTGAGGGTCCCGTGTATTGCGAGCATTGTGGTTTGAGGATTTTCCCCGAGCGGCCTGTATGCACTCGCTGTGGCCGGGTGCCATTGCACGAGTGGCTTCAACTGATCAGCCTGGCCATAATTCTCCTGGCGACCATTGGCAATTCCGTTGCCGGCCTGTATCTGCTGCCGAAATTATCCGCCAAGCACCCGTCGGCATTTTATTTTCGCGGCTGGCTGTGGGCCGACCGGGAAACCGCGCTGTACGGATGGATGCCGCTGGCCGCCGCGCTGCTACTTTGGGAATTTTTTGTCTGGCGCAAGATTCGCAAGGCGAAACCAGTGCCGAAGATTAAAGGGTGGGTCAGCCGCAAGATTCTCGCCTTTGTGCTTGCGGTAGGTTTTGCGCCCATTCTTCCTTGGTGGATTCCCGCCAACCAGCCATCGGACAAAATGCTTGCCGCGTTCTCGCAGCACCCCGGTTTGCCCTGCTTAGTTTCCTGGAGCGGCGTGCTCCTCGTAGCGGTGGTTCTCTGTGTCAAGGCCGAGACCCGCGACTGCCTCCTTGGCAAAGGGAAACTCCTCTCGCTCGTAAGCCTGGGCGCGCTCGCCTTGTTTCTTGCGCTCACCCTGTTTGGCTGGTCGCTGAGCTGAGCGAGGGTCCTTCGCCTATTCTTTCTTTGTCTTCCGGAGCGCAGCCAAGGGATCGTGGCTGGACCGATCCTCGCCTCACTCATTGGGATATCTGCTCAACCTTGCACTCCCTCGTTCTTGAACCCTTCAACTCTTCTCTTTTGCGTGCCGCTCTTGCACGAGGGCTCTTGGGTTTCTCCGCTCTTTGGGAGGTGGAAGCTTCAGCTCTCACGCAACCGGTTGAAATGGAATTGGGCTTCAGCCCCTCAAGCCACGCCACTCGCCAAAAGTCCACCCTCTTAGCCCGAAGGTGGGGCACCCTCCTGTGAGGTGAATCGGAGCGCTGGTTCCGTGTTGACAGCTTCAGCCGCTGCCGTCCGCAAAGGGGGCCCAAGAGCCGACTATCTGGTTTGTCGAGCGCGGACGCAAGAAAAGCATGTTTTCCCCGAGTCGAAACGCCGCCAGCCGGGTTACTACCGGGTAGAGCACCATCCCGCATTGACAAGGAGACCCTCTCATGAGTTGCCCTCGTTCCTTGTTTGTTTCCGGCGCAGTTCTCGGCCTGAGCGCGCTTCTGCTCAATCTTGACGCTTGCGGCGGCGGCGCGGCACCCCCTCCAACGCCCAGCTACGCACTCGCTGCCGCAGCCTTGAACCCAGGTTCCATCACCGCTGGAAACACATCCAGTTCTGCCATCACTGTGACTCCGGCAGATGGCTATACCGGCAGCGTCAGCCTTTCGTGCAGCAACGTCTCTGGTGGTACGCCGGCTCCCACATGCTCCTTCAGTTCGAATCCGGTCGTGATCACCGGCACCGCAGCAGGTGCCTCCGCCCTGACGGTGTCCACTTCCACGAGCACCCCCGGCGGCAGCTACACCATTACCGTCACGGGAAGTGATGCCAAGAATCTAGCTCCCAGCAACGGCGCTCAGATGCTGACCCTGACAACGGCGGCGGTGATCCAGCACATTGTCGTCATCTTTCAGGAGAACCGCACCCCGGATAATCTCTTCCAGGATCCGGTGCTGATCAAAAACGGCGCAGATATTGCCCAGAGCGGCGTGAACTCGGTGGGCCAGACCATCACGCTGAGCCCCATCGACCTGGGCACGGCGGGTTCCAACCCTCAAAATTACGACCTGAGCCACGCCCATTCCGCCTTCGTTTCCATGTATGACGGCGGCAAAATGGATGGGGCGGACCTGGTCCCATGCAGTCCCGCCGCCAATTGCCCTCCCAATGCCCATCCCAACCCGCAATTTATGTACGTCAACCCGTCCGACGTTCAACCCTATTTCGCTTTGGCCGAGCAATACACCTTCGGCGACCGCATGTTTCAGACCAACCAGGGCCCCAGTTTTCCCGCGCACCAGTTCATTCTTTCCGGTACGTCCGCGCCCACTGCCACCAGCGATCTTTTCGCCTCCGAGAACATGAGCGGTGGAACCATCGCGGGCTGTATTGCCACAGCCGGGACCACGGTGGAGTTAATCAACCCGTTGGGCGTTGAGTCATCATCACAGTACCCCTGCTTCGAACATCCGACCCTGACTGACCTGCTGGATGCCAAGGGCGTGTCTTGGCGCTACTACGCCCCCTCTGCCGGTTCCATCTGGACCGCGCCCGACGCCATTGCGCACATCTGTGAGGTACAGACCATCAACGGCACGCTCACCTGCACCGGCCCGGATTGGACCAACAATGTGATCATCCCGCAATCCCAAGTCTTGCAGGACATCGCCAACAGCCAACTTGCGCAAGTGACTTGGGTCATCCCCGACGGCGCCCAATCCGATCACGCCGAGAGCAACAACGGCAGCGGACCCTCCTGGGTAGCCGCCATTGTCAACGAGATTGGCAATAGCCAGTATTGGGCAAACACCGCCATCATCATTACTTGGGACGATTGGGGCGGCTGGTACGATCACGTCGCGCCCAAGGTCGTCAACGACGGCGTTAGCTGGGGCTCGGGCTACGTCTACGGCTTCCGCGTTCCCCTTGTCGTTGTTTCACCTTACGCCAAAGCAGCTTACATTTCTCACACCACGCACGACTTCGGCAGCATCCTCAAATTCATCGAGACCACTTTCAGCCTGCCTTCGCTCGGATACGCCGACGTTCCAGCCGACGATCTTTCCGATTGTTTCAATCTTACCCATACGCCCATCACCTTCCAGAAAATTCCTGCGGCCCTCGATGCCGCCCACTTCATCAACGACAAGAGTCCGCCCACCGACCCCGATGACGACTAGCGCCGTTCCAACTTATTGCTCCGAGTTTCGGAGAGCCAGGAAGCAAGTCGCGTTCCGACCTATCAAGCCAAATAACTGTCCAACCATCAGACGCGAGCTTCGACAATGTATTGTCGAGGGATTTGTTCAAGCTAGTTGGACCTGTGAAAAGCGCTTCGGGCAGCCTTCTACATCCCCCCGGCTTATCGGGAGGTGTTCCAAGCGTTGAGCCCGCCCTTGCAGGGGAATTGCAATCCTTCTCGGCAGAGCCCCTTAAATGAGCACCTTGCGCTAGACCCGCCTTCGCTCGCCGCTCGTGCTCATCAACTCCCGCACGGGACGCACCTCGACGCTGCCCACGCGAGCCGGCGGCATCTGCGACGCAAGCTGAATGGCGTCGTCCAGGTCCCTGGCGTCGACGAGATAAAATCCGGCCAACTGCTCGTTCGTCTCAGCGAAGGGGCCGTCACTGATGGATAGCTTGCCGTTACGGACGCACACGGTGGTGGCCGTGTGAACGGGTTGGAGCGCCTCTGATGCCAGACACTGGCCGCGGTTCCGCGGCGCTTGGTCGTACGCCATACACTCATCGTCGGTCATGGCTCCGATTTTCGCTTCCTCACCGTAGACAAGGCATAGGTACTTCATAGGGTCTCCTCCATGATGGTTTGACTCCCATGTTCAATGACTAGTCGCTCGCGGTAGCCCAAAATCGACAACCGCACACTGCTCGGACTGAATAGCGCGTTTTGGCTGGTTCAGTCCGGCAGGCCGTCAAGTCGGCGCTTTATAAAACGCCGCTCCGGGTCCTGACGGGTGAGGGCAAGGGCCCGTTCAAAGGAAGCACGCGCTTCCTCCGACTGTCCCAATCGCCGGCACAGCTCTGCCCGCGCGGCGTGCGCCAGATGGTACTCCCGCAGTTCGCCGCGCGCCAGGACCGCATCGATAAGGGCGAGCCCTGCCGCAGGGCCATCGCGCATGGCCACCGCGACGGCTCGGTTCAGTTCGACCACCGGTGACGGCTCGGTGCGCAACAGCACGTCGTACAGTCCTACAATCTGATCCCAGTCCGTCGCGGCGGCACAGGAAGCTTCGGCATGCACTGCCGCGATGGCCGCCTGGAGTGTGTACGGTCCGAACCGGCGCGAGCTGAGAGCACGTTCTACAAGTGAGATCCCCTCCTTTACTTGGTCCCGATTCCAGAGGGAGCGGTCCTGATCCTCCAGTAAAACCAGTTCTCCTTCTGACGAAGTACGCGCTGCCCGCCGCGATTCCTGCACTAACATCAATGCCAGCAGTCCTTCCGCTTCGGGCTCCGGCAGAAGTTCAACAATCAGCCGCCCCAGGCGGATCGCTTCGCCAGAGAGATCGGCCCGCGTCAGCGACTCACCCGACGACGCACTGTATCCTTCGTTGAATACGAGATAGACCACCCGGAGCACAGAGTCCAGCCGGTCTGGCAAATCGGCCCGCGACGGCACCTCGTAAGGAATATGCGCGTCGCGAATCTTCGCCTTGGCACGCACGATGCGCTGCGCAAGCGTGGACGGAGTGGTAAGGAGGGCGCTCGCAATCGCCTCGGTCGTCAGGCCGCACACCTCGCGGAGAGTCAGGGCCACTTGCGCATCCGACGGAAGTGCTGGGTGGCAACAGGTGAAGACCAACCGTAGCCGGTCATCCTCAATCCCTTGGTCCTCCCAATGCGTGGGGTCGAAGGTGACGGCGTCGAGACGTTTAGCCAGGTCCGCGCGTGCGGCGTCGAAACGAGCGCTGCGTCTCATATTATCAATCGCCTTGAAGCGCCCCGCGGAGACAAGCCATGCGCGGGGATTATCCGGAACGCCATCGCGCGGCCACTGCTCAATTGCTGCCGTGAAAGCATTGTGCAGGGCCTCTTCTGCCAGGTCGAAGTCCCCAAGCAGCCGGATCAGGGTAGCGAGGACCCGACGAGAATCGGAACGATAGACGGCGTCCACTTTTTCGCGTATCTCTTCGGCTTTGAACCCGCTCATGTATGGCAGCCTCGGGAAAACTCGCCACACATCAAAACACGTTCGATCCGGGGCGTGCAAGCCGAGGTCTGCGGGCAGAGCGGAGCGTTCGCTAGCGCTTCGCGGCCTTCTCCTTTATCTCCTGAAACTCGGCTGCCGATTTTTGAAAATCTGCCGGGAAGTCCGACATTTCCATGACTTGGCGAATCTCGATAACTTCGTTGTCCGACGCAGGGCAGCGCGATGCCCAGTCGATCGCTTCTTCCTTGGACTTCGCCTCAATCATCCAGTAACCGCCGAGAACCTCTTTCGTTTCGATGAATGGCCCGTCGGTCACTTTGGGCTTGCCTTTGGAAAAGGAGACGCGCGCCCCCATCGAGGGTGGGTGAAGCCCATCAAGCGCCAAAAGTATGCCCGCTTTCTGCAGTGACTGGTTGTACTTCATCATCCCCGCCACAGCCTCCGGTGCAGGCAGGGTGCCTGGTTTGGCGTTCTCGTACCCCTTGGGGATCATCAGCATCATGAAGCGCATTGCAATTGCTCCTTTCTCTTTCTTGGATTGGGCTCTGGGCCCTAAAATTGTGTTCGCCAAATCTACATCAATCTCGTTAGTTCAGGTCGCCCGATGGAAAGCGCGCGGACCAACAACATCGTTTGGTCGTCGTGTTGGGCTCCGTGCTGTGTGACGGCTTCCAGAGCGGCATCGAAGATCTCCGGCAACGGGCGCCCTTCCAGTTCCCGGAGAATTTGTTCCAGGCGTGCGAATCCAAACTGAGTTTCCTGCCTGTCGGACGCTTCCACAATGCCGTCTGTTACCAGCAGGAATACGTCACCGGCCTCGTATCGTGCGCGCCCACAAACGTAGCCGGGATCGTCGAATAACCCCAACGGGAATTGCGGTATGGAGTGACGGATGATTTCGCTTTGGCTGCTTCGGTATTGCAGCAAAGGGACATGCCCCGCCGTGGTGAATTCCACTTCATCGGACCAGTCAAACCGCAATCCGGCGAAAGTGGCGAACATGTCCGGCTCTTTCACCGTGGGCAGTACGTGGTTCAAACCGGCGAGAATTTCGGACAAATCTTGGCCGAGGTTCAAGCCGTAGCGCACCGCCGTTTTTACCATTCCAACCAGTACCGCTGCGGAAAGGCCATGACCAGAGGCGTCTGCCACGTACGCAATGACGTCGTTGCCGGCTGCAACCAGGTCTACGAGATCCCCGCCAACCTCTTCCTTCGGAAATGTTTGCCCGTAGACTTCAAAGTGAGCGTCCTCATAGGCTAGCGAGGGGACAAGTGTGCTTTGGAATGCACTGGAAAGGGTCGCCTGCGTTCGCGCTGTGGATGGGTTGGCGTACAAGTTGGCCAGCACGCCGGGCCTCTCAATTGGTTGTGCTTGCGACACTGTATCCACCTTAATTCTCCTCTCGCTACGAGTCCGCTTGCCTTGCTTTCAATAAGTAGTCGAAGCCTGGCGCTCTAAATCGACAACCGCCCAGTGAATTCTCCACTCTTTGAGGCCAACTCTGCACGACTTGGGCAGAGCGCCGTTTGACGGGGCACGGACGCGCCGACAGACGCATCTCTTTTTGGCAGGAGTTAAGGCCGCTGCCCGCACACCACGCTAGTTCAAGAATTTCATCAACGGAAAGTGGGCCGCGCCACGGCGCGGGCTGATCCAGTTGACCTGACATGGGCCTGTAAGTTCTTACAGGTGACAAGCGACAATCACCGTGAGATATCTCCTGAGTCGCGCAATAACTTGGAAACAAGCTTCGTATTGGCGCCTTGTTTTCAAGTGCGTACTCGCTGACAGGAGGATTGATGAGCGAAACCGCTCTTCCTAGGCCAACTGTAACTGCGATGGCCCGCGGTGAGGCGCGGTGGTTATTATTTAGATAACCTTCGCGCATTTATCATTCCCCTGGTCATCATCAATCACGTGGCCTTGACGTTTTTGGTTTTTGCTCGCCCGTGGTGTGGCCGGTCACCGATCCGCACCGGAGGCTGTGCGGACACCGCGCTGCGTTAAGTCCTGAGCATGCGGCGTTGCCCAGCGACGACAGCCTGCGAAACCTGCTTAAGCATTTTGGGCAGGGGCAGCGCCAGCGATTTTTCGCTGGCCGGCGGGCTTGGAAAAGGGCGCGGTTTCCGGAATGTGCCACGGGATGCAGTTTGGATCTGAATGACCTGTGCGCGAACTGGTCGGTCGACAGGACTTGGAAGCCGGACATGAACGACAAGTAGCGCAATGGGACCTTTCGGCTATGTAAGGGTGCGGTAACCAAGAGCTTTGACTGGATCGGAAAGGCATCAAGCAGTCTGAGAAGCAAGCAGAAGGCCGCGAGAAAGAAGTCGTAGCCACTGCAAACTAATCGTAAGAAAGGAGCTGGAATTATGCATGGAGCACTATTTGGTGAATTCATGGGAACATTGACGCTGGTCCTGTTGGGCGATGCCGTCGTAGCCAACGTTCTGCTTAACAAATCAAAGGGGCAGAACTCAGGCTGGATCGTCATCACCACAGGATGGGGATTGGCCGTGGTCATGGGGATTTTCGTCGCCATTGCGTGCGGAAGTTCCGGTGCTCACATCAATCCTGCTGTTACACTGGCTGTGGCCCTTTTGTCTGGCAACTGGTCAAACGTTCTTCCCTTCTGGGGAGCACAATTCGCAGGAGCATTTGTCGCGGCTTGCCTGGTGTTTCTAGCCTACCTGCCGCACTGGGGCGAGACCCCCGATCCAGGTTTGAAACTGGCAGTCTTCTCTACCGGTCCTGCGATTCGCAATGTCCCACTCAACGTCCTGACTGAGGTCATTGCTACTTGCTTCCTGATTACCATCGGCTTTGCTTTCGGGTCTTCACACGTTTCGGCCACAGGACTGCCGGCCGGCTTCGGCCCTTACCTCTGGGGCATGTTGGTTTGGAGCCTCGGTCTCAGCCTCGGTGGTCCAACTGGGTATGCAATGAACCCCGCTCGCGACTTCGGTCCGCGCGTGGCTCATCTCCTTCTGCCGATCCCCGGAAAAGGCGGTTCCGATTGGGGCTATGCACTGGTTCCGATCATTGGTCCTCTTATCGGCGGAGGATTGGGCGCGCTTGTCACCAAGTTCGCCCATTACTAGAGCGAGCGGAAAAGTTGGGAGAGTTCCTCCCCGAATTCGCTGAGCTTCTAGGTCCATGCACTGGCGCTGCCATTAGGCGGCGCCAGCGCGTGGATGTTTTGTAGTCTGAACAGAAGAATCGGCCGCCGTAACGCACTAAGCGGACTATCGCAACTGTCGGCTCCCGAGGCGGCCGAGGTCGCAGACAGTTCGCTGACCACGGCCAGCGAGTACGAGCATTGGGATTCCAGAAAAACGCGGCGCCCTTGGATTTCAAGTCGGGGAAAAGGTCGCCGCAACGGTCGTGCTATTCTTCCCTGATTCAATCTCGAACTTGTCTCACAATTTCGTTTCGGAGGTCTCTATGAAAAGACTTGACAGTAAAGTAGCAATCATTACGGGAGGTGCCAGCGGCATCGGCGAAGCAGCCGTGCGGATGTTCGTTGCCGAAGGGGCCCGCGTCGTCATCGCTGACCTGCAGGAGAAGAAGGGCAAGGAACTGGCCGCGTCGCTCGGCGAGAACGCCCTCTTCCAGAAGACGGACGTGACCAGCGAAGCCGAAGTCCAAAAACTCGTCCAAGTCACGGTCGATCGCTTCGGGCGGCTGGACTGCCTGTACAACAACGCCGGCTTCGGATGCGCAACCCGCTCCATCACGGAGACGCCCATCGAGGAATTCGATAGTCAGATTGCGGTGCTGCTGTGTGGAACCTTCCTGGGCATCAAGCATGCCGGCGCCGTGATGAAGAGGCAGAAGTCGGGCACCATCGTGAACACCTCCAGCGTAGCTGGCATCGCCGGCGGATATTCCAGCCATATCTACAGCGCCGCCAAGGCCGGAGTTATCAGCCTCACTCGAACCTCGGCACTGGAGTTGGGCGAAGTTGGTATTAGGGTGAACTGTGTCTGCCCGGGCAACATTCCCACGCCCATCTTTGTGCGCGGCATCCCGCTCTCGGAGGAAGAGGTGGAGCAGTCCGTAAACATGGTCGCCAAAGCCCTGGTGTACAATCCATTCAAGCGCCCTGGAACCCCGGACGAAGTTGCCAGCTTGGCGCTCTGGCTGGCCAGCGACGACTCCAGCTACGTGAACGGACAGGCCATCGTAGTGGATGGCGGAATGACCAGCGGGGTCATGTGGTCTTCTCAGCAAGCATGGACGAACGCCGTCTACGGGAATTTGAGCATGCAATTTCCGGCTGCCTTCGCCAAACTAGCGGGGAAATAGCGGTTATAGTCTTCCTGCACCTGAGCATTTCGGCTGTGTATACGCTTTTGCACAGGTCCGCAATAGAGAACTTGACTTAGCCGTTAATTCATCCTAAATATAGTGGTGCCCAAGTCCCTCCCCCGGACGTGGTTTCGCCGCGTAAGCGAGCCATGTCTCACATCGCTCGAGCGGAGGTCGCTTGTGACAATCGAATGCCGGCAAGTACCCACAGTTACTCACCGGAACTTCAATCTCTGTCCTCACTGTCTGTTTGAAGGCCAACCGGCCCTACTCTGCCGCCTTTCTGAGGGCCTACCGATGATCTCCCGCTCGGATGGAGAGACTTTCCATTTGTTGCTTGCCGATCGTCCGCGTCCTTACCCCATCGAGCGTACCACCGGACCCACGCACAGGGTATCCGTCTGTTTCTGGTATTCGCATGTCCGCCATCACAAGCGCACCTTTTCCACCGTCGTGATCCTTCCGGATACACGCACCAACCACCCCGCTGTTTTTCGAATGATTGAAACGGTCGCCGATCTTCTTGCGGAAGAGCTCACCCTCGACGGACGCCTCGCTGATTTCTACGAGCTCTGCGAAGATTCCCCCGGCGCGCCCCGCCCTAAGTCTCCAGCGGGCTCCGGATGGACAGAATCCGTACCTACCTCACAAACAGGCATCTGATTTCATTGCGCCCGGCACCTGCATATCGCGAGAGATCACTCCCGCGCTTTCCGGGAGTGGTCGGCTAGGACGCTGGTGGGTGAACCCCTCTCTTTCTCGCCACTCGAGCTACGATCAGGAGCCGGAGGCGGCGCGACAGACACGCGTAATTCGACTTGTCGTCTTGATCTAGCTGAAAAGATGGGCCCGCAAACGCCTACTGAAACCCACAAGAATCACTAACGACTTCAATACAAAGGCTCAGTACTTTCTCCCAACTGCTTGTGGACTTTCGCTCCGTCGTTAGATGACAAACGGATAAGAAATCCGGCCCAGGCCGGAGGCCACCATCATTTATTTTTCTTTATGCTCCGATTTCGATTGCCAGAAGACCTTGAAAACGACCGTGCGCGTCACCTCAGAATTGGTACTCGTGAATATCGCTGGCCGGTTTTCCCAGTGTGCGCCCGAAGCCACATCATGGCCCCAGACCGAGAACGTGAATCCGCCTTTTCTCAGGAATGACAGTCCCACATCGAGCCGGTTGTGGGTGGGCACATCCTCCCCGGGGATTCCACTATAGTAAAACGTGGGGATTCCGTTGTAGTGATAAAGCGCGGAATCAAACTCCACTTGGTTCGTTATGTTGAGGCGCGATTGGATGTTGAACTGATGCTTTGGCGTGTTCGCCATAGGCAGATTTCCTGAGTCGTTCATATCAATGGAATTGCCTCGTAGTTCGGTGATCCCGGCGGCCAACATCCAGCGATTGACGGGCCTGAATTTTAGGTACAGTTCCGCGCCGTGAGTTTGGCCCGATCCCAGGTTTTGGTACGGCACTGGAATCACCACATACGTCGGGTTCTGGTACACGATGGGCGCTCCTGCGGCGGCCATAGGGTCTGTCAGGTCCAAGTTTATTAAATTGTCATAGTGGTTGTAAAAGATGGCCGCATCCAGCGAGAAGGCTGGCAGCGGATCGAAGCGATAGCCGGTTTCATAGGCCCGCAGCACCTCGGATTTCAGGTTCGGATTTTCACCAGCCGCCATGAACGTGGGAATAGCGGAAGGCAACTGCGCAAAGATAAACTGCCCGCTATGGTCCCCTTGTGTGGGAGTGCGAACCGCGCGCGACACCGCCGCCCAGACCGTGTGCATCCTATTGGGCGACCATACGCCGCGGACCTGCGGCTGAATCTCGAATCCGGTGTAGGAATTATGTTCCACTTTCGTGCCGGCAATCAGGCGCAGGTGGTCCGGAACCACGGCAAACTCATACTGTCCGAAGGCACTCACGGTTGTAGTTCGCTGCTGCTGCGGATAACTTTCCGCCGCGAAACTCTCGTAGGCGCTACTGTTGCTGGTATTCACGCTGCCGCCCCAGACGATGGAGTGACGCTGCCGCACCTGCAAATTGTCCTGAAATTCCGCTTCACAAGTGGTGCGTGCTTCGGTAGCAAAGCTCACGCGATCCGTCCAATCGCAGTAACCCATCACGTCCGTGCTGGACGCAGGCGAGAAGTGATGCGACCAGTGGGACAGAAAGTGCCCTCCCCGCAACCTGGCCGCATTAAAAATCGTGCTTTCTGGCAAGAGTGGGCTGGTGAACACGAACGCCTGGTTCTGGATTTCTCCTTGATACCCTCCGCCTTCCACCGTCAAATTATCTTTCTCCGAGGCATTCCAATCCATGCGCATTCCAGCTTGGGCCAGGTTTAACTCGTCATACGCATTTTTCCCCGATGGAGTGAGACCGGGGTCCCAATAATCGGCTTTGGTGAAAACTTTGTAAGTGAGGCGGTCGTTGACCGTGCCTCCGTAACGCACACTCGCCACATAGCCTTCATTGATTCCCGCGGATGTCACTGCCGAAACGCCCTGCGTATCCTTGGAATTCTTGGTGATGATATTGATCACGCCATTCACGGCGTTGGCGCCCCACAAAGTGCCACCGGGGCCCCGAATCACCTCAATCCGCTCGATGTCTTCCAGCGGCACATCTTGAATGTCCCAGTAAACGCCGCCGAATTGTGGGGTATAGACGCTACGGCCGTCGATTAGCACCAACATCTTATTGTTCAGAAAGTCGCTGAAGCCGCGGGCGCTGATGGTCCACCATCCCTGGTTCACTTTTGCCACAAACAGGCCGGGAACCATGCGAAGTGCTTCGGGGATGGACGAAAATCCTCCCCGGCGGATGTCTTCAGCGGTTAGCACGAAAATGGCGGCCGCCGCCTGCGAGAGTTTCTCGGTTTTTTTGGCGGCGGAATTCACATTCACATCGATGGACATCAGCTCTTCAATACTTAGGTCCGCAAGACTGTTGCCGCCCTTCTTTTGCTCCTGTGCATCCGTCTTCGGGCTGTCAGAACTGGCTGCAGAGGAGCCCATATTCTGAGCTCGCGCAGCAGTTCCCACGATGAGTGCAATACTTAATAGAGCAACGTAAGTTGGACTTTTCATGTTAGTGGTCTTCCAAGTTCTCGATGGTTTGCCATTTGGTAGGTTCGACCGGCAGACGTTGGTTCCCCCGTCCGCCAGCAGCGCCTTTCCCCAGTAAGTCTCACCGGTACGAACATGAGAAAACCTTACTGGGGAGGTGCAGCAGCCCCTGCCCGATCTCAGGTCGCAGCACATTTTGTGGGGCACCGCGGAGTCCTGCGACACTGGTGTTCTGGGCTTATGCACCTGGAGCTAGCCGTACTTTTACGGCAACTCACGCATACCCGGAACCCTCAAGTGCATGCGCTCTTCCAATCCAAGTCCGCAACCAGCCGTATTTGGTAAGCAAATGCAACGACTTACAGAAACTGCCGATTCACCAAAATGGTTTACCAGCAGACTGTGCTCCGATGTGACACATCTGGCCAAACTGGGGACTGCCGCCGATTGCAGCCCTTTGCACGATTTTAAGTTGGATTGCGTCTGTGAAACGCGCTACGCGTAGAAGTGCCGTTCGCGCCCTGAACATTCTAGAAGTATTGTCAAAATAGCTTCCGAGACTCACAAACCTGAAGAGTCTGCTTAGTGGGGACTGGGCAGAACACCATCATGAAGGCTGCCCAGATCAGATGGTCTGCTTGCATCACACCCTAATCATCGGTTATTTGCTTTTCAGGATGCGAGCTTTCCCACATTTGGAAAGAACCTTTGTTGGGTCCGGCATGTCGAATTGCATGCCAGATTCGCGAACATATCGACACATATTTCGCGGGCAGATTTTCATCGACTTTGAATTTCAAGCCTGCGCTTCCAGAGGTAGATCGATCGTGCCTTCACGTGCTAATTCGGCGGCGTAGGCAAGAGCAGCATCGATATCGGCATCGACTAGAGCGGGGTAGTCTTGCAGTATTTCCTTGCGGGACAGGCCGGCGACGATATTGTCAATCACCACGGATACCATGATGCGCGTTCCGCGGGCACACGCTCTGCCGTGGCAGATCGCTGCATTCACGCTGATTCGTTCCCGCCAGTCGCTCACCGTTGGATTTAAGCTCCAGCTTACGGTTGGGGGGAGTGGACAAGTTGGCGCCGCTGGCGGAAAGAACGAATGAAGTCGCGCGGCGCGGGTGATCCAGTTGGACCGTGACAGGCCTGTAACTTCTTACAGGTGACAAACAGCCAGCACCGCGTCATACCCTCTACACATCTGAACCAGCAACTCCAATCCAAACGACTGGAGAAGCCAGGCCGCTTTTTGCTTCGCTGGAAATGAGGAACTCATGAGCAACACGGAACGCTGTTGGGGCAATGTCACCTCCCGCTTGGATCGCGGAGCTGTTCGCACATTTCGCGTAGGGATCTCCTTGGGATGCTTAATGATCGCCTGCGCAGCCATGCTTCTGACCGTTGCCGCGTGGGCTGGGGGCTCGCCTGACAATCCCCCTATCGCGCCCATGCCTTCGACCGCCTGTGGTGGAGGTGCAGCAATTCGTACAGGACCACCGGGACCTTCTCCAGTTGGCGCCACAGGGGTGACGGCGCGTTGGGCGGCCTCGGACAATTGGCAAATCGCCATCAACGCCACGGGGCAACCCAAGCTGTATCTGACCTTCGGAGGCGATTTCCTGCCTTCTTGGTCCGAGAACGGCTCCATGCTCACGTACATTCACGCGTTGTACTACGGAAACAGCTACGACGAGTGGAAAACCGCACTCTGCGTCATCCATGCCGATGGAACGAAGCCCAGGGCCTTGAGCACGGGACAATTTACCGACTTCAACCCGACCTGGACCAGAGACGGCACCAACCGCATTATCTTCAATCGCTACGCGCTCCGTGGCCCTGCTTCAAACGACATTTACCTGATCTCCCCGCAGGGCCCGCCGGGAAGCGAAGTCCTGGTTTCTACTCCAGAAAATGGCTATGAGTGGGCGTTCTCGGGGCTGAAGGACGGGCGGCTTTTCATTGACCGGATTGACTGGTCGAGCGGGCACGCCATCGCCAAATCCTTCTTGCTAAAGCCGAATCCCGGTGGCGCGCCCACCTATCAGGAGATTACGCGGCCGATAGCAGCAACCCAGGTCTGGCAGAAATTGAGCGTGTCGCCCAGCGAGACCAAGGTCACCTACATGCTCGACAATAATGTGCTGTACTACGCGGATTTCGATGTCTACACCGCGGTGGTTTCTAATCCCGTGGCCATCACTACTTACGATTCCTCTCAAATCTCTGAGTACCCGGCCTGGAGCGCGGATGAGGCATGGATCATTTACGACTCCAACCGCTCGGGGGTCTATCAAGCCTACGCCTATAACTTGGCGAAACGCACCACCACGGTGCTCTCGGACAACACAGCGGTGAATTTTCAATTTGCCGACTTCGAGAAATTGCCAAAGTAAACGGCCCAAGCCACAGGATGAGCCGCCAGATCGCGTCGTACAGTCCTTAGGAGGAAAGGTGCCATGAGCAAGCTAACTCGGCGTGAGCTGTTGAAAATCAGTGCCGGCACTGCGGCGGGGCTTTGCGCCCCCAAACTTCTGACCGGCCAAGGGACAGCCACGCAAGTGACCAAGCCCGCTCCCACCGCGTGCAGTTCCGGGGATGGCGCCATGGTGACCGTGGCTCAGGGCGACGACCTTGACGTCATGACGCGTTCGGCGTTGAACGCCCTCGGTGGTATTCACAGTGTGGTCAAAAAAGGCGAGAGCGTGTTCATCAAACCAAACATGGTCACGCTCCCGTGGGCGGGCCCGACCTACCATCCATTTCAGCGGGGCGAATGCACGAAACCGGAAATCATCATCGCCGTCATCGATGAGTGCCTGAAGGCGGGGGCCAAAGAGATCATTGTTGGGGATGGCTCGCAGATGCCAAAGTTCGACTGGAGTAAAGCGACCACCTTGGACGGCACGACCAATCTGGCCGCCGAAGCGGTTCGCTTGAGTTCGCGCTATGGGGCAAGCGTAAGGCTGGCTTGCCTCGACGTGGACACCCCGGAGTGGATTCCGATCCCCGTGGGCACCTCACTGGGAACGGTGGTGATTTCGAGTCTAGTGACAGATGCCGACCACGTGATTTCCATTCCCGTGGCGAAGACCCATAAATGGGCCTATCTTACGCTTTCACTCAAGAACTTCATTGGCATTACACCCCTGGAGCGCTATGGTTGGGTGAACGCGGGGCCCTACTATGACCGCAGGTTGCTGCACAAGAATGATATGGGTCCGCACAATTTTGGCCGTCTCTTTGTGGACATTGCCAAGGCTGCGGCGCCGGATCTGGCGATCATTGACATGTCCATCGGCATGGAGGGGGACGGTCCTTCGCTCGCTGCGGGCGGACGTACGGTGGACATGAGCGATCGGCACGGTTCGTGGATCGTGCTGGCCAGTACGGACGCGGTCGCCGCTGACGCCACCGCAGCGCGGGTGCTGAACCTCGAGACGCCGTACGTTCCAGACACCCTGGGCATGGCGCACGCCGCCGGCATGGGCACCATTTGCCAGCAAGACATCGAACTCGTGGGCGCCACCCTCGATCAGTTGCGGGTCAATTGGCTGGCCCCCAATGTGGTACTAGCGCGGAATAACGGCGCTCCCGCTTGTGCCTTCGCCTAGCCCACCTGAATAGAGCCTCAGGAAACACAGATCCGGCGGCTGGGCTTCCCGGTAGATGTACTACGCTGGGCAGCATGAAGCAGCGCCGAGTGAGTCCAGCGTTCTTCGGCATGCGCGGCCATGGCGGTTGGCCGACAGGTTGACGGGTGGAACGATTTTGGGTGCCGCACCATTACGGTTTTCAGGGTGCGGGTTTTGACTTTCCTTTTCCAGTGTGGCCACTTGTTTCTCTTCCATCCTTCCCACTGTTTCCTCCCACCCCTCCTCGTACCAGTGTCAAAACTAGTGCCGCTCCAACTCTCCTCATCGCACGATTTGCACCCTGGTCTCACTCCATTCTTGCCTCAAATAGTTGGAACGGAACTAGTACTCTATAAATAATAATTGACATATGGTAAATAACGTGCTATCCTGTTTTTGTCATGCTGCGGGGACGCTGCTCTTGTGCCATCTCGATCCTCCCAGCCCCCTCACCCCCACCCCAAAATCCCCTAAGTCCTGCTATTCCCGCACTTACGCCCCACTTCGCTGTAAGTCCAATCATTCCCGCACTTACGCAATGCCCGGGGGTGGGGGGTACATTTCTCTTGACTTGCGCAAGCAACACCGTCCGGCCATGCGTCAAGCAATTACTATCTATGGACTTACTCAAAGAATGTCGGCGCGCCGACATTCTCTTTCGCTACACTTTCGAGTGCATTGCGGGTAAAGTGGAGAGACCGGTTCCCGTGAACGCATCGGAGAAGCAATGAACCCCGTCTGGATCGCTGCCGCTGCAGTTTTGGCCTTGGTTTTACTCGGGCTTGTAGTATGGGTGCGCAACCGGAACACGCAGGACCAGAAGAAGAACGAAACCCTGGAAGCGCAGATGAACGAGTTGCGCCGCGACCTCCTTGGCCTTTCCACCGCGCAGGCGCAATCTTCCACCAAGATGGAAACGATCGCCAGCACCGTGGCCGCGCGCCTCGAAGCGGTCACCACCGCCGTGCAGCAGGGCGCGAAGAACTCCGCGGAAACCACCGCGCAGATCACTTCGCAGGCGCAGGCGGCCATGTCCAACGAGTTGAAGAACACCCGCGAGCAGATTACCCAGATCCAGCAGCAGCTCGGCCAGGTGCAGGAGTCCGGCCACCTGATGCACGAGGCTGCCACGCGCTTGGAAAACATTCTGGGTGGGGCAAAATCCCGCGGCAGCTTTGGAGAAACCACGCTCGAGCGCCTCCTCGAGGACTGCCTGGCTCCCTCGCAATACACGCAGCAGTATCGCTTCCGCAGCGGTGAGGCCGCCGACGCCGTGATTCATCTGCGCGACAAGAAAATCATGGCCATCGATTCCAAGTTCCCCCTCGACGCGTTTCAGCGGCTGGACGTGGAAGGCGACGAGGCGCGCAAAGCGTTCGTCAACGCCGTCAAGCTGCATGCCGACTCCATCGCCAAGAAATACATCGTTCCGGACGAGGGCACGCTCGATCTCGCGCTAATGTTTGTCCCTAGCGAAGCGGTGTATTACGAGTTGCTGCGCAGCACGGATTCGCGCGGCATCGCCGTGGATGCCTACTGCCGCAGCCGGAAGATCGTTCCGGTCTCTCCCAACACGCTCTATGCCCATCTATCCGTGATTGCGATGGGATTGCGCGGGATGCAGATTGAAGAAAACGCCAAACGTCTTGGGGCGAATCTCTCCGGCATGCGCAAGCAACTCGACACCTTCAGCGAGCACTTCGACAAACTCGGCACGCACCTGAAGAACGCGCAGCAGAGCTACACAGAAGCCGACAAGCGCTTCGACAAGGCTTCTAATTCGCTCGACAACCTGCTGAGCAGCGGCGACGCCGGCCAGCCCGCCCTCGAAAACGCGCAGGGAGCGCTTGAGCTTCCGTCGCCGCCCGCCGCCGCGAAAAATTCCGCCTGAGTGATCTGGATTGCGGCAGCTTGTCTGCCGCCATTACGGTCTCGGAGCAGATAGCGGCGCCATCAGCCGGATCGAAATGACGAAGTTTCCGTGCTTTCGGCCGACGAGCTCGAACTTCGCCACATTTTCCGCGCCGCCGCTTGAAGCCGCGTGCACGCTTTCCCCGCCCGCAAGCTCGGCCACATCGGCCGAAAGATTCCGGGCTTCCAGGCTGATCTTCGCCGTGCTTCCCCGAACGCGCACGAGCAAGGTGCGATGCTCCCCCGGAGCGAGCGGAGCGTTACTCGCCTCCAGTTCGAGGCCGACAAACACAATGGTGAACGGCTCCGCAGACTTCTGCCCGCAGCTCACCTGCACTTGCGCTGTCCCGGGTTCCATGTTGGCTGGCGGCAGCACCGTGAGCGAAGCTGGCGAGGCAGCCAGCACGAGTCCGGGCAAGCCAGCGAGCGTCACATGATTGGCGTCGGCGTCGCCGCAAAACCCGTAACCGTGCAACTCAAAGCGGTCACTGATCGAAGCCACGTGGGGCGCAGCAGTCACCACCTGTAACGAGGTGGGAATGTTCACCGTAGCAAGAATCGTGCTGGACACCCGCCCGGCACGCCCTTCGATGTCGGCGTAGATCGTTCCCGTGTTCAGGGGCGCAACAAACAACGCGCGCCCTGTCGCGTCGGTGGTGACTCTGTCGCCGTTTGAAAAGGCAATCTTCACGCCCGGCGTCAGTCGCCCGTTGACGTCCAGAACCGCCAAGGTAGCACGTTCGCCGGTAACCAGCTTCCGGGGCAAAAGGAGAATGCGCGCCCCGGAAGGGGCGGGAGCTTGCTGAGCCAGGGAAACCTCGATACTCAGAAGCAGGAAACTCAGGCCCAAAACCACGCAGTTGAACCAACGAGAGAAGGAACGCACAAAAGGATTGTAGTGGAGTCTGGCAATTCATAGAAGAGCACGCTCAACGGCGGTTTACGCGAAAGGTCCTTGGAGCCCCCTCGGGCTGGCCCACTTTTCCTAACCGGCCCGCGACACTGCAGGATTCCGGCCATTTCAGGTATTCTTGCGAACTGGCCACGAAACCAGTGTTGCGAAGGGGCGGTTAATCACTTGGGCGCAAAGCCTTTCGCAGTGCACAAGCGTCTGCTAGCGTGGATGGGAAAGGATCGGTACACGCGTCCGCGTTGGGGGTGTCGCGCGTGCTCACGAAAAGCTCGGAAGGAGACGTTGTGCAGATCGTTAGTGGTGGTGTGACCGACCAGGGGCGCGTGCGCACCAATAATGAGGACTCATTCCGGATTGTCGAACCCTTGAATCTCTTTGTTTTGTCGGACGGGATGGGTGGAGAAGCGCATGGCGAAATCGCCAGCTCCATGGCGGTGGAAACAGTGGTGAAGTGCTGCAGCGCGCCCGAGGAATCGAGAGACGAATCCAATGCGACGCGGCACGGCACCGCCTCCGACAACTGGAGCCGGCAAACGACATTGCTGCGAAATGCCGTGCTGCAGGCCAATATCAATATTTATCAGTCGGCGCAAAAGTATCCGGAGCAGCGCGGCATGGGAGCAACGCTAACCGCCGGATGGATCAACGGCAACCAGTTGAGCCTGGCCCACGTGGGAGACAGCCGCGCGTACTTGCTGCGCATGGGCAGCTTGCAACAGCTGACCAACGACCATTCGCTGGTGGCCGAACAGGTGCGGCGGGGGATGTTGACCCCGCAGCAAGCTGAGGAAAGCGACATGCAGAGTGTACTTTTGCGCGCCCTGGGTGCGAATCCCGAAGTAGACGTGGAAATGGATGAAATCAGCCTGATGCCGCGAGATGTGTTGCTTTTCTGTTCCGATGGGCTGACGCGGCTGGTGACCGAACCAGAAATCGCCGGCAACCTCCAGGCAGAAACCGACCCGCACGCCGCGGCGCAAAGGCTTGTGGACCTGGCGAACGAACGCGGCGGCGTGGACAACATTACCGTGGTCGTGGCACGCCTGCAGGACGAGCCCAAGGGTTGGTTTTCCTGGTTGCGGCTTGATACAGGCAAGAAAGAGTAGAACCTCCGAGGGAGGAAGGCCGTATGGCGAAGCTCAGCCTGATGTTTGAGAACAAATTGGTGAAAGAGGTGCCCATTGGCAACCGGGCGGTGAGCATTGGGCGCTCACCCGATAACGATCTTCCGATCGATAACCTCGCGGTCTCCAATTACCACGCGCGCGTCTACTACGAAGGCGGGCGCCTCGTCGTTGAGGACCTGGACAGCCTGAACGGCACGTTCGTCAACGATCTTCGCGTGGAACGCGCCATGCTCCACGACGGCGATTCCATCTGGATCGGCAAGCATCACATCAAGGTGGATGCCACCGCCGACACCGCCATTCCCTGGGATTCCGGGCGGAAAGCCGCGGCTCCCAAGATCAATGAAACGATGGTGCTGGACACCAAGGCGCGCCGCGACATGTTGCAGCAGGCTGCCGCCATGGGGGAGCGCTCGCAGTTTTCTCCGGGACGTCTGAAAATGCCCACGTTGGTCGTCCTCAGCGGCAAAGTCGATCACAAGGAATACGTCCTGACCAATAAATTGACGGTGATTGGCAGATCGCCGATGGCGACGGTTCATCTCCGCGGATGGTTCAAACCGCAACTCGCCGCGCAGATCAACCAACGCGACGATGGCTACTATCTGGGAACCGGATCGAAAATTCCTTCCGTGAATGGTACGCCGATTCAGGGACCCGTGCGCCTAAACGACGGCGATCTCATCGAGGTCTGCGGCGTACGCTTGAATTTTATCTTCCGGGAGTAGTGCGCCTTCCGGTAGCTGTCGCTCCCCAAGGGGGAAAATCCATCGAACAGCCGGTGAACCTGAAAGCCAAACAGGTTTTGGGAAAAAACCGAGGAAGCGTTCTTCAGGGGCTAAAGCCCATTCCGTCAACATGCTTTACGCCGGGGCTGAAGCCCCGGCCTCCTAAAGAAGAAACTTTGTCCGCAACCTATAAAGGCGTATCAAAGGGCTCCATTCCTACCAGCGGGTGGAAAGCGCTTAAGGAACAAGGATTTTTTGCCAGTGTACCTAAGATAGGGGTTTTCGTAGTCTAATTAAGAGAAATTAGGTTGGAACAAAAGGCGCGCCGAGTTCTTCCCATCTCGCCTCGCGCTCTCCGGACACAAGGTTACATTCGCGTTCTATGTGGATTGTCCGACTAGCTCTCGCCAGGCCATATACCTTCATCGTGCTGGCACTGGTCATCGTCCTCCTGGCGTGCGTCGTAATTCCGCGCACGCCCACGGACATTTTTCCAGATATCAATATTCCGGTGATCGCGCTGGACTGGACGTACACCGGGCTGCAGCCCCAGGAAATGGAACGCCGCATCACGACCGGGGTGGAGCGCGGCATCACCACGCTGGTCAATGACGTCGAACACATCGAATCGCAATCTCTGAACGGCATCGCCATTATCAAGATTTTCTTCCAGCCCAACGCGAACGTTCAGACAGCGCTGGCGCAAGTCACGGCGATTTCGCAAACCTTTCTGCGCGCCCTTCCGCCTGGCACCACTCCTCCGCTGGTGATCATCTATTCCGCTTCCACGGTGCCGGTCCTGCAAATCGGGCTGACCAGCGACCGGCTCAGCGAGCAGCAGGTGTTCGACTACGGCAACAATTTCATCCGCACCCAGCTCGCCACCGTGCAGGGCGCCTCCATGCCATTTCCCTATGGCGGAAAGCCGCGCCTGATCTCCGTGGATATCGACCCCACCGCGTTGCAGGCCAAGGGCCTCTCCCCAGTGGACATCGTGAATGCCGTCAATGCCCAGAACCTGATCTTGCCGACGGGCACGGCCAAGATGGGCGCGCTCGAATACAACGTGGAAATGAACGCCAGCCCCAGCACGGTGTCGGAATTGAATGACTTGCCGGTCAAGACCGTCAATGGTTCGACGATTTACCTGCGCGACGTGGCCCACGTGCGCGATGGCTTTTCTCCGCAGACCAACGTGGTGCTCGCCAACGGACAGCGCGGCGTGCTGATGAGCGTCTATAAGACCGGCAATGCCTCCACGCTGTCGATCGTGGACCGGGTAAAGCAGACGCTGAAGGATTACGAGCCAACGCGGCCCGAAGGCCTGAAGGTCACCACGTTTTTCGACCAGTCCCTCTTTGTGCGCGCGGCGATCCAGGGCGTTCTCCGTGAAGCGCTGATCGCCGCCTGCCTGACCGCGATCATGATTCTGCTTTTCCTCGGCAACTGGAAAAGCACGCTTATCATTGCCACTTCCATCCCGCTCTCGATCCTCGTCAGCGTCCTGTGCCTGAGCGCGCTGGGGGAAACCATCAACATCATGACCCTGGGGGGACTGGCGCTCGCGGTCGGCATCCTGGTCGATGACGCGACCGTGGAAATTGAAAACATCAACCGCAACCTGGCCATGGGCAAGGAAACGGTGCAGGCCATTCTGGATGGGGCGCAGCAGATCGCGGTTCCAGCGTTTGTTTCCACGCTGTGCATCTGCATTGTGTTCATCCCGATGTTTTTCCTGTCGGGTGTGGCCAAGTATCTGTTCGTGCCGCTGGCAGAGGCGGTGAGCTTCGCGATGCTGGCCTCGTATATGTGGTCGCGCACCATCGTTCCGACGATGGCGATGTACCTATTGAGTTCGGAAGACGAATATCAGGCGGACCTGCACGCGGGGGAAAAGATGGGCTTCTTCCGCCGCTACCAGCAGAGCTTCGAGCACTCCTTTGAACGCTTCCGGTCCGGGTACCGGCGCGCCCTGACTTCCGCATTGCACCACGCCCCGCTTTTTTCCGCATGCTTCCTGGGATTTTGCGTGCTTTCCGCCGGGCTCACATTTGTACTCGGGCGGGATTTTTTCCCCAACGTGGACGCAGGCCAGATTCGCCTGCACTTGCGCGCGCGAACGGGCCTGCGCATTGAGGAGACCGCGCGGCTGGCGGACCAGATCAATCAGGTAATTCGGCAGATCATCCCCGAAAAAGATCTGGTCACCGTGCTCGACAATATCGGGCTTCCTTACTCCAGCATCAACCTTACGTACAGCAACTCCGGCACCATCGGCACCTCTGACGGTGAGATCCTGGTGCAGCTCAAGGGGGAGCGGGGCAAGGCCACCAGCGTCTACGTGGACGAATTGCGCCGGCGGCTGCCGCGAGAATTTCCCGGCGTGCAGTTTTTTTTCCAGCCAGCGGACATCGTGACGCAAATCCTGAATTTCGGGACCCCGGCCCCGATCGACATTCAAATACTGGGGCAGGATCAGGATGCCGATTACCGGGTCGGCCTGAAGCTGGCAAATGAAATTCGCCACGTCCCCGGCACCGCGGATGTGCACGTTCAGCAGGCATTCGACGCTCCCACTTTGTACATGGACATCAACCGGACGCGCGCGCAATACGTGGGCATGCAGGCGCGCGATGTAGCCCAGAACGTGCTCGTCTCGCTGTCTTCCAGCTTTCAGACGGCGCCGAATTTTTGGCTCGATCCCAAGAACGGCGTGAGCTACAACGTCGCGGTTCAGACCCCGCAATATCGCGTGGACAGCTTCCAGGCGCTGCAGAACACGCCCATCACTGCCAGCGGGAGCACTGCCACGCCGCAAATCCTGGGCAACCTGGTTTCCACCTCAACGGTGGCGCGTCCCGCTTCCATCTCTCACTACAATGTCCAGCCGATGATCAATGTCTACGCCGCCGTGTCTGGGCGAGACCTTGGGTCGGTGTCCGAGGAGGTGAGCAAGCTTGTCGATGATATCCAGAAGGAACTGCCGCGCGGCAGCCGCATCTTCATCCGTGGACAAATTCAGACCATGAACACGTCTTTTTTGGGCCTCGGTGTGGGGCTGATCGGCGCTATTGTGCTGGCTTATCTTTTGATAGTCGTGAACTTCCAGTCGTGGCTTGATCCCTTCATCATCATCACCGCTCTTCCCGGCGCGCTGGCCGGTATTTGCTGGATCCTGCTGATTACTCACACCACGTTGAGCGTGCCTTCGCTGACCGGGGCCATTATGTGCATGGGCGTGGCCACCTCCAACAGCATCCTGATGGTTTCCTTTGCGCGCGAACAATTGAACGAGGGGAAAAGCGCGATTGACGCGGCTGTGGAAGCCGGTTTCGTGCGTATTCGCCCGGTCATCATGACCGCGCTCGCCATGATTATCGGCATGGTGCCCATGGCGATCGGGCTGGGCGAAGGCGGAGAGCAGAACGCTCCTTTAGGCCGCGCCGTGATCGGCGGCCTGCTTTTTGCCACCATTGCCACGCTCTTCTTCGTGCCCTGCGTCTTTTCCATTATTCATGGGCGGCGGGAGCGCAGGCGTTACCGGGCCACGGGGCACAAGCCCGTGGTGACATGAAGCGGAATTGGAATTACTCTAAACTAGGCGCTCAGTTATGAATGAGGTTACAAATCCAAGCGGCAACGACTCCGGCGAAAACACGGCGAGGAAAAGCCCGCTGTTTCTTGTTTTATTCGTGGTGGTCATTGCGCTCGTGGTCATTGGCGCGATCCTGATGTTGCAGCGGCGCGCGCAATTCGAGGCCCTCGCGAAGGATACCCAAGAGCTGGCGATCCCCACGGTGGCGGTGATTCATCCGACAGCCGAGGCCGGGGCCGAGGACCTGGTTCTTCCCGGCACCCTACAGGCCTACGTGGAATCGCCCATCTATGCGCGAACGAATGGCTATCTGCAGAAGTGGTACCACGATATCGGCAGCAGGGTGAACAAGGGAGATATTCTCGCCGAAATTGACACCCCGGAAGTGGACCAGCAGCTCATGCAGGCCAGAGCGGACCTCGTCACCGCGCAGGCCAACGAACATCTTTCGCAGATCACGGCGGTCCGCTACAGCGAGCTGCTGAAGACCGACGGCGTCTCCAAACAGGAAGTCGATAACGCCAACGGCGACCTGGCCGCCAAGCGCGCCATTGTGCAATCCTCGGAGGCCAATGTCCGCCGGCTCGAAGAAACGAAATCTTTCCAACGTGTCTATGCTCCGTTCAGCGGCGTCATTACCCAGCGGAATGTGGATATCGGCACGCTCATCAATGCTGGCAACGGCGGCACTTCCCAGCAGCTTTTTTATCTCGCGCAAACCGATCCCATTCGCGTGTTCGTAAATGTGCCCGAAGCCTACGCGTCTTCCATTCATCACGAACTCGGCGCGTATCTCGAGCTGACTCAATACCCCGGCCAGAAATTCCAGGGACAAGTCGTGCGCACCGCCGAAGCCATCGATCTCTCCACGCGCACGCTGCTGACCGAAGTGGACGTTCCCAACAAGTCCGGCCTGTTGCTTCCCGGCGGCTACGCCCAGATCCATCTTCAGGTGAGAGTGCAGGGCCAGCGTTTGCAAGTCCCGGTCAACGCGCTGCTGTTTCGCTCCGAAGGTCTGCGGGCGGTGATCATCGACGCGAATCACCACGTCCGCTTGCAAGCGCTGGACATCGGACGCGATTACGGCACTTCTCTGGAAGTTTTGAACGGCCTGAAACCCGAGGATTGGATCGTGCTGAATCCTCCGGATTCCATCGAAAGCGGTCAGGAAGTGCATGTCAAAGAGGTCAGCAATCCGCTTGAGCCGGCTCCCGCTGCGGGCAATCCCGGCAATGCACCTCCGAGCGCAGCAAAACCATCTCCCTCACCGGAGAAAAAACCCTGATGCTCTTTCGCTTTCCTTCCGCGAGCCGCCTCCAGGCGATTTTCTGGGGCTTTGCAGCGCTCTCTCTCTGCGCCGGATGCACCGTCGGTCCGAACTACAAGCGACCGGCGGCTCCCGTGCCCGCAAAGTGGCAGATCACGGAACCGTGGCGGGAAGCGGACCCCAAGGACGCTATTCCCAAGACCTCGTGGTGGACGGTTTTTCAGGACGATGATTTGAAGGGATTGGAAAGCGAACTCCTGGCCGCGAATCAGACCCTGAAAGTGGCACTTGCAAATTTCGATCAGGCGCGTGCTTCCGCCGTGGTGCAAAACGCCACGCTTTTCCCCACTCTTTCCGTCGATCCCTCGGCAGGACGAGAGCGTTACTCCGGTACCCGCCCCACCGGCTCAACGGTTCCACTGACGGGTGCGGTCACGCAGAGCAACTACTACCTTCCCTTTACCGTCAGCTATGAAGTGGATCTCTTCGGCAAGCGCCGGCGCACCATCGAGGCCGCACAGGCCTCCTATCAGGCCAACGCTGCCGACCTCGAAAATGTCCGGCTCGTGCTGACCGCAGAACTCGCTGCCGACTACTTCACGCTGCGGCAACTGGACACGGAAATTGCGATCCTCAATCGCACGGTGCAAACCCTGCAAAAGGGCCTGGAATTGGTGAAATCGCGCCACTCCGGCGGCATTGCCTCCGGACTGGACGTCGCGCAGGAAGAAACGCTTCTCAACACTACGCGCACGCAGGCCATTCTGCTGCAACAGCAGCGCAAGCAATTCGAAGACGCCATTGCCGTCCTCGCCGGCAAACCCGCTCCGGATTTCCGTCTGGCTCCGCGGGAACTCACCGCCGAACCGCCCAATATTGACTCCGCTCTTCCCTCGGATCTTCTCGAGCGCCGCCCGGATATTGCGGAATCGGAGCGCCAAATGGCCATTGCGAATGCGCAAATCGGCATCGCCAAAGCCGCCTATTATCCTTCGCTCACTCTCTACGGCCAGGGCGGGTGGAATTCCGCGAGCATCTCGCAACTCATGAATGCGGAAAGCGGTTTCTGGGCCATTGGCGCCAATGTCGCGCAGGATATTTTCACCGGCGGGGCCCGCCGCGCGCAGGTGCAATTTTCGCAGGCCGGCTACGACGGCACGGTGGCGAATTACCGCGGCACGGTGCTGAATGCTTTCCGCGAAGTGCAGGACAATATCACCGGCTTGCAGGTGCTCGACGCCGCGCGCCAGTCGCAGGCCGATGCCGTCGCTTCGTCGCGCCGCCAGTTGGACATCGCCACTTCCCGATACGTCGGCGGGCTAGTGAACTACCTTGATGTTGTGAGCGCGCAGCAGAATCTTCTCATCAATGAACAGGAAGCCGCGGTCATCCAGGGCCAGCGCCTGATCACCTCCGTGCTCTTAGTGAAAGCGCTCGGGGGCGGGTGGGATGCCGCCAGCCTCGCGGCGGTTCACGTCAGGCCGCAATTCAAAAACATCACCGCGCCCTGAGATTCGTACCGGAGGGTTCCGCGAAGGTCCGTCCAGCCCCGAGACACAGCACACGCGGCGGCACGAGCAGGCGCAAATCTGCGACAATCGAAGCGCAGCTATGGCGACCGACGAGGACATCCAAAAAGCGGCGCAAATCATCCGCTTCGGCGGGCTCGTGGTTTTTCCTACCGAAACGGTGTATGGCTTGGGCGCGAATGCGCTAGACGCCGCGGCCGTGCACAAGATTTATGCGCTCAAGGGCCGGCCGGCGACGAGTCCGCTCATCGTTCACGTCGCCGGCATCGCAAAGGCCCGCGAGCTTGCCGCCGACTGGCCCGAAGAAGCAGACCAGTTGGCGCGCGAATATTGGCCCGGGCCGCTGACGCTCGTCGTGCCGAAGAAGCCTGTGATCCCCGACGAGGTGACTGCGGGACTCCCCACCGTGGGGCTGCGCGTGCCGCGCCATCCCATCGCGTTGGCGCTGCTGTGCGCGGCACAGGTTCCTATTGCGGCCCCAAGCGCCAATCGTTTCACGCAGCTTTCTCCCACAACGGCCCAGCACGTCCGAGAAGCCTTTGGTGAGGAAACACCGTTCTTGCTCGACGGCGGTCCGTGCGAAGTGGGCCTCGAATCGACTGTAATCGCTGTGACAAAGGAAGGCTTGGAAGTCCTCCGGCCCGGCATGGCATTCGTCGAAGAGGCAACCAAAGCCGTGGAGCCATTCGAACCCGCGCATCGCTCCCCGGGCCAGCACAGAAAGCACTACAGCCCACGCACCCGCGTTCTGCTTGTGAATCATGGGCACGTTCCGCAGCAAGGCCGAGGCGCGTACCTCTGGATCGAGCACGAAGCCACTGCCGCTCGAACGGTCCGTATGCCGGCGCAACCGGAGGCTTATGCGGCGCAACTCTACCGCCGCCTGCACGAACTGGATCGTGAAGGCCTGGACTGGATCGCAGTGGAATTCCCACCTGACGCCCAGGGATGGGCCGCGATCCGCGACCGTTTGACCCGAGCCGCGTACTAAGAGTAGGAGTAATTTGGTACCGCAAGGTTACCGGGCGCAAAGGCTCGAAAAGGCGTTAGAATGCGCTCATCGTCATGTTTTGCTGGAGGATTCCATGGAGCAACCGTCCTGGCTTCGCGCCGCGCTTCTCTTTGTGCTTCTGATTGCAGCTGCCATTCTTGTGTTCGGTGTCATCGGCCATGCGCGGGCCCAAAGCGCATCGGCAGCGGACAAGCCATTTGTCGTCGAGTACTACTACAAGGCGAAATGGGGCCACGCCGACGAATTCATCACGCTCTTCCGGAAGAATCACTACCCGCTGCTGAAGAAGGAACTGGAGATGGGACGCCTGCTCAAGGTTTCCGCGGTTGCGCCCGTTTACCACACGACCGAAGACGGCCGCTGGGATTATCGCGTGACCATCGTCTACAAGAATGCGGCGGTGGCCCACGACGGGTATGATTCCGCGCCGCTCCTGAAGCAGATGTTCCCCGACCAGGAGACGTACAAGAAAGAGGAACAGAGGCGATTCGAGATTCTGGATGGGCATTGGGATTTGCCGATTAAGGACGTCGATCTGGAGGCGAAGTAAGCGAATTCGCATAGAGTTCATTCAATTGGAAACCCGAGAAAGAGGGATTTCTCACTCCGCAGACTCCGTTCTGAATGACGGGTTTACAGTTTTCCTGGTGAACAGCTCACTCCCAACCCTCTCTCAGCCGGCGAACGTACTCATCGGCGTGTTCGTCTGACCACAGATCTCTGCCCGAACCAGCGAGGGCTAGTAGCGGATCCTGCAGCGGTTCGGCAGTGGTTGAGTTGTCCAATTCTTTCACCTGCAAACAGATTGCCATAATGCACTGTGGGATTGTCAACGAGCTTCGTTTGGCTATTGAACGCTTCTTGCCAGGACGTTACGTTGAGATCCTTCGGCGATCCTTGTCGGATCGCCTCAGGATGAAGACGCGTGTTTTTTCAGGATGCGCCCTTCACAAATCGCAATTAAAGATTGTCGAGGAAGAATTGGGTGACGCGGTTCCACACGAGTTTGAGAGCTGGCGGGTCGTTGGCACCGTGGCCCCGCCCGGGCACGGCAATCACTTCGACATACTTTCCATCGCGGATCAGGTCATCCACAAGCGCCAGGGTGTTCGAGTAGTGCACGTTGTCGTCGCCGGTTCCGTGCGCGATGAGCAACTTCCCCTTCAGATTCCCCTCGTGGTCCACCGGAGAACATTCCTTGTAGCCGGAGGAGTTCTTTTGCGGCAAGCCCATGTACCGCTCGGTGTAAATCGTGTCGTAGTAATGCCAGTCCGTCACAGGTCCGCCGGCGAAACCCGCCTTGAATAGGTCGGACGCTTCAAACATGGCGTGAAGCGTCATGTGTCCGCCATAGCTCCAGCCCCAAATGCCAATCCGCTCGGCGTCCACCCATGGCTGTTGCCGCAGCCAGGCAACACCATCGCGCTGGTCGGAGAGTTCCTGTTCGCCAAACCGGCGATAAATGGGCGTCTCAAACACGTGTCCGCGTCCTGTAGAGCCGCGATTATCCAGCGCGAAGATGATGTATCCCTTCTGTGCCATCATCTCGTGCCACAGCAAAGAAGCACCTTCCCAGTCGTTGAGCACCACCTGGGATTGAGGACCAGGACCGCCGTAGGTGTAGACGATCACGGGATATTTCCTGGCGGGATCAAAATGCGGCGGCTTGATCAGGAAGCAGTTGAGAGAAACTCCGTCGTGGGATTTGACGGTGAGAAACTCGACCGGCGAGAGGTGGTATTGGGCCAGCTCGACGACCTTATTTTCGTTGAGGGTTGCGGCTCTTGTGCCGTCCATTCGATAGAGGTCTTGTCGCGGCGGGGTTGTTGCGTTCGAGTAAGTATCCACGTAGAGATTCGCATTGGGCGAAAGGTTCACCGCGTGCACGCCGTCCTCTTTGGTGATGCGCGCAAAGCCGCTGCTGTCCAGTGCCACGCGGTAGAGATGGCGCTCGATGGGTGATTTCTCGGTGGCGGTGAAATAGACGACGCCTTTTGCTTCGTCGATACCGTCCACATCGCTGACTTCCCAAGCGCCCTGGGTGAGCTGCGCTAACTGTTTCCCGTCCAGGCCATAGAGGTAAAGGTGGCGATAGCCGGAGCGTTCGCTGGACCAGAGGAACCGTTTCCCGCCCTTGAAAAAGCGCAGGTCATCACTAACATTGATCCAATATTGGTCTTTTTCAGTGAGAAGCGTGGAAGACTTGCCGGTAGCGGTGTCGGCGAGAAGCAGATCAAGCACGGTTTGGTCGCGGTTCAGGCGCTGGATAGCGAGATGGTGCGAATCCGGCAGCCAGTTCACGCGCGGAATGTAGATGTCCGTTTCCGCGCCGACATCCATCGCGCGCGGCTCGCCGCTGCTCACAAGACCGACCAGCACACGAACGACTGGATTGTTTCCGCCCGCGACAGGATAGCGTTGTTGCTCGGCTTCACCCGTGAACGACGCAAAATCAACGAGGGGAAATTGCGTGACCTTGCGCTCGTCCATCTCCAGATAGGCGATGGCGGAAGAGTCTGGTGCCCACCAGTAAGCCGAGAAGATTTCGAGTTCTTCCGGATAAACCCAGTCGAGTTCCCCTTTGCGGATTTCTTCCGTGCCGCCCGAAGTGAAGGCGAGCTCCTTGCCGTCCATGGTGCTGACCAGCCAGATGTTGTGGTCGCGAAGGAAGCTCACATAGTTGCCGTCCGGCGAGATCTTTACGTCCGAGAGTTCGTCTTTGCCAGACACCAGCACGCGGCCCGCTTGGCTTTTCAGGTCGAACCAGGCGAGCGCATTGGGCCCCTCAAAAAGCAGCGCATCGCCGCCGGGGGCCCACTGATATTGCGAGGGGGCGCGGCGCCCCGCACCGGTTGCTTGCGATTGCTTGCTCGGAGGAGCGGGAAGGATCGTCTCCAGCTTGTCCGAAGAAATCAGCAGGGAGCGCTCGCCCGAATATGGATACAAGGCCCAGAGTTCAGTTTGCGCATCCTTCCCGATCTCTTTTGTTTCAAGAAAGCTAAGTTTCTTGCCGTCGGGAGACCACGCAATCCCGCGCGTGAGGCGTCCGCTTAGGCTCGGCTGGCCATAAATGCGGTCGACGGTCAGTTCGCCGAGCTGTGAAGCTGGCGCAGATTTTTGCTGGGCCAACGCGAGCGGCTGTGTCCCGAAAGCACAAATCGTAAAAGCGATCAGGATCGTAGCGCGAACGAAACGGCGAAATTGCATAAAACCTCCAGTAAAAAAGTGCGGATCAGTGCGAGCGCCTGCTGCGAAGAAAATGGTGGAACTGGGCCGGCCCGTCCAACGAAATCGCCACAAGCGCGGAAGGCGAGCCTATCCCGGAGGCCAGCGGAAATTGCGGCCGCCGAGGAGATGCAGGTGAAGGTGAAAGACGGACTGGCCGGCGCCGCTGCCGTTGTTGAACACAGTGCGATAACCGGAGAGGAGATTGCGCTTTTTGGCCAGCTCGGCGGCAACGAGTTGCAGTTTGCCGAGAATGGCCTGGTCCGCGGACGAAGCATCGTGCAAGCCCGCGAAATGCTTGCGCGGGCAGATCAAAACGTGGGTGGGCGCCTGAGGGTTGACGTCCTCAAACGCAAACACATCCTCGTCTTCATAAACAATCTTCGAGGGGATTTTCTTGGCGCCGATCTTGCAGAACAGGCAGCTTTCGTCCATCAATTGACTCCTGAGGGTCTGGCGTCATCCAGCCTCACGACAAACGGCGTGAAACCTTCCTTGGCGCGCAGTTGCTCGCCAAAATCGTGAGCCGGATCTTCACCGGAGATTTTGCCGACGCGCACGCGATAGTAAGTGCCGTCGGGAGAATCATACTGCTGAATGAAGATGGGTGTGTAGGAGACGCTGAGGCGATCCCGCAGGCGCTCGGCATTGGCGCGGTCGCGGAAGGCGCCAACCTGCACAGTGAAGAAGCCGGCTGTGACATCGACGTTGCCCAGAACTTCCAGGCGCACGGGAACCACCCCGGGACCAATGGATTCGATTTCGCGCGCGGCCGCCAGAGAAAGATCAATGATGCGATCGTTGACGAACGGGCCGCGATCGGTGATGCGGACGGTGGTGGATTTACCGTTGCTGAGATTGGTGATGCGCACCATGGTGTCGAAGGGCAGAGTGCGGTGCGCCGCGGTCAGCTTGTACATATCGTAGATTTCGCCGTTGGAAGCGCGGCGGCCATGGAAGGGATTGCCATACCAGGAGGCGTTGCCCTCCTCGGTGTAGCCCACGGGAGCAGGAGCTGGCGGAGTTTTGGCGTGTTTCGCGGGCCGAGGAGAGACGCTGGCCTCACGCTTCGCGGATTCGGCGCTGGATTCTGGCGTGGCGGATGGTTGCGCGGGGGGCGGCTGGGGATGAGTGGCGACGGGGCGCTTGGCCGCGCAACCCATGCAGAGAAAAGTGATGAAGATGGAGACAGCAAGGAGAAAGGGCTGGGGGCGGGTCACGATTTGGGCTGCTGCGGATTCTGGGCGTTGCGTGTGGCAACGCGAGATTCGAGCCTCTTGGAGGCTTCCGCGAGCTTCTCGGAGACTTCGCGGAGAAATTGCGCGGTGCGCTTTTCGGTTTCTGGCGCGACCTCTTCTTCGACGTACTTGCGGAGCCGGGTAAGTTCTTCGTCCAGGCGCCGGCCGAGTTCTTCAAATTTGTCCATAAGCTCCCCGCGCCGGAACGCGAGGCGCGTTTCCGGTATTATAGGAACGCGAGAAAGAGGCTGCAAGGAGGAGTGTTGGCCCTTCCCTATCATTGGCAAATGCGCGTGGAGCGCCTGAAAAAAATGTTTGGCGGCATGTTTGGCCGCGGCGAGCGGAGGCCGCAGCTTTGCCCGGCTTGCGGCGCGCTGGTAGGCATCAACGCAAGCCGCTGCCATGAATGCGGCGCGAATTTGCGATTTGGATTGGCGGCATGGAGCAAGGGCCTGAGCGAGTTTTTCGGGGGCCACGCGCCGGCAACAACGGCAATTTTGATCGTGAATGTGATCCTGTTCGCGGCGGAATTGATGAGCACGATGCAGGCGGGAACAGCCGGCGGGCTGAGCATCTTGTGGGGAATGAATGGGGAAACACTGTACCGATTGGGAGCGTGTTTCGGGCCGAGCATTTTCCTGGGCCACGAGTGGTACCGGCTGGTGACGGCAATGTTTCTGCACGGGGGCCTCATCCACATTGCGTTCAACATGATTGTGCTATTGGACCTCGGACCGATGGTGGAAGAGGTGTACGGATCGGCCCGGTATCTGTTTCTGTATGTGGCCATGGGCATAGTTAGTTTTCTGGTGAGCGCGTTGGCAGGGCATTTTTCGGTGGGGGCGAGCGGTGCTATCCTGGGGCTGATCGGGCTGCTGATCGCGGTCACCTCAAAGCGCGGCGGGATTCAGATGAAGGAGTTGCGTTCTCGTTTGATATCGTGGGTAGTGACGATTTTTGCGCTGGGATTTTTGATGACTGGATTGCGGACGGACAATTGGGCGCACTTTGGAGGATTGGCTTCAGGGTTTTTGCTGGGAAAGGTGTTTGCCGATCGCCTCCCGGAATCGGGCACGGAACGCACACGGGCTTATGCCCTGGGATGGATTGCCGGGCTCGTTCTGGTAGCAAGCTTTGTGCTGATGGTGCTGCACTATCGAGATCCTCTACCGATGTAGCCGCAGAAAAGAAGAGTAAGAATGGAAGGCCGGCGAAGAGCCGGCTTTTTGTTTTAGGAAGCGTGGAGGCGGCGGGCGACGACGAAGGCGTAGTGGAAGCCAGAAACGACGACCAAGGCCGCCACGAGGTACGCCAGGTAATGAGTGATAAGGGGCGCGCGTTCATTCGGATAAGCAGCAGTAAAGACCACAAAAAAGACCAGGGCGATTTCAAAGAAGGTGGTGGCCTTTCCGAACAGGCTCGGGGGAAACGGCCGGTAACCCTGAATGGCGAGAATGACGGCGGCGACGACGAGCAGCAGGACGTCGCGGCTGAGAACCATCATAGTGAGCCACCAGCCGATTTTCTTTTCCATCGCCAGTACCACAAAGGAGGAGGAGAGCAACAGCTTGTCCGCGATGGGATCGAGATACGCGCCCAGGGCCGACTTCTGGTGCAACCTTCGGGCCAGTTGGCCATCAATGGCGTCGGTTAGGGCCACAAACACGAGAACGAAGAGCGCCCAACGGTATTCCTCGTATAAAACAAGAATCAGAAAAAACGGCAGGACACCGAGGCGCAACAACGTGATTTGATTGGGTACCGTCCAGATACGTGCTTTCATTGTGAAAGAGAATAGCTTAAATCAGGCAAACTGGGCGAGGTAATCGAAGAGCGAGCGGCCAATTTTGCGCTGGAAGATTTCGGCCATGCTGGGAATCGAGCCGACAGGCTCATCCAGGGAGATGCGTTCCACGCGCGTAATGGGGAAGAACACCGTGGGCAGGCCCACGCGCTCGGCGTCCAACTGATTGATCTGGCTGACAAAATGATCGAAGGAGTTCAGGTCGATGCCGCGAATGGTGACGCCGCTGGGATTGATATCGACCAAGATGCCCCAGATTTTTTCCTTGGGGGAATGCAAGCTGATGATCACGATGGAATTGGGGTTCATTGTCGGCCTGTAAGAATACCTGTATTTAGTTTATCCCAGGGCCTAGGACAGTTGGCGAGTGACACGGAAAAAGTGACCAAGGAGAAACCACCCGCTTCCAGCGCTCATTTTGCGGCTGCTTCGTAGGCGATTTACACCGGCATGAGTGCAGGTCCCAAGGGTGGAAGAAGGAGTTTTGGTTCGGTGAAGGACTGCACTTGTTCCACGGTGGTGTCGGGCGCAATTTCGCGCAGAACAAGGCCCTGCGGCGTGACGTCGATGAAAGCGAGCTCAGTGACGATGTGGTCGACGACTTCGACGCCGGTAAGGGGCAGGGTGCATTTTTTGAGGATTTTCGGTTGATTGTCGCGCGTGGCGTGCACCATGGCGATCAAGACGCGCTTCGCGCCGGCAACCAGGTCCATGCCGCCACCCATGCCCTTGAGCATTTTGCCAGGAATGGACCAGTTCGCAAGATTTCCCGTTTCATCCACCTGAAGGGCACCGAGAACGGTAAGGTCCATGTGGCCGCCGCGAATCATGGCGAAGGAATCAGCGGACGAAAAATAGCTAGTGCCGGGGACTTCGGTAACGGTTTCCTTGCCGGCATTTACGAGGTCGGCATCAACTTCGGACTCGAAGGGGTAGGGGCCGACGCCGAGCATGCCGTTTTCGGAGTGCATGACGACATCCATTCCCTTGGGAATGAAACTGGCAACGAGGGTAGGAATGCCGATGCCGAGATTGACGTAGAAGCCATCGCGAAGTTCCAGGGCGATGCGGCGTGCGATGCGTTCGCGCCTTTGGTCGTCGGTTAGCGGCATATTGCTTCGGCGATCCTATCTGAAAGAGCTTGGTCCACTCAGCTTCCTCACCAAGTCTTGGAAAGGAAGTTTCAATATATTCCCTATCAAGATGTTGGCGGAGGATACCAGTACAGCAACAACCAGCGTGATTAAAAGACTATACCGCTTATTGTGAACGAACATTTCCTTGGCTATCACCAAAGCCCCTGCCCCTACGAAGAGAAATAGGTAAAGAAAGGAGTGTGATCCAATCACGAACCGGGTCGAAGCTGGTAGTTCTACCCCGAGGTCTACAAACAACTTTGCGAAACTTTCTGTGGCCTTCAAAAGACGATAGTAAGACCACGCAAAATAGAGGCATGTAAACCCTGTGGCGAACCAAGCGAGAACCGCCTCCCGGCGACCTTCCATATGGGTTCCTTCTTTCTCCCGCTCTCTCGGCTACTCTGGATGACAGTCTAAATTTTCCGCACGGTGCGTTGCTCGATGCGTTTTTCGAAATGCGCGCCTTGAAAAATGGCATCGACATAAATCCCTGGCGTGTGAACCGAATCGGGATCAATCTCGCCGGGCTCGACAAGCTGCTCCACCTCCGCGATAACGAAATCAGCGGCCGTGGCCATGATGGGGTTGAGATTGCGGGCCGTCTTGCGATAGACGAGGTTGCCCCAGCGATCTCCTTTCCACGCTTTCACAAGCGCGAAATCGGCACGCAGCGCGCGTTCCAGGACGTACATGCGGCCGCCAAATTCGCGGGTCTCTTTGCCTTCAGCTACCACGGTCCCAAAGCCGGTGGGAGTGTAAAAAGCGGGAATGCCTGCGCCACCCGCACGCAAGCGTTCGGAGAGAGTCCCTTGCGGATTCAATTCCAGTCCGAGTTCGCCGCTGAGCACGAGCTGCTCGAATAGCTTATTCCCCCCAAGGTAAGTGGAAATCATCTTCTTGACCTGGCGGGTTTGCAGCAGGAGGCCGACCCCGCAGTCTTCCACGCCCGCGTTGTTGCTGACGATGGTGAGGTCGCGGGTGCCCTTGCGGCGGACTGCAGCAATTAGATTTTCCGGTATTCCGCAGAGGCCGAAGCCGCCGACGAGGATGGTCATGCCATCGCGAAGATTGGCGAGCGCGGCATCAGGAGAGCTGATGCGTTTGTCCATTCTCAGGCTTCTCCAGAGCTACGGAAGACTTCGCGGAGAGTTTACTCCAATTAGCCAAGAATACTGAATTAAGGGTTTGAACCCGCAGTGAATCAACACCCGCGCCCGTCGCTTTCGCCCCCCTGACCTTGAGGCCACATGGCTCGCAGTGTTACCTTCACTCACGCGCAGGGACATTCCTATTTGAGTGAACAGCAAAGACCTGACCGGAGACACCGCCATGCGAGTTGCTTATCTTGACATCGAAACGAACTATGTAGGCAAATTCACGAGCGACGACGACCGGTTTTTCCGCGACTCCAAGAATCATCTGCTTACGGTTCTCGGTGTTCGGCTATTGGACAACGACAGCGATTCGTTTGTGCAGTTCTTTGACAAAGAAATTTCGAAAGCAGCGCTGATGCAAGCCCTCGAAGGAACCAAGAAGATCGTGACCTATAACGGCCGATCCACTCCCGATCCCATCAAGAATAGAGTGGGGTTCGACTTTCCGGTCATTGCCGCGCAGTTGGGCGTCGTCCTGGACAAGGAGTTCCCGCATGTCGATCTCTGCCCGGAATGCTGGAAGCGCAACCTGTATGGCGGCCTTAAAAAGGTGGAACAGAAGCTGGGACTTCGCCGGCAATTTCCAGACCGGGAAGGCGCCTGGGCCATGAAAACCTTCCGGTCGTATGTAAAGACGGGCGACGAAAGACTGCGGAGCGAGCTTCTCGCTTACAACCGAGAAGACGTCTACATGCTTCGGGAGCTCGAAATCAAACTCCAAAAACTTTAGCGCAAAATTGCCGGACGGCTGGGCCTACAGGCTGTGGAGGAGTTTGTAGAGTTCGTTAGCGGCGTCAGGTGAGGCCGTGCGATTGTCAATGGATTCCGTTCTTGGAGACCAAACCTAATGGCCATTGATTGGAGTCGGTTTTCCGCCTGCCAACCGCAGATCCGAGCGTGAGTACACCGCCTTGTCTCTCAGTTTCTTGGCGGGGAATTTGAGACCAAACGTGTGGGTGCGTCCGCCACCCGATGGTCCTGCTGTGCTGCGCTGATATTCCCAATCGCTCTTCGTCAAATAGACGATATCTATCCGCCAGATGATTACCGGTTTTCCCGCCTCGATGGACTCTGTGGGGTCAACCAAGTAACGCCATACGATGTACCATCCAGGATGATCGTAGTGAGATTGTAATTCCCAAGGCCGCTTGCTGCCTTTGGATTCAAGCGAGAGGTCTGGGGGAGGTGGTGTTCTGGAACCGCGCCGTTTCAGGTCTGGAAACCTCTGCTGAGCCTGGTCACGGTTCTTGCTTTTCTCGTAGACGCTAAAACTGTCCAGCGCCCGAACCCCATAAATTCCAACCAGGGCGCTGAAAACGTTCGCTTGCTCCTCATAAATGTCCATCAAGCTGGCGAGTTCACGTTCAATGTAATCAACTGACTTGCGCAACGAAGCTATGGTGAGTCCTGGAGGAAGCGGCACATCAGGACGAAAATCCGAGTTACGCGCCATCGGACTCAGTCGAAATCGGAAGCGCCGCAAGCTTGGGAATCGCAGTCTTGGACATCCTAAAGTACAGTTCGTCTTTTTCGATCCCGATGCTGTTCACTCCTTCGGCAGCACATGCAGCGATTGTCGAGCCTGATCCCATGAAGGGGTCCAAGATCACCCCTTCTCCGAAAGGAAGCGCGGCTTTCGCCAACTGCCGTAAGAATCGCTGCGGCTTTAAGGAAGGATGCGGCGCAAGACTATGCTCTCTGGCTCGAGTGGGAGAGGAAAAGATCAAATCTCGGAAGGGTGCGCCGGCAGAAATTCTTCGTAATCCGCCTGCCCGCCAGCGCCGGAGGTTGTCCTGAACACGACCTTCGCATGGCTTCCGAAAAAGGCCCCACGGTTCCCAACAAGACCTGGGCATGACGGAGATATCAGCAAACTCTCGATGAGCGTTCTTGGGACGGTCCCCGCCTCGAAGCGTTTGTACCACTCGAATTATCTCTCCCCGCTTTTCGAAGCCAGCTCGTATAAACGGTGCATAGACTAATTGAGAAACGAGAGGATTCGTAGCAATGAAAATATGCGCGCCAGGAACCATCACAGGCAGAAGAAGAGCCGCCAATTGAGAAAAGAAAGCTTCCAAATCCGTTTTATGAGATTCCTTCAGGACGGTGAATCGAGGAACTGGTCGCCTAACGCACCCGTCAAATGAGGGCGGGATTCGCCAAACACCCCCTCTGCCATTTCGGAGCTTCGCCTTCTCTATTTCCGTGTACTCGACAAGACCATACGGCGGGTCGGTTATGACCGCGTGCACTGAGTTTTCCTCGCGGGATCTGAGCCACTCGAACGCGTCGCCCCAGATCGTCGAATACAATCGATCGATCCTCGGCTCAGGGAACGAATGAAGCGTAGCTTTGGCGGCCGTTGAATGCATATCTGCGCCAGATTATACTGAATCCCATCAGAAATTGCGCTAAGCACGTGGGGAAAACTCGCCAAAATCCGCTCTACCCAGTTGCGTATGGAACAACCCTCACAAAGAGCGGAGGAGTTTGTAGAGTTCGTTGGCGGCGTCGAAGTCGGCTTCGAGGTCGCGGGAACCGAGGCGCTCGCGGAGATCTTCGAGGCGGCGGGCCAGGAGATCGAGCGCGGCGGAGAGCACTTCGCGATTCGTGAGGACAATATCGCGCCAGGTGGAATAGGGGCTGCCCGCGAGGCGAAGCGTATCGCGTAGCCCGGGGCCGGCCAGCGTGATAGGCAAGCCGTTTTCGTCCAGGCGGTCGTAGAGAAACGCGGCGAGGGCCACGGTCGCGAGTTGCGGAAGATGCGAGGCAAGGCCGACGGCGTAGTCATGTTGCTGCGCACCAAGCCACACCGGCCGCGCGCCGATTTTCTCCAGAATTTTGACGAAGGCGTTGACGCGCGGATCGTGCGTGTCTTCCGCTTCACCGATCAGGGCGTACGTGGCGTTCTGGAAGAGGCCGGCATCGGCATGCGCAAAGCCCGCTAGCTCGCGGCCCGCCATGGGGTGGCCCGCCAGGAAGACGGGGCCGACTTCCTCGACAAACAGTTCGGAGGCCGCTTGCCAGATGCGCTGCTTGGTGCTGCCGGCATCCGTGACTAGCGCGTGGGGCGGAGCGTGTTGCGCGAGTTCGGGAAGCAGATCGAGCGTGGTGCCGATGGGCAAAGCGATGTAGATCAGGTCGGCGCGGCGAATGGCGGGCTCGAGCGAATCAAAGAAGCCTTCGTCAATCGCTCCGGCTTTCCGCGCTTCCAGCACGACGTCGGCGCGGTCCCACCCAATGATGTGCATGTCCGGCGCGTACTTGCGAAGCGCGCGGGCGAACGAGCCGCCGATAAGGCCGGTGCCGAGAATGGTCACGCGTTGGAGGAGATGAGGCATAGCTAGCCAACAGTTGACAGTTTACAGGTGACAGTTAAGCGAGAAACCGCGGAGAAAGAAAGAAAAATCCCAACGCAGAGGCGCAGAGTCCGCCGAGACTCCCAGAGAAAGGATTGCTGCAGGCGGCGGGCGGAGAATAGTCGGGGGCTGAACATAGTCATCAGGTGAGGTGGCGATTGACCGCGGAAGCAATGATGCGCAGCTCACCCATGAGCTGGGAAAATTCCGTGGGCGTGAGGGATTGCGCGCCGTCGGAAAGAGCGTGATCCGGGTCGTTATGGACTTCGATGAGCAAGCCATCCGCGCCGGCGGCAACGGCAGCGCGGGCCATCGCGGGAACTTTGTCGCGGCGGCCGGTGCCATGGGAAGGATCGGCAATGATGGGCAGATGGGAAAGCTTCTTGATGACAGGAATGGCGGCGATGTCGAGCGTGTTGCGGAGATAGGTTTCAAAGGTGCGGATGCCGCGCTCGCAGAGGATCACGTTGTAATTTCCGCCAGCGAGGATGTATTCCGCGCTGAGGAGAAGCTCCTCGATCGTGGCGGACATGCCGCGCTTGAGAAGGACGGGTTTCTGCACTTCGCCGAGAGCGCGCAGGAGGAAATAGTTCTGCATGTTGCGCGCGCCGACCTGGAAGATGTCCACGTAGTTGCCCATCATCTGGATCTGCGAGGGATCCATCACTTCGCTGACGACAAAGAGATTGAATTTATCGGCGGCATCGCGCATGAGTTTCAGGCCCTTTTCGCCAAGACCCTGAAAGGCGTAGGGCGAGGTGCGCGGCTTGAACGCGCCACCACGCATGATTTTGGCGCCCGCTTTGGAGACCGCTTCCGCGACCGCGTGGATTTGTTCGGCGGATTCGACCGAGCAGGGACCCGCAGCGACGGCAATCTCGGCGCCGCCAATGGTCACGCCACGGCCGAGATCGACGATCGTGCCCTGGGGCTTGAATTGCCGGCTGGCGAGCTTGAAGGGCTGAGTGATTCGGACAACTTCGCGCACGCCTTCGAGAAGCTCAAAATCACGATGATCGAAATCGCGATGAACGCCGACAGCGCCGAGAACCGTGTGCGAAGCCCCGGTGGAGCGATGCACATCAAAACCGCTGGCGACAACCCGGTCGATGACGCGCTGGATCTGCTCGTCGGTTGCGCCTTCCTGCATGACAATAACCATGGTTAATCCTCGACTCCGGAATTTTCCCGATTGGCAAAATGCGCCCGCCTCAGAAGGCGGCCACTACACAAGCTAGAACTCATTTGGGCTCCTCGCCGTCCGAGGAGGAAGTCTCGCCATACATGGCGATGCGCTCGGCGGAGCGCGCTTCGTCGATGATGCGCTCGAAGAGGCGGCGAATGGCCGCATGCGAGAGCGGTCCCTGGTTATTGCCTTCGGCGTTAGCGAGGACTTCCTTTTCGCGGGCCGGCTGATAGAGCGGAATGCTTTCCTGCTGCTTGAGGTGGCCGATTTCCAGGGCGCACTTGCAGCGTTCGTTCAGAAGCTCGACCAACTTCTTGTCAATCTCATCCATGCGGCGCCGCCAGTCGGAGATGTTCATCGGATAGCCTCCCGGCGGGAGAGACCGTGGCGAGCGGCTTCCTTGAGTTTTTGCACGCGGTCGCGGAGCGTAGCGGCGGCGACATCGGGAGAGGCGGCCTCTTCGATTTCGGAGACCAGGGCAGAGCCGACGACGGCGGCGTCGGCGAGACCGCCGAGGACACTGACGTGGGCGGGCAACGATATGCCAAAGCCGACCGCGATTGGAAGCTCGGTGAATTGGCGGGCGCGGCGCAGCAGCGCGGGGAGTTCGTCCGGTAGAGAATCCTTTGCGCCGGTAACGCCGGTGCGGGAGATCAGATAAAGAAAGCCGGAGGAAGCGGCCGCGATTATTTTCAGGCGGTCATCGCTGGAGGTGGGCGCCGCGAGAAAAACCGTATCGAGATGATGCGCGCGCAGGATGCGGCGGTAGTCGCCGGCCTCTTCCGGCGTGAGATCGGTAACGAGCACGCCATCGGCGCCGGCCGCAGAGGCGGCAGCCGCAAATTTCTCCAGGCCCATCTGCAGGATGGGATTGTAGTAGCTGAAAAGGACCAGCGGGATTTGGCTGGATCGGCGAATGCGGCGAACGAGTTCCAGAACGCCGGCGAGCGTCGTGCCGGATTTGAGAGCACGTTCCGAGGCACGCTGGATCGTGGGGCCATCGGCGAGCGGATCGCTGAAGGGCACACCGAGTTCCACCACGTCGGCGCCGGCTTCCGCGAGAGCAAGAACGAATTTGTAAGTTGCATCGAGCGACGGATCGCCCGCCGTAATGTAGGCGACAATGCCGAGCTCCCCAGCGGCGCTGAGTTCCGCGAAGCGTTTGGAGATGCGGGTCGAGTCGTGAGGTGAAGCGATCATTGGCTTCGACCCAGATTAAAGCAGGCGCTTATAGGTGTCCATGTCCTTGTCGCCGCGGCCGGAGAGATTGAGGATGACAAGATCGTTTGGCTTGAACTGCGGCAAGCGCTCGATGAGCCCGGCAAGCGCATGCGCGCATTCGAGCGCAGGGATAATGCCTTCAGTGCGCGAGAGGAGATTGGCGGCTTGCAGGGCGGCGGTATCGGAAACGGCGGCGTATTCGGCGCGGCCTTGATCGGCGAGCCAAGCGTGTTCGGGACCGATGGCGGGATAGTCGAGTCCCGCAGAGATGGAATGCGTGGTGGCAATCTGTCCGTCTTCGTTCTGCAGGACGTAGGTATAGGTGCCCTGGAGAACACCGGGGCGCGCGCCGGTAAAACCCTGATGCGCGGCGAGGCGCGCGGCGTGCTCACCGAGCGTGTGGCCGCGGCCGCCGGCTTCGATGCCGACCATTCTTACGTCCGCGTCCTTGAGAAATTCGTAGAACAGGCCGATGGAGTTGGAGCCGCCACCTACGCAAGCATACAGATGCGTTGGCAAACGCTGCTCGGCGGCGAGGATTTGTGCGCGGGCTTCGCGGCCGATGACCGCCTGAAAATCGCGGACCATGGTGGGGTAAGGATGGGCACCGAGAACGGAGCCAAGAAGATAGTGAGAGTTGCGCACGTTGGTGACCCAGTCGCGCATGGCTTCATTGATGGCGTCTTTCAGGGTCCGGCTGCCGGATTCGACGGCAATCACTTCGGCGCCAAGCATGCGCATGCGGGCCACGTTGAGCGCCTGCCGCGCCATGTCCTCGGTGCCCATGTACACGGTGCACTGCAGGCCAAGATGCGCAGCCACGGTGGCGGAGGCGACGCCGTGCTGGCCCGCGCCGGTTTCCGCGATGATGCGCGGCTTGCCCATTTTCACGGCAAGCAGGCCCTGGCCGATGGCGTTATTGATTTTGTGCGCGCCGGTGTGAAGCAGGTCCTCGCGCTTCAGGTAGATGCGCGGGCCACCCAGCTTCGCGGTGAGACGCGAAGCAAATTGCAGGGGTGTAGGGCGGCCGGCGAAATTCTTCAGTAGCCCGTGAAGTTGGGCCTGAAACGCGGGATCGGTCTTCGCCGATTCATAAGCGCGCTCGAGCTCGTAGAGCGGCACCATCAGCGTTTCCGGGACGTAGCGGCCGCCATACGGGCCGAAACGCCCGGGAACCGGGGCGGGAAGGGTGAGTTGGGTAGTCACGGTTTGAGGGCTCTATTGTACATTGTGCCGAGCGAGATGCAGCAAGCCTCTCCGCGAGAAGGCAGTGGTGTCAATTGAAAATCCTAGTTGCGAGAGTGGGATTCCAGAAAGCAGGCTTCGATTCTGGCTTTTCTTGCGGCGTCACAGAATCTCTGAGTTCCGTATGGGTAGTCTAGACTGTGAAACACAGGGGCATTACCTCGTCCTTTGAACTTAACGATTGTGGCTTGGTCTTTAGTTGCCCACGGCAGCACAAACGATATCGACTCGAATGCGCACACTACAGGCGGGCACCCCTGGTCCATAATCTGGTCGAAAATATCCTTAACGTGGCAGCCCCAAGAGACCTTGATTATCTCCTCCCTGAGTCCATCCAGCGGGCGCCGAGGCCAACTGCGATCAACCTTGTGGTACCCACTGAGAGAGAGCAGTGACACGTCCAGCAACCAGAATCCGCTGAACTTCAAGCATTCTAGCCATCGAAGGCGCTTCTCCGGATTTGTCGGTTGACGCTTGCCAAAGGCTGGGAGTATGAAATCGTGCCACCACGGAGTGTAGTAATGGTGTTGATAGATAAAGCCCGACCCCTTACTCGCGAAACAATCGGGACTCACCCGCACATGAGATTCTGCGATTAACAGGAGCTTGACATCGCCATCGGGTCGGTACTTCCGCCTTAGACATTCGACTTCGAACACATGTTCGACCGGCTCGACGTAGTGCCCAAGGTCTTTTTCGCACAGTAAAGCACGCACATCATTGTAAACACGCTGGACGGATTCCATCGTTGCGCGATAGTAGCACAGGTCTGGTGGTGCTCGTTTCTCAAATGACATCAGTACCCGCGAGGAGCTGAGAAAAGCAGATTCCTCGGGCAAAAACAGCCCTCGGAATGACATGCGTTTTTGACCAAACGATCCGCGTGAACTACGTCCAGCGCGAGTTCAGGAGATCTCGCGGCTGGCGCGGGCGACCTCGTCGAAAAAAGTGCGGAGCTTGGCAGGATCTTTCTTGCCGGGGCGGAATTCGACGCCGCTGGCCACATCCACAGCATATGGCCGGACGATGCGGATGGCCTCGGCCACGTTTTCGGGCGTGAGTCCACCGGCGAGGATGACGCGATGGGACTGCGCGATGTTGCGCGCGAGGTGCCAGTTGCCCGTGGTGCCGGAGCCGCCGTAGTGGCCAGACAGCGCGGAATCGAGCAGAAAGGAAGAGGCGCTACGATAAAGAGAAAAATTCGGCGCGGCGCTTCCCTGGCCCAGGCGCAGGACTTTGATAACCGGCAAACGGCGGGCGACGGCCTCGACAACCTGCGGCGTCTCATCGCCGTGGAGCTGCGCGGCGGAAAGGCGCAGGGCTTTGCAAAGCGCAACGACAGGCGCTGCGCTCCAGTTCACAAACACGCCAATCGGCGCGACAAACGGCGGAAGACGGCGGACCAGTTCCGCAGCCGCGGAGGGTGTGAGGCAGCGCGGGCTCCCGCTGTAAAGATTCAGGCCGATGGCGTGAGCGCCGAGTTCGGCGGCGAGTTTGGCGTCTTCCAGTTTGGTGATGCCACAGATTTTGACGCGGACCATGGAAGTATCTTACTGGAAGACGGAGGACAGCGGGGTTACTTTGCGGGAACAAGTAGTTGAAAAACATCGGAATGGCTTTCTTCAGGGGCTAAAGCCCATTTGTCTTAGTGGCTTCACGCCGGGGCTGAAGCCCCGGCCTCCTAAAGAAAAAGAGTTTCCCGCGGCCCGCGCGACGGACGCTACTTTTGCCCGGGCGGCGACAAGAGATGAAAGAGGGCCACGGCGGGATCGGGGGCCAGCATGAGGTGCTCGCCGATGAGGAACGCGTCGAAGCCCGCGGCGCGAAGTTCCTGAAGGTCGGAATGGCTACGCAGTCCCGATTCGGCCACGGCGAGGCAGCGATCGGGGATGTGCTCAATCAACTCGAAGGACGTTTCCATGCGCACGGAGAGAGTTTTCAGATCGCGGTTGTTGACGCCGATGATGCGGGCATCCACGGCCAGTGCGCGGTCGAGTTCGGCGCGGGTGTGCACTTCGACGAGCGGTTCCATGGAGAGTTCGCGGCCGAGGGCAATAAGGTCGCGCAGAAGCGAATCATCGAGCGCGGCGACGATCAGGAGGAAGCTGTCGGCATCGTTGGCGCGGGTCTCCCAAACCTGCCAGGGATCGAAGATGAAATCCTTGCGTAGAACGGGCAGCGCCACCGCTTTGCGCGCGTCGCGAAGATTCTTGAGCGAGCCGAGGAAGAATTCGCCTTCCGTCAGGACGGAAAGTGCGGCGGCGTTGGCGGCTTCCAGCGATTGGGCAAGTGCCGGCGCGTCGAAGGGATCACGGATGACACCGCAGGAAGGCGAAGCAGGCTTCAATTCGGCGATGACGTTGAGGGCGTCACGAGAAAGCGCGGCAGCGAAATCGCGGACCGGTGACGCGGCCTTCACGCCGTACTTGAGCGCGGTTTCCGGAAGGACACGCTTGCGGTGACCGACTTCCGCGCGACGCGCTTCAAGAATGCGGTCGAGGACGGTGCCGGTGTTGGGTTGAGCGTTCATGACGCCGAACTTGTATCCTAGGGAGAGAGAGTGTGTGTGTCAATTGGAGTGAGGAAGGAAGTTGAATCGTTTGAAGTTCATAGAGTTCAAAAAGTCAGTCAGGAGAAGGGATGAGTTATCGGGCGAAATACGGTGCGTTGCTGAAGGCGATCGCGGATGAAGCGGATGTGATCTCGATGAAATATTTCAGGACAGGAAATCTTGGCGCAGAGAAGAAACGCGACGGAACCGTGGTCACGCGTGCGGATAAAGCGGTGGAGGCGATGGCGCTCCAGAAAGTGGCGGAGAGCGGTCTGCCGATGGACGTGGTGGGCGAGGAAACGAGCAAGGAGATACCGAAGGGGCCAGCGCGCGGCGGGCGAGCGCGGATGATCATCGACCCAATTGACGGGACGGAAGAGTTTTCGCGGGGAATTCCGACATTTGGAACACTGGTGGGAATTGAGGAAAATGGCGAAATCGTAGCAGGGATGGCGAGCGCGCCGGCGCTGTCGCGGGGAACGCGATGGTGGGCCTATCGCGGCGAAGGAGCTTACCGGAATGGAAAGCGGATTCACGTTTCGAGCGTGAAAAGCGTGTCGGAGGCCATGGTATTCACCGCGGGCACAGGCTCCGCGAAAGATACGGAGGCGCGAGCGACGATGCGGCGGCTGGCAGACGCGGCGGGTGGCAGCCGCTCGATGGGCGGTTTCTGGGAGCACATGCTGGTGGCGGAAGGCGCGATTGAAGCCGCGGTGGATTGGGTGTCCAAGCCATGGGACCTGGCGCCGCTGGGAATCATGGTGGAAGAAGCAGGGGGAAAATCCACGACGATTGACGGCGAACGCACGATTTACAGAGGAAAGTTCGTGAGCACGAACGGAATTTTGCACGAGGAAGTGCTGCGTTTGTTGCGGGGAGACGCGAAATGATTCAAACAAAGCGAGTCTATGAGAAAGCGGCGAAGGAAGACGGGTTTCGGATCCTGGTGGACCGGTTGTGGCCGCGCGGATTGACGAAAGAAAAAGCACGCGCGGATTTGTGGATGAAAGAGATTGCGCCGAGCGATGAGCTGCGAAAATGGTTTCACCACGAGGAGAGGAATTGGAGCGAATTCGTCAAACGGTATAATGCGGAGCTTGCAAAGAAGAAAGATTTGCTAAGCGAACTGAACGAACTGGAGAACGAACACGGAACGGTGACCTTGCTCTATGGGAGCAAGGACGAGAAGCAAAATCAAGCAGTGATTTTGGCAAACATTCTCAAAAGGAAAAAGTGAAAACAGCAAAGGAACTGCAGATCATCGCGGAAGAGGTGTGTGCCTGCCGGAAATGCCCGCGGTTGGTGAAGTACCGGGAGAATGTGGCGCGGGAAAAGCGGCGCGCGTATCGCGAGTGGGAGTATTGGGGACGCGGAGTGCCGGGGTTCGGCGATCCGCAGGCGGAACTTTTTATTTTGGGGCTGGCGCCCGCAGCCCATGGAGGGAATCGCACGGGGCGCGTGTTCACAGGCGACCGCTCGGGCAATTTTTTGTACAAGGCGCTGCACAAGGCCGGCTTTGCGAACCAGCCTGCTTCCCTGCACCGAGATGATGGACTGCGGCTGAGGAAAGCGTACATTGCTGCCGCGGTGCGATGTGCGCCTCCGGCGAACAAGCCCCTTCCGGGCGAAATCCTGAACTGCCGCGGCTATTTGAAACGAGAATTGGATGTGTTACGGCCTAAGGCGATTCTTGCGCTGGGGAAAATTGCCTGGGACGCGTACCTCGAGATCCTGAAGCAGGATGGAAAAATCGCGTCGCGCGCGGCGTACAAGTTTACCCATGGAGCGGAGATGGAAATGGGCCACAACTTACCGCGTCTGTTTGGTGTTTATCATCCTAGTCAGCAAAACACACAGACCGGACGAGTCACGGAAGCGATGTACGCGCAGGTGTTTCGGCGCATCCAAAGCTTTTTGAACGAGTTGTAGCAATTCTCGCGGGCCGAGCATGCGAGCGAAAGCGGTTCCGGTAAGGCGAATGGCCGCGCAGGTGAGGGCAAGGGGGCTGTCAGGTGCGGGTGACAGAGATGACATGGACGGCTGACGGGGTACATTTAGTGTTCCGCCAAGAAAACACTAAGTCCTTTGATGTTAAACTGTTAGCGATGGCTGAAGGGTGAGGGAACTGGCGCTCCAGGTGCTCTTTCCTTTCTCCGCGGCAAGGATTGGAGTCCATATGCACAACATGCTGAAGAATTTTCGATTGCTGGCACTGGCCGCCTTTGCCGGTGGACTGGTGTGGTCAGGTCTTGCGGCCGCAAAGGAGCCTGGCGGGGAAGCGGGCCAAGAAGCGCAAGAGGCAAATCGCACGTACGCTGCGCGCGTCGCGGACGGGCAGAGACATGGTCTGCCGCTGGAGGTGTTCGCGGTGGCGCCGGGAACAAGGTTCCTGGTGGGCCTGGAGCAGGCCATGAACACGAAGTTGGTACGGCAGAATCAAGAGTTTCGGGTGCGTACGCTGGAGCCGCTCGAAGCAAGCCAAGGGATTTATCTCCCTGCGGGCGCGGAAATTCACGGGCACATCAGCCGCGTGGAACCTGCAGGAACCACCGGGAGGGCGAGACTCTGGCTGACGTTCGATGAGATTCGCACGCCCTTCGGGAGTTTGCCCATTGTGGCGGAGGTGGCTTCCGTGCCGGGGGATCACAGCATCAAGTCCGGGCCGCTGCAGCAGGGAGTCATCGAGGGGCGCAGCAGCACGCCGAAGGATGCGGCGCAAGCGACGGCGACAGGTGCAGCCATGGGGGCAGAGCAAGGCGTGAAAGACAAGAACAAGAAAGAAGCGGCGGAAGGAGCCGCGATGGGCGCGTTGCAGGCATACCTGATGGAAGCAGGGCGAGGACAGGAACTGGATCTGCCGAAGGGCGCGAAGCTGGAATTGGAGTTGGGACGGGCGCTGTACTTGGTGAAGGAGTGAGAAAAGGCGGTTTGAAGTTTTCAGTTCTAAGTCAACGGCCCGAAACTGGCGTGTCTGAGGCGGACGGCAAACCAAACCCCGGTGGGTGCATGTTAACGATATAGTACCTCCCCCTCCCCCCTGTTTTTCACAAGTGTTGATTCTAAAGGGGGATAAAGTCGTTTGTTTTGTTTCAGATTACAAGTATTGATTCCAAAGGAGTTGGCCTGGACGGTGGAGCGGGCCAAATCCGGTGGTCTGCTGACGTAGACGGCCTGGGAGAATTGAAAAATCGTGCTCAGCTGGGGCGCAGCGGTGCTACGCCCCCACCAAGCAATGAAATCCTTCACTTGTGCAACGTGTGTTCCTGACGCGGAATTGCGCGAAAGGACTGGCCAAAAAGAAAAGGCCGAGCGGAGGCTCGGCCTCTATTGAGCGCAAGTTCGTATACCGACATCCTAGTAAAATCGCGAGGTAGTTGTCAAGATAATAATTGACAGAAGAACACCGGGTCTTGCTCCGCCAAGCGGCGCAAACAAAGACACCTCCGGAAAAACAGACGGCGGAAGTGGTCCCTGCGAGCTACCCCCCATCGCGGAACTGATTTTCGTAGAGTGGGGCTTGAGGGGTGCCTCTTCTGACTGCAGAATACGATAGCTTGCGCAACACTCGCAACTAGGGTCGTGTCCCGAAAGTAGGCGAAAGAAGGAAGAGTAACTTCAGGGACTGAAGCCCCTTTTCTTTTCAACTGGTTACGTGGGAGCTGAAGCTCCCACCTCCTAAAGAGACCGAGAACATACTTCTAGGACGGCGCAGTAAGAGGCTGCAGCCCAAAATGGGGCAGCCCCGACAGCAAGAGCAGAGAATAGGGTTCCTGCAGGGTCGCGTCAGTGTTACATCGACCCCTTATCGCACTTGCCCGTCATCTTCTTTATGGAGACCACTTGCAGCGTGGGGGTCCCGCCAGTAGTGCTGATGGTACCGACGACCTGATTCCTAAACCCGGAGTAGGCTTTCAGATCAATCTTGTCGGAGCCCATTAGCATGACGCCGTCCGGGTGCTCCGTACTCATCATCATCATGTGGCCGCCTTTTTCCGTCATGCAGCCTGTCATGGTGGACTTCTCTTCGGCCATTGCACCGCACTTGCCCGTCATCTTCTTTATGGAGGCCACTTGCAGCGTGGGGGTCCCGCCGGTAGTGCTGATGGTTCCGACGACCTGATTCATAAACCCGGAGTAGGCTTTCAGATCGATCTTGTCGGAGCCCATTAGCATGACGCCGTCCGGGTGCTCCTTGCTCATCATCATCATGTGGCCGCCTTTGTCCGTCATGCAGCCTGTCATGGTGGACTTCTCGACCGCCATTTTGGATGTCTGCGCCGAAGCGCACATGCACGAAAGCGCAAACACAAGCATACCTGTGGCTAGTTTTCTCATTGGATTGTATTTTCCTCGAATTGCACTCGACTTTAGTCCCTCTCCGAATTAGACTTCCTACGCCTTTCTTGCTATTAAGTAATTCGTTGGCTGTCGCCGGAAAGTTACGCGGGGGCCCATCCTTTTTCGACTTAGCAGCACCTATTGGAGGTGCTAAACGACCTGAGTGGTTGTTAACGGGGCGTAAGTTTTCGCCGCTTTGCAGCGAAATGGGCGGAGTGGACAGTTGGACAAGGCCGATTCATCGGATTCCGGAGGTCTGCCGCGCACGTTGGAAGCGCTGCTCGTCGGTTACCAGAAGGCAGATGCGCAGGCCATCGCGGAATTGGTGTGCGTTGTTAACCCGCTTCTCTACAGGTACTTTCGCGCCCATCCGGGAATGCGTGAAGAGGCGCCGGATCTTCTGCAGGAGGCCTGGTTGCGCATTCACAAAGCGCGCGCTACCTACCAGCCAGACAAACCCGCGCGGCCATGGCTGTATGCGATTGCAAAACACACACTGTTGGATGCAGTGCGCCGAAAAGCCCGAGTCATGCTGCGAGAGACGTCGCTTGACTACGAGCTGGTCAGTAAGGTGCACGTATCTCCCGAGTCTCTGCTTGAGGTGGCACGCCTGTTGAACACCTTGCCAGAGAGCCAGCGGGAAGTCATTCAACTGCTGAAGGTGGACGGTCTTACACTGGAAGAAGTGGCCGCAAAAACCTCGTCCAGCGTCGGAGCTGTAAAGCAGAGGGCGCATCGCGCCTACCGGAAGCTGCGGGGATTATTTTTCATCGGACAGGCATCCGCGAGAGAGCAGAAGAAGCCAAGTGAACTGTGAAGAATTCGCACGATATTTGGCAACAATGGGCTCCGCTGGCCGCGAGGCTAAGGACGCGGCGCGCTCGCACCTGGCGGTCTGTGCGGACTGCCAAGCGAGGATGATCTCGTCGCAGGGGCAGCTCGAGGAAACTGCGCCGGCGCTCGAACAGGAACTTGTCCGGCAGCTGCAGTCCGAGCTTGTGCCCGTTCGGCCGCTCCCTGAAATATGGATCTTGTTTCTCGCAGTGGTGCTGCTCTCGCTGATCCCGGTTGCTGCGGGAGGTCTCATCCTTGGCCACAAAGGTTTGTTGGCGATGCATCTGCCGCGGGCAGCTGTCTTCCTGTTGCTCCTCGCTGGCACGTTCGCGTGGGCCGGCATGGCCACAGTGAAAGAGATGATTCCCGGACAGGCAGACCGCCGTTACAGTGCGCGCGTTGTCGGTCCGATTTCGCTGGCTGAGACGCTCTTGACAATTCTGCTTGCCTTTCGCGTTCTACCGGATCCTGCCTATTTGTCCGGCGGAATTCATTGCTACATTACCGGTTTGGTTTCGACGCTACTGTCGGCGGGGTGCGCTTGGCTGGTGGTTCGACGCGGCTATCCGGTTCGCGCACTTTCTCTGGGGGGCGTTTTGGGCGTGCTCAGCGGTCTTGCTGGCTTGATGCTTCTCTCGGTCATCTGCCCCAATATGTCGCTCGCGCACATCGCAGTGTGGCACTGGGGTGTCGCAGTTACTGGGTTGTTGATCGGCACGCTCGTTGGCCGACTGGCAGCATTCGGCAGGAGTCCGCTTCAAGGCTATCGTGGTAGTTGATCCGGGCTGCGTTTGGCGACTGCGGCGCACGTGGCTGACAGGGCGAGATGGCAAATGGCGAGGCAGGTTCGCGCAGTCACCTTTGGACACCGGTCTCTCGAGCGGGTCGGAGCTGGCGATTTGGACGTGAAATGCTTCCCGTTCGAAGTCCAGAAGGAAATCCTGGCTGGTATACGCCGCGGCCCGCAGAGCTGGACCGCATTTTCCGGTTAGAGAACGAGCGCACGATCAGCGAGGACTGGGTGGTGCGCTACGACAACCGGTTTTTCCAGCTCTAGCCGCACAGTCGCAACTATGCGCCAGCGCAGAGCAAAGTGCTGGTGTGCGAAGGGCGGCACGGCGGCATCACCATCGAGTATCGCGGGCGCCCGCTACCCTGGCAGGAGATCCCGACGCCGGCCCAGCCGCGTGTGCCGGTCCAGGGGGGCTGCGGTCGCGAGGCCATCGGCGTTGGCCTTGCCCTGCGCTTCGCCCTAAACGCTCCGCCTTGCGGGCTCCGCAGGGCTTCGCTCCGGGCCAGTCCAACAAGCAAAACAAAATCAACACAAAACCCAAAAAGGGAACACTTCTAATTCTAATGAGGTAAGAAAGGGGGACATTTCTAAAGAGCTTTGACAGGCGGAAAAGGGCGGGCTTGGCAAAGCGGGAAGGCGCTTGTTAAAGTCGTAGCACCCAGCGAAGTTCTTGAATTCGTCGTAATTGTTCAGGCGAGGCCAAAGCGCATGGCGGAAGAAAACAGAGCGGTACGCACGGTGGAAACCGGAGAAAGGAAAGACCGGATCCTGATCGTGGAGGATGAAGACAACGCGCGGAAAGGTTACGAACAGCTTCTGCAGCGCTGGGGATACGAAGTGGCCGGGGTGGCGAGCGCGGAGGATGCGCTGGCGCGGTTTAACAATTTTCAGCCAGACACGTTGATTGCAGACGTCGAGCTGCCAGGGATGAACGGCCTGGAGTTGCTGAAGCAGTTGGGGGACGAACTGCACAACGTTCCGGCAATCATCATTACCGGGAAAGGGAGCGAGGAGCGCGCGGTGGCGGCGATCGAATCGGGCGCGTTCTGGTACATCGAAAAACCGCTGAAGGGGCCGGTGCTACGGGCGCTGCTGGACCGGGCGCTGAGCAAGGCGCGGGATGCGCAAAACCTGGCGGTGCTGCAGAGACAGTTGCGGGATGCAGGACGGTTGGGCGAATTGGTGGGCGGGTCGAAGCCCATGCAGGAAGTGATGCGAGTGATCGAGATGGCAGCGCCAAGCTCGGCGTCGGTACTGATCACCGGCGAGACCGGGTCAGGCAAGGAAGTCGTTGCGCGAACCATCCACAAGCTTTCGCCGCGGGCGGGCGGCCCGTTTGTGGCCATCAATTGTTCGGCGATCCCGGAGACGCTGATGGAAAGCGAGATCTTCGGGCACGAGCGGGGAGCGTTTACCGGAGCGGCGGAACGGCGGATCGGATGTTTCGAGCTGGCGGACGGCGGGACGCTGCTGCTAGACGAAATTGGAGAGATGCCGTCACCGACGCAGGCGAAATTGCTGCGAGTGCTGGAAGACCGAAAGGTGAGGCGGCTGGGAAGCAAGACCGAGACGCCCGTGGACGTGCGGGTGCTGGCGGCAACGAACAAGAATCCGGAGGAAGCAGTGGGAAGCGGGCAGTTGCGACAGGACCTGTTCTTCCGGTTAAACGTGTTTCACATTCACTTGCCGCCGCTGCGCGAGCACAAGGAGGATATTCCTCTGCTGGCGGAACACATATTACGGGATATCAATGCCAAGCATGGGAAAAACGTCCGGGGGATCGGGGCGGAGGTGCTGGATATTTTCCTGAGCCACACGTGGCCGGGAAACGTTCGGGAGCTGCGGAACGTTCTGGAGCGAGCGGCGATTATGAGCGAAAAGGACCTGATTTCGCGGTCGTCGCTGCCGGGAGAGTTCGGGAAGGTGGCGTCGAAGAGCCCGAGCGACTTATCGGGGATCAAGTTTCCGGTGGGGACGACCGTGGACGCGATGGAACGGGAGTTGATCGTGCAGACGTTGCAGGCCACGGGAAATAACAAGACGCGGGCGGCGGAACTGCTGGGTGTAAGCCTGAAAACGCTGCACAATAAGCTGAAGGAGTACGGCAGCGAGAAGACGGTAGCGGAGCCGTAAGAGCGTATGCAGCTGGGGCTGCGAGCCAAATTGACGATGGTGATGACCGCACTGGTGCTGCTGACCACGGCGGTGCTGTCGATGGTCTTCCTGGAACTGCTGCTGCAACAAGTCCTGCGCGATACGGACAAACGGGCAAACGAGCTGGCGCGGGACGTGTTTGATGCGGCCAGCCACGCGGATGACGACGCAAAGGCGATGGGCCTGCGCCCGGCGTCGGAAGAGCCACAAGAAATCCACGACTACGTGCGGAGAGTGTTCGAAACCAGCGACGCGCTAAACGCCCGGTTGAGTGCGGCGGCGGAATTGCCGTCGATTTACGAAGTGTCGATTGTGGACCGCGACGGATTGGTGCTGGTATCGAGCGATTCTTCCCAAGCGGGGAAGATCGTGCCACGACGGCCGCCGCTCTCCAAACTGGTGCAAAGCGCGATTGTGCGGCAAGTGCGGATCCTGGCGGGGACGGCGCAGGTTTACGAAGTGGAATTCCCGTTCAATGTGAGAAAGCAGCCGTTCGGCGAAGTGCGGGTAGAGGTGTCAACGGCCCTGCTGCTGAACGATATCGAACCGCGGCTGAGGCGGTGGATCACCATCGCATTGCTGGCGCTGGTGCTTGCGACAATTCTTGCGGCCGTGGTGAGCGGCGCGGCGCTGGCGCCGATTCGCGACATCAGCGACCAGCTTGACCGCATTTCCGCCGGGGAGTACGACACGGCCACGATGACAACCAAAGAGACGGCAGAGAGCACGGACGAACTGGGGCAGGTGCGAAGGAAGATCAAGCAGGTGGGGCAACAGTTGCGCGGGGTGCACGAGATTTTCAGCTCGCTGCGCGAAAACATGAATTCGGTCATGGCGGGGCTGGAGGACGGGCTGATCTTGTTCACACGAGATGCGCGGGCAGTGATGGTGAGCCCGGCCGCGGAGAAATTTCTGGGAGCGCCGGCATCGCAGTTTCTAGGGAGGCGAGTGACGGAGATTTTCCCGGCGGGACACCCGTTGAACGAAGCGTTGCGGCTGGAGGGAGACGAGTTGAGAGAGCTTGCTGCAGAGGCGGACCTGGAAACGCAGGAAGGGCCGAGAAGAGTGGGCGTGACGGTGCAGGAGATTCAGGGGGAGGGAGAAAGAATGGGGGCCCTGGTGACACTGCGCGATCTGGACTCGCTGGAGAGCATCAACACGCAGTTGCAGGTGAGCGAACGGCTGGCGGCGTTGGGGCGAATCACGGCGGGCGTGGCGCATGAGGTGAAAAACCCACTGAACTCGATGCGGCTGTGGCTGGAGAACCTGAAGGAATTGCTTCCACCCAAAACGGACGAGGCCGCGCTGCAGGCGGTGCACGTGCTGGACGCGGAAATAGACCGGTTGGATGCGGTGGTGAAACGATTCCTGGACTTTTCGCGGCCGATGGACGTGAGGTTGGAGCCAACACAACTGTCGGAGCTGCTGCAGGAAGTGCTGGAGGTCGCGAGACCGCAGTTGGAGCAGGCGAAAGTACAGGTGGCACAGCTTCTTCCCATCGACGTACCGGAAGTTTTTGTGGACCGCGCGCTGCTCAAGCAGGCGATCCTGAACCTGGTGCTGAATGCAGTGGATGCGATGCCGACCGGTGGACAACTGCAGCTGACCCTGAGCCGGCGGGGCGATATGGCGGAAATTATGGTGGGAGATACGGGGAAAGGAATTCCGCTGGAGCACCAGCAAAAAGTATTCCAGTTGTTTTTTACAACGAGACCGGGAGGAAGCGGCATCGGATTGGCCAGCACCTTCCGAATCGTGCAGCTTCACAATGGATCGATTGATTTTACGTCGGAAGTAGGGCGCGGGACGACATTCCGCATCGAATTGCCATTGGCCGCATGAGAATGCCAAACATCAGAACCAAGAGACGGATGAACGCGCAGACGAAGCCGTGGAGGAAGTGGCTGGCGTTATTGTGCGCGTGCGTGGTGTGGACGCCGGGATGCTTTATGAGGAGAGCACCGGCGAGACCGATTATCAATGGTATGGGCTTCAGACATCCCGTGATTCCCCCGGCCACGACGGACGCGGAACTGGAACCGCCGCCGGAGATACCGTTCGATGCCCCACCTGTGCCACCACGCCTGGTAACAAGCCACAGCATGCCCGCAAGACCGCGAGTGGCGCCGCCCCCGGGGCCCGAAGCCGCACCGGTGGGAATACCGGAGGAACCAACGATCGCTCCAGGACTGACGACGGAAGAGTTGAAGGCAGCGAAAGCGGAGACGCAGCAAAACCTGGATATGGTAGAGAAGAATCTCACGCTGGCGTGGGGAAGAACATTGAATGCCACGCAGCAGGACTTGGCATCCAAGGTGCGAGGTTTCGTGGAAAACGCGCGGGAGGCGATGCGCAGCGGCGATTGGGAACGGGCGAAAAACCTCTCCAAAAAGGCAAAAGTACTTTCCGAGCAGCTTGCCACGGGCCTCTGAGCTGGATTGTTCATCACAACGCATTCGAAGGCGTTGGATGAGGATGAAAATATTATGAACCATTATGATGCAGTGATCGCGGGTGGCGGCATAATCGGCGCGTCCATTGCATTGGAACTTGCGGAAATGGGAATGAAAGTGGGTTTGTACGACGCGCGCGAACCCGGACGCGAAGCGTCTTGGGCGAGTGCGGGGATGATTTCGCCGGCGCCGGAGAATCCTGGAATGATTCCGTTCCTGCCGCTGAGCCTGGCGAGTGTGGCGCTTTATCCCGAGTTCATCCAAAAGGTGGAAGAACTGACGGGGATGGACGTGGGATACCGGAAGGACGGAGCGCTGGATGCCATCCTCGAGGGCGACGCCGAAGAAGAGTTGAGCACGGTAATCGCGCTGCAGCACGGGGTGGGATTGAGAGCCGAAGCGTTGAGCGCTGAACAAGCGCGACGAATGGAGCCCGCGCTGACAGAAGAAATTGAGGCGGCGATTTTCCGGCCCGACGAAGCATCGCTGGATAACCGCGTATTTACGGATGCCGTGCTGAGGGCCGCGCAAAGGAAGGGCGTGCAGATCTTCGCGGGAAATGGCGCGAAGGCGCTCTGGAAAGAGGGCGGGCGTTGCAAAGGGTTAATCTTGGAGAAAGGGCAAGCCGAAGCGAAGTGGACGGTCATTGCGGCGGGCTGCTTTTCGGCGCGGATCGAAGGCGCGGCGCCGTACGCGCCGGTCTCTCCTGCAAAGGGACAGATGATCGGGCTGCGATGCGAATCGGTGGAGATCCAGCGGGTCTTGTGGCTGGAGCATTCGTACCTGGTGCCGCGGAATGACGGAAGAATTATCGCGGGGTCAACGGTTGAGCGCACCGGTTTCGATCATGACGTGACCGCGGGCGGGATGAAGAAAATATTGAGCGAGGTGATGGAGCTGGTTCCCGGACTGGAGAAGGCGCGGATTGAAGAGACATGGGCGGGGTTGCGGCCGGATTCGCCGGACCACCTGCCAATCATCGGCCCGACCGACGTGGAGGGCTTGCTGATTGCCACGGGACATTTCCGGAGCGGGATCCTGCTGGCGCCGGTGACGGCGCGACTGATCCGGGAATGGGTGAGCGGGCAGAAAGTCAGCGTGGATTGGGAGCGCGTGAGCCCGATGCGATTTTTGGAAGCAAAGCGGAGCCAAGACGCGTGAGGAAGAGTAAGTTCTAAGTTTTGAGTTCCCGAAAGAAGACAATCTTAAGAGCAGCGCTGCAAGCTGGAGACAACGGCTTGCTCAGTTCGATGGTGGTTGCTCGAGAATCACGGTATTAGGCTGGCCGACGGTGGAATAGTGGATCTGGTTCGCGTCCAGCGGGAGGTCGCGTTCCAACACTAAATCCATCGAGGAACCGCGGGGAAGTTGCGCATCAGGACCGCGAGTCAGGAGCACAGCGGCCAAACCAGCAACTCCACCAATCCCCGCGCCGATGCCGGCACCTTTGGCACCGCTGGCAATCGCGCCAATACCCGCGCCGGTCGCTGTCGTGGTCGCCACTGTGCCCACGTCCTTCCCTGTCCCTCCCGGTCCGGACATTTTGCCTTCTGGATCGGTTTTTACGTGGCCGCCATCCGCGCTGTGCGGCTCGGCGTTCATGTCCACGGTATAACCATTGGGGAAGACCAGGGTGTTCAGACGGATGCGAAACTCGCCCTTGCCCTTGACACGGCCCGGGCGCTTGGCTTCGACAACTTCACCGCGCAAGTAGGAACCAACCGGGACGACAACTTTGTTATTGATAGTGATAGGAAAGGAAGTGCGGAAATAGACAGAGTCACCGGGCTTGGCGGTGGCTGTGGAGATGCCATTTTCGAGAATGACGCCGATGCGCGTTCCCACAGGGACAACGACGGTCTGGCCGCTAACTGCTGGGCGAGGCGCAGCGGGAGCGGTGGCCGGGGGAGGGGCGTCGGTTTGAGGACCTTCCGGGGCTTGGGCGAAGGCGGCGGTAGCGAGGATTAGACTCATGACCGCGGCTTTCAAAACAAGTTGGACCTGAGATGCGGGCTTCACCGTCTGTCTCCTTCTGATTTTTCCGATGCGGCAATGTCCTGCGTCGGATGCTCAGAGCACCTGGGGAAGAGTCTACTCCAAAACCCAGGTGGCTGTGCCGGGTTAGTCTTTTATGACCCCGGCAAATACCAAGGGACAAAAAAGCAAGGAGCCGAAGGAAGGGCTTAACAGCTCGCTGATAAATACGGGAAAGGTTTTCTTCAGGGGCTAAAGCCCATCTATTTTAGGGGCTTTACGCCGGGGCTGAAGCCCCGGCCTCCTAAAGAAAGCCCAAGAGCACAGCCAGGAATGGCTGTGCCACAAAACCGAGAACCGACCTGAAGGCCGGCCCCTTGTAACTACAAAACCGGGCTGCTGAAAAAAAGCAAGGAGCAGAGGGAAGATCCCTGCGATTTGACCAGTTGCAGGCTTGCCGATAGTCTGGGGTCCTTGGAAGGGAGAATGCAGCATGGCGAAATTGGCGCTGATTTATGGGATGAGGCTGCTGCCGGTGGATGATCTGGGAGAAGTGAAAGAAGCCACGGTGGTGCTGAAGAACGGGCGGACAGCGAGCGTGGCGATGCACTTGATCGAGGGTTCGAAAGAAGAGATTGAGGATATATTCCGGCAATCGATTGATGCGTTTTTTCAGATTTATCCGGAAATTTAGCGCGGAGTAATGAGATCGGTGTTGCGAGAATAGCAGAGATCGGATATCGGGAAGCGGCGACCGGTAACCGGCGACCAGCGATCAGGAAGCAGGAGGAGGATAAGACCTGGCTCTGCGGTGGCGAACATCGCTCGCCTCAGAAGGAGGCCGCAACACAAAAGAAAGAAAAACCAACCCCAAGAGCCGGCAAGATGCCGGCGCTACAAAAACGTGTTGGGGCGGATGGGGAGAGATTGGTTCCTCATCGCTGATAACTGATCGCTGATATCGGCGCACTGATGTCTGACTAGTGATATTGTCCGCGTCAGCGGTTGCCGAAATTCTCAGGGTCTTCGTTGGGGTCGCCGAGATTGTCGTTGATGAGGACAGTAGACTGGCCGGTGAGTTCGAAACGCTTGCGGCATTTGTGGCAGGCAACCAAGTCGTCCAAGCGGAGCATGTAAGAAGCGGCTTTGGCGAATTTGCGGCGCTCTTCCTCGCTTGCGCCGCGAGGCAATTCCTTTTTCTTGCGGCAGACCTTCCAGCGCACCGGAGCCTCAAATTCGCCGCGGCAACTGGGACACACGAGCTTGATCTTGCGTGTCTCTTCCTTCTCCGTATAAAAGCTTCGCTCGTCCATCAGGCCTCGACCGCCTTCCCTTGCGCTTGGCCCATTGTAACAAACTCCAGGCCGAGGTCGTGCCAGCGTGGGAGCCAGTAGTCGAGGGCGGCGAGCGTGCGGGTGCGGTCGGCGTGGGGGCGGGCGTAATCGCCGTCGTGGAGGCAGAGGACATCGCCGGGGGCTGGGCTTTCAGGGGAATTGTCTTTCGGAGGCAGGATTTGCGCGTGGGCGGCGATGGGTTTCATGCGCTCGATGAGCCATTCCGCGGGTTTTGCGCGCCAGTCCCCGGGAATGAGAGTCCACATGACGGTGCGCATACGCTGCTGCTGAACAAGTGCACCGAGCCAGGGGCTGCGAAAACCAAACGGCGGCCGGAACCAGCGTGGCTCTTCCCAGGTGGCTTGTTGAATGGCTTCGCGGCAACGGAGCAATTCGGTACGCGTCTCTTCCGGGCCGCAGAAGAAAAGATTGGGATGGGTTTGGGTGTGGTTGCCGAGGAGGTGGCCGCGCGCGACAATTTCTTTGACGAGTGCAGGAGATTCGCGGACGTATTTTCCCACGACGAAAAAGGTGGCTTTGGCGTGGTAGCGGTCGAGCAGATCGAGAAGCTTGGGGGTGATGGCGGGATTCGGGCCGTCGTCAAAGGTGAGCGCGAGCTTACGGGCGTGGCCGGTCTGGTACAGGGTCTGGCCGAAGAGTTGAGAGCGCGGATACGCTGCGCCATAGACGGTGAGGCTCGCCAAGCCAGCAGCGACAGCGGGGGTGGCAATGAGCCAAGGAGTCATGGCCAGTATTCTGGCACGAGTGGCCTCCCACCGCAGCTTTGAAAGTCAATGGGTCGATGAGCCGGAGTGGATGGAGTAATCTTTTATTCGGGCTTGCGGAGGGACTGGAGGTCGATGCCAAGTTGCTGGCACTTTTTATACAGATGGCTGCGCTCGAGGCCGAGGGCGCGGGCGACGTTGGTCATGTGGAAATTGTGGCGGCGAATTTCGGCGAGGAGGACTTCGCGCTCGAAGGCTTCCGTGCGTTGTTCAAGAGTTCCCTGTTCCTGGTTGGAAGTGGTGGCAGAGGTCGTAACAGCGAGTGTTTCGCCGGCGGGGAGAACCAGACGAACGTCGCCGGCGCTCACGGAGTCTTCGCTGGACAGGAGGACGAGGCGCTCGACAATGTTGCGGAGTTCGCGGACGTTGCCGGGCCAGGAGTAGCAGCGGAGCTCGGCAATGGCGCCGTCGGAGAAAACTTTCTCTTTCCAGCCGTTCTGCTTGGCAACCTGACGCGCGAAGTGAGCGACGAGAGCCGGGAAATCCTCCAAGCGTTCGCGGAGAGGGGGAAGCTGGAGGGGAAAGACGAAGACGCGGTGGAAGAGGTCGCGGCGAAATTCGTTTTTCCTGACGAGGTCTTCGAGATTGTGATGAGTGGCGACGATGACGCGGACATTGACCTTGATGGGCTTGTCGCCGCCAACGCGCTCGACTTCTCCTTCTTCGAGGACGCGGAGGAGTTTAGCTTGCATGGCCACGGGCATGTCGCCAATTTCGTCGAGGAAGAGCGTGCCGCCTTCGGCTTGCTCGAATTTTCCGGTATGGCGCGCGGCGGCGCCGGTGAAGGCGCCCTTCTCGTGGCCGAAGAGTTCGGATTCAATGAGCTCGGCGGGGACGGCTGCGCAATTCAGGGTGATAAAGGCGTTTTCGTGGCGCGGGGATTTTTCGTGAATGGCGCGAGCGACCAGTTCTTTGCCCGTGCCGGTTTCGCCGAGGATGCAGACGCGAGTTTCGCTGGCGGCGACGCGGTCGATCTGCGCGAGGAGCTGGGTCATGGCGGGGCCGGAGCCGACGAGTTCGTGCTTTCCGAGGCGATAGCGTAACTCGCGATTCTCGTCTTCCAGGCGAGTGAGCTTGAGTGCGTTTTCTACGGTAAGCAGGAGCTTATCGGTGGTGAGAGGCTTCTCGAGAAAATCCAATGCGCCCAGGCGAGTGGCTTTGACCGCCATTTCGATATTGGCTTGGCCGGAGATGAGAACGATGGGGGTTTGCACGCCGGCTTGTTTCAGTTCCTCGAGGAGTTCCATGCCGGTTTTGCCGGGCATGACGACGTCGGAGAGGATGAGATCGAAGCGCTCGTTGTGGATGAGTTCGGCGGCGCGGAGCGCGTTATCGCAGACGGTGGCTTCATGGCCGGCGAGGCGGAACGCGCGGGCAAGAGAGGCCAGTGTGTTGGGGTCGTCGTCGATGAGCAGAAGATGAGCTTTGCGCAACACGGGAATCCTCTGGCCAGCTAGGGCCGCGAATTGGAAAAGCAAGTAGCGACCGCTTAAGAAAGCGACCACCACAAACCCGAGAGAACCCAAGAACCGGCCTGAAGGCCGGCCACTACAACACCAAGAGAAACCCAGGAGCACAGCCAGGAATGGCTGTGCCACAAAACCGAACCTTAATCCGAGGCCGTAGTGGCGCGCTCGGATTCCGTGACGCTGGGAGGAAAATCGTCCTTCGGCTTCACGAGGGCATTCTGCTGGCGCTTCGGGAGGTCGATGCGGAAGTTGGCGCCGCGCCCCTCATCGCTGGAAACGGAGATGGTGCCGTGGTGGTCGCTGATCACAGACTGAACGATGGCCAGGCCGAGGCCGGTGCCCAGATGCTTCGTTGTGTAGTAAGGGGTGAACAATCGCGAGCACTCTTCGGGCGTCAGGCCCTTGCCGGTATCGGCGACTTCGATGCGGACGGTGTCTTCGCCGTCGGTGGTGCGGAGGGTGAGCGTGCCGCCAGCAGGCATGGCGTCGAGCGCGTTGAGGACCAGATTCTGAAAGGCGCGGTGGAGGAGGTCGGGGTCGGCATCGATCTCGGGCAGGGACTCGGTCAGGAAAAATTCCGTGGTGATGGAAGGCTTGCCGACGGCAGTAAATTGCGGCTCGAAAAGCCGGACGGCGTTGCGCAGAGTGTCGTTCACCTGGACGCGAGTGAATTGAGGCGCGGGCATTTTGGAGAAATCGCTGAAGCGGCCGACGATGCTGTTGAGATTGGAAAGCTCCGCTTTCAGCGTGGCGGTCGCTTCGCTGAACACTTCCTGAAATTGCGCGGGACCCAGTTGGCGGGCACGCTGAAGATTTTCGACCGTGATCTGCAGGGGAAAAAGCGGATTGCGCAGCTCGTGGGCAAGACGGCGGGCAATTTCGCGCCAGGCGGCGACGCGTTCGGTCTGAACCAGCTTTTCTTTCTGAGCCGCGAGGGTGCGGGTCATGCCGTTGAAGGCACCGGCGAGTTGGCCGATTTCATCGCCGGCTTGCACATTGATGTGAGTGTCCCACCGGCCGGAAGCAACGTCGCGGGCGCCATTGGCGAGTTCTTCGAGGGGACGGGTGATGCGAGAGGAGATCCACCAAGCCAGAAGGAGGCCGACGAGAATGGCAGCGAGAGCTACCAACGCGGCGGTTTTCAGGATTTGGCGGTGGAGAAGGACGATTTCGCGCTGAGGGCTGCCCAAGAGCAAAACGCCAAGCAATTCGTTGTGGCGGCCGGTGAGCGGCATGGCGTGAAAAGTCTCCGCGCTGGAGGGATCGCCGGTCCACTGGATGGTTTTGACAAGCATGTCGGGCTGAGACTGCTTCTGTACCTGTTCGATGAGCGCCTGGAACTGATCGGCTTGCGGCACGGCGCCATTCGCATCGGTGAGAGAGGTGGGCACAAAATTCGGATCGAGATTGCGGTAGAGGAGGGCACGCATGCCGGTAGGAAGCACCAGGGAAGCGAGGAAGTTCTGGTCGAGGCGGCGGCCGCCGATGATGTAAACGTTCTTGTCGCCCACGGTCTGGGTGCGCACGGCGGTCAAGGAGAGGGCTACGCCGTCGGGCAACTCCTCGCGTTTTAGAAACGCGTTCGAGCCATCCCAATTCTTCGTGGCTGTGACCCAATCGTTCTTATATCCCACGCGGGCAGGATATTGGGCCGAGGAGATCAGCGCGCCATCGGAATTTACAAATTCGACGAAGTCCAGGTTATGCGTCTGTGCGGCGCCGTTGGCATCGTGGAGATAGAGGGAAGCATCGGCGTTGGGGCGCGCGAGATCGAGGACCATACGGACAGTGATATCGGCGTTGGTGATGTTTTCCACTTGCTGCACGACCATTTCGCCGCGCTGGGCAAACTCCTTTTTGAACTGTGCGACCAGGGCTTCGGTGCGCTGGGCATCGATCTGTTCGAAGGAGCGTTGCGTGTAGTAGGTGACGCCATAGGCTACGAGCGACACCGAGGCCAGAACGGTAATGAGAAAGATCAGGAAAATTTTGTTGCGAAAACTCATGGATGCACTCCCGACGCCGCATTCCGGCCCGTTGCAGGTTCTGTATTGGACGCCGCGGGTTCACCCGATTCGAGCCACACATCCGCGAGCCGCCATTCGCCGGAGGGCGCCGCGGTCCAGTTGCGCACACTCGGGGCGATGCCGACATATTCAGGCAGGAGGACCAAAGGCAAAACCTGGCGCTCATCCAGCAAGCGCCGCTCGTCGGCATAAAGCTTTTCGGGGTCGCCGGATTCGGCGATGGCTTCGGCGCCGGCCTCGGAGTGAAGATGCTGTGCAAGGGCTTCCAGCTCCACACGCGGCGAGAGCGAATCATAGTGCCACGCGAAGAGGTGCAGTCCGGCGCCGGGAGAAGTAGTTGTGGTGCTGCCGGCGATAGACGCGGAATGCGAAGAAACCGGCTGAATGGAGATGTTAGCCTGACGGGCATTCACGGCCACACGTTCGCCCAATAACTTCATGAGGTCACCGACGGCATCGACGCGGAGGCGCAGCGGCTCGATTCCACCGACAAAGTTGGCGGGAAGCGCGGAGCGAAGTTCCTTGGCATGGTCGAGATTCATAGGAGTACCGAAGAGAAAAGCATATCCCGAGAGCCACTGCGGCAAAAGGGCCGAAGCGGGGAGAGCTTGCCTTTGAAGCAACACGTTGGCCATGGTTTCACGATCGAGAGCAGAGTCGAGGGCTTCGCGCAAACGCGGATCGGAGGTGGCCGGTTGCGCATCATCAAAGCGCAGAGCGAGGAGCGTATCCGGCGGCGAGCTCCAGACGCGCATATTTTCCTGGCGCGCCTTGCGGACGAGATCGGGCGGAATATCGATGAGATCGGCGCGGCCCACCTGAAGATCGAGGATTTGACGAAGCGCCGGCTCGCCCAGCGTCACGTCGATGGCGTCGACGAAAGGCCGGCCCGCCCAGGCATCATCATTGGCGCGGAAGCTCAGGTGCGCCGGCTTCAGCGCGGAGGGATTCGCTTCTGAGGGAGTGGCCGACGAGTTTTCTGCAAGGATAAATGGGCCGGTGCCGAGGAGCGTGCCGTCGGGCTGCACGCGGAAAACGAAGTAGCGTCCAGAGGCGAGCAGCTCGAGCAGGTCCGGAGTGGCGCGCGCGGCACGAATCTGGATGCCATTCTCAGTGGAACTGATTTGTACGCCCGTTGGCAGAAGAGGCTGAAGAGCCGCAGACACGTCCTTGGGCGTGAGAGCAGAACCATCGGAAAATTTCACGCCGGGACGGAGCTTGAATTGCCAATTTTTCGATGTGGTGTCGTGGGACCATTCCGTGGCCAAGGCGGGCTGGAACCTGCCGTAGTCATCGAGGGTCACGAGGCGGTCATAGACGAGGGCTGCGAGTTTCTCATTGTCAGCCGCAGCGACAGAGCCGATCTTCCATTCGCGAGGATCGAGCGAAACGGATGCGACGTGCAGCTCGACGCGCAGCGTCCCTCCGTATTTTGGATGCTTGGTGGCAAGAATTCGGACGGGCGCGAGCAGCGCCAGTACGGCGGCGCTAATTGCCGCAAGCGAGAGTGATTTTGTAAACCTCATAATTTCCCGTTCGGAGATTCCGCGCGACCAGCAAAGCGCTGGCAGGATTCTGCTCGCCGTTGATGTTCAAAATGGGCCCCGGGAAGTCGCTGAGGAGGGCCGCGCTTCCCTCGCGCAGTGAGCCGTCGGGCACAACCTGCAGGACATCGGGCGTGGTCCAGTCGGAACCGTCGGCAAGGAGCTTCCAGCCGCCCGCATCGCAGGAGGGGGTTAGAACAGTGGGGCCGCGCCATGTGGCTTTTGCGGAATGGCACTTTGCTTCGGCGGGTGCAGTCCAACTGAATTCGCAACTTTTCCCTGGCAAAAGCACAACAGCATCGTTGGCGCGGACAGTCAGTTCGCCACGAGGGTCGCGAGTGAGGTGGGCGCCAGCGGCAGTGAGTGAAATGGATTGTGTCACTTGGCTGGTACCATCCAAGCGAAGGACGGCGAGCTCGGCGTCGCGGTAGGCAAGGAGCACTATGCCTCCCTCTAAGCCAGTCCACAAGGAGGAAGCGTCGAGGATGCGGTCGGAGCTTTGGTAGACGAGTTGCCTTTCGATACGGACGGGAGCAATGGGGAGATTGGCTGCGCGGAAGGCGGTTCGTGGAAGAGTGAGGAGGCGAATCTCGTCCTTTTCCGCGACGCGAGCGCTTGCGGCAAGGACGAGTTGCGTGGGAGTCTCCGCCAAACCAACGCGCAGGAGAGTTGCACCCGGATCCTCGGTCAAGGTCAGACGATGCTTTTCGATTTCTGCGCGAAACGATTCTTGCCAGTCCTTGCCGGTGTCAGCGGCGAAATGGGCATCCTGAAAGAATTGGAGGCGCACGGGAGCGCGCAAATTGGGGATGTTGGCAACACGCTCGGCGAGTTGGCGGACAGCGTCTTCGAGGGAAGTGTTTTCAGCCGGCGCAGAGTGTGCTGGCCAAAGGGGAAACACGAGGAAAAACGAGATCAAGAAAAGAAAATTGCGAAGCAGGGGACAGTCAGGTTTTGGTCGCACGGCGTTCTACGGTGATGATAACACGACGGTGAGAAGCCAGGCGCGGCCCGAAGGAGTTCCAGTGACAGTTTGGCTTGGTTCTTACGTTGAGATCCTTCAGCGATCCTTGCCGGATCGCTTCAGGATGACAAGCGCGCTTTGTTTGGGTATGTGAGGAAATAAACGCGGCGAGAAGCGCCCTTCAATGCACGCGGTATTCCTTGAAGAGATCGAGGCGATTGAGGATTTTGCGGTGCGAAGGGCATCGCAGGTTGAGGGTTCTTCCGGGGCGGACTGAGGAAATGGAAGCGCGGTGGCTACAGACACACCGATCGTTAGCACAGGGATTGCTAGCAGCGTTAGTCGACGAAAACTCCACCTCCCTCAGCCTTTGGCATGGTAACGCTCCTGCAAACGATAGGAGGCCGGGCGGCGTGGTCAGGGCCGCCCGGCTGGTCAGGAGAGGGCTGTTTTTTTGTTTGCCTGGTGGAATCTGGGAGGTAATGGCTTAGTCCAGCGTGTCTCGGGTGATGATCTCGGCGCGCTCGGGCACCCAAATCATCTGTCGCATCGAGCCCGCCGTGGGCAGCAACCAGAGGTAGCGGCGCAAGGTGATGCGATAGATAGTGCGGCCGTCGAGAGAATGAAACGTGTAAATCGCTTTGGTTTTTTGGCTGCGCTCGAGCTCCAGGGGAACAGAAGCGAGTTCGTAATCGGAAAATTCGGGAGAGATACGACGGAGGGCCGCCCCGGCTACAAGTTGTGGGTCGCGGCACCAAGTGTCGTGGCCGGCGTTCACCCAGCGCTGAAGATTTTGAACCGCGGCGTGATCGACGGCGAAATTCTCGACGACGCGATGTTCCTTCGTTTGGGTCTGGGCTGCGGTGAGGTTCATGGTTGCGGCGCCGAAGGTCCAGAGAAGCAAGCTGAAGGCGATGCGCAAGATGACGGGGAGAATCGCTGAAGCGTTTGTGCGTGTGCGTTGCCGGGTGTCCGGGATCATGACGTCCTCCTGATCAATCGCAAGCTGTGCTTGCTGAACTTCGTGTTGCCCATTTCCGGGCTGTTGTTTCAATACCTGCTACGCTCTGCCTTTTTCGCCCGGCCGGGCGGCGCGAAACGCGGCACCGGTTCCGGAGAGAGCCATGACGAAAAGAGTCAAGTGCGGCGGTGCTTGTCTTCTCGCTCATGTTTTCTCCTCCAGCGACGCGAACCGTGCCACCCACAGGGGTTTTGGCCGGCGCTCGCGGAAAGTGGCCCTTGCTTTGACCACCTTCCCGAATCCTGTGGTCACAGTGGTTCGCCAGGGTCGCGCTGGGCGGCGGCTGTGGCGAATGGGGCCGCCGGATTGTTCCAAGAGAGATCGCAATCGCGCGGCAGCATAGACGTCATAAGCGACAACGCCCGCAGCGCTGCCGAACAGAACGACGCCAAAGATCATCAGCAAAAATTTCAAAGCGAACATGGTACTTTCCCTTCTCTCCTATTCATGCGAAGCAGCGGTTTCGCGGCCACGGAAGTGCGGCGTGCCGGAGCCAGGAAATCCGTGCCCGGGGTTAGCGGCCCTTCGCGTAGGCGCGCGCTACCAGCCAAGTTCCCCGTTCAATTGCCGGAGGGGCGATGCGGCGACCGGCAGCGGCCGGCTCCATCAGAGCAAAAACCGCGCGCAGAAGCAGAGCTTGCAGAGCCAGGGCTGCAAAAAGCGCGATGATCGTCGTCATCACCACGGCTGCGAATCCAAACAACGTGTCCATCCGAGTGCTCCTTTTCTGGACTGGCAGGTTGCTGACAAAGACCGGAAAGAATTTCCTCAGGGGCGAAAAGCCCTGTTGCGCTTCGCAGGGAGGAATGGCACGGGCGGGGCCATTCCTACGACGTTATAAATGGAGGAGTTAGACTAGACAGCAGGTTGAGGACACGTGGGTGCAGAGACACGGTGTGTTTGGCGGGACGCGTTGACGGCGCGCTTCTGTCTTTGCGGTTGAGGCCTGACTGCGTTTTGAGGTTGCGGCGTTCAGAGTTAGTCTAAGACTGGAGTGGGACCGCGGGGCTGACTTCCATGTTCCAAACACAGGGGATTCGCATCGGCCGAATCCTGGGTATTCCGATCTACCTGGACTTCAGTTGGATCCTGATCTTCGGGCTGATCACCCTTTCCCTCGCCATGCAATTCACGAAAGAGTTCTCGCGGTGGAGTGCGGCGGAGCACTGGGCGGTGGGAATTGTGGCGAGCCTGTTGTTCTTTGCCTCCGTGGTGTTCCACGAACTGGCGCACAGCGTGGTCGCGCAGCACTACAAGATCAAAGTCCTTTCCATTACGCTTTTTCTGTTTGGCGGCCTGGCACGAATTGGGCGCGAACCGAGCAAGGCGATCCAGGAATTTAACATTGCCATTGCCGGGCCGCTGGCGAGCGGCTTTCTGGCGGTGTCGTTCTACGTGCTGAAGCTGGCGTTTCCCGGACGGGAAATGTTGGGGGCCGTATCAGACCATTTGACGTTCACAAATATGTGCCTGGCGCTCTTTAATCTCCTGCCTGGATTCCCTCTGGATGGCGGACGGGTATTCCGAGCGATGGTGTGGGGGGTGACCAAGGATTTTGTGAAGGCCACGCGCGTGGCTGGCACTAGCGGCAAACTGATTGCCTACGGCATGATCATTTTTGGCGTAGGGAAAGCTCTTAATTCGAGCTGGGATTACATTTGGTTGGCCTTTGTCGGATGGTTTATGCTGAGCGCCGCACAGGCGAGCTTGAGGCAGGTAACGGTCCGCGAGACACTGACGGGGCTATGCGCGGCGGATGTGATGAGCCACGAGGTACCCACAGTCCCCAGAAACTTGAGCCTGGACGAATACAGCAGCGAGGTGCTGCGCACGGGGCGGCGCATTCATCTTGTGACGATGGACGACCGCCTGGTGGGGCTGATGAACGTCGCGGCGCTGAATCACGTGCCGCGGGACGAGTGGCCGATGAACTCAGTGCAGGCAGTGATGGTGCCGCGGGAAAAGATTTTGTGGGCATCGCCGGAAGAGCCGCTGCAGCGACTCCTGGAGCGTTTGATCGCGGCGGATGTGAATCAGATGCCGGTGGTAAGCCATGGCGAAGATGGTGCGGCGCACATCATTGGAATGGTCACGCGCGACGCGATTCTGCGGATGATCCAGACACGCAGCGAACTAAGCGCAGCGTTGAATCAGCGATAGACAAGTCGCCCGCCTCCCTGGACCGGATCGGGAGAGTCCGAGTGCAAACCCTAAAATCAATTCCTCAGGGGCTGAAGCCCAAACTCTGCAAAGGTAGAATGTCGGACCTGAAGGTCCGACCCCCGGTGCCCTCAAAGGATGCTGCGCCTGTATGGGGGTCAGCCGTTGACCAGAGACATCATGGACTCGGGGTAGCGGAGGCCGGAAGCAGCGCCGTGGGGGGGAGCAACTTCTTCGATGCGCCGCAAATCTTCAGCCGAGAATTTCACATTTAGCGCGCCGACATTTTAGGATTGCTGGGTTTGGGCTGAGTTGTCCCCTCGCGTCAACCGAGTTCGCTGGTTATCAGAAAGAGCGGCTTCATTTCAAAGCTCTGGTAGATGGGGCGCAGCCGGTCGGTGTTGTAGTGCTCCTTGACGTTGACGACTTTTTTCGTGGAAGTCACGGTCTCGATGGGCATGTTGTCGTAACGCCCGTTTTTCAGCACGACGAGGCGTCCATGTATGCCATTGAGGAGCAAGTCCAGGGCCAGGTTGCCGTAAGCCATGGGAACGATGGAATCGATGGCATCGGGATCGCCGCAACGAACCAGATAGCCGAGTTTCTGATTGAGGCACTCAATCTTCCTGCCGTTGTTGAACTTGGGCGAGAGAAGGGTGATCTCCTCGGACACGAGATCGCCGATGCCGCCTAATTTCTTATGCCCGAAAGCATCGGCGGCCTCTTTTTGAAAGATCATTTCGCCGCCTTCGAACATGGCGCCCTCGGAAACCAAGACGATGGAATAGAAGCTGGGATTGCGGTTGCGGTCATGCACGAGCAGTTCGGTCAGCCGCTCAATGTTGAACCTGTGTTCCGGGATGACGCAGCGATGTGCCGCCCCCGCCATGGTCGGCAACATGGCGGTGAACCCGGCGTAGCGGCCAAAGACCTCGAGGACCATGATTCGTTCGTGGGAGCCTGCGGAAGTCCGGAGGAAATTGGTCAGCTGAATGGTACGGGTGACGCAGGTGCTGAAGCCAATACAGTAGTCCGTGCCAGGAACGTCGTTGTCCATGGTCTTGGGGATGGCCACAACGCGAACACCTTCCCGATTCAGACGCACACCATAGCTGAGCGTGTCGTCGCCGCCGATGGGGATCAGGTGCTCAATGCCGAGCCACTCCAGGTTCTGCAAAACCTCCGAAGTCAGATCGTTCTTCTCTTGATTGAACTGGGCTTTCAGATGGTCGGGAACGCTGTTCTTGCTGACGCGCGCGGGATTGGTTCGCGAAGAGTGAATAAAAGTGCCGCCGGTTCGGCCCGCGCGGTTCACTACCGCTTCCGTCAGCCGTTGGAAATTATTGGAGTTGTCGTACTTTTCGTCACGAACGATGTCGATCAGGCCGGCCCAGCCACGCCGGATACCGATGACGTCATATCCCTCGCGGAGCGCGCGGAAGGTGACCGCGCGGATCGCCGGGTTTAGGCCAGGAACGTCGCCGCCGCCGGTAAGAATTCCGATTACGCCTTTCCCAACGTTGATATTAGCCATAGCGCAGGACTCACCTCAAAGTGGAGTAGTGGAAAGATAATTATGCTTCCGGCATGGGAACTAAGGAAGGGCGTGACATCGAATTGGTTAACTGGCGTAGGAGAAATGGAACTATTGGTCCTTGCGCTGCCGGAATGGTGATTCTGGTCACGCGCGAAAAAGTTTCGCACTCAGCGGGGAGGGACGAGTTATCAGCGATCCGCAGTCAGGAAGCAGGACTAGAAATAACGCAGAGACGCGCGAATTATGACTTTCAAGATCAAAGCTCGATGCGGGTCCCCAACAGGGCCAGAAACTTGGCAAGCCACGCCGGATGCGCCGGCCAGGCAGGAGCCGAAACCAAGTTGCCGTCGACCACGGCCTCGGTCATGGCCACGTCGGCAAACGTGCCACCTGATCGAGTTACCTCCGGCGAGACCGCGGGGTAACAACTGCACTTCTTCCCTTCCAGAACGCCTGCAGCCGCCAGCACTTGCGCCCCATGGCAAATAGCCGCGATGGGTTTTTTCGCGGCTGCGAAATGACGGACAATCTCCAGCACCCTCGGATTCAGACGAATGTACTCCGGTGCGCGCCCGCCAGGAATGACCAGGGCGTCGTAGTCTTCCGGGCGCGTGCCCTCAAAGGTGGCGTTCAGGGCGAAGTTATGCCCTCGTTTCTCCGAGTAGGTTTGGTCTCCCTCAAAATCATGAATTGCGGTGCGGACCACTTCACCGGCTCTTTTGCCCGGACAGACGGCATGCACGGTGTGGCCAACCATCAGCAGCGCCTGGAAAGGCACCATCACTTCGTAGTCTTCGACGTAATCGCCGACGAGCATGAGAATGTTCTTTCGGGACATGTGAAACCTCCTGAGTGGATAGAGAGCATAGCAGACTCAAGGGCATTTTGTTGCGACGCGGCACCGAAAGGGGCGATGCAGAGGATCGAATCCCGCTTCACTTCCCGAACTCAGCTCCAGGAAGCCATGGACATTCCAAGGAAGTTAAGCACGAGTCTATTGAGTGGCAGCCGTTGCCGGGCTAGTGCTTTCGTCGATCATGAGCACGTCCGTGCGCATTTTGTCCCACTCACGAAGAGTGAGCCCGCGGGCGGCAAAGAAGCGGCGGATGGTCGCGGAATCCCAATGGAGGACTTCCTCGAGCACAGGCACGAGCACGCTCATAGCGTTGTCGCTCAAGACCGTGCGGCGAGCGACTCGGGTAATGAACTTGGCCTCCGAGACGGCAATAGTGAGGCCATCGTACTGATTCACGTGCATCATTACGGGCAGGTCGGAGCTGCCATCGCCCAGGTAAATGATGTGATCCTGGCTGACGCCCAACTCAGCACGGAGTTCTTCCAGAACGGTAATCTTGCCCCAACCCGCGGATGCGCGGATGATCGATTCCACTTCACCAGTGGATTCGTTAAAGCGGAAGCGTGTGCCGAAAATGTGGTCGGCTGGGACGATACCCTCTAGCGCCGACTGGATGATTTCCTGAGGCGCCGCAGAAATGACATAAAACAAGATTTTGTAGTCGTCGGACAGACTGTCGAGCGAACGCACGAAGAGACCGACGTCATGTTTCAGGCGGATGCGCTTGCCGGTTTCGACGAGATCTTCGCGGCGGACGCGGCGGAAATCGGGATCATGCAGAATCAGATAAGAAAGCTCCGCGCCCTGTTGGACGAGGTTAATGTCGGAGAGGCCCTTCACTTTGTCGTGAAAGCCGTGGAACCCGATAAGTTCGCTCAACGCGACTCCCGAGTCGTTGAAACTGAGCGTCTGGTCGAAGTCGCTGGCCAGAAGATACTGCTGTGCCATAGGGGTATTGCTCCTCTTTCTGCCCGCCTGTAGCGGGCGCGAACCGGACTGGCGGCCCGGAAACTCCCTCCGCATACACAATAACCTCTTTTGGAGGTGCCGCCCCACGAATAATTTTGATGGGTGGTATGCGTTCAGAACGTCAACGAATTATTACACTATATGAGATGCAGCGAATGGGTAAAAGGTTCACAAGAAAGAGGTTAGAAAATGAACCAACTTGCAAATGAAGGGCTTGCAAGGGGCATGAAGCAAAAACTTCAGAGCGAAGAAAAAGCGATAGGGGCCACGTTTGATTCCGGGCTTCAGCGTGGGGTGGAAGCCCATTCCTTAATGCAGTCATACGAGTCCGTCAGGAAAGAAGATTGAGTGGAGAGGTAGGGGCGCTCGACGAGTTCATCCGTAGCAGCGCAGAGTTGACTGCCATACAGGATGCAAATAGTCGATAACGTCTCTAGTTGTCAACCCGGAGTCACCGATACGCTGCAAGCAAGAAAATGCGGATTGTTCCGTTGTTGGGGCGCGTGTTACCAACGAGGGTACACATCTCATGGAACATGTCCTTCGAAGACCCGTGGAATCGAGGCGCGCCTACAAACAGCGGCGCAAAACCCTCGCTTGGGGAATGATTCTGGCACTGACTATTACCGCCGCGCTCGCGGTGTTGCTGGTGGGTTGAGGGGGAGTCGCCGCCAGCGGGAGCATTGCAACTCTGTCCGTCGCGGCACCGAGCGCTACCGATGCGCAAGACATTGTGCAAGCCACCGATTCCGCCAGAATGGTTACCACTCTGGAGGAGGACGTCCCGATGAAGCGCTTTGGGCAACCGGAAGAAGTCGCGGGAGTGGTAGCCTTCCTTGCATCATCCGCCGCGTCTTACGTTACCGGCGTGGAAATAAATGTGGATGGCGGCCTGGGCCAGATATAGATGCGCACCGGGAAGCAGAGGAGGGAGCGGCGGCGGTACCAGTCTATTTTGCGGGCGCGGATGGATTTGGGGAATTGGCGACGTTGGCGTCCAGAAACCACTTGTGAGCTGAGTCGCCGGGCGCGTAACAGTTCCCATCTGCGGCATAGGTGGCGGCACACTCTGCGGTGAACTGCTTGCGGCGCGGCGACTGAGCGTATTGCCAGATCGCCGCATCAGGAAACCCGGCCTGGGCCACTGCGGGCGGAGTCAGCGGAAAAGCGCAGCCCGGTGAAGGCGGGCAAGCGTCGTTGTAAACCCAAAGGGTCAGCTTTCGCCCGGCGAGATGGTCTTGAAGATCCTTCGCCGTCGTGATGCTGACGCCGCCGCCTTCGTCCACGGGAATTGCCGAGCAATATGCGCCCGCGCGGAAACTAGCTCGCGCTAGCGCATCCACCCACGAGTTCACATATTCATGATAGGCCGCGGGCAATCGGCCGCCCTCCTCGATATCCAGAAAGATGACAGTTCCGAGTGGGAAACCCTCGCGGCGGGAAAGCTTGGCCGCGTTCTGGCCATCGAGTGTGCCCTTCTGGCGCGCGTCCGAAGCCGATTTCAGATTGCGGCTCACCCTGCCCCTGAACAGGACCGCAAAACCAAAGCCCTTTGATTGCAGCAACAAGCGCTTTCCAAGCCACGAGCTGCGTTTTTCTCCGGGAGGCGGGCCCAGCCAATAGCTAGAGAACGAAAACGTCTTGTGAAGGATCGGTAGCGCGTCGTCGCCGGGATATTGATCGCTGTCAAAACCGAGATAGGCACGGGTCCGATCCTGACTGGTGATTGATCCACTCGGGATGGCAAGCAACCCGACAGAGACCGAAAGAAGCAGCGCGAAGAAGAGTATTGGCGGGCGAGGCATGGACAGAATCTACAGGATGTCGCGCATCTGTGAAAGCAAAACGAAGCCGGAGCCGGTCAAGCGTCCATGTAATGCGCCTCGCCGTTTCCAAAGGACCAATTCTCCCAAACCACCTCCACGAGATTGATCACCAAATCCTGCGGGCGCAGACCAGGGGATTCCGCCAGGAGTTCGGCCATGCGCTTGTACAGTTTGCGCTTTTGCTGTGGCTTGCGGCCTGAACTCATGGTGATCTGCACAAACACGACGCGGTCGGATCGTTGAACGCCCAGATACTGCGGGTCGTAGACAAGGTTTCCAGGCGCATACTCCGTGATGACTTGAAATCGGTCGTCGGGTGGGATAGCGAGTGCTTCAATCAAGGCGTTATGGACGCCATCGCCAAGGGCTTTGCGATATTCCGGCGAAGTGCCTTGACGAAGTGAAATGCGCACGAGTGGCATGTAGAAACCTCCCGCGAATTTCGATGCACAGGGCCGATCTCGCGGCACAAAACAAGTCGTGCAATGGCGAGCAAGTTTGGAATTACGCAAGCCGACTTGCGTCCAGACCGGCTCTTTGATGTGATACGGACATGAACTTGCCCCAATTCCTGCGGTGGGCCACGGCCATCCGGTGGCAGTGGAAAGTCTTCATACCGATCATCACGGTACTGCTGTTGAGTATCATCGCGATCTTCGCGGTTCTGCGCTCGCTGGAGATTCACGGCGGACAATGGATCCTGATTGCGGCCGTGAGTTTTGCCATCGTGTTGTGCTTTGTGTTGCTCTCTGTGCTTCTGGTGCTGATCGAACGCCCCTTGGATGAATTAATGAATACCATCGCGCGCGTTCGCCGCGGCGACCTGACGGCGCGTGTCTCTTTCGCGAAGCGAGAGGATGACGTCGGCCAATTGGGGCGGCAATTCAACGAAATGATCGAGCGGCTCGACCAGAATAGCCAGGAAATCGATGAACTGCACAAGCGGGAAATGGCCCGCGCGGAGCACCTCGCTACTCTGGGTGAACTGGCGGCCGGCCTGGCGCATGAGATCCGCAACCCGCTTGCGGGAATTGCCGGAGTTGTCGACATCATGGGGAAGGAACTCCCCATGGATAGCCCCAGCCGGGCGGTGATTGGCGAAGTGCACCGGGAAATCCTCCATATCCAAGCGATTTTGAATGACCTGCTCTCCTACGCGCGGCCGCGGCCACCCGATTTTCATCCGGCCAATCTAAACACAACCGTCGAACAGGCGGTACTGCTCTCCCGCCAGCAAGTGCTCACGAAACCGATTCAGGTATTGTTTGAACCGAATCCCGCTCTACCCCTGGTCGAGCACGATCCCGCACTGATTCAGCGGGTGGTGTTGAATCTGGTGCTGAACGGGATCCAGGCGATTTCGGCCATGGGCCAGGTGCGTGTCGCGTTGAGTAAGGACCACGAATATGCGGTTGTACAAGTCTCGGATACAGGCCGGGGGATTCCTGGGGAAGCCCTGCCAAGGATCTTCAAGCCGTTCTTCACCACGCGCAGCGAAGGTACCGGATTGGGATTGTCTTTGGCCAACAGCATCGTGCAGTCTCACGCGGGCCGGATTGAAGTCAGCAGCGCTCCCGGGAAGGGCTCTCAATTCAAAATCTGGCTGCCGGTTCAGCGGCCCAACAAGAGCCGTCCGAAAAGCGCCGGTTCGTGAATTGGTGGTAAAGTAAAAAGATGGCCCAAAAGAGGATTTTGATTGTCGACGACGAAAAGCTCGTCCGTTGGGCGCTGACCCAAAAGTGCGCCGAGTTCGGCTACCAGACCGTGGAAGCGAAGAACGGGGAAGAGGCCATTCACGCACTCCAAAATGATACCGTTGACGCGGTTCTACTGGACGTACACTTGCCCGACCTGAGCGGCATTGAAGTTCTCGAGCGGCTAAAGCAGGCCGGCGAAACCTGCAGCATCATCATGATGACCGCGGACCCTCAACTCGATGACGTCAAGGCGGCACTACGCCTCGGCGCCTACGATTTCGTCAGCAAGCCTCTAAATTTCGAAGAGCTTAGCGTTACCCTCCAGAATGCCTTGGAGGCCGGGGCCCTGCGCACGGAAGTCGAGTCCCTGCGCGGTGAGGTTCGCCGCCGGGCGGGCTACCATGAGGTTATAGGCGTATCCCGAAAAATCACGGAATTGATGAAGTTTGTGTACAAAGTGGCGGCCAGCGAAGCGACCACAATTCTGATCCAAGGGGAAAGTGGCACGGGCAAGGATTTGGTGGCCAAGGCCATCCACTACCACAGCTCCCGCTCCGAACGGCCGTTCGTGGCCATCAATTGCTCCGCCATCCCGGAGACCTTAATGGAGGCGGAGCTGTTCGGCCATGAAAAGGGCGCGTTTACCGACGCCAAGGCCATGAAGAAGGGCCTCTTCGAAATCGCCGACGGCGGCACGCTGTTCCTCGATGAAATCGGTGAGCTGTCTCCGCTGCTCCAGGCCAAGCTCCTGCGTGTCCTAGAAGACCAACTGCTCCGCCGTGTCGGCGGCGTGCGTGACATCCAGGCGGATGTGCGAGTCATCGCCGCCTCCAATCGCGATCTTGAGCGGGAAGTTCGCGAGGGCCGCTTCCGCCAAGATCTCTTCTATCGCCTGGCGATCATTGCGATTTACTTGCCGGCCCTGCGAGAGCGCAAAGAGGACATCCTGCCGCTGGTCGAGTTTTTCCTGGGCCACTACAACCGCAAGTTTCGCAAGTCCGTCCAGGGCTTGACCGAGGAGACCACCCGCCTGCTCCTCAACTACGACTGGCCGGGCAATGTCCGCGAACTAAAGAATGCTCTCGAGCGCGCCATGATTCTGGAGGAGGGCAAGTTATTGAAGCCGGATGACCTACCCTTCTCAGTGGCGAGTGGCCGCAGCGGGGCTACCTTGCTGGACAGCCCCCTGGCTCCTCCCGCGGAAACGGCACCCACGCCTGGCAAACGCCGTTTGCCGCCGCTGTCTATCCCGGAGGGTGGAACCTCGCTTGAGGATGTCGAGCATGCCCTGGTGGAACTGGCCCTTCAGCAATCGCATGGCAATCAGATCAAAGCTGCGAAGCTGTTGAACATCAGCCGCGACGCGCTGCGCTATAAGATGAAAAAGTTTGGTCTGTCTCACTCGGAAGAAGAAGAACCCACTGCGCCCACGAGCTTGCAGTAGCAGTTTCCGAGGCCCCTGATTAGGCAAGGGGACTGCGTGAGATTCCGCGCCTGAGTGTGAAAACTCGCATTAGTCCGCTGTGACCTTAGAGAACCGCCTGCGGCAGTTCTCTAAAGCCCATATTTGCAATTAGTTACAAATAGAAAGCCTGGCATGCAAAAGGAATCTGAGATGCATGTCATCTTTTCGTTCAGCAATTAGGCAATGGAGCGATTGTCGAAAGGCTGAACAGTGGGCGTTCCTTTTCCGACGGTCGGGCTCGCGGTGTAGGCTCGAAAGGATACGTCGTAAAAAGGGACGCCCACAATAAAAATCTCGGCAGCGGCCAGCAGGATTACAGCGAAGCGTCGCAGGCGCGACTGTGAACGCCCGGATCACGGGCTTTTGGATTAGCTGGCCGCTGCCATTGTTTTTGCACTGCACTTTTTAGCGTCAGTATTCCCCGAACTTTTTTCCGAGTTGTTCTTTCCCTCACGGATAGGTCATTCAGCGCAGATTTTTGCGGAACTTTGCTCACCGCCAAGATTTGTCGCTGAAAAAGCCCTGCAAACTCTTTGTTTCGAATGAACAACGGAACAGCCCTCTGGTACCAAACGTGCACTCTTTCAAAAGGAAGCATATCTGTGTCGCGAGCGTGCATTGCAGAATAGCTTGAGGAGGAGGTCATGCCGCAGGTTGCGGAACCGAAGGAAAAAACCATCGCCGACATCAGCAAACGGGTATCCCTGACCAAGATCCTTGCGACGACCGACTTCTCTGAGGTGTCCGATCGGGCTTTGGATTACGCCATTGCGGTCGCGCGCCACTACGACGCACGCATCTATCTCACTCATGTCATCACGCCGGATCCGTTCCAGTTTACCGAACCGCAGCTCGCGCAGGCCACGTACGAGAAAGTCCGGCAAGCGGCCGAGGAGGGCATCACCGACATACTAATTTCGGGAAGACTCCGCGGCGTGCCCCACGAAGTTTTGTTGGAAGAGGGGAACGTCTGGCCGACCCTGGAAAAGCTCATCGTTGAGCACGAAATCGATCTGGTGGTTGCCGGAACTCATGGCCGCGGCAAGGTCCAAAAGACCCTGATTGGTTCCGTTGCTGAAGAGATTTTCCGGCAAGCAAATACGGCTGTCCTGACCGTGGGTCCAGTCGTGAAAGGCAAGACCCAGACGGAAATCGAACTCAGACACATCCTTTTCGCCACTGACTTCGGGCCCGGCGCTGAGAAGGCTTCTGCCTATGCCTTCTCCCTCGCACACGAGCACAATGCCCACCTCACGATGCTCCACGTGATCGAAAGTGCGGTTGGCTGCACCGAGGAGAGCGTTGCGCGCCAACGTGAAATCAATATTGTTCGGATGAAACAATTGATGCCGCCGGGCACGGAAAATTGGTGCAAGCCGGAATTCCGTGTCACCTTCGGATTGGCCGTGGAAGAAATTCTCATCGGCGCGCGGGAATCCAAGGCGGATCTGATCGTCATGGGTTGCAAGGCAAGGAAGAGCCTGGCCGGGCATGCGCCCTTGACCATCGCCTACAACGTGGTCACGAAGTCCACGTGCCCGGTTTTGACGGTTCGCGGTTGATTTTTCCATGGGGAACGGAATCCCTTCCCAGGGATCCGTATCCCCCACAATAAGGCGGTGCTGCATCCTTCCCCCCAGCCGGACAGCACCGCCTTTTTTGTACCCAGCCTTCCCTCTTTCCCAAGCGCAGATAGCTAGGTCCCAAAACATTGCTTCGGCCTACGGGTGGCCCATGTTTAATCGCAAGGAGGAATTGCATCCCGGGGTTTCGTTAGGAGCGGATCATGGTCAGCAGCATCTTGAATCGAGTGATAGCTGTGACAGCGTGGGGTTGATTTGCCGGCAACAGGAGCGCTTCGCCGCCTTCCACTGGCAGCGGCTTGCCGGCAACGGTGATTTCTGCTTTGCCCTCGATGATCTGAACGAGCGCATCAAAGGCGGCGGTATGCTCACTTAATCCCTGCCCGGCATCAAACGCGAATGCCGTCACGGTACCCGTCTGGCGTTTGACCAGCGTCCGGCTAACCACAGCACCTTCCTGGTAATTCACCAGGTCGCCAAGCCGCACGACTACGACGCTCGGCATTTGGTTCTGACCTTGTTGTGGCGTTGTGTTCATAGAAGTTCATCTCCCCGGCATCGGATGTGGCGCCCAGTCCGCATCCGCATTTGGTACGAGCCGCTCATATACGTTGGTGGGGATCGCCGATTCCCAGTGCCCGGTAGCCAGTTCAGGTTACGGGAATCCGCCACAAGAGGCTATGACGAAAGTCACGGTCCGAGTGGCCTGCGCGGAGCCAGTGATTGCGAAGGTGGCGGACGGGAATTCGCGATCCAGGAACGTGTTCGCGCGCCGCATTCCCGGCAATATCTGCCCCTGCATGGTATTCTGAGTTTGCCGCGTAAACACCCGGTGCGGCTGTGGCGAAATTGGCATACGCGGCGGGCTTAAAATCCGCTGGGGATTTCCCCGTTGTCGGTTCGACTCCGACCAGCCGCACCATTTCTTCTTCTTTCTGCCGTCTAGGCAGGCCAGGGCAGACACCCGATTCCCTTTTGCAGTACAATTTCCGACGACTTGATCTTCAGGTGGTGCATCTAACCCCTGAAGTCATATTGTGCGGGTACGCGCATTCGCGCGCTGGAGACACTGTGAGCGAGCAGAACCTCGATCAACTTTGCATCAACACGATCCGAACTCTCTCGATTGACGCGGTCCAGCAAGCCAATTCCGGCCATCCCGGCGCGCCCATGGGTTTGGCGCCGGTTGTGTATTCCCTTTGGCAGTATTTCCTGAACTACGATCCCGCCGATCCGCTGTGGCCCAACCGCGATCGCTTCGTGCTCTCCGCCGGCCACGCCTCGATGCTTCTTTATTCCACGCTGCATCTCGCCGGTGTCAGAGCGGTCAACGGCAAAGGTGAAGTTCAGAAAGAGCTTTCCGTCACCTTAGATGAGATCAAGCGATTCCGGCAGTTAGGCAGCCGCACTCCGGGCCACCCGGAATCCCACCTCACGACCGGCGTCGAAACGACCACCGGCCCGCTTGGCCAGGGCGTCGGCAACAGCGTTGGGATGGCCATTGCCGGAAAGTGGCTCGCCAGTCATTTCAATCGCCCGGGGTTCGACCTTTTCAATTTCCGCGTGTATGCCGTCTGCGGCGACGGCGACATCATGGAAGGCGTCGCGGGTGAAGCTGCTTCTATCGCAGGGCATCTCCAGCTTGGGAATCTCTGCTGGATCTACGACAACAACCGCGTCACGCTTGATGGTCCAGCCAGCTGGTCATTCAGCGAAGACGTGATGACGCGTTTCGTTGGCTACGGGTGGAACGTCACGCGGGTTGCGGACGCAAACGACCTGCTGCAGCTTTCGCGTGGTTACAAGGATTTCCTCAATCACAACGACCAGCCCACGCTCATCGTCGTCGACAGCCACATCGGCTACGGCTCGCCGCACAAGCAGGATTCGTACGAAGCGCACGGCGAACCGCTGGGCGAAGCTGAAATCAAGCTTGTGAAGAAGAACTACGGGTGGCCCGAAGACGCGAAATTCCTGGTTCCCGAGGGCGTGTACGCGCATCTCCAAGAGGGCATCGGCGCACGAGGCGCCCAAGCCCGCGAAAAGTGGAATGCCTTGTTCACCGAGTACGCCAAGAAATTTCCTGATTTTGCCGATCAGCTCCGCCTCATGCGGCGGCGGCAGCTTCCCGACGCCTGGGACAAGAACCTGCCCACATTTCCCGCCGATGCCAAAGGCATGGCCACCCGCGAAAGTTCCGGCAAGGTCCTGAACGCCCTGGCACAGAATATTCCCTGGATGGTGGGAGGCTCCGCGGACCTCGCCAAATCCAACAAGAGCAATCTCACGTTCGAAGGCGCGGGCGATTTCTTTCCCGTGGAATTTGCCGGCCGCAACGTACACTTCGGCGTTCGTGAACACGGCATGGGCGCTGCCACGAATGGGATGACGCTCACGGGCCTACGTGGGTTCTGCGCCACATTTTTTAATTTCAGCGACTACATGCGGGCCAGCATGCGCCTGGCCGCGCTGATGGAGATTCCGGTGCTCTTCATCTTCACGCACGATTCCATCGGCGTTGGGGAAGACGGCCCCACGCACCAGCCCATCGAGCAATTGGCCGCGTTTCGCGCCATGCCCAACATGCTGGTGGTTCGCCCGGGCGATGCCAACGAAGTGACAGAAGCCTATAAGGCTGTGCTGCAGCACACGCATGGTCCAGCGACTCTGGTCTTCAGCCGCCAGGCCATGCCCACACTGGACCGCACGAAATACGCTCCCGCATCTGGAGTCGCCAAAGGAGCATACGTCCTGGCGGACGCGGAGGGCGGCAAGCCGGAGGTCATTCTTCTGGCCGGCGGCACCGAACTACAACTGGCGGTCGCGGCTTACGAAAAATTGAAAGCCGAGGGGATCAAAGCGCGCGTTGTCAGCATGCCTTGCTGGGAACTTTTCGAGGCGCAGGACGCCGCATACAAGGAATCTGTGCTGCCATCCAGCGTGAGCGCCCGTGTTTCCGTGGAAATGGCTTCGACCCTGGGCTGGGAGCGCTACGTCGGCCTGAAGGGCAAAGCGATTGGCATGCACTCGTTCGGCGCGTCAGCGCCGCTGAAGGATCTGCTGAAAAAATTTGGGTTCGAAGCGGATAATGTCGTCGCTGCGGCGAAGCAACTGCTTGGGAGGTGAACTTCCCGTGAAAATTGTTATCGGCTCCGATCACGCGGGCTTCCAGCTAAAAAATGCCATGGGCGATTTAATCCGCTCGCTCGGCCATGCCGTGCTGGACGTCGGCGCATTCAATGAAAACCCCTCCGACTATCCGGACTTCGCGGAAGCTGTGGGCCGCGCGGTTCTCAACGGCCTCGCGGAACGGGGCGTTCTGATCTGCGGCAGCGGCGTTGGCGCCAGTGTCGCCGCCAATAAGATTATCGGCATCCGCGCCGGCGTTTGTCATGACACGTATTCCGGACACCAGGGGGTCGAGCACGACAATATGAATGTGCTGGTGATGGGCTCTCGCGTGATCGGCGAGAAACTCGCCGAAGATATCGTGCGGGCGTATCTGGCGGCGAATTTCACAAATGAGGAGCGTCACGTGCGCCGCCTGGCAAAGGTCCAGGCGCTCGAGCAAAGGATGTTAAAAAGCTGAAATCTGAATTCGTACTCCGTCCGCAAGAGCGTACAATAGGGGACCCCGGCCCGCTGCTGCCGTCGCAACTAGTTGGGCCAAATGGCGGTTTAAGGACCAGGCGCGAACACGGAGGAAGTATTTTCGAGGGTATTTGGTTGAACTTGTTGGAACGGCACTAGCCAGCAAAGGAGAAGCACTATGACCACCTCGGCAACAGCTCCAAACGCGGCCAGCACCAATCCCCTAAGGGGATTGCTCGAGTACGGCCAGTCGCCCTGGATGGACTATATTCGCCGCGACCTCCTTACCGGCGGCGGGCTCAAGAAAATGATCAAAGAGGACGGCCTGCGCGGCATGACCTCCAATCCCTCCATCTTCGAAAAGTCCATCACCGGGAGCACGCTCTACAACGACATCCTTCAATCTCCCGAGGCGAAAAAACTGGACGCCAAAGGTCTCTTTGAAAAGATCGCCATACGCGACGTGCAGGACGCCTGCGACATTTTCAAGACTGTTTACCAATCCAGCCGCCGGCGTGACGGCTACGTCAGCCTGGAAGTCTCGCCCTACCTCGCCAACGACACCAAGGGCACGCTCGAGGAAGCGCGCCGGCTTTGGAAGGCGGTGGGCCGCGAAAATCTCATGATTAAGGTTCCCGGTACGCCCGAAGGCGTCCCCGCCATTCGCCAGCTTCTCGAAGAGGGCCTGAACATCAACATCACGCTGCTGTTTGCGCAGTCTGCCTACGAAAAGGTTGCCGAAGCGTTTTTGGCGGCTCTCGAGGCGCGCGCCCTGAAGGGCCTGGACGTCAAGCATTGCGCGAGCGTGGCCAGTTTCTTCGTCAGCCGCATCGACACGCTCGTCGATTCCAAGATCGAGGAACTCCTCAAGACCGCCACGGGTGCTAAGAAAGACCTGCTGACCAGCCTTGAAGGCAAAATCGCCATTGCCAATGCCAGGCTTACGTACAAGAAATATCAGGAACTGTTCAGCAGCCCGCGCTGGAAGGCGCTGGCGGCCAAGGGCGCCCAGACGCAGCGCCTGCTGTGGGCCAGCACGAGCACGAAGAATCCCAAGTACCGCGACGTTCTTTATGTCGAGGAGCTGATTGGCGCGGATACAGTGGACACGATTCCGCCCGCCACGTTCGACGCCTTCCGCGATCACGGCAAGCTGCGCAACAGTTTGACGGAGGACGTCCCCGGCGCCGCCAAAGTCATGGAGAACCTGAGCAAGGCCGACATCTCCATGAAGGAAGTTACGGATAAGCTCCTTCTGGACGGCGTGAAGTTGTTCGCCGATGCGTTCAAGACTTTGCTCGCCGCCACGGGCAAGTCCGCTGGCGTGCATTAGTCCTAACCGGCAGTATGGTCATCTCTCTGTTGCTCCTGGATTGGTTCGCGTCCGACACGGGCTACTGGTGCCGTTCCAACTATCTGGACCAAATGACGGTCCAAGGGCCAGAGACGAATAGGAAGAAAGCATTTTCGAGGATTTTTGTTTGATCGAGTTGGAACGGTATAGGTTGAAACGGCACTGGAAGACTCAAAATCTCGCGGAGGAATGGCCACAATGCAACTCGGCATGATCGGTTTGGGTAGGATGGGCGCAAACATGGTTCGCCGCCTGCAAAAGGCGGGGCACCAATGCGTTGTGTATGACCGCAGTGCCGAGGTGGTCAAGCAACTCTCCGCCGAAGGAGCCACGGGATCGACTTCTCTCGATGATTTCGTTACCAAGCTACAAAAGCCGCGCGCGATTTGGATGATGGTCCCTGCGGCTGTGGTGGAGACTACCATCGCGGAGCTGGTTCCCAAGCTTTCGAAGGACGACATTCTGATCGACGGTGGCAACTCCTATTACATTGACGACATCCGGCGCGCCAGGGAGATTTCGGCAAAGGGGATTCATTATGTCGATGTTGGCACCAGCGGCGGAGTCTGGGGCCTGGAGCGCGGCTACTGCCAGATGATCGGAGGAGAAACCATCACCGTTCAGCGCCTCGATCCCATCTTCAAAGCGCTTGCCCCGGGTCGCGGAGAAATTCCACGCACTCCCGGGCGGGAAAAGGACTCTGGCACTGCGGAAGAAGGCTATCTGCATTGCGGCTCTTCCGGCGCCGGCCACTTCGTCAAAATGGTTCACAATGGCATAGAGTACGGCCTCATGGCCGCATACGCCGAGGGCTTCAACATTCTGAAACACGCTAACGCAGGGCACTCTCACCGCGAAGCCGACGCCGAAACCACGCCTCTTCGCCATCCGGAGCACTACCAGTACGATTTCAATCTCGGGGACATTGCAGAGGTCTGGCGCCGTGGCAGTGTGGTCGCCTCCTGGCTATTGGATCTGACGGCTATTTCCCTTCTCGAGCAACCGACGCTGGAGCGATTCTCCGGCCGGGTCTCCGATTCCGGCGAGGGCCGCTGGACCATCCTCGCGGCAATTGAATCCACCGCCCCCGCCCCAATCCTGAGCGCCGCGCTGTATCAGCGGTTCACCTCACGCGGGGAAGATGATTTTGCGGCCAAGCTTCTTTCCGCCATGCGATTTCAGTTTGGTGGTCACGTCGAGAAAAAATCCGGTCACTGAAGCTCAACGCCCGGCTTCCTCTGGCCGAAGACAGGACATCGCTCCATGAGCTCGAATCATGCGGAAATTGCCAGCGCAGCCGGACCTTGCGTCATGGTCATCTTCGGCGCCACCGGAGATCTCACCAAGCGGAAACTCATTCCTGCCCTATTGAACCTAGCCCAGGAGGATATTCTTTCCAAGCAGTTCGCAATCGTCGGGTTCGCCGGAAACGATCTGGACACAGAATCGTTCCGAAAAACTCTCGGCGAGGAGATGCCGAAATTCGCGCCAGCCCCCATCGACCTGAAAATGTGGGACGAGCTTGCCGAGCGCATCTATTACGTGAAAGGCGACTTTCAGGACCCGGAGGCGTACAAACGCCTGCAAAAACAGATTGAAGAGGCGGATAAGGCCCACAAAACGAGCGGCAACAAGTTCTTTTATCTCGCGGTCGCTCCGCGGTTTTTTGCGCCCATTGTCGGCCAGTTAGGCGCTGCGGGGCTCACGAAAGAGGAAAATGGCCATTGGACCCGGGTGATCGTCGAAAAACCGTTTGGCCACGATCTGGATTCTGCCCGCCAGCTCAACACCGACCTCAAGAAGACTCTGACCGAAAAACAAATCTACCGAATCGACCACTATCTCGGCAAAGAAACGGTCCAGAATGTGATGGTCTTCCGCTTCACCAACAACATCATCGAATCGCTCTGGAACCGCAATTACGTCGATCACGTCCAGATCACCGCAGCCGAAACGGTTGGCGTCGAACACCGCGGCGGATTCTACGAGACCGCGGGTGCGCTGCGGGACATGGTTCCCAATCACCTCTTTCAGCTCCTCACCATGACCGCCATGGAGCCTCCTATTTCCTTCGACGCGGACGAAGTACGCAACAAGCAGGCGGAAGTCCTCCACGCCATTCAACCGCTCAACCCCGAGGAAGTACTTACCAACATGGTTCGCGGCCAATACGGCGAAGGGAATGTCGATGGCCGGCGCGTCGCCGGCTATCGTAGCGAGCCGGACGTTGCGCATGACTCCAACACGGAAACTTTTGTCGCCCTCAAAATGCAAATCGACAACTGGCGCTGGGCTGGTGTTCCCTTCTATCTCCGCACGGGAAAGAGCCTCGCCCAGCGCGCCACGGAAATCGTCATCCAGTTTCGCCGCACACCCTTCGTTCTGTTTCGCCACACCGCGGTCAAGAATATCGAGACCAATCGCCTGGTCATCCACATCCAGCCCGACGAAGGTATTTCGCTCAGTTTTGGCGCCAAAGTCCCTGGCGCGGTCATGCGCCTCGGCCTAGTCAACATGGATTTCGATTACAAAACTTATTTTGGCGTGGAGCACGGCACCGGTTACGAGCGCCTGCTGCGCGATTGCATGGCCGGCGACGCCACGCTTTTCCAGCGTTCCGACATGGTTGAAGCCGGCTGGAACGTGATCCAACCGATTCTGGACGTGTGGCACGCCCTGCCGGCGCGCGGGTTCCCGAATTATGCCTCAGGTTCCTGGGGACCGGTCGAGGCGGAGGAGCTACTCGAGCGCGACGGCCGTGCCTGGCGGCGTATTGGTGAGGAAGACCTGGATCAGCGGGGCCGCATCGCCGCACCCGGTGTGGGCAACAAGGTTGCTTTCCCCGTATGACAGCGCCAGCCCAGCGCGAAGTTTTGATTTTGCCGGATGCTGGCGCTGTTGCTTGGCGCGCGGCCGAGGAATTCCTGAAGTGCGTGGCCGAGCCTGTCGCACAAAAAGGCTCCTTCACGGTTGCTCTGGCAGGCGGCTCCACTCCCAGATCTCTCTATGCCCTGCTTAGCGACGATTCCACTTTTCGCTCGAAGGTGCCCTGGGACAAACTTCACTTCTTCTTCGGCGACGAGCGCCACGTTCCACCGGACAGTCCGGACAGCAATTTCCGAATGGCCAATGAAGCCCTATTTTCCAAAGGGCTGGTCAAACCCGAACAGATCACTCGCATCAAGGGTGAATATTTCGACACAGAGAGAGCTTCTTTGGAATATGAGCAGGTTCTTCGCGCATACTTTAGGTTAAAGGATGGCGAGTACCCCCGCTTCGATCTAGTGCTCCTCGGTATGGGCGATGAAGGCCACACCCTCTCGCTTTTCCCCGGCACCCGGGCGTTGCACGCCACCAATCGGATTGTGGTTCGCAACTGGGTCGGCAAGCTGTTCACCGAACGCATCACGCTTACGGCTCCTGCCGCCAACGAAGCGAGCCGCGTGATATTTCTGGTAACCCGCTCGGACAAGGCCCCGGCCTTAAAGGCGGTTTTGGAAGGCCCGTACGAGCCGGAACAACTTCCGGCGCAGCTCATTCAACCGGTCAACGGCAAACTCCTTTGGCTGGTCGACCAAGCCGCCGGCTCGATGCTGGCAACGGGAATTCGCAACTAACGAGGAGGAAATCATGGCAACGGCAACTGGCACCGCAATCGAACAACTCTTGGGCGCAAGGGCCGAATCGCTTCTCGGCTTTCGTTCCCCCAAAATCTCCAAGGAGCGGCTGTATCTTCCCGGTCCCGATTTCATCGACCGTGTCTATGCCGCCTCCGACCGCAATCTTCGCGTGCTCAATAGTCTTCACCGGCTTTTCTTCGGTGGCCGCCTTGCCGGCACGGGCTACGTCTCAATCCTGCCGGTCGATCAGGGCATCGAGCACTCCGGCGGCGCCAGCTTTGCCAAGAACCCGGATTATTTCGACGGGGAAAATATAGTCAAGCTGGCCATGGAAGGTGGCTGCAACGCCGTGGCATCCACGTTCGGCGTGCTCGGATCGATCGCGCGCAAGTATGCCCATAAGATTCCCTTTATCGTGAAGATCAATCACAACGAACTGCTCACCTATCCCAACCAGTTCAATCAAATTCTCTTCGGCACGATTCAGGAAGCGTACGACATGGGCGCCGCGGCCGTGGGCGCTACCATTTATTTCGGCTCCACCAACAGCGACCGCCAGATCATCGAGATCAGCCAGGCTTTCGCCAAGGCCCACGAACTGGGCATGGCCACGGTTCTCTGGTGCTATCTCCGCAACCCCGCGTTCAAGAAGGACAAGGACTACCACGTTTCCGCCGACCTTACCGGCCAGGCCAACCATCTCGGCGTGACCATTCAAGCCGACATCATCAAGCAAAAACTGCCCGAAAATAACGGCGGCTACCAGGCCCTGAACACGGGTGACTCCAGTTACGGCAAATTCGACAAGCGCATCTACACCGACCTCTGCAGCGATCATCCGATCGATTTGACCCGCTACCAGGTCGCCAACTGCTACATGGGCCGCGTCGGCCTGATCAATTCCGGCGGCGCTTCCGGCGCCAACGACCTCGAGGAGGCCGTTGCCACGGCGGTCATCAACAAGCGTGCAGGGGGCACTGGCCTCATCAGCGGCCGCAAAGCTTTTCAGCGGCCCATGGCCGAGGGAGTGAAACTCTTAAACGCGATTCAGGATGTCTATCTGGCCAAGGAAATCACCGTTGCCTGAATCGACGATTCACAATCGACACAACGCGAACGGCCTGCCTTCCCGGCGGGCCGTTTTTTTCTAGAAGGCTGCGCCTGATTCCGCACATTTTTTCGAGGCCGGAATTTCCAACTACGCATTCCCCGCCCAATTTTTCGAGGCGAAACATCTTCGCGGGAGTCGGTTCGTGTCTCATAACCCCTTTATCCGCGCGCCGTCACAAACGAATCAAATTACCCGCTGCAGATCATTCAATTCTTTCAGCCTTGCCTGAAACAGCACGTGAGTTATACTTCATACGGACTGCATGCCGATTTGACGGCCTAAGATGGCGGCAGCAGTCGGAAGGGGACGATTATGCCAAAGATCAGGAGCAATTCCTCGCCAGCCGAAAAGAAACCCAAAAAGGCGAAAGCCCAGCCGACACAGGAAGAAATCGCACTTCGCGCTTATCATATCTACCTGGAGCGTGGATCCACTCCGGGGGATGAGCTCGCAGACTGGCTACGCGCCGAGCGTGAATTAACCGAGCAACTCAACCAGCCGAGCCGCAAGTCAGGAGTAGTTTCCATCGCGGCTTAGTCCGGTCAGTTTCGTTGCTCCCCTCGCCAGCCTGCCTCGGTTCGCAGGCTCGTTGTTCCTGTTCACTCCACAAGCTCTCGTGAATGCGCCAGCAAATTTCCTTATACTATTTCGCTAGACGGTACGCCGAGGGATGACTGCTATGAACCGTGGAAATGACCTGAGCCGCGGGCGGCTCATTGTGATTGCACTGATTCTGGTACTGGGGGCCTTTTGGGTGGGAGCCCGCTACGGCCCGCGCCAGGCGGGGGACGTGCAAGCTCGCCGCATCGGCGAGAGCTCCAAGGATTCTCCGCTGATGACTTCAGGCCCGCAGCACAATGAACATCTGACAGAAGATGAATCCATCAATGTCCGGATCTACCGTCAGGCTTCTCCGGCGGTCGCGAACATACTGACCAAAGCAACAGAATACGACTTCTTCATGGACCCTGTGCCGGTGGAAGGCGCGGGCTCCGGTTTTGTCATTGATCCACGTGGCTACATCTTGACCAACTACCATGTGGTCGCCGGGGCGCAGTCCATCGAGGTCATCCTGGGTGATAAAACCCGATCACCTGCAAAATTCGTGGGCGCCGACCAGCGCAACGACGTTGCCCTCATCAAGATCGATCCCAAAGGAAAGCAGTTGAGCACGCTGCCCTTGGGCGATTCTTCCAGCCTGCAAGTTGGGCAGAAGGTGCTGGCCATCGGCGATCCTTTCGGCTTCCAGTCCACTCTGACCACCGGCGTCGTCAGCGCCCTCGGTCGCACCGTGCAGACCAGCGAAACCACGTTCATCGATGAAGCGATTCAGACTGATGCCTCCATCAACCGGGGCAATTCCGGCGGACCGCTGATTAATACACATGGCGAGGCCATCGGGATTAACTCGGCGATCTACACTCCGTCCGGCACCACTGCGGGCATTGGCTTTGCCATTCCCATCAACACCGCCAAGCTCATCGCCAACGATTTAATTACCGAAGGAAGAGTGCGCCGCGCCTATCTCGGCGTCCAAACAATTCCAGTGGCGGGATGGTTGTCAGAAGCACTCGACCTGCCCGTCAAGGAAGGCTTGCTCGTCGAACAAACACCCAAGGGCAGCCCTGCCGCCGCCGCCGGAATCCGTGGGGGGGACCGCACTGCGGAGGCGGGCATGCGCCGCATTATCATTGGCGGCGATGTGATTGTGGGCCTGGATGGGCAGAAGGTCTCCAACCAATTCGACGTCAACGTGATTCTGAACCGAAAGCGTCCCGGGGAAACCGTGACCGTTACCATCTATCGCGGCAGCAAGAAGCTGGACATTCCTGTAAAGCTCGGCGAACACGACGGCAACTAGTGCGGTTCCAGCATTTGGCTCGAATGCTAGTCCAAGGATCAGACGCGAGCACGGAAAGAGCATTCCCGAAGAAATTCGCACAAACAAGTTGGAACAGCATTCATTTGGATTTTGCACTCGGGTCGTCGACCTCAGCTAGCACGCTTGGCGCACAAAGGCTCTCGACGGATTGGGCAAGCATCAGGCACCCGCGGGAGAACCTCTCGCGGCATCAGGGGCCGATTTGCGCGCGGTAGCGGTTGCGCTCTTCTTCGGTGAAGGAGAACCAAGCCTCTGCAATATCCCGCACTCGCTCCAGCTCCTTTTGCATCTCCTCGTGCTTCGCTTTGATCATCTCGGAATCCGCATCTTGCGGCACGTGGATTGGCGGAGCTGCAATCAAGATCGCGCGGGCAAACGGCGAAGGCAAAAGAAAATGGTCCCAGGTTTTCGCGAAAGTTTTCCCTCGATCCACTCCGACATGAAATACCAGAATCGGCGTTCCGGTCATTCGCGCCAGCAATACCGGCCCAACCTTCGCTATGTACCTTGGCCCGCGGGGTCCGTCGATGGTGAATGCGCAGTCCAGCCCTTCCTTGATGCGCTGCGCCATGACCGCCAAGCCGCGCAATCCGCCGCGCGACGAACTCCCCTGGGCCGTGCCGAACCCCAACCGCTCAATCACCTTGCGCGTCCATTGCCCATCAAACGCGGTCGTGTTCATGACCACGATCCCGCGGTTCCGACCGTACCACACGATGGGAATGATGCAGCGGTGCCAGAACGCCCAGATGCAGGGCTGCTTCGCGGCCCAGCGTCCCTGGAAATTTGCCTCGCCGAGAGCTTCAAACCGAAGCGTGGGCCCGAGCGTCCGGATCACGCTATAGACCACCGCCGCGATAATGGGAATCTGGATACGCCGGTGCCAGGGCAACTGGGGCAACCGCGTGTCGAAGTGCGCGCTAACGGGCTCCTGGGTTTCTTCGGTGTGCTTCTCGGTGGTTTCCATCTTCATATAGTATAGAAGGGTTGTTGTCTCGCAGGGTGTGAAGGAGTCGAATAGGTTGGCGCAATCCCGAGTTTTCAGGCTCATGCGGCGCTTTGCCACCCTTTTTTGGGTAGCGGGCTTTTTCTCTGCTTCTCTGGCCTGCCTTTGGGCGGTCCGCGCCGATAATCCTCCGCTCACTGATGCCGTGGGAGCCATCGAGGGCGAAGCGATCTCCATCCAGGGTCCCATGAGCGTGGAAGTTGCAAACGGCCGAATGAAAACCATTCTCCGGAGTGGCAGCGAAGTCCAGGTTAAATCGGGTCAGGCTCACATAGACCTCGTGGAAGGCGGCAACGTCACCATTTGCGGACCGGCGCACTTTTCCGTGTTTAAATCCGGCGATGCGCTGACCATCGCCCTCGACAGTGGCACGATTCACGCTCACATCGAAGGGCAGCCCATGTTGACGGTTTATACGGCGCAGGTTCAGGCGCACCCGATCGCCATAGGGAATGGGCCACAGGATGCGCTCGTTGGGTTGGATGCTTCTGGCACCATGTGCATCCGCGCAAGCAAGGGCGCGGTCCGGATTGAGCAGCAGCTTACCGGGCAGAGCCTCCTGATCCCGCAAAACGGGGATGTGTCCCTGACAAATGGCCAACTGGAGAGTCTGCGAACCTCCGCGGGACAGTGCAGTTGCGAGCTTCAGATGGCCACGAAGCCCGCCGACATTTCGATCCAGATCAGCTCTCTGGCCTCGACGGAAGAGCTCAAGAAAAAGGCTGCGGAATCGAAGACTGCCGCGCCACCGCAAGCCTCAGTCGCCCCCTCGAAGAAAGAAGAACCCATCTACCAGGTGTTCATGCCGCCGCTGCGTTATGACGCAGGGGCAAAAGTTCAGCAGGATTACGATCCGAATCTCATTATCCTTGTGCGGCGGGCCCGCGTGCACCCCACTCTCATTTTCCGGGGCAAAGTCGAAGGAGACCCCGTGGTCGCCCAGGCCACTCCTCCGCCACAGGCTCCGAATATACAGAAGGCGGACGCTACCAAGAAGCCTCCGGAAGCATCCACTTGGGACCGGGTCCGTACGTTTTTCCACAAACTCTGGGCTCCTAGCTCCTGACGCAATTTCGCGAGTTTTGCAGACAATTTTTTGGCCAGGCACAGAGAAAAAGAGTTCTGGCTACCTCTAAGGAAAAACTGGGGAGGGAAGGGAGCCTGCAAAACACGAAAGAAAGCAGTGCGTGTACAATGCCATGTGCTCCGGAGGCATATCCGAAATCCTGGTCAACTTCGTGACCCCTGGTGCTGAACAATAAATGCAAGGAGGATGAGTGGTCACTTTCATACCCGCTTCGTTCGTGGTGGTTTTTGTCCCGGGCGTGTCACAAACAGCGGTTCTTGTATGCCTGGCAGTAAGCGTCTGGCTTTTTGGAAGAACGCTCAGCCGGCGGCACCTTGCGCGGATCCCCAAAGCAGAGGAGCTCGCCGTCGGCGGCATAGGCAAGCGGATCTGGCGGACATTTGTGGACGTTGTTTTGCAGTACCGCGTGGTGCGGGACCGGCCGATTGTCGGAATGCTCCATGCCGCAATCGTGTGGGGCTTTCTCGCTTTTGCGTGGATCAGCGTAAGACATTTTTATATCGGGATCCACGGCCTGCAATACGCGAAGGAAGATCAGAGTTGGTATGGAACGTTTGTGGCCGCCTGGGCGATTGCCGTGCTGATTGGCATCCTCGGGCTGTCGTACCGGCGATTCGTGCTGAGACCGGCGGCTCTGGGCGCACTGTCAGCGACGTCGGGACTGGTCGGCGCACTGATTTCGGCGCTGATGGTGACGTACTTGTTGGGATGGAGGATGTTTCCCGTCGGCAGCCCAGCCTGGAAAACCAACTGGTGGATTCATACGCTCGCCTTCCTGGCGTTGCTGGTGGTCATCCCGCAGTCAAAACACTTGCACCTGGTTCTTGCTCCCTTTGCGATTTTCTTGCGCCCGGAAACGACCAGCGCCACCCGCGCTCTGCGGGATGATGGCGAGGATTTGGGCCTGGTGCGCTTCAAGGAGTTGCGTTGGAAGGATGTGCTGGACGTCAACGCTTGCGTGGAGTGTGGCCGGTGCACGGACTTTTGCCCCGCAAACCTTACCGGCGGATCGCTCAGCCCGAAAGAAATCATTCTCGGCATGCAGCATGGGCTGCTGCGAGGCGGCGAAGTGATCGCGGGAACAGCGGAGGAGAAAACAAAGGGCGCGGCATGGATTTCAGAAGAGGATCTCTTCCAGTGCCTCTCGTGCGGGGCCTGCGAATATGTTTGCCCCGTGGGCATTGAGCACGTGGGGAGCAAAATCCTCGACCTGCGGCGCGGTCTGGTGAGCGAGGGGCGCGTCTCGAGCGATAAGATCGTTCAACTGTTCACAACCATGGAACGCGCTCCACATAATCCCTGGGGCATCGCGCAGGACACCCGGAACAAGCTCGTCGAGACAAAACAGTTTCCCATCTTCGATGGCAGCCAGGAGTGGCTTTTCTGGCTGGGCTGCGGTTTGAGTTTCGATTCTCACGGGCAGGCGGTCGCGTCGGCCATGCAGGAGATTCTCGATGCCGCCGGCGTTTCCTGGGGCGTGCTCGCGCGGGAAACTTGCTGCGGAGAGCCTGCACGCCGCGCGGGCAACGAATACCTTTACTTGCAACTGAGCGAAAAACTGATTGAATGGTTCCGCAAGAACCGCGTGAAAAACATAGTTTCCTGTTGCCCTCACTGCACGACGATGCTAGACAAGGACTACCGACAAATTGCCACCTACGAGGAGCTTGGCATCCGGGTGTTGCACCATTCGGAACTCCTGGAGGATCTCCTGCCAAAACTTCCCCTGCAGCCCGCCGCGGGGACCGTGACCTATCACGACCCATGCTATCTGGCGAGGGGCCGAGGCATCACGGAAGCGCCCCGGCAGATTCTCCACGCCTGCGGAGTATCGCTGACGGAAACGTCAAACCATGGCCAGAACACTTCCTGCTGCGGGGCCGGGGGGGCCCAGCTTTTCATCACCGACGACCGGCGCGAGGAAGCCAGAGAACGCCCCAACCAAAGGCGATTTGCCCAGCTTGCCGAAACCAAGGCATCCACCATCGCGGTGGCGTGCCCCTACTGCCCCATCATGCTTCGCGACGCCGCAGGCCATGCCAAACGCGATGACATGGCGATCCTGGATGTCGCGGAAATCGTCGCCCTGCGGTTGCAGCGGGAGGGCACGACTTCAGTCGTGCCGTAAGATCGCAGACTTAAATTGGCTTTAGCCCCTGAGGTGCCGTATCCACCAAGTGGAAAGGATTCGCGGAACTATACGCAAACGCCGCGGAATTTTCACAAAGGTGCGCGCGCACCGCTTAGGCGGGCTGGACCCGCGCCAACGACGAGTACATCCGCTTCCCGCCGTTCGCGTTGAATGGCCAAGGATTCATCCCCTCAATGCCACTTAAGTCGTCCCCCTGATGAGGAACTGTTTAGCCTGTTTCTTTGCCTAGGCGGGGCATGACATAAACTCTGAAATGCTCAGAGTTTTCAAAATTCAGTAGTGTCCCTCGAATAAGACAGGGATCAGTCCCGCACATATCCGCAACCAGCTTAAAATAGGGAGCAGGTTGAAGGCCTTTATTCTCGGCCGCTAAATACAACAGCCCTATCACTCCCTCGTAGTCACTGTAGACCTGATTGGCGTCCATCGAAGTAGCCACCAGACCCAGCATGAGGTCCTTCATGTTGCCCGAAGACTTGAGTCTCTGCGCCGTTCTTCCCACATAATTGTTAAGGTTTCGCATGACGCCTTTATGTCCGTCAAAGAGACCCCCAATCTCCGTCCTGTGCTCAGGCGCTTTTTCCAAATAGATTGCGCAGATCTTGTCCAGGAAATGGTCCAAGTCCGTGACCAAACTGGGATCACCCTTTCTAGATCCGTCATCACGAACCATCCCGGCATGATGAAAGTCAGCCGCCGCGCCTCGCGAGGACCCTCTAAAATCGCGTCGATCCTTCAGGCTCTCTTTGAAGGCGCGTGTACATCTGGCGTCTAACTCTTTCATTTCCGTCACGAGTTGCAGGAATTCACTCACGGAGGGGACTTCGGGTTGCTTTGCGGGTGCGGTTATTACTGGTGCGGCTTGGGCGTTTGCTGTACCGGTTGTCCGAACTTCAGGAGTGCTTTGCAGCTTGGCGGGGGCCGAGAAAAACTTTCTCACAAGCAGATAAACAATGAAAGTGCCAACCACGGGGCCGAACAAATCCCACAGCAGGAATGTGGAATGCCAGAAGAAATTCCAAACTAGGAAGAACAAACAGAAGATGGCCGCAATCTTGAGGAGGTCTTTCATTACCCCAAATCGTAGCCCATAAGAGCTTGCAGCGCAAAAAGTGCCAATGTGAGAGTCTTGGGAAAACATCCGAAATCAAACCAGGAATTGACGATAACGATCTATTGCGGTCTGGTCTGTTCGGGTTCCTCGGCGGTCATTGCGAAAACTTGCGTCAATTCAGCAAGTGCCGCTTCGCGCGTATCCATCAACGCATAGCAGCCGGGGATGGCGGGAATTTCGGCGACCCAGGAGCCATCCTCTTGGCAGTAGAGAATCGTCTTGTAATCCTGGAACTTCATCTATCCATCACGATCACACACCTATCCCCGATTAAGCCGAGGCCACATCGCGGCAATTGCCAAATGCTCCAAAAAAAACAATTGTCGTATGTCACCGATTTCAATCCAGCTAACAGAGCAGTGTTTTCTAATGTGATCTCGAACTTCACCTTTGGACGAAAGCTGTAACTCATCCGCGAGATAACAGAAGAAATTGTCATCCCCTTGATATCCTAGGTGGTTCTTCATGATGCGAAAGCAAAGACCGTCCGGTTGGCCCCAAGCGGATGCCTCAGTGCGGGTTCGCGCTTTGCCCACATAGAGAGTCGCCACCGGCTGTTCGCTGTAGATCACGTATAAGCCAGCAGTTTGGGGCACATCCCGTTCCTTGAGCGTCGAGAAGAGATGGCGAGGGCTGTTGAGCAATCCGGACAGTTGAACCAATTGCGGGTGAAGTCTTGCGATTAACTGATCGACATCAGACATTGTGGCATTCCGAGATTCCGCGGGAATCGAGCGCCAGCCAAAGACATTCTACATTACCTTTTAGGAGTTCTTCGCCTTTTGCAGTTCTTCCGTGAGGGCGGGCATGATTTCAAAGATGTCGGCGACGATGCCGTAATCCGCAATCTCGAAGATGGGCGCGTTCTGATCTTTGTTCACCGCCACGATGGTGCGCGAGCCCTTCATGCCGACAACGTGTTGAATCGCGCCGCTGATGCCGAGCGCCAGATACAATTTCGGCGCCACCGTCTGGCCGGAACTGCCGATCTGGCGCTCCAAAGGCAGCCAACCTTCGTCGCAGATGGGCCGTGACGCCGCGAGTTCCGCGCCGAACGCCTTTGCCAGCGCTTCCGCCTGAGCGATATTCTCCGGCGCTTTGATGCCGCGCCCGACGGATACGATCAAGGGCGCCTGCGTCAAGTCAACGGCCGACTTTGCCTCTTTGAACAGCTCCAGCGGCTTCGTGCGAATCGCGCCGGCACTCAGCTCCACTCTTGCCGCATTTACGGGAGCCTTGCCACTGGGATGCGTGGCGAGCAAATCGGCGCGAAACGCCCCCGACTGGAAGGACACGAACCAAGGCGCCGCCCCGGCGAAGGTCACATCTGCCACCATTTTCCCTTGGAACATCTGGCGAACAAACACCAGCTTCCCGCCTTCATACCGGAAGCCGATACAATCGCCAGCCATTCCCTTGCCCAGCATCGCGGCAAGTTTCGGCGCAAAATCGCGCACCTGATAGGAGTGCGGAAACAAGACCAGTTCCGGCTTCGCGGACTCAATCACCTGCGCCAGGGCGGTGCAGTAGCCGTCTGGCGTGTACTTCTCCAGCAATTCGTGCTCGACGAGCAGGACTTCCGCGACATTCTTCGCCGCCAACTCCTCTGCCAGCGCTGCCACGCCTTTCCCCACGACCGCCGCGCTAACCGTTCCCGATGTCGCCGCGGCAATCTGTTGTGCCGCCGCCAAGGTCTCAAAGCTCGCGTTGTTCCACTTCCCTTGCCTTTGTTCCGTCACCACTAAAATCTTCATCGCCTTGTCTCCTGCGGCTTCTTTGCTTTTCACTGTGAGCTGTTGGCTGTCGACTGTTAACTGCCTCTAGATCACCCGCGCTTCGAACTTGAGTTTTTCCACCAGCTTCGCCGCCACTTCTTTCGGCGTTCCTGTCAAAAACTCCGTTTTCTTGCTTTTCGTGGGCACGTAAATCCTTTCGATTTTCTGCGTCGGCTCGATAACCACGCCCAGCGACTCGCGCGTGGTCGTGGCGATTTCCTTCTTTTTCGCCGCCATGATGCCCTTTAGCGTGGCGTAACGCACCTTGTTAATTCCGGACTGGATCGAAAGCACCGCCGGCAGCGGGCACTCGATCCACTGGAACCACCCCGCTTCCAGCTCCCGCTTGAGTTTCATTTTTCCGTCCTGCACGTCGATCTGCATGATGATCGTGGCGTGCGGTAAATTCAGCAGCCCTGCCACCAACACGCCCGTCTGGCCCAAGCCGTGGTCGTCGCTCTGCAAGCCAGTCAGCAAAAGGTCGCACTTTTCCTTGGCAATCGCAGCCGCCAACGTTTTCGCCGTTCCCAGCGGGTCGAGCTGGGCGAAATTGTCCTCCGCGATGTGAATCCCGCGGTCCGCGCCCTTGGCTAGCGCCTCTTTGATTGTCTGCTTCACGCGTTCCGGCCCCAAGGAGAGCGCTACCACCTCGCCGCCATGTTTTTCCTTTAGCCGCAGCGCCTCCTCGAGCGCGTAACTATCCGGCTCGTTCATCTCAAAACCAATGTCAGATTCTTTGATCCAGTTTCCGGCAATCGCGAGCGTCGCATCCTTTGCCGGCACCTGTTTAACGCAGACGACGATTTTCACGGGAGATTCCTTCCAATCAGAAACTGTGAACTCGCCCGATTGTCGTCCACAGGACACGGGATGAGGATGTCCGAAGGAGCTCAACCAGGGCGCTTCCAAAAGTGTTGATAATGCGAACTTCTTCGTTCCGATAGATTAGCTGGGACACTGAAAACAACAGAAAACACTTACGTGGAGCGGCCTACTTCCCCGTCCACCGTTTGAAAATCAGGGCCGCGTTGGTACCGCCAAATCCAAACGAGTTTGAAAGCGCGTAGTCCACCGTTGCCTTCCGCGCCACGTTCGGCACGTAGTCCAGATCGCACTCCGGATCCGGGGACACCTGGTTGATGGTAGGCGGCAAAATCTGGTCGCGCAGCGCGAGCACGCTGATGCCCGCTTCCAATCCGCCCGCGCCGCCCAGCAGGTGCCCAGTCATTGACTTGGTGGAACTGACTGCCAAGTTCTTGGTAGTCGCGCGTTCGCCAAACAGGCGCTTCATCGCCCTGGTTTCAATCACATCCCCGAGCGGCGTCGAAGTTCCGTGTGCATTCACATAGCCAATGTCATCCGGCGAAAGCTTGGCATCTTTAAGCGCAGCCTTCATGACGCGGAAGGCGCCATCGCCATTCTCCGCGGGCTGCGTGATGTGGTAGGCATCACCACTCATTCCGTAACCGACAATCTCCGCGAAAATCGGCGCATTGCGCTTTTGTGCGTGTTCGAGCGACTCCAGCACCAGGATCCCCGACCCTTCACCAACCACGAATCCATCGCGCGCTGCGTCAAACGGCCGGCTGGCCTTCTCCGGCTCATCGTTCCGCGTCGAAAGCGCGCGCATCGAAGCGAACCCGCCAATGCCCATGGGCGTAATGGTTGCTTCAGTTCCGCCACAGATCATCATCTCCGCCGCGCCGCGCTCGATAATCTTGAAGGAATCGCCGATGGAATGCGCCGAGGCCGAGCACGCCGTTGCCGCCGCCGAGTTCGGACCGCGCGCGCCATAGCGGATCGAAATATGACCTGAAGCGAGGTTGATGATCGCCGAGGGAATGAAGAACGGCGAAATCTTGCCCGGACCGCCCTGCATCAGCTTGATGTGCTCGCGTTCGATGATGTCGAATCCACCGATCCCCGACGCCACATACACGCCGACTTCATCCAGATCGGACTGCTCCGGCTTCCACTCCGCCATTTTCACGGCAAAGTCCGCGGCGGCCAGCGCCAGCTGGATAAACCGGCCCATTTTTTTCAGTTCTTTTCGCTCAATCCATTGGAACGGGTCGAAGTTCTTCACTTCGCCCGCGATCTGGCAATCAAAATCCGTGGTATCAAAATGCGTGACCCGGCTGATGCCGCTTCGCCCGGCGACCAGGTTCTTCCAGCTCTCCTCGGTCCCGATGCCCAGTGCACAAACCAAGCCAACGCCAGTAACGACGACTCGGCGACTCAAAGCGCTTGCTCCTTCATACAGGGATTTGCCTGCGGCCTACTTGCTCTTCGAGTGCTTCTCGATGTACTCGATAGCATCCTTCACCGTCGTCATTTTCTCGGCGTCCTCGTCCGGCACTTCAATGCCGAACGCCTCTTCGAACGCCATCACCAATTCCACCTGGTCGAGGGAATCCGCGCCCAAGTCGTCCACGAACGACGCGGTTGGTGTGACCTCGGCTTCATCCACGCCGAGTTGCTCGACGATAATCTGCTTTACGCGTTCTTCCACGCTGGCCATTCCAGTCCCTCCGCGACCTGATGTCGCCTTTGTGATTCGAACTACCCTGCACCGTAATCCGGCTTTTCGGCCGGCCTACAAACTCGTTTGTCCTTGCATGGGTAACCTGCTCAGTCTACTTACCCCGCCCCACAAGGTCAACTTTACCGACAAATCCTTTCGAGTACTTCCTCGACAGCCATCACCAGGTCCACTCGGTCCAGTGAATCTCATCTTTCGAGCATCGCCTGGACCTGGTCCGCGGTTTTACCGAGCTTCTTCGCTACTAACTGCCGAATCCGAGGCTAGTCCGGCTCAAGTAGCAATCTTCTAGGTCGGTCCAATCGACACTCCTAAGCCAGATACAAACCGCCATTCACATCGAGAATGTGGCCGGTAATGTACGCAGCTTCATCACTCGCCAAGAACACAATCGCCGCCGCAACGTCACGTCCGGTACCCATGTGCCCGAGTGGAATCCGCATTTTCAGTTCTTCTTTTACCTTGTCTGGCAAAACGTCAGTCATCGGAGTTTCGATGAAGCCGGGTGCCACGGCATTCACCGTGACATTCCGCGAAGCAATCTCCATCGCAATGGCTTTCGTCAGCCCGATCAAGCCCGCCTTGGCGGCCACGTAATTCGCTTGTCCAGCGTTGCCCATCTGCGCCACTACCGACGCAATGTTGATGATGCGTCCCGCACGGGCACGCATCATCGTGACCAGCGCCTGCTGGATGCACAGGTATGCTCCGGTCAGATTTGTCCTGATTACGGCATCCCAATCGTCTTGCTTCATGCGTATGGCCAAGCCGTCGCGCGTGATTGCCGCGTTATTCACCAGGATGTCCAGCTTTCCATACTTCTCCAGCACCGCCTTGAATCCCGCCTTGATCTGCTCCGCGTCCCCCACATCCATCTTCACCGCGAGAGCTTCACCGCCCTTGGCGGCGATCTCCTGCACCAGCGCCGCGAGCTTTTCCTCATTTCGCGCCGCCGCCGCCACTTTCGCGCCCGCCTCCGCCAGCGCTAGCGCGGTTTCGCGGCCAATCCCTTGCGACGCCCCAGTGACCAACGCCACTTTTCCCGCCAAACTAAACATATTCCGTACCCGATGTAGCTCACCCCTTCAGGGGTGAGGTTGTTCGCTTCGAAGCCAACCGTGCCATCTCCTCAGAAAACCCTCAGGCCTGAAGGCCTGAGCTACAACTATGCTTCAAGCGGCATCGGACTTCGCGCCCGTAATTCTCTCGAGCGTCGCCAACAGGCTCTTCTCGTCTTCCACGTTCAAAGTAGTCACCGACCGCTCGATCTGCCGCATCAGTCCGGTCAGCACGCGCCCGGGCCCAACTTCAACAAATGTATTAACGCCCTCATCGAGCAACAGCCGCATGGATTCCTCCCAACGCACCGGCATGGTCACCTGCCGCACCAGCGCGCTGCGCGCTTCCTCACCCTTGCGGATCGTGTCCGCATCCACGTTGGTCACCAGCGGCATCTGCAAATCCGCAAATTCGGTCGCGTTCAAATCCTTCTCCAGCTTTTCCTGGGCAGGCATCATTAACGCCGAATGGAACGGCGCGGAAACGGCCAACACCATCGACCGCTTGGCTCCCAATTGTGAAGCAATCTCCACCGCGCGTTTCACGGCGCTGGCATGGCCGGAAATCACCGTCTGTTCCGGGGAGTTTAGGTTCGCCGGCGCGCAGATCTCGCCCACTGCAGCGCGCTTGCACGCGTCCTGCACCACGGCTGGGGACAAACCCATGATGGCCGCCATGCCACCTTGGCCGGGGTGCACTGCTTCCTGCATGTACATGCCGCGCTTCCTCACCAGCTTCACCGCATCCGCAAATTTCAGCGAGCCCGCGGCCACCAGAGCGGAATACTCCCCCAGGCTGTGCCCGGCCACGCAATCCGCCGTGAGGCCCTTTTCCGCCAACACGCGGTATGCCGCCACAGATGCCGTCAAAATCGCCGGCTGCGTGTTCGCCGTCAGCTTCAGCTCTTCTTCCGTGCCCTCAAAGCACATCTTCGAGACAGAAAAGCCCAGCACCTCGTCTGCCTCGTCAAATACGGCGCGTGCCGCGGGGAATTTTTCCGCCAGTTCCTTGCCCATGCCGGGATACTGCGACGACTGCCCGGGAAACACGAATGTTACTTTGCCCATAACTCGCTCCTCTCTCCGGACGTCACGCCATGGCGTGCGTCAGGGAGAGCCCCCGCTTGATCTTTTCGTTCACACGTGCGCGCACAAGACCTGCGGCCACGCGTATCGCGTTCTTTAGGGCATTCGCGGTCGACATGCCGTGTGAGATCACGCACACACCGCGGACTCTCAGCAGTGGCGCTCCGCCGGACTGCGAGTAGTCCATCGTCCGATTGATGCCCTTAAACGTTCCTCTGGATGACATATAGCCCAATTGCGATCTCAGCGACCTTTTGTACGAGTTGCGAAGAAACCTCACGATCTTCATCGCCAGCCCTTCGCAAATCCTCAGCGCGATGTTCCCCACGAACCCGTCGCACACAAACTTATCCACTTTGCCAGAAAAAAGGCCACTGCCTTCCACATTCCCGACGAAGTGCACCGGCAAGTTCTATAGGGTCGTACACCGCGCGTCAGTTCGTTGCCCTTGATCTCCTCTTCCTCGATGGAGAGCAGCCCCACGTGCTGATTCCTGCTCCCAAACGTCAGACGGTAATACATCTTGCCCATCACGGCAAACTGCAGCAGGCGCTCGGGTTTCGAGTCCACGTTGGCGCCCACGTCCAGCAGCACTCGCAGGCCACATTCTTGCGATGCTAAAACTCTCCGTTCCACCTCCGAACAGGTGCATGGTTTCCCCCCCATGGCATCAACCGCGATTGTAATCATGGGGAATTTCCAGCGACTCTGGCAAGTTCGCTGGGCACAACCCGCGCTGTGCCGATCAGGACTTCAAGAGCCGGCTTCCACTTGCGAACTCTACTTCGTGTCGTGTACCGGCCGTCCCTTGTAATACCCGCAATGCGGACAAGCGCGATGTGGCTGTTTCATCTCATGGCAGTTCGGGCACTTGGCCAGAGCCGGGGCGAAGAGATGATCGTGCGCGCGTCTCGTGCTGGTACGCCTCTTGGAATGTCGTCGTTTTGGATTCGGCATAACACCACTCCTTGTTCTCGCCCCGTTCGCGGCGACACACAACGCCTTTCCGATCGAGGTCGGATTCTATGGGCTTTCCGCCCGAAAATCTATTGTTTCTTGAGCCAGTCCTGCTTCAGCCGCGCGAGGGGAGCCAGACGCGGGTCGGAGGAGTGTGTCTCACAGCGGCACTCTTCGTGGTTCAGGTTGGCCCCGCAACTTGGGCACAACCCCCGGCAGTCGCTCTGGCAGATTACTTTCATCGGCAACGACAGCAGCACCTGTTCCTTAAGCACATCGGCCAGGAACAAGCCTTCTCCTTCAAAAAATCCTATCTCCGTATCGTCATCTTTCAACCGCTCTTCCTCGTGCCTGGTCCCTTTCGGCAGCGGCTGGTAGAACAGGTCAAAATCCCTATGGATTTCCTCGATAACCGGCTCCAGGCATCGGGCGCAGACCATCTCAATCTTGGTCTCCAAATCGCCGCCAATGCGAATCTGCCCTTCCAGCAGCTCCGCTGTCGCGGTGACCTCGAGCGGCTCCACCTGCTTCACTTCGCTTATGCCGTAGTCAATGCTTCCCGGGGCATAACTCTTACGGATGCGCACTTTGCGGACGGCAAGATCCTTGACGTCGAGGAACATGTCTTCTGCGCCTCCGGCGCGTACGCTCATGCCTTTCCATTATTTCGGCACTTCGCGCGTAAGTCAAGAAAGCCCCGCGACCCATCTCTTGTCTACTGGCGTACCCGCCAACCACATCTCCTAGTACCGTTCCAACTATTTGGCCCAAATGAGGCAATGAAGTAGGGTTGGCCTGCCTGGCAAAGAGTACGCTCAGAAGCTGATGACTCAGTTCAAAAAAGACAAAGTGATCCGCCAGAAATAAAGCGCGGCGTTAGCGCTTCAGCACCAGGCAACTGGCAATCATGTCGTGCAGAGCCTGGCGCCGCTCGGTAAAGCCCGCCATGATGTATCCGATCCCGAGCGGGATCAGTCCGCTAATGATTTTCGCGAAGAAGCGCCCGCTGGCCCGCCCGAACGTAATACGGCTCCCCGAAAGATCGGTAACATAGAGACCAAGCGCCTGTTTGCCCAGGGTCGCTTGCTTTTCGCCGCTTTCCTGATAAGCGAAATAGAGCCACTTCACGCTTATTGCTATTCCAACAAGCGCAAATATCATTGTCAGGAAGGCCGCAAATTGCGCGGGCTCCAATCGTCCGCCGCCGTGGCGGGGCAGGGATTCCAAAAGCGCCACTCCGCCCATCAGGAGGAAGAGAGGAATGAACAGGGCCATGATGGCAAATCCAATGATGAAGCCATCAATGAGGTAGGCCAAGAAGCGCAGCCAGAATCCCGCGTAAGTTACGTTCGATGCATAGGCGATGGCACCCACGCCGGCATGAGGAGAGACGACCGTCACGGGAGTACTCGCAAATGCAGGCCGAGTGACCGGGGTACCGCAAGCTTGGCAGAATGCCACGTCTGCCGAGAGCGCTGCACCGCATTTGGAACAGAACACAGTTGGCCTCCGCACGTGCGTAACTTTGGTTCCTCAGGCGCGCTTATTTTCTAACAAATCTGCCGCCCAAGGGAATCAAATCGGGGATCTGGACGGCACTAGTGTAGCGGTGAGGATGGAGTTTGGACAGATCCGCCGAGGCTGCATCAGGAATTGGATGGAGCCTTTTGCGGGCCGGGTACACCGGGATCGCGCCTTTTCTCTATGGCTGCCTTCGCGGCTTTCGTCTTTTCTGGATCGACCCAGGAATCCTGAGCCACAAACGTTGTCTGGGTCGGAAGCGCCACGACGACTCCGGCCTTCTCCAGGGAATCCATGATGGAAAGGAGCAGGGCTTCCTGCACAGCCAGATAAGCGGCGTAGTCACGCTCCAGGATGTAGCAATAGATTTCCATTTCGAGCGCGTAATCAGCGAAGCGAATAAAACAGACACGGGCGGAGGAGTCTTCGACTCTGGGATTCTCGCCAAGAAGTTTGCGAATTTCATCGAGAACGAAGCGGACATGGTCAGGGGAAAGATCGTAACGGAGACGGATCGTCTGCTGGCAGAGGAATTTGTCGCGGGGGCGGAGATTTTCGACAATAGTCGAAGCCATGATGCCGTTGGGGATGGAGAGCAGCGTTCGTTCGGGCGTGCGCAAGCGGGTGGAGCGGAGCCCGATGTCTTCGACGACGCCGATCTGATTGTTGACCTTGCAGGTGTCGCCAACCTGGATGACCTTGTCAAAAACGACAGAGACTCCGCCGAACATGTTTTCGAATGTTTTCTGGGCGCCGAGACCCAATGCGAGCGTACCGATCCCGACGCCGGCCAGAGCGGTGGAAACGTCGAAGCCCATGCCGTGCAGCACAAGTAGGGATACAAGGATGAAGATGATGACTTCCACAAAGCGCCGCACCAGGGAGACAATCGAACGTTCCGCGTACATCCCGCGGCTGGAAAGGCTGTCTCCAATTCGCGAGGAAATGGCGCGGGTGATACGCGTGAGCAGCCAATAAAAAGCGATCGCAAGAAAGATCCAGATCACCCGGCGATAGTAGATGCGGTACAGCAGCGAAGTGCCGATATAGCCAACGAGCCCGTAGTGAATCAGCAGGGCAATTACATAGGTGAGCGGGCCAAGTCGAGTTATTGGTGCGGCCGGAAGCGAGGGCAGGTGGCGTGCCTTTCGCCAGTAGCGCATTACCAGCTCCAGGAGCATTGTCAAAGTGCGCGCAACAAGGAGCGCTACCGGGATGAAAAGAAAGATCGCGAGCCACTGCCAATATGGCATGGCCAGGAAGCGGTGCTCGAGCAGATATGGGGGCAACTTCTTTTCGAACTCAGGAAAAGTGAGGGAGTCGTAGGCCTGCGGAACCTGGGCGAGCGTGGTGCGTGAAAAATACCAGAGCTTGCGTCCGGGCTCATCCTCGATCCGGACAAGTAGGATGGGAAATGTGTCATTTGCACCCACACCGCTGCTCACCCTTTCCTGACCAGGCGGCAGACCAGCGGCGAGGCTTCCTTGAGGATCACGGCTGACGAAGTCCAGCGGACCGGCAAGTTTTTGATTGAGGATGGCGAGAAGTTGGGCAGCTAGTTCCTCTTCATCTTCCTGCGAATGATGTTTCCGGGTGGTGATTGGTTGAAAGTATTGGATGGCCAGCGAGTAATTTTCTTCTTGCGCGGCCTTAATGAAACCAAGAATGCAGCCCCGAGGATTGTCGCGGCCCAGCGGATCCGGGGGCGCGGCGGGCTGCTGTGGGACGGGAGAGGTTTGCGAAACAGTGAATCCTGGAATCTGCCGAGCGGCAGACCCAGGCGTGGCCAGCAGCCCGGTCAGGACCAACAGAATGAGCGGTCGACGAGATGGCATGAATCCGGCTCCAGAAAGCAGCTTCATTCTATCTGCTGACGTCGCGCGATTGAAGGTAGGGTAGCAGCCACGGGGCCGAAACGCTCCTGGTGCTGACGCAGGAGAAACTGGTCGGTCATGCCGGCGATATAGTCGCAGACAACCACGTGACGCGGAGTCTCCCGGGTCATTTCTTCGTGGGGCTCAGGCATGGAATGTGCTTGTTGCAGGTAGTAACCGAAGAGCTCTTCCAGACAGTGAATGGACCGTTCGCAATCCTCGGTAATGAGCGGATGGCTATAAACATGGGTGAACAGGAAAGTCTTTAGTAAGGCGTTTTGGGCGCACGCGGAGTCGCTCAAACCTGCCAAGCGGGACGTTGCGCGGCGGACGTCCTCCACAGACTGCACACCGGAATCATGAACCCCGCGCTGGGTGTTCGAAATCAGGTCGGTGGCAAGCAAGTCCAAGACATGGCGCAAGGCTTCGTTGAATTTGAGCTTCGCGCGAACTCCAGGATTCTCCGCATCCACTCTTGCGTAGATCTCACCGAAAAAGGGAGCTTCGTGACAGAGGGAATTGAGATCAAGCAGATTGGCTTCGAGGGCATCGTCCAAATCGGCGGTGTTGTAGGCAATTTCGTCCACCCAGTCGATGAGCTGGGATTCGAGGGGCGGACGGTGATCGAGGAGATATTCCGAGAGTTCCGGGAAATCGGCGGAGTGATAGTCCCGCGAATGCTTGACAATCCCTTCGCGCACCTCAAAGGTCAGGTTGAGGCCAGGGAATCCGAGATAGCGGTGCTCGAACTGCTCGACGATCCGCAGAGCGTGGAGATTATGATCAAAACGTCCCCCATGAACGCGCATCAAATGGTCGAGTTTCCCTTCGCCCGCGTGGCCAAAAGGGGGATGGCCGATGTCGTGGACGAGCGCGAGGGCTTCAACCAGTTCCGAATTGAGCGCAAGGGCTCCAGCGACGGTTCGGGCAATCTGCGAGACTTCCAGCGTGTGGGTGAGGCGATTGCGGAAGTGGTCCGAAAATCGCGAGGTGAAAACCTGGGTTTTGGCTTCCAGGCGCCGAAACGCGCGCGCATGAATGATGCGGTCGCGATCCCGGGCATATTCGCTGCGGTAGGGATGCGGCTGCTCCGGGAAGCGCCGTCCGCGGGAATCCTCGGCACGCATGGCCCAAGGTGCGAAAGCACGATACGTTTCGATAGCCGAAACCTCCGGCAGAATTTTAGGGGACAGCCGCCGGCTCAGGACTTCGGGGCGAGCAGCTCCAATCCCCGGTCCGCCTGGTCCGCGACGGGAGTATTGGGATAATCCTTCTTGAGTTGTTCGTACAGGGTCGTTGCCTGATTCGGATCGGATTGGCTCAAGATGCCGGCAAGCTCGAGAAGTACCATTGCTTTCGGAACCAGGACCGCGCCGGTGGTGGAGAGAGCGCGAAGTGTCTTGATCGCCTCGTCCGTCTTGCCACTTCGTTCCGCGATGAGTGCGGCCTGATACTGCGCGAGCGCGGCAAGCTCCTTATCCGAACCAGCGTCCAGTTTTTTCAGTTCTTCCGACGCTTGATTCAGGCGATCCAGATCCATCAGGCAAAGGGCGGAATAGTAGCGCGCCAGTTTGCCAGGATTGGTCCTGGGATATTGGGAGGCCACCGCTGCGAATTTTGTTTGCGCATCCTGAGCACGCTGCATGGGATCGGAATAGGTGAGTTCACCAGGGAGTGTCGGCTGGCCAGGAACGGGGATGGTAGCGTTGAAGACTTTCATGGCGTCGTCGAGAACAACCTGAGCCTGATTGGTCTGGCGTTCGGAGTAAAACTTCCAACCCAGGTACGCGGAAGCCGCGAGAATGATGGCCAGAAGAGCGGTGGAAGCAAGGCGAGTATGGGAGAGCACCGCCTCGGCGCCGTGTTCGAAGGTTTCCCGGACTTTGTCCTGCTTGAGTTCCTTGCGCGAAATATGCTCGGTCACGTGCGCTCCCCTACGTGAAACAGAATCTTTAATGCTAACACAGGTAGGTTAGGGGCTGGGAATCGTAAGGCGAGTAACGCTTTTTGCAAGAGCCCTGCGAATGGGAGGGAGTTGGACCGCCGTACGTGTTAGGTTGGAAGTATGCAGGCAGGCTGCGTGCATTGCGGGCAACAACATTTGCTGAACGACGCGGTCGTGGCGAAGCATGCGAAGGTGCAGTTTCGCTGCACAAAATGCGGGCAGACCACGATTGTGGAAGTAAAGCGGCGCGCGGATGAAACGGTGGTGATTTCGCCGATGCCCTCCTTCGCCAGGGCAGACGCTTCCACTGCGCGACTGCGGCTTCCCGCTGCGGACGAGGGCCTGCATCTCCCGGAAAAAGTTCATGTGGTCTTAACCGTGACAACTGGCCCGGAAAAGGGCGCATCCCATACCCTGGCCAACGCGCGAACAGTGATCGGGCGCAAAGGCGCCGATTTTGCACTGAATGACCTCGAGGTCTCGCGGCACCACTGCCTCCTGGAAGTCCGGGATCTCTTTGTCAATTTGAAAGACCTGGATTCGACCAACGGCACCTTCTTTCAGGAAGAACGGGTGCGCGCGGCGGTTCTGCAGGATGGCGCGGAATTCCGGGTGGGCAGTACCACGATCCGGCTGAACTTCCAACCCAAGTGATGAGCAAAACGCGAGCGGTCCTGGCGGGGTGTGGCGCTCTCGGGAATGTCAGCTTGGTACTTGCAGCCTGCGAGGTACTTCCGCGCTAGTCGGGATAGCCGCGCGGAAATTTGCGGCGCCAATCCCACGCGGATTGAATAATTTCTTCCAGCGATGAATGAGAAGCTTCCCAGCCGAGCGTGCGTTTCAATTTTTCGTTGCTGGCGATGAGTACGGCGGGATCGCCAAGGCGCCGCGGGGAGAGCTTGCTGGGAATCCGGCGGCCGGTGATGCGCTCCGCCGTTTGCACAACCTCAAGGTTGGAATAGCCGCGGCTATTGCCCACATTGAAGACCTCGCCGGGGACGCAATCGATTTGCTCGAGGGCGCGGACATGAGAATCGGCGATATCGAGGACGTGGATGTAGTCGCGGACGCAGGTGCCATCAGGCGTGGGATAGTCCGAGCCAAAGATTTTGATCTCCGGATACGCACCGAGAGCGGTGTCCAGCACGCGAGGGATTAGGTGCGTTTCTTCGCGATGGGCTTCGCCACGCTCCGAGGATGCTCCGGCGGCATTAAAGTAGCGCAGCGCGACGAACTTCAGTCCAGTGTAGCCGTGATAGTCCGCGAGAACCTGTTCGAAGGTCAGCTTGGATTTCCCGTAAGGGTTGATGGGCGTTTTGCGATGGTCTTCGGGAATAGGGACAAGTTCGGGCTCACCGTAGGTAGCCGCCGTGGAAGAAAAGATGAATTTGTTCACGCCGTGTCGAACCATGGCGTCCAGGAGGTTTATACCACAAGCAACGTTGGCGGCGTAAAAAGTGCTCGGTTCGCGGACAGATTTCGCCACGAGCGCTTCGCCGGCAAAATGCATCACGGCGTCGATTTTTTGGGACGTAAAAACTTCCTCGATCTGAGGGCGCACGGCGAGATCGGCAAGACAAAAGACGGCGCGGGGAGGCACGGCGGCTCGGTGGCCCTCCTGCAAATTATCCAGGGCAATCACCTGATGCCCCCGCGACAGCAATACCTCTGAGCAGATGCTCCCGACATACCCCGCAGCGCCCGTCACCAGAATCTTCAATGGAAACCTCGCTTCCCATCCTTCGTGGAATGTCTGCTAGTGATTCTCTCAAAAGTATACAATCTGTGCGCACTCTCCCGCGGAGATGGCCATTGTTCTGGTGCGGTCTGGGTGGAAAGAGAATCCCATAAAAGCTGGGAATACTTGGACTCAATGCTCAGGCTTGAGGCACCCCAGAAAGCCTGGCGGAAGATGACCGAACGAGGACAAAACGGCCCCAAACGTAGCGTTCTCTCGAATGGTCCCAAAAAGCAAAAGCGCCGAACGTTTCCTTCTCGATCCGTGCGGCGCTTTGCTTTTGCGCAAGTAACTGAACTTCCTTAAGAAATGTTCCAGCCGTTCCCTCCCATCCGCTTGCCGAAATTCGTCAAGCTAATTCGCAGATTGAACTACCCATCGCCCTTCAGGTTCGAGAAACTCCAGGCCAACGGCATAGCCGTCGCCATGCAATGGCTGGCAGTAGGCCACCCGAGCCGAGGAGCGAAACTCTCCTGTGCGCGAAGCAAAAATCAGTAGCGCACCTTTATTCCAGTGCCGGATGCTGACCACCCGCGCACCCTTGACACTGACGTTTTCCGTAAATGTGGACTCCACGCCGGGAATCTGCCGATGGCCCTCGAGAACAACGGGGATCTCCATCGGAATGCGGATTTCACTGCGGCGGAAGGGATAGTTGTTCCTGGGAGGCATTGGTCACCCTCCTCACAGGCACGCAGCTATTCGCGTGATGGATTTGATCGCGCTGCCGCGATTCTTCATGTGATAGAGCGCGCGATCGGCAGCGCCCAGGAGCTTTTCTGCGGCGTCGCCATCCTCCGGGTAGGCGGCGATGCCGGCGCTCACGGAGAGCGTGGGTTCTTCCGCTTCCGTGGCAAGACGCTCACGAATGCGAGCCGCAACACGGGCCGCAATTTCCTTGGGGGCCTCCGGCAGGACCAGAGCGAACTCGTCGCCGCCGTAGCGCGCGGGAGTATCGATGGCACGGGAATGGTTGCGCAGGATTTTCCCCAGTCGCACGAGGGCGCGGCTGCCCACCAAATGACCGTAACGATCATTGATGGCCTTCAGCCCATCCATGTCCAACAGCACAACGCTAAAAGGACGATGGGTGCGGCGGGAACGGTCGAGTTCCGACTCAATCACGGCAATCAGGCGGCGATAGTTCGCGAGCCCCGTGAGCGGATCGCTGATCGCCAGGTGACGCACCTGATCAAACAACCGCGCTTGGTCGATTAGCGCGCCGCACAAGATGATTCCGTAGCTGGCTACCTTGCTGAGTTCTGCAATGAAGAAAGGACCGTCAAACATGCGCCGCGAAAACAGGGCCGCCAGGTGGCAGGCAGTATTCAGAAGCGCAACGAGAAACAGCGAATAATCATAGAGCGAAGCCTCATTGTCGCTCTTTTTCTGTTCCTGGAAACGCCGGTAAAAGAACAGCGCCGCCAGGCCAAACAGTCCGCCCGGGAGAAGCTCCCAGGGACGAGAGAAGAAGGCTCCATATTTGGCTACGGGAGTGGCCGGTGCGGCGATAAAGGCGGCGCTGGTGATATAAGCGGCAGCCGCGACTACAAAAAGTGCACCCGCCGTTTCCCGGCTGGGCTGGCGCGAGGTCGGAAGAAACCGCTCGACGGCCAGCGCGGCCAGGAGCAAAACCGCAAGCAGAGTGCGCCCCACCATCCAACCCATGGGTACATGAGAAAGGGCAACCCGGCCGGTGCGAAGAAGATCATTTAGGCCAGAATAGCCGACCGTCTCGATCATCCCAGAAAGGACGAATCCAAACGCGAGAATCAGGGCGATGCGGTCATGCGTCCCGCGGAAACGGACCAAGGCGTTGGCCGCATAACAGAAGCAAAGGAGAGAACCGCCCACTTCCAGGTAGAGATATGTTGTGGGAGTGCCTACGACATGGGCGGAACGGGAATGCAGCACCGCGCCAAGAAACAAGCCCAGAAGCAAACTGTACGCAATAGCGGGCAGGTTGCCACGATCCTTGCGGAGAAACCCGGTGATTTTTGCCCAATCCCCCAAAATAACCCCCAATGCCGGACAAAACCCGACAACACAAGGGGAAATGCACGTCCATGCCCTTTCCGGGTTTCAGAAAAGCGATCCGGAAGTACTTGTAACATAAGGTCTTATATATGGGTTGGAGAACAGATGTACTGCGTGAGACAGGTCCGAGACGAGAAATGGTGCAGAAGGTGTTCTCCTTTGAAACAATATCGCTCGTGTATCCAGAGAGTTAGCAGGCATTTGGGCAGGCATGGTCCAAAAATACGCAACGTCTCAACATGAGACTGTCTCATCTTGGGATGAGGCGGGCTGTCAGGGCTCTGGAGGGGCGGGAAGATCACGGGCGCTAATGGGACCCGTAAAGTTCTGCCGCTTGTGGGAGCCATCGCAGAAAGGCTGAAGAACGCTCTTAGTAGCGCGGCATGGAGGGATCTACCTCCGTGGACCAGGACAAGATCCCGCCGTGCAGATTGAGAATCTTGCGGAATCCGGCCTGGCGGAGGAAATCGACGGCCTGGGCGGAACGCTTGCCGCTTCTACAATGAGCCACGATCTCGCGGGCGGAGTCGAGCTCATGAACCCGCCGCGGCAATTCGCCGAGGGGGATGAGATGGCCCTTGAGATTGCAGATCTGGTATTCGTGCGGCTCGCGAACATCGAGGACAAAAACATCATCTCCCCGATCGAGGCGCTCTTTGAGTTCGCGCGCGGTAATTTCGGGAACGTGAAGGTCGCTTTCCGGCTCCTCTTCGCCACGAATGCCACAGAATTCGTTGTAGTCCATGAGTTCATGAATCTTCCGGTGCGTGCCGCACATCGGGCAATGGGAATTCTTGCGAAGTTTGAGTTCGCGGAATTTCAGGGTCAGGGCGTCAAGCAGAACCAGCCGGCCCGCGAGAGAAGCGCCACGACCAATGATCAGCTTAATGGTCTCCAGGGCCTGGATCGCACCAATAATGCCCGGAAGCACGCCGAGCACGCCCCCCTCTGCACAGGAAGGCACCAAGCCCGGCGGAGGCGGTTCCGGATATAGGCAGCGGTAGCAGGGACCGCCGGGCATCCCGAAGACCGTGACCTGCCCCTCAAGGCGGAAGATTGAGCCGTAAACGTTGGGCTTGCCGAGAAGAAGACAGGCGTCGTTGATCAGATAGCGTGTCGGGAAATTGTCCGTACCATCGACGATGATGTCGTAGTCCTCGAAGAGTTCCAGGGCGTTTTCGCTGGTGAGCTTGGTTTCGTAGGTAGCGATCTGCACGTCGGGATTCAGATTGCTAAGGCGGGCGCGCGCCGCTTCGACCTTGGGCTTGCCGACGTCATCGGTGCCAAAGGTAACCTGGCGCTGAAGATTCGTAAAGTCTACAACATCGAAATCGACCAGCCCGATGTGACCCACGCCCGCAGCAGTCAGATACAGGCCGAGAGGCGCTCCGAGGCCACCGGTGCCGATGAGAAGGACTCTGGCGGCTTTGAGCTTGAGCTGACCCTCCATTCCGACTTCCGGCATGATCAGGTGGCGGCTGTAGCGCAGGATTTCTTCGTTGGTGAGCCCTGCTGCCGGCGGATGACCAGTCAACGGCTGTGTTTTGGTAAGCATGGAAAGGTTCCCTCAAACCATATTACGCGGTGAATGCGCTCAAGGGAAGTTGTGGCGCTTTACAGGTGCAGGGAGAATGTTTAGGCTGAAGAGACTATGTGGAATGTGGATGAGCGGTTTGAAAAGAAGGCTATGGACAGCCTGGCGGCACTGGGGTTCTCTGTGGGGAGCACGCGAGGAGTAGTTCGCGTGGAGAAGTACGGATGCGGCGCGGAGTTCCGGCAGAATCCGGATGGACGGTTCCACATGACCATCCTGCCAAGCATCATGCTGAAAGGGCAGTTCACGCGGTTGTGGGACGCGGGTTACCAGAAATTTCTGCTGACCGATGACGGGACCAAAGTGTCGGCGCTGGCGGCGCAGCTTGCCAATTTGCGGAAGTTCAACGAAGAGTTGCGGACGGCTCTGGGCGTGCCGACGTTTTACAACGAGGCGCTGGGATCGGTAAGCGCGCTGAGCGTCTATGATCGCGTGAAAGGCCGGTCCGGAGACGTGCCGGACAAGACCGTGGGAGCGCACGAACCCTCCCGCGGACATTGAGTCTGCTTCTTCCTTTGCTCCATTTCCGGTTGGTTCAGGCCCACGCACGCGATTCTTCCAAATGGCGGCGGAATTGCCGCGGATCGACACGATGGGTGGGAGCTTTGTGCGCGCCGATGAACGCCACCCGGAGAGGCCAAGGGCTGAAGCAGGGTTACACTTTGCAATCGGGAGGATGAATGGGACGCGTGGTAGCGCTGATGGATGATCTGTTCTTTCAGATGAAGGTTGCGGAGACAGCGAAGCATGTGGGAGTAGAGTTCAGAGTGGCGGCCAACGGGGAAGTGCTCGCCGGGATGCTCGATCCTCCGACCAAGCTGGTCATCGTGGACCTGAACGCGAAGAGCGACCCCGTGGCAACCATTGCGCGACTGCGCGCAACCCAGAAAGAGCTGCCGGTAGTGGCGTTTCTGTCGCATGCGCAGACCGAGCTTGCAGCACAGGCGAGGGCGGCGGGCTCGACGGAAGTTCTGCCACGATCGGGCTTCACGCAAAACCTTGTCAAGATTCTAACCATGGCAAAGGATTGAGAGGAAGAGTTGGGATTGCAGAAAGAGATGCGAAGGTTCATGGGCGGGTTGGTGTTTGCGGCGCTGCTTTTTCCACCGGCCGCGACACGCGCCGGGCAGACGCAGCAGGGGAGTGAGCCTGCAGCGGTACTCCGGGAAGTCCTGATGGCCGCGTGCTCGCGGGATTCCAAACAGTTCAGCGGTAACCTGACGTCGCGAAATGCGGCCGCGTTTGCGCGCATGGCGCCCGCAGCACAGGCCACCTTGCTGAAACGATTCGTGTTGTTGGACAAAGCGGGCACGCCGCGTTCGGACAGCGATGAAGCCGGGAATCTGACGGTTCTTTGCTTTACGCCGGAAATCACCACGCAAATGCAAATCGGCAAAGCGGAAGTGCGTGACAATTTGGCGTATTTGCCCCTCGTGCTCAGGGATTCCACGGACACGACGGACACCAATGCGCGAAGTGTGACCATGGGCCTGGTGCGCGAAAGCGGCCAATGGAAGCTTTTGTCGCTCGGAGTGTTGTTGCTCGATCTCCCGATGCTGGGGGAAGAATGGGACCGGGCAGAGATCCAGACCAATGAGAAGTCGGCGGTCGTTTCGATGAAGGAGTTGGCCGCAGCGATCGAAAAATATCGGGTCACGTACACGCACCTGCCGCAATCGCTGGCGGAGCTGGGCCCACCGACAAAGGGAGCACCGAAGAGCGACCAAGCCGGATTGGTTGGGACAGAGCTCGCCGTCGGCCGCAAAGATGGATATTCCTTCCGGTATGTGATCGTGGGGGCGAATAATTTGGGCGCGCCAGCCAAATACGAGCTGGCAGCGATCCCCTTAGAATATGGGCGAACCGGCACGCGATCGTTTTTCCGCGACGCGTCCGGGGTGCTGCATGGAGGCGACCGCCGAGGGGCGGTTGGCACAGACCTGGATCCCAAGATCGAGTAGCAGGCTCAGTCGGCGTGGTACGCGCCGCATTTACTTATTGGCGATAGCTCCCGATTGGCTATTGCGGGGCGTTTCTCTCCGGGAGAAAATGAATTGGGATCATCCGGCTATCGGTTCGGGCAGAGACCCGGCCGTGAACGCACCCCTCCCGGCAGACAAGCCAGCCGTGCGCTGGCGTGAATGGAGAAGGAGCATGCCGGATGTGATGGCGGAGCGGCGGAGCGCGCCGCGGCGCCAACTAGTGCTGGCCGCAGAAGTGGTGGAAGTAACCCGCGGCGCGAGACTGAACGCACGGACCTCGGACATCAGCCGCACGGGTTGCTATATCGATACGCTGAATCCCGTACCCAAAGGCTCACAAATTCGCTTAAGAATCACCCATTATGAGGAAGTGTTTGAAACGGTTGCCCGGGTGGTGTACGTAAGCCCTGGCTTGGGCATGGGCGTGGCGTTTGAAAACGTCGCGCCGGTGCAGCAAGCGAGGCTGGCCCGCTGGCTGGGAGATAAAGACAAAGAATTCTGAGAAGCGGGTGGTCCCGCCAGCGAGAATCCCGCCAGAGCCAACCTAGGAATTTGAGAGAACCGCAAGTTGAGCTAACATTCCGAAACGACAATATGCGCCTGGCTCTTTTGCGTTGGGTTGCAATTCCGTGTAGCGCTGCGCTGCTGACCGTGGCGGCCACTTCCTGTCGAGGACAGGAAGTGGAATCCTTTTACGAACCGCTGCCGGTGTTCGAATTCCACAGCGGATTCTGGGTGAACCTGCACCATTTCCTGTATCACGAAGCGAGGGCACGCCTGGCTGCGAAAGAGGGCCGCGATACCGCGGGTAAGAGTTCAGGGCCGGTTCTGAAGCAGACGCCAGGCTCCACAGCTGCGCTGTCGGCCACGGAACAGAAAACGTGGAATGAGGCGATCGCCTACTACGCCGCGAACTACGCAGATAAGGACCTGCTGATCAATATTGACCTGACGCTACTCAAGAACCAACTGGGGGATTTTGAAGATTGTGATGAATTAACCGGGAAGAAAAAACCGCGGTGCGACGCGGGGCTGCCCGGAAAAATCGGGCCAATCCTGGAAGCGGCGGCTCCAATCTACCGGGCGCACTGGTGGGCGGATCAGGACCGCGCGAACCGGCGCTGGGTGACCAGGGTTGCGCCGCTGGTAAGAGAACAGGGCGTCGGACTATCCGAGCGGCTCGCAGACATCTACCAGACACGCTGGCCAAAGGAAAAGATTCGCGTGGACGTTTGCGCCTACGCGAACGCGGCAGGCGCGTACACATCGCTCGACCCGCTGCGCGTGACAATTTCCAGCACCGATCCGCGCAATCAGGGGCCGGAAGCGCTGGAGGTTTTATTTCATGAGGCCTCGCATGGCATTGCTCTTCCCGTGGAGGCGGCCATCAGCCGCGAGTGCAAGCAACGGGAAAAGCCCATTCCACGCGACCTCTGGCACGCGCTCATTATCTATACCACCGAAGAAGTGCTGCGCCCGGTGTTCAAGGAAATCGCACCCGAAAAGAGAAGCGGAGACGCGCCTCCACAGCAACCGAAACCAAATGTGGTGCCCTACGCGCTGCGCGACATCCTGACGCAACGGGGCTGGGAGCAGTATCACCTGCTATTGGCGCTCTACTGGCAACCCTACCTGGACGGCAAAGTGAGCTTCGAGGACGCGATTGCCCACCTGATTTCTGCGGCCTAGGGTCGCTCCAACTACTTTGGCAAAATCAAAGTAGCTCCCGCGTACAGTTTATATATTGCCAACAGTTTGAATGCCACTTACTTCCTGGCTGAACTAAACTCGGGGCAATAAGTTGGAATGGCACAGCCCTGTTTTTCGCTGCCGGGGTTTGTCCAGGGGGCTTGTGTATGCTAGGCTTTTGGCTGCAACGGCATACCCGGCCGATCGCTGCGCAAGTCCCTACGTCGCTCGACCTCACCTTCCCCTGTACCAGGAGAGTCGCACGAGGGCAAATTAGTTTCTGTGTTTGAAACGGCCCGGGCAAAGGATCTGCAGCGCCCATGGCTGGAAGACAAGTGGCATCCCAAACCGAGAAGGAACCGCGAGAAATCAAGCTTGCCCATTCTCCCGATTCCGACGATGCCTTCATGTTCTACGCGCTGGCCACGCACAAGCTAGCGACCCCGGGGTACAAATACACCCACATTCTGGCAGACATTCAGTCGCTAAACGAAGCCGCGCTGGCGGAAACCTATGACGTTACGGCCCTGAGCTTCGCGGCCTATCCCTCCCTGCGCGACAAATACGTTCTGCTGGATTGCGGGGCGAGCTTTGGCGAAGGCTATGGTCCCATCGTGGTCGCTACTCATGCCATGAAGCCACATGAATTGAAGGGCAGGCGGGTGGGCGTGCCGGGCCTGAAAACAACGGCTTATATGACCTTGAGACTCTTTGAGCCGGACTTTGAGCCGGTGGTAATGCCGTTCGACAAAATCATTGAGGCGGTCCGGAAGGAAGTGGTCGAAGCGGGCCTGCTGATTCATGAGGGACAACTCTTCTTTCCCCAGCTGGGACTCCACCGCGTCGTGGACCTGGGGATCTGGTGGCAGGAGCTTACTTCACTGCCGTTGCCGCTCGGAGGAAACGCCGTGAGGCGCGCGCTCGGCCCGGAACTCGGCCGGCGGGTTGCTAAGACGATCCGCGACAGTGTGGCCTATGCACTAGAACACCGCGAAGAGGCTTTGAATTACGCCATGCAGTTCGCGCGCAACATGGACACCGAACTCGCGGACAAGTTTGTGGGCATGTATGTGAACAAGTGGACGCTCGGCTACGGCGCGAAGGGCAAGAAAGCCGTGCGCGAATTGATCGAGCGGGGGACCGCCGCGGGTCTGCTGCTCGGCCCCCCCAATATCGAATTCCTCGAAGAGTAGTTACTTCTTCTCCGCCGGTTTGATGGGCGTGAAGTACAAATCCTGATAATCGAAGCTGAAATCCGCCAGCGGCGAGACCGCAACCATCGTAAAGTGATCGATCGAGCCATCCGGCCTGAGCGTAAACGTGACAAACGCGTCTTCCACGGTGCGATCGCGCCAGCGGGCTTTGAAGGTGTCGTACTGCCAGTGCTGCAGGTCAGCGATGCCCTGCGGAGCTCTCTCGAAATTGAGAACCAGGGCAGCGTTCTCCGGGCGGATGGTCACTCTTCCATACCAGGGATCGGAATAATCCCCGGCGTATTTTTCAAGTGGCAGAGAAGGCTTGGAATCCACAGCGCGCGCTTGCGAGGCTTTGTTCATCTTCTCGTCGGCTTCCTTCCGTTCTTTGTCTTCCACCACTTTGAAGGCCGAAATGTAATCCTCCGTGGGACCGCCCAGATAAGCGTCGAGGATGTGGAACAGCACGGCATCGAAGGCGTTGTCCTCTTCGGCGTTGGTCAGGATGACGATGCCGAGATTTTCTTCCGGTACCAGCGTTACCCGCGTCACGAACCCCGCCACGCCACCCGGATGGCTGACCAGTTTTCGCCCCTTATAATCGCGTAACCCCCAACCCATGCCGTAGCCAGAAAAGTTGCGTTGCAGCCCTTTTATCTCCGGTGGCACTTCCCGGATTGGCATGACCATCTGCTGCGCCCACATCTCGCGCGAGGATTTTTCGCTAAAAATGCGGGATTCGGTGCCGGGAATCTTCCCATGGTTGAGTTGCAATAGCATCCATTTCGACATATCCGCAACGGACGAATTGATGGATCCGGCGGGCCCGGCGTTATCGAGATTCTCGAAGGGGATTGGTTGGAGCTTCCCTTCAACTTTGGAATGGGGCCAGGCCCAATTGCCTCCTTCCTTGAAGGCAGTGGTACTGGTGTTTGTGCTCTTCATGTCGAGCGGCAAAAAAATCTTCTCGCACAAATAGTCGTCCCAAGTCTTGCCGCTCACTTCCGCCACCACCTGCCCGGCAGTAAGAAACATCAGGTTGCTGTAGGCATAGGTGGTACGAAAACTGGAGGCAGGCCTCAAAAAGCGCAGGCGGTAGACCACTTCGTCGCGCGTGAAGGTGGTGTGCGGCCAGAACATCAAGTCACCTTCGCCCCGCCCGAGACCGCTGCGATGGCAGAGCAGATCGCGGATGCGCATTTCTTTCGAGACGTACGGGTCATACATCTCGAAGCCTTTCAGTCGCTCGTACACCGGGTCGTCCCAGGAAATTTTCCCTTCGTCGACTAGGGTCGCGAGCGCGGCTGCGGTGAAGGCCTTCGTATTCGAGCCAATGCCGAACAGGGTGTTCTGATCGACTGGCGTCTCTTCGCCGAGTTTGCGAACGCCGTAGCCTTTCGACAGGACGACCTTTCCATCCTTAACGATGGCCACGGCCATCCCCGGGACCTCAAACGTCTTCATGGAGCGCGCCACGTACTCATCCAGGTCCACCGGTGGCGCCTGTTGTGCAAACAGCGGGAACGCCACCAACAACAAGGCCACAACGAACACAAAATGCCGGCTGCGACGGGAGATCATAATCTGCAACTCCTTGGGAAGAAGTGTGGAAAGCATACACCAATTCGGCGCCGGTCCTCACGCGCGCAACTTGACGCTTGCGAGTGAATCACATACTGTTTCTCCTCTGCCATGCGACTGAAAACTGTTCTCACAATCTATGCCTTTCCTGGCGCGGTGCCGCCGATCCGCACGACGAGGGGTCCGCGGCCGGCTATTGACCCCGATTTCTCATGAGCGCCGGCTTTCATGCCTGCGCTCTTGGTTCTCTGGTGAGAATTCGGGGTTAACCAACGCTGTGAGGGCGGCCACGCCTGGTTCGCAGCGCCTGAACTTCACGCTACACTAACTCCTTATGCATAGGATCCTCTCAACCTACCTATTCGTTTCCAAGAGACTCAACCGGGAATTGCTGGCCCAGATTCATAACGCCGGATTCCAGTGCGTGGAAATCTTTGCCACGCGCAGTCACTTCGACTACCTCGCTAGGGCAGAGGTGCGCGCCATCGCACAGGCCCTCGCGGACAATCGCCTGCAGCTCGGTTCCCTGCATGCGCCCACCAGCCGGGATCTGGACGTGAATCGCGAGGGTGGCAGCCCCTTGTCAGTGGCGGAGGTGGAACGCGTGCGCCGGGTCGAGGCCGTGGATGAACTGAAACGCGTGGTCGACGTCGCCGAAGACATTCCCTTCGCGCGCATGATTCTTCACATGGGCGGCCCTCGCGAAACCGCCGACCCACGCAAGCGAGATGCCGCCTTCAGTTCCCTGGAGCATCTGATTTTGCACGCGCATCACGCCGGGGTGACGATCTGCGTGGAAAACACTACCAGCGAAATGGGCGAGCCAGCATACTTGCGCTCGTTCGTGGATGAGACGCGCCTCACGGGTTTGCGCTTCAATTTTGATGTCGGCCACGCGTATGTGGCCGATGGGCCGGAAGAAGAGCGTATCGCCAAAGGCTTCGAGCCAATGCGGGAGCTGATCGCCTGCGCGCATATTCACGACAATCACGGCGAAAAGGACGAGCATCTGCCACTCTATGAAGGCACCATCGACTGGCCCGGTGCGCTCACCCTGCTCAAATCCGCGCCCGGTGGCGCTGATCTTCCGCTTACACTTGAATTGAAAGAGAAGACCGGTCCGGACGCCCCTGCCCTCCTCGACCAGCTTTCCGCCGCCGCCAAATCCCTCGACCGCCTGGAGGAGGCCTGGCCCGCTTAGAAATGCGCCGAATTTTCGCCAGGTTTGGATTTTGCATGAACTGTCCGAAGGATTTTCCCAATCTAGGTGCCGTGTTTTCAGCCCAATTTGCTATTCTGCACTACGGGGCGAAGTGACCACGTGACGCATACTCGCAGACTGCAACTGAAAACGATTCCCCTGATTCTGATCAGCATCATTTTGGGACCCCTGGGAAACGTATTTCTCGGCAAGGTCATGAAAGGCGTTGGTCCGCTTCGTTCGGGCAGGATTCTTGCTCTCGTCCCAATCGCCTACCGGGTACTGACCTCCGGCTATATCTGGTTGGGCATTGCCTGCTTACTGGGATTTTTTGTTGTCCATATGTTGTTGCTGACCTGGGCAGACTACAGTTACGTGCAGCCGGCTACCTCCTTGTCCTACCTTTCCATCTCCATTTTGAGTTACCTGCTTCTCGGGGAGATCATCTCCCCGTTGCGGTGGCTTGGTGTCACGGTGATCTGTCTGGGCGTTGTCCTCGTAGGCCGGACCTCACCCAGCACAACAGGAGCGCCTCGACGTGCGTGAAGCGGTCCTTTTCTTTTTCATTATTGTAGCGGGAACGGGCGGAGAACTATGCGTGAGCCGTGCCATGAAGGGTGTCGGGGAAGTCCACGACTTTAGTCCCAGGTCCATTCTGAGTTTCGTTGTGCAATCGTTGCGCTTGCCCTGGATGTGGCTGGGCATCGCACTGATGGCCCTGGGATTCTTTTCCCTTCTTGCGATTCTTTCCTTTCAGGAAGTAAGTTTCGTGGTGCCAGTCAGCGCTCTGAGCTATGCCGCCGGGGCTTTTGGAGCGCAAGCCTTCCTGGGAGAACGCATCAACCGAAATCGGTGGATCGGAATCGCCGTCGTCTGTCTCGGTGTGACCATCGTCTGGTGGAGCAGGAAGTAGCCGTTCGCCACGATCATCTCCCGCTGCGTGAATGGCTTCTTCAGTCTGGGCTCCGGTGAATCAACTTTGGGTTGCTTGCCAATTGCCGCACGGGCGCTCGCGAGTGGTTTTCCTCCGCACAGCACATGGCGTCGGGGGTCTTAGGGGGCGAGTCTGGTCGTGTCGGGTCGACGAAGTAGCCTTCACTGCACGGATCGTGGTGGCGCACCCTTCACATCCCAGGAACATTACGTCGTTATAAGCGCATCCGCACCGGATGCGTGATCCCAGAAAACAGATTTGGAGTGGTGGACGCGCCGGTCGTGTGCTGTAAGGACGGCGGCCACTTGGTCTGTGGCGACAACTGGTTCCAAATCGACACCCGCGAGGACGTGAATGGCCTCGAAGGAGCGCCAAGAGGTTGCGGCGACGATGACACGCTGGTCGCCGACGTGGCGGACGTAAGGAATGACGCAGGGGTAGCGCCTGATTCTAGAGGTTGGTAGCAGAAGTCAGGGCAGGGTGCGCTCTCGTTCGGAGTTCCAGGCCGGAGCACAAATCCCAATCAGAATCCAATGGAAAAAGAAGCTCTCAGTAGCTTGGCTGCGGGGACGAGGTTCGTCCGGCACCCGTGGAAGTCCATAGACGCATGAATTGATTCGGGTTGCAGCATCAGCCTCGATGAAGGAAATGATGGCCTTTCGGGGTAGGTGCACCCCAAAAGTTGGAGAGCCATGTGCCCTAGCTAAGGAGGGTTGGACAGGCTCCTCGACCCGCGATGGGAGGGTTATTTGCCTGTTCGCCAGTCCGACGAGGAGTGCAGTGCGGCGAGAAGTTTAGGGCGGGATGAAGGAGATTTCAGTGGCAGGGCTAAGGCAGGGAATCTAGGGGCAGCCGGGCCACGGGTGTTCCGACATAAAAAGGAACTGACAGAGGAGGGGTAATGAAGGGAAGATTGCTTGTTCTGTGTTTCATTTGCAGCATGGCGATGCCGCTATTTGCTCAGGATCTAGCGAACCTACAGATTCACGGCTTCGTAACGCAAGGGCTGCTCTACAGCAGTAACAATAATTGGTACACCACGACTTCGATGAACGGCAACGTGCAGTGGACCGATGGGGCCATCAGCTTCACGAATCCGCTCACGGACAAGCTGCGCGTGGGAATCCAACTGCATATGTATGAATTGGGCCAGCTTGGTGGTCCAAATGTGGATGTGGACTGGGCTTCGGGGGACTACCGGGTTGCGCCATGGTTAGGATTCCGGGCGGGAAAAGTAAAGACCCGCGTCGGTTTATTCAACGACTCGCAGGACGTGGATGCTGTGTTCTTGTGGTCCCTTCTGCCGGAGGCGGTCTACCCGATAGATAATAAGAGTTTCCTGCTATCGCACATGGGATTCGATGTATACGGTACGTTCGACCTCGGCAAGCAGGCCGGAAAGCTCAACTATACCGGATATGCGGGCTACCGCGACCTGGACCTCCACGGAGGATTCGTTAATGAATTCGCCCACGCACCGTTTTTTAATGTGTACACCAATGCTCCCAGCGGCAGTGTTTACGGGGGTGATATTCGCTGGCAAATGCCTCTGCGGGGGGCAACCGTCGGGGTAAGTGAGTTGGTTTCCCGATTGGAAGGGACTTGTCTGACCGGCAATATCATCGTACCGAGCAATCTCCTTTACGCATATTACGGGCAGTATGAAAGAGGGAAGTTTTACGCCGCCGCCGAGTACAGAAGATGGCCGTACACCGGAAGCGGAATCATTTTTTCTACCTTCCCGATTCCTATCGTTGAGGATCTGCGCGAATGGTACGTGATGACCAGTTACCGGGTGACGAATAAACTTCAGGTGGGCACCTACTACAGCCACTACCTCAACGCGGCAGCAAAAGACAATTCACTTCCAGCCAATTACTCGAAGGATTGGACCATCTCCGGCCGCTACGACTTCAACCAGTATTTCTACGCCAAGGTCGAAGGGCATTTCGTGCACGGAACGGCCCTGGACTACTACACAGTAACGAATCCCACTGGATTAAAAACCAATTCCAACCTGCTGGCGGCCAAGATTGGCTTCACCTTTTAATGGCACGTAGAGATCACGGGAGATGAGAGCAATGAAAAAATCAATACTAGCTTTCCTGTTTTTCTGCCTCTTCCTTGGCTGCGGCATCGCCAAAGCCCAGGAAGTTGCGGTGGTCGCCAACAAATCCGTGAAAGCGTCCGATGTGAGTGCCGACGAGCTCAGGGATATCTTTACGGGAGATAAAACCAGTCTGAAGGATGGCACGCACGCGGTGCCGGTCACGCTCAAGGGCGGAGCGGCCCACGAGGCGTTTCTCAAGAAGTATGTAGGAAAATCGGATGCGGCGTTTCGCGCCGCTTGGCGCAGCTTGGTGTTTACTGGGCAGGGGGCAATGCCGAAGACCTTTGACACGGATGCGGCGGCGTTGGAATACATTGCCTCCACACCGGGCGCGATTGGGTACGTGAGCGCGGGCGCGGCGAATCACGAAGGTGTGAAGATACTAGCTGTCAGGTGAGGCCGCACATGGGAAGATTCGGCATCAAGGCAAAGATTTGGCTGAGCGTAGCCATTTTTGGATTCGGGTACATCGTCCTGCTTTTGCTGCTCCAGTGGACATCCTCGCAGATGCAGGAGCACATGCATGTGGCGTCCGGTTCGCTGTTCCCGGCGGCTCTGAGCAGCCAGGAAGCCGAAGCCGCCTTCCAGAGGACCAACAAACACTACAATGACGCGGTGCTGTTGTTGGACAAGAAGGTCCTTGCGAGCGCCGAGCAGGATGGCCAGGCGGTTTTGACCGCGCTGAGCGAGGTCAGCGACCATACCGCGTTCAATCCGGAACTCCAAAAACAGGCTTCTGAATTGAGCGAGCGGTTCCGGGATATTCAGGGTCGTTCCAAGTCGGCCTACACCGCCATGATTGAAAGCTCCGGAAATATGAACGACAGGATTCAATCTGCGATCAGCGGACTTGCACAAGACAATAAACAGATGGAGAGCTCGCTGCGTGACCTGCGCCAAAAGATATCCAAGGATTTTGAGGGAGAACTGGATCTCGTTTCGATTTGGTCGCGCAGACAGCAGACCTTTGGAATCATTGTGTTCCTGGTTGTAGTCGGCGGTGGAGCGGGTGTGTCGTCCATTGTTATCAGCCGGCAGATTGTGGCGCCGCTCGGCAGGCTTGCCGACCGGTTAAGGGACATCGCACAAGGCGAAGGCGACTTGACCAAACGCCTGGAAATCAATTCACAGGATGAAATCGGACAAGCCGCGAAGTGGTTCAACACCTTTATGGACAAGCTCCAGATGGTGATTTCCAAGCTGGCCACAAATACCAATGGAGTGGCGACTTCTTCGGAGCAAATGAGCGAGGTAAATCAGACCTTGATCAGCAATGCCGAGGAAACCTCGACGCAGGCGGATCAGGTGACGACTGCCGCGCAACAGGTCAATCAAAACCTACAGACCGTCTCCACGGCAACCGGAGAAATGAGCACCAGCATTCAGGATATCGCCAAGAACGCCACCGAAGCAGCCAAGGTCGCTGGCGAGGCCATGAAAACCGCCCGCGACACGAACACAGTTGTCATGAAGCTGGGCGAGTCCAGCGCCGAAATTGGCCAGGTCATCAAGGTCATCACCTCCATCGCGCAGAAAACCGACCTGCTCGCGCTCAACGCGACCGTGGAAGCCGCGCGTGCGGGCGAAGTCGGCGCAGGCTTCGCCGTTGTAGCCAATGAGGTGAAAGAGCTCGCCAAGCAAACCGCGGCCGCAACCGAAGACATCAGCCGCCGCATCGAGGCCATCCAGACTGACGCCAAGGGTGCGGTGAAGGCCATCGAGACCATCAGCGGCATTGTCAACCGCGTGAACGAAATTTCCGGCTCCATCGCGGCTGCTGTGGAGGAACAGTCCGCCGCGACCAACGAGATGTCGCGCAACGTTGCGGAAGCGGCCCGCGCTTCGGAGGAAATCACCCGCAATATGAACGGAGTGGCGGAAGCGGCGCAGAGCACTAGCAAGGGTGTGGGCGATTCTCGGCAGTCAGCGGAACAATTAGCGAAAATGTCCACACAGCTGCACGAGTTGGTCAGCCAGTTCAAATACTAGCCAAGCGCGCACTCTCCCTAGCATCAGGAAAAGTTTCTGCTCGATGGTGGCTCAGCCGGACGCCCTCGAGACCCAAATCGAAACATAGAAGTTCCTTCATCAGAGCAACAATGCCAAATGCGCCCAGAAGGTGGTGATTTACAAGAAGCTCGCCGGAATGTAAATCCTGGGATTCGGCCTGAGATTTGCACTGGTTCTTCTTGGCCATCATTATGAGCATTTCAAACAAATTCACGGTGCTGCAACTCGGCTGTGCATTACTGGTCGCGGTCCTCTTGTATGTGTTGATGGGGTACCTGCTGTCGGAGCGCTTAACAGAAGACTTCATGACCCACGGCGACGTGGTCGCTGAATTCCTGGCAAAATCAGCCGAACCCGCGCTTGTGAAGGGGAATATGGATTCCGTGCGGGCCGTTCTGGATGCCGGCTTGAGAATCCGGGATGTGGAATGGGTCCTTGTGACTGCTCCCGACGGCAAGGTGCTGGCCCACACTTTTGATCCGATTTTTCCCGACCAACTCAAGAATCCAGGAAATACCTTGGAGGACCACGCCTTTGTCCGCCTGCCCTGGGACACAACGGAGTGTGTCGTATTCCGCGAACCCGTACTGGATGGAAAGGCTGGCGTTGTGTATGCCGGATTCGACCGTTCGAATCTGTTTGCCGCCATCCGCAAAACGGAACTGATCATCGTGTCCTCAATCATGGGAGTAATGCTGCTGATGACGCTAATTTCCGTCTTGATGACTCGGCACATTGTTGCACCCATCCGCACACTCATTGAAGCGGCACAGGATTTAGGAAGTGGCGACGAAGTGGATTTCCAAAGCCTGCCCGTCCGCTCGAACGATGAAATCGGGATCCTGACCCGTTCGTTCAACACCATGGCTCTACAGATTCACGAGCACCAAAAAATGCTGGGCAAACGCGTCGAGGAACGCACCCGCGAACTAATGGTAGCGAACACGGAATTGGCCCACCGCATGAACGAACAATCGAAAGTGGAAGCGCAACTGCTAAGCGCCAAGGAACAAGCCGAGCAGGCCAGCAAGGCCAAGAGCGCCTTCCTGGCAAACATGAGCCACGAGATACGCACTCCAATGAACGGGGTGATTGGCATGACCGCACTCGCGCTTGAGACCGAACTCACTCGGGAACAACGAGAGTATCTGACCATGGTGCAGAGTTCGGCAGACTCTCTTCTGACACTGCTCAACGACATCCTGGATTTCTCGAAAATCGAAGCAGGAAAGCTGGATCTCGAAACCATCGATTTTCACGTGCGCGACGTGCTCAACAAGACCGTGAGGGTCGTGAGCCTACGCGCCCACGAAAAAGCATTGGAACTAATCTGTCAAATTCCACCGGAAGTGCCGGAAGCCATCCGCGGCGATCCTACCCGCCTGCGTCAAGTGTTGGTGAACCTGATGGGAAACGCCATCAAATTCACGAAGCAAGGGGAGATCCTACTGCAGGTAGAGATACGGGAAGAAACGGACACGGATATCCTGTTGCATTTTTCCGTGCACGATACAGGCATTGGAATTACCCCGGAAAAACAGAAAGCAGTTTTCGAGCCGTTCACCCAGGCGGATAATTCCATGACTCGGAAGTTCGGCGGAACCGGTCTGGGGCTTACGATTTGCACTCGCCTCGTGGAGATGATGGGCGGGAGTATCTGGCTGGAGAGCGAAGCGGGAAAAGGCAGCACGTTCCATTTCACTTCGCGTTTCGGATTGGTGAGCGGCACGCGGCCGGCATTGGAAGCGGCCGACGATGAGACGCTGCGCGATCTTCCCGTATTGATTGTGGACGACAACTTCACGAACCGGCGCATTCTGGAGGAGGCCCTCACTTTGTGGAAGATGAGGCCTGTCTCAGCGGACGGCGGAGGCAGCGCTTTGTCGAGCCTGAAACAGGCCACAACCTTGGGAAAGCCCTTCCCGCTAATCATCCTGGATGCGCAGATGCCGGACATGGACGGTTTCGAAGTCGCGGTGGAGATCAAGAAAAATGGGCAATTTGCCGATCCCAAAATCATCATGCTGACTTCGGCCGGAATTCGCGGCGATGCAGCGCGCTGCAGGGAATTGGGCATCGACGTGTATTTGAGCAAGCCCGTTGACCGGGCGGATCTGTTCCGTGCGATCAAGGTCGCTCTGGGCCCCGGAAATCAAGCGGATAAAACACCCACGCTCATTACCCAGCACGTGCTCCGCGAACAGCAACAGCGTCTGCGGATCCTCCTGGCGGAGGACAACCCGGTGAACCAAAAACTGGCGGTTCGAGTACTGCAGAAAAGAGGGCACTCTGTGGAAGTCGCAGAGAACGGAAAAATCGCTCTGGAGCTTCTGGAGAAGGAACCATTCGACATTGTATTGATGGACGTGCAGATGCCAGAAATGGACGGCCTCACGGCTACATCTGCTATCCGCGAGAAAGAACAGAAAACAGGGGAGCACGTTCCGATCGTCGCGATGACGGCGCATGCCATGGTTGGTGATCGTGAAAGATGTCTGGAAGCGGGAATGGACGGCTACCTTACGAAACCCTTGCAAGTTAAGGAACTTTGTGCCGCCATCGAAAGTGCAGTTCTAGTGCGGCGGGAGCGTTCCTTAAGCCCGCCCGGGTTCCTGCAATGAATTGGTAAGCTGGAGGCTACCACAGACACCCCTCCCGACGGAGCCCCGCTCGTGAACCTTCGTATTTCCTCGGACCAACGCAGTGCGTATGGATCAGCCGCCTATCGGGCAACGAAGTAGCTGGGGGACTCCGCTCGGAACTGTGAACTGTCGACTTTGAACTGTAAATTTTCTCCCCGTGTCCCTTCGTCCAGTATCAACGGAAGCACACGGACGGCCCGCCACGCTTGCCCCTCTTACAATGAAGGTATGCGGAAACCGCTCCTGCTTCTCGGAGTGTTTACTCTCCTTCTGGCGGGGTGCCAAAAGCACCCCCAGGCGGACTACACTTCTCTGGATCAGTCCGGCATGTGGTCCTCTAGCCTGGATGAACTGAAAAAGTTGAAGGCCAGCGATATGGAGATCGCGCAGCTCACAAAACTAAAGCAGGCGGGGACCTCCGATGATCTCTGCCTCGCCCTACTCAGGGCCGCTCGCGCTCATCATCATGAGTTCACCAGCGCTGATGCCGCCATGGGCCTTTCGCGCGCCGGCTACAGCGATCCACAGATACTGGAGATGGCGCAGTCCGATCAAATTGATATTCTTAGCGGCGAAGCGGTCACGCTGAAGTTGATCGGCCTTTCCAATCCAACTGTCCAAACGATCATTCATCGGCGCATTCAGGGGCTGCCCACGCTTACGAGCGCGCAGATCGGCCGTCTGAAGAACACTGCTATGTCCGAGAGACAGATCCTCGATGTGGTCAATCATGGTTTTTCCGACCAGCAGGCGGAGGCATTCATCGCCCAGCGAGAAGCCGTGCGCAATCATTCCAACACCGGTTTCGTCCGGGTTCAGGGCCGCAAGTAGCGCTCAATCTCCCTTCGCCAACCTGCCTCTGTTATTCTTTCCCTTTGCGCTCCAGGAGGATTCAACATGAAAGATGTCATTTTGACGGCTTGTGCTCCGAAGCCCATCGGACCTTATTCCCAGGCGACTAAAGCCAACGGGTTCGTGTTCGTGTCCGGCCAGATCGCGCTGGATCCGAAGTCCGGCGAGTTTGTGGGCACAGACATCCGCCAGCAAGCGGAGCGCGTGCTAGAAAATTTGAAAGGCATCCTCGAAGCGGCCGGTGCTTCCTTCAATCATGTGGTCAAAACCACTGTCTTTCTGAAAGACATGAATGATTTCACGGCCATGAACGAAATCTATGCGCGTTACTTCACCGCGGCTCCGCCGGCGCGTTCCACCGTTCAGGCCGCGCGCCTCCCCAAGGATGCACTAGTGGAAATCGATGTCATCGCGGCTCTCTGAGGCGCGCGCCGACCGATCCGCAAAGGAAAACCGCCGCCTTTCCTCGCGTTCTACCTCAATATTTGTTTTCGTTGTGCAGTTTAACTACGGACGATCGGGGCTTTCAAGCGCCTCGCTAATCCCAAATGCAGTTACGGCAGCCGTGAGGCCCACGGCCACGATCAGGAAGCGGCTGCGGCCTGCTTTCAACGGTTCCCCACCGCCCTTGCCGAATGGTCCCTTGTCGCCCGAACCCGCTCCCGCGGGACCCTGGGCTGCCTCTGGTGCTGGGTCAAGAAGAACGCGGTAGGAAGTTCCCTCCGGGATGACCTGCGTTTCATCCTCAACAGTGACGGCAAGTCCGCCACGCCGTGCGGTCACCAACAGTTCCTTCTCATTGAGATAAGTGACTTGACCGATCGTTGCTAAGTCCGTCTGCGGGCGCACGGCCGCTTTAGAAGCAAAAAGGGTGAAGGCGTGCGCGTTGCCTGTGGAGAATGCCGCGGTTCCCAGCAACAATCTCGCTGAAGGCGCACCCTCGTTGTCGTTCACAATTGCGGCAGAAGAACTCAGGAGCAGCAACCTTGCAGCCCCGGCGCGCACTTGCACGTTGCCCTGCATTTCGGTGCTTAGCCGGTCCCCTCCGTAGACGGTGGTGCCGACGTTGGCATTGGCTTCGCCCACATGGGCGCGCTCCGCGGCAATGACGGTACCGAGTGGGGTGGTAACGTTCGGCGTTGTGGCTCCCCACACTGGCGCACACATTAGACCCAGACCCAATGCGACTGCACAGATTACGCGCAGGCGTTGCATAGAACCCTCCCGGGCGGAACTGCCAAAGCATACTTCCTCCCCTGCTTTGGCGTCAATCGCTAAGCACGCCTGCTTCGGCCTTCGAGTTCTCGATCTGCTGACGGTCTTACTGGCGGAATGTCCACATCGCTGCTAGAATTCATTGTACTGTATGGCTAACTGGAAACAGATTACCGCGCGCATTCGACGCGCGCGCACCGGCAAAGATCCGGGTGGACAGCTCACCAATCTTTTCTCCAAAACGCGCGATGCCATGGTAGCGTTCGAGCTCGCGCGCTACTTTGAATCCAGTGGAAACAGCGCCGACGCAGGAAGATGGTATTTGACCGCAGCGGCACGCTTCCGGCGCGCAGACTGGAAAACAAAGGCGCAGGAAAGTGCAACGCGCCTCGGGGCCACGGAACCAGCAGAAATCCCGGCGCCTCCGCCTCGTTCCAAGTCTGCTGCAGCCCCCTCGCCGGAAGCTTCTCCGGAATCTGTTGCAACGGAGACAGAGCCAGCCGGTCCTTCATCCGCGGACACGAGAGAATCTTCCACCCAATCCGAAACTGCGGCGCGTGCGCCAGCAGGACCGAGCAAGCAGCGGCGCGGACGTCGCGGCGGGCGTGAGCCGCGGGCTTCCCGGCGCGTGGCGCAACCTTCCTCGGCAGTTGATCTGGATGCCGAAGCCGCTTCTTCACGCGCGGCCTCGGAAGAGCGCCAAGCGCAACCTTCGGCGATCCCTCCGCCTCCGGTCGAGAGCACGCCGGAAACGGCGCCTCCCACGATCCTTCGCGGCCGTTACGGTGACCCGGGGCTAGCTTCCCGGCTTACTCAGTTGGAGATGAACTTCCGCCGCCTGCTTGCTTGCACTCCAACCACGTTGGATGTGGCTGACAAGGCGCCCGCCGGACCGGGCGTGTGGGTGCTGACGGACTCCGATCTGAGTACGTATTACTATGTCGAGGCATGCCAGACTCTGCGTGTTGCCATTCCCAATGTCCTCCGGAGCAGTTCTAGCCGGCGAGGTGAATCGATCCGACCGCGGCTAGCGGAACACCTCGGCATACCTGAATCGCGGGTCGCCAAATACCTGGGTGACCACTGCGTAGTCCGCTGGCTGCAGATGGACGATGACGCGCCATATTTCGCCCATTTCCTGATTGCCGTGCTCCGTCCCGCCCTGAACGAGTAAGGCTGGGACATCCCCAAGGGGAACCTTCCCGGACTGCTGCGTATCAGTAACCCCCTTTTGGTTCTTCAAGTTAGCCCATTCACTGGCGATCTACGCCACTGAGCCCTAATTTTCGACCGTTCACCGTATCTTGCTGGCATACGCTCTTCTTCCCTTGCAAACTGGACCAGTCCGACGAATCAAGGAGCCGCCCTACCCCGTGTTACGCTAATGGCAGCGTCGGGGGCTGAGCCAAATTAAATCAGGGACGTTTTGGTGTTTGGGGGTTCCCGAAGTATTGATCGAATTTTCGAAAGTGAGGCATCCGCAGTATGCCCAACTCTATATCTACGCAAGTCTTCCGGTCGCTTGACTGGCTTGTTTGCAAGACGGCGGGTATCACCTTCGATACCATTCAATATTTTAACAAGCGCAATCCCAACCCGTCTCCCACCCCAAAGTGGTCCGACAAGCCGCTACTGAAGTCTTGGGAAAAGACCAAGCCGACCCTCGGCTTCCCGCGCCAGACAGATTCGCTCTGCCCGGCCTGTGTGCAGGAAGCTCGCAAAGCTATCATCGGCGGGGAAAAGGATTGGCGCGACCTCATGCATGAAAAGGTCGGCGAAGTTAAGGCCCAGATTATCGAACGCGACGGCCAGGTTTGGATGGTCAAGGACTGTCCGCGACACGGTCACTATGAAGACCTGATGGCCATGGACGCCGCATTTCTGAAGTGGATTGAGAGCCAGTTCCCCGGTCGCGATATCCCGGCGCATGACGATGAAGGACTGCACAAGCACGGCTCATCCAATGTCCGCTACGGGCGTGGCTCCGTTCTGACCGTGGACCTCACCAACCGCTGCAACATGATGTGCGATCCGTGCTTCATGGACGCTAACCAGGTTGGCTATGTGCACGAGTTGAGCTGGGACGAAATTGTAGAGATTCTGGACAACGCGGCGAAAATCAAGCCGCGCCGCCAGATGTCCGTGCAGTTCAGCGGCGGCGAGCCGACCATGAGCCCATACTTCTTCGACGCCATGCGGTATGCGCGCAAGGTCGGGTACAACTCGGTGCAGGCGGCGACCAACGGCATTGAGTTCGCGAAGAGCAAGGAATTCTGCAGGAAGGCATTCGAAGCAGGCTTGCGTTACGCGTACCTGCAATTCGACGGCATCGGCAACGACGCGAACAGCCACCGCCAGATCGGAAACCTGTTCGACGTGAAGCTGCGCGCGATCGAGAACCTGCATGAAGCGGGCATTGAAATCGTGCTGGTCGTAACCATCGTGAACAACGTGAACGACGACCAGGTCGGATCCATCGTGAAGTTCGCGATGGAAAATCCCAAGAAGATTGCCTTCATCAGCTTCCAGCCGGTTTCCTTCACCGGCCGCGACGAGGACATCACTCCGGAGCGCCGTCTCCGTCAGCGTTATACGCTGTCTCATTTGGCCGAGGATGTCAGCAAGCAGGTTGGCCGCATCGAGCCCACCCGCGACTGGTTCCCGATTTCGGTCATGAGCACTTTTGCCGGTTTCGCGGACATGGTGAAGGGCAACGAGTCCCAGTGGGGTTCACTCTCCTGCGGCTGCCACCCGAATTGCGGCGTGGGCACCGCGATTATGATCAACAAGGATACCAAGGAGTGGGCTCCGGTGCCGCGCTTCCTGGACGCTCAGCAACTTATGCGGGACGTTACCGCCATCACTGACGCTTCGCGTGGCAAGGGCTTCTCCAACTTCATGATGGCCCTGGCGCTCCTGAAGAGCTACAGGGCGTTCGAAGGACCGAAGGGCCTGAAGCTCTGGGATCTGTTCAAGAAGTTTGACAAGACCTGGGCGCTGACGAAGCGTTCGACCACGAAGTATGGCCGGACTTCGCCCGACCGCACCTACGAAGACGCCATGAAGCGCCGCGCGGAAGATCCGTGGAACTTCCTGTTCATCGCCGGCATGTGGTTCCAGGATCTTTTTAACTACGATTTCCGGCGCACCGAGATGTGCATCATTCCGTACGGCACGCAACAGGGAGAAATCAGCTTTTGTGCGTATAACACCGGCATCGGCTGGCGCCAGATTATCGAGAACATGCATAAGAACGCGACGGTCGCCGAGTGGTACAAGAAGCACGGCAAGCACGAGATTTATGCCAAGGGCAAGAACGTCAACCTCGACACCTACGAGCACTCACTGGTGATCGACGCGGAAGACGCAGCTCGCGTGCGTCACATCGAGCACGACGTTCCGGTCACGGCCGCTGAGGAAAACCGCATCCGTCGCAAGAAGGCTCTTGAAGAGCAGGCTAAGGTTCGCGCGATTTACGAAGAGCTGGTTCTGAAGAAGCCTCAGCCGATGGTTGTCCAGATCGGCACCGTCAGCGATATCGCCAAGGCAGTCCCGGCAAACTTCACCAACGCGGGCAAGCCGCTTCCGATCGCGCCTGCCAATGGCAACGGCCACTCCAACGGCAATGGCGCCTCCGCGCCACAACACGCTGAAAAGGCCGCCGAAGCGGCCGTCGCCGGCGACTAACGTAGCGACTGCCTCCTGCCTGCTTCAGCTTCTGTTGAGTGAGGCAGGCGCTTTTGAAGGCGCTCTGCATTGTTCAGACAGCCCTCCGATTACGTCGGAGGACTGTTATCTTCTGCCCATCGTTCGTTTGACCACGCGGCTTCGCGGACATAAACTCCATCCATGGCAAGAATTGCACTCCGGAAGGAAGCATCTGAAAAGGTTGAAGCCCGGGAATATACCTTCACGGTTGTTTTTGAGCCGTTGACCAAGGCAAAGATTGTGCAGCGCAATGGCCGCCTGAAACACCGCGCGGAGAATCGGGCTTGGCCTGGCTATCAAGTTACCGTTCCGTTGCTTCCTGGGCTAATTACCTATGGCCGCACGATGGCCGAGGCGCGCGAGATGGCTCGCGACGCAATTCGATGCCATATCGAAGGGCTGCGAAAGGATGGAGAGCGCATCCCGAACGAAAAGAGCGCTCGCAAGGAGAAGCTGCGAGTTGCGTTATCCGCGTAGATGTCTCCTGCCTGCCAGTACTCAAACCACGGGAAGTTCTGCGAGCGTTGCTGCGGGTGGGATTTGTAATTCACCACCAGACAAGTAGCCACGCACAGGTACGTCATCCATCGAAGCCTCACCTGCGCGTAACGGTGCCGCGCCATGATCGGTTTGACCTTCCGCAGCCAGTTTTGAAAAGTATCCTTCGTCAAGCAGAGCTGAGTGTCGAAGAATTCCTGAATGTTCTATAATAAACTTGAGTGAAGCCATGCCTATTTACGAATACATCTGTGATGAATGCAACGAGCGCTTCGAAAAGATCGTCATCAATAAGCAGCAGGAGATCACCTGCCCCAAGTGCGCCAGCAAGAAGGCGACGATCCAGCTCTCTGTGTTCGCCACGGTTGGCTCTGGCTCCTCCACTCCTTCTGGCAGCTTCTCCGGCGGAGGGGGCGGTTGCTGCGGCGGTGGTTGCTCCTGCCACTGATTCCCGCGCACGGGGGTCTCCTTGCATAATTCTCCAAGCTCTGTATTTGGCGCTCCACCCCACTGATATGCGGGGCCGTCCGCGGCTGATCCGAGTTCCGTGCAACTGAAAACAAAATTTGGTCTTGCCCTACTTGCCTCAGGAATCGGCATTTTTTCCGCGTGGAGCCTGTGGACCAAAACGAGAAACTTTGTGCCCGTGGACATTCCGGTTTCTTTGGCCGCCGGCCAGACCATTATTTCTGAGTTCAAACTCAATTTTGATGGCTTGTACCTCATCGAAATTGATGCGGAGAAGACCATTCCTCTCGACACGCTGCATTGCCTGATGGGTGTGGAAGCCGATGCCGTGCATTGCGAAAACATTCCTCCCGCGGTCGGGGCAGCTTGGATTCTCTCCAGCAACGGTCAGGAACTAGGTCGTGGGAGTTCTGCGGAATTGCACAGTGCTCCCGTCCAATCCAGAACCGTGGCGCGTGTGATTGGCGAATTCCAAGGCAAGGCCGGGCAGCCATTCAAACTGCAAGTCACGTTCACCATCGACGGCAGAAACCTGGCCGCGGCCCATCCGCGGCTCAAGGTGGGCGTCTCCAGCGTCGCCTACGCAGACATCCAGGCCGCCAGCGTCCTGGTTTTTTCCACTACCTTCATCTGCGCGTTCTTTGGAGTGATTCTGCTGTCTATCGCTTGCGTCGCGAATCGCGGCTCGGGCAATACAGAGTCGTCCCGGCCAGCGTAGCTCGAAGGGCCCTGGGGCAGCGGAGGGTTAGCAACGGCCAAACCCGTGGTAGATGAAGCCATGCGCTCCTACGAGGATCTGATGCGGGAGATTGCCGACTCGCAGCAATACGAAAACTGATTTTCCTGACCGCACGGCCTCCCACGATCTCCGCTCATGGGGCCCACTCCTGTTCTCTTTTCTGGATGGCTGCTTAGCGCGGGTAGTTCTTCAAGTAGTCCGGCACCGGCGGATCGTTCTTCCGCTGCGCGTCCGGCACAGGTTCCTTGGCCACCGTCTCCAAGGGCAACACTCCCGCCCAGACGGGCAGAGTATAGTCCGCCTCGTCATCCACGGGACCGCCTGTGCGCACTTTTGCGCTAACTTCTTCCAAAGGAAGTGCCAGAACCGTGGTAGCTTTCAATTCCTGTTCGGTCGGCTGGCGGACGTCGTCCCAGCGCCCCTTCATGACATGCTCGGTGAAAATCCGCAGCGCTTCCATCTTTTCCGCCGGGTCTTGCACCAGGCGCGCTGTCCCGAGGATCACCACGGAGCGGTAGTTTACGGAATGATGGAACGCCGAGCGCGCTAGCACCAACCCATCCACATGCGTCACGGTCACGCACACCGGCACGCCTGCGCTCAACGTCTTCAACATACGGCTTGCGGCGCTGCCATGCAGGTACAGGGTATCCCCGGCGCGGCCGTAGTTCGTCGGGATCACGTAGGGCTGACCGTCCACGTTGAAGCCGACGTGGCATACAAAGCCAGTGTCCAGAATCTTGTACACGGTTTCACGATCGTAGTGCGCTCGCTTTGGCAGGCGTTTCACCTGCGTGCGCTCGGTAGGCTGAAATTCGCTCATGCTTCCATTCTAATGGCAAGAAGGCGCGGCGCCAGAGCCAAGTTGGCCTCCAGCCGGCGAGTCGCGTTGGCGCTGCATTGGTCATCGGCCCACAATCTTTAGTTGCACGTCGGTTTCCGATCACCTGACCACTCACGCGTTGACCGTTGCGCACTCAAGGCATCTCGAAACTCACCTTAAATCCTCGGCGAGTTTTAGACTCATGGATGAAGAATTGGGCGAGCAAACCATGGTCTCCACTGAGCTTCTAACGACGGAGAGTCGAAACGTCAATGGCGTCTACAAATTCGATTCGGGGGTGATTTCGACAGGTCTTATTGTGGGGGGTATTGGGCTACTGCTATGCGTAGGCTTGGGAATTGAGGGGGCCAGACAAGGATCAAAATCGGCAGTCCTTTGCTTGCCCATCTCAATCTTACTTGTTGCGTTCCTGACGCACATCGGGAAACTTTCGGGGCGGTGCCTTCAGGTCAGTGACGAGGGGGTTTCGGTTCGGGACAAGAAGGGAAATCAGATTGGCAACCTTTACTGGACGGAATTAGGTAGAGTCACTGAGAGGCGAAAAATGGCCCAGCTTGTGCTATGGGACAAAAGCGGGGCACGGAGGGTATTGATTGATCAGCAGTATCAGAACTTTGCTGCAATTCGTTACAGGATATTGGCTGAATATGCGAAGGAATTCACGCTCAAACCGCTTCCGATAGGATTCGAGAGATCGAATCCTGTGACGTATGAAAGCGTCATTTTCGGCATATTTACCGTGCTCTTCGGTTCGGTTGCGTGGATGGCCTTCCAACAAGGACAACGAGTGGCGAGTCTATTTTTCCTTTGTTTTGTAGCCGCCAGCTTGGTGTCTCTACTTAATCTCTATCCCCAGATGCGCGGGCCATCCGTGTTGTTTGAAGATCGAATCGTGTTGCGAAGTCTTTTCAAAACACAAGAGGTTTACAAGAAGAGCGTGAGCGGCATAGAAATCGGAGACATGGCTAATCCCAAAAGCGGGACAAAATTCTCGTTAGTCCTTTTGAATATTATTGGTGGGAAGCAACTTGAAATAACTTCGAAATACGGTAGCATCCCGGAAATCTACCTGACGCTCCAAGCATGGTCGGCGCGACCCTAAGCTGCAACGGCAGGGTCCTGGTAAACGCGGCGGTCTCAATGGGTCGACGCAACACTAAGCTCGAAGTCTGCTTGCAGGAGTCTGAAAAGCTAAAATCGTTCGCGAGCGTTGGATCAAACGGAACAATACCCTGGTTAGGTTCTGATTGAGTGCAGCCCGACAGATCGGTTCTCTAGGGGAAGTATTGTCGGATCAACTGATTAGATGGTGTTGCAACGACCGATTGAGATCGCAGCCGTAACCGGGAACTGACCCACCTCAGCGCGCCAAATCGTATCTCACCAAGATTCGTCGTTATTTGGGGTAGGGGCTGCCCGACAGGACGGCAAAGGCCCTGTAAATCTGCTCCGCCAGCATCACGCGCGCGAGCTCATGCGAATACGTCATCGCGCTGAGCGAAACTTTCTGCTTCACGTGCTTACGCAACGCTTCGGGGAAACCGTCCGCGTCGCCGCACACGAAAATAATCTCGCGCGTGCCGCGATCCCGCTGTTCGCCCAGCCACTTGGCAAACGCTGCGGAATCGTAAGCTGTGCCGCCAGCGTCGAGCAGGAGCACGGTTGCCGCTCGGTCCGCCTCCAACTTTTTCAGCGCGACATTCTCATCGCGCACTTCCGTCACCTCAATGGGGCAGGAGCGCCCGATGCGCTTCACGTAATCGGCAAGCACGGCGTTCATCTCCGGCCGCCGCGTCTTTCCCAGCATCAGCAAGCGAATCTTCATGCCGCGAGTCTACCTCGCCGTTTCCTGTACCGGAACATTTTCTGATTTGAAAAGCGCAGACGGGTGTTGTCCCGCAGGCCGCGTTCATGGCTGCAGATAGTTTTCTCTCGTTGTCCGACGGCCTTCAGGCGCCATTGGCTCATCGGGAAGGACCAGCGACGGCGCCGCGCGCCACAGCCGCTCCAGATCGTAATAGCGGCGCGCCTGTTCCCCGAACACATGCACAATAAAACTGCCGAAATCCAGCAGCGCCCAATCTGCCGACCGATGGCCTTCGCGGTGCTCCGGCGTGTGCTTCATTTCCCGGTACAGAACTTCCTCGATTTCGCTGCAGATGGCCTGCATTTGCGGCGTGCTGTAACCCGTGCAGATAACGAAATAATCGGTGAAAGCCGCGACTCCGTTCAGATCCAGAACGGTGATGCCGCCGGCTTTCTTGCTCTGCGCGGCTTCCACCGCCAACCGTATGCCCTGGGGCAAGGATTCCAATTTCATTGATGGTACAAGCCCTGTTTCAAAATGTATTCCTCCACAAGCGGGGGGACAAGCCCGTGAATCGATTGGCCTCTGTTGGCCCTCCGGCGGACGTCGCTCGCGCTGATTTCGCTGGCTACATTTTCCAGCAGATACACGGTGGTTCCATGCAGCCTGGCCACCACCGGAGAACCGTGCGCGACGGCGTCTTCTTCTCTTTTGTCGCGCTTTGCGTCGGAGAGCGCGTGCAATTCCGGCGGAATCACCTGGCGCAGCGCTTCCAGGCGGGTGCCCGGCCGGTTGGCAATCACGAAATCGCACAGCCCCAGCAGCGTCTCGTATTCCTTCCACATCGGGAGATCCAGAAACGCGTCGGCTCCAACGATGAAAAACACGCGGTCTCCCGGCGAGTTGTAGGCGTAGCGGAAATAGCGCACGGTGTCGATCGAGTAATGCAGTTGCGTGCCGCTGAAATCCTCGCCGGCCTCCGCCAACGACGGCACAAAATGCGGATGCTCGGAGCACGCCAGCGCCACCATCGCAAAGCGGTGCGGAAACGGCGACAAGTCCTGTTTCAATTTGTGCGGCGGCCGGCCCGCGGGGATGAAATGAATTTCGTCGAAATTAAAACGCCGGTCAGCGGCCCTCGCCACCGCCACGTGCCCGGCATGGACAGGATCAAAAGAGCCGCCGAAAAGCGCAATTCGCCTGGGGTGGAGTTTTGCCGCTGTGCGGTGCGCTGTCGTCAATCCGCCTCCCGAATCTTCCCCAAGCCGATTCTCTCACGAAATCTTGTCCCTGCGCTTTGCCTCATTCTTCGTTTTCCGAATCACCCAGGATTTCCTCACCCTCCGAATCCTTTACTTCCTCGACCTCATTTGCTTCCTGTGCTTCTGCTTCCTCTTCGAACCCTTGTTTCGGAATTTTGTCCAGCGCATCCGCCATCGCTCGGACCATGTCCTTTACGCCTTCACCCGTGGCGGCCGAAATGGCGTGAAATTCGAGCCCCTGCTTTCGGCAGAACTTCCGCAACTCCTCTAGCTTGGTCCGGTCCGTTGTGGCGTCGAGTTTTGTGGCCACCACGATCACCGGCTTTTGCGTCAGCGTTTCGCTGAACGCCGCCAGCTCGCCTTGGATAATCTCGAAGGCCTTTACGGGATCCATTTCGGCCGTGTCGCCGGTGTCGATCAAGTGCACCAGCAAACGCGTTCGTTCCACGTGCCGGAGAAACCGAATCCCCAGCCCCGCTCCCTCGCTCGCGCCTTCAATCAGTCCCGGCAAGTCTGCCACCACAAACGTTCGCCCAAGCTCCGTGCCGTGCCCGCCCGTGCCTCCATCGGCATTGACCACGCCGAGGTTCGGCTCCAATGTCGTGAACGGGTAATTGGCAATTTTCGGCCGTGCCGCGCTGATCACGGAAATCAGCGTAGACTTCCCCGCATTCGGAAATCCCACCAGGCCCACGTCGGCCAAGAGCTTCAACTCCAGACGCAGATGCCGCTCCTCGCCCGGCTCTCCGTCCTCTTTTTCTCGCGGCGCCTGATGCCACGGCTTGGCAAAATGCTGATTCCCGCGCCCGCCGCGACCGCCTTGTGCCACCAAGATTCGCTGGCCCGGCTTCTTCAAGTCCGCAAGCAGCTCTTCACTCTCTTGGTCGTACACCAGCGTTCCCACCGGCACCTTCAGGATCATGTCCTCGCCGGACATCCCGGTGCAGTTCGATCCCTCCCCGTGTCGCCCGCGATCGGCTCTGAATTCGCGGTTGTAGCGGTACCGCAGTAGGGTGTTGTCGTTCGGATTCGCTTCCACATAGATGCTTCCGCCATGACCCCCGTCGCCGCCCGATGGTCCGCCTCGCGGGACATATTTCTCCCTGCGGAACGCTAGGCAGCCGTTTCCGCCGTCCCCGCCCTTCACCGCAATCTTTGCTTCGTCAACAAACACTGCACTTTCCTTCTTCTCCGCGAACTCTGCGCTCTTCCTCTGTGGACTCTGCGTTAAAATTTGGCGCCGCCCGCGCCACCATTGTCCCCGGACCCACTACCGAGCCTACGGCCTGCTCTTTCCGTCCACAAACAAAAAAACGGCCCCGGCGGATGGACCGGGGCCGCAGGGAAGTCTTTCTATCAGCTCGCAGCCTTCGCTGCTTCCGCCGGCCGGACGTTGACGAACCGGCCGCGCGTGCCCCGGTCCTTGAACTCCACGTACCCGGTCACCAGCGCGAACAGCGTGTCGTCCTTGCCCTGCGCCACGTTCTCTCCGGCTTGGTGCTTCGTGCCGCGCTGCCGCACAATGATCGTGCCCGCATTCACCAGCTGCCCGCCGAAGCGCTTGACGCCCAGCCTCTGTCCGTGTGAGTCGCGCCCGTTTGTGGACGACCCGCCGCCCTTCTTATGTGCCATGGCTGAATTCCTCTCGCTTGAACTTGCTGGCCTTGTAGCTTGCAGAAAAGCTCTTTAGGAGGTGGGGGCTTCAGCCCCCACGCAACTCGCTCCGAGCCAGTTGGGCTTTAGCCCCTGAAGACTCTGTTCCCGGCTCTTTTCCGCACCCTCTTTGGCCCGCCCTTCTTACAGCTTGATCTCGCTGACCTGCACGGCCGTGTAATTCTGCCGATGGCCCCGCTGAATCTTGTACTGGTTGGTTTTTTTGAACTTCAGCACGGTCAGCTTCTTGGCCCGGCCCTGTTCCACGATCTTCCCCGTAACCGTGGCTTGGGACGCATCCGTCCCTGCCAGAATCTTCTTGTCTTCGGTCTGCACCGCAAGCACGGTTCCGAACTTCACCTCTTCGCCCACGTCTCCCTTGACGCGCTCAATGCGGATGGTGTCGCCCGGTTCGACGCGATATTGCTTCCCTCCGGTTCGTATGACAGCGTACATCTCTCCTCCAAACACTCAGGACAATCCCTAATTATACGGGTCGCCCCGCAGCATCGTCAAACGGATAGCGCAGCTGGGAGAGCCTACTCACATCGTATCCCCCTCGCGAGGTTGAAGTGTTTGAGTGAAATGAGGCGGCGGGAGTTAGCTGCCCGGCTGGGGGGAGAGCCGGGCAGCACGCGTCGGCTAGAATCTGGTAGCCATGGCTACCGCGCTCGTTGGTAAGGTGCTGGAGATGCCCTCAGCAGACATCTCCAGCTATCCACAACCGCGGCAGTCTCAATGCAGCACGGCGCTGCTTGTCAATGTGTTAATCAGATACAAATAAGGGAAGGCCCCATCGTCCCCGACTTGCGTCTCGATGATCACCACTGTGTCGTCAGTGGGGTTATTGTCCCACAGCGTGCTCCAAATTCCGCGCCAGCCGTAGCTGCCCTTGCCTCCCAACCAAAATCCGGAGCTCCCGGGTGTATCACTTACTTGTACATCCACTCCGTAGCCCCACATATTCCCGGTAAGACCCGATATTTTGAATTTATCCGGGGTAGGTTGTGTCATCAGCTCGACCGCCCTACGGCTCAATACGCGAACCCCATCCAATTCCCCCTTGTTCAACATCATTTGGGCAAATCGGAAGTAATCGTACGCCGTGCAGTGCAACCCAGCGCCTGCGGAAAGATAAGTCTTGTGTTTTCCGAACGAGTATTCTTGGTCTTCCGGCAGTAGGCCAAGTTTGTGTTCCGTAAACGCGGTTCCCGAGTCGTTCTTGACAGTGACTTCCGGTATCCTGGAAAACTCGCTTTGTGGCGGATACCACCAGCTATCTTTCATCTTTAGCGGTTTAAAGATTGCTTCTTCCATGTATTTGTCCAAGGGCATCCCCGAGAATTTTTCCACCAGATACCCGATGATGTCCTGGGAAGCGTGTGCATACTGCCAACCCTCGCCCGGTTGATAGGCTAGCGGGCACTTGGCCATCCCCAGGACATTGTCCTTGAGGGTGTTTGTCCATTCCGCGTTGAACAGATCGAGCACACCCTTGGCGACATAGCATTCCGTCACAAAGCTAGTCGCGGGATTCATCCCATGGTAGAAGGTGGCCGAGAAACCTGCGGAATAGCTCATGAGGTCATGCATCGTAATTTCCCGTTTGGCGGGCACAAGGGTAATGTTCCCTTTGCCGTCATCCTGAGCTACCTGAAGATTTTTGAATTCGGGGATGAATTTTGAAAGTGGATCGTCGAGTTTAAACATCCCTTTATCATGAAATTGCATTAAAGCTGCCATGGTCAATGGTTTTGTCATGGAGGCCTGGCGGAAAATGGCATCCGTCTTCATCGGAATGCCTTTCTTGGATTCGCCATAGGATCGCAAATAGCAAATTTCCCCATGACGGGCGACCAAAACAACCGCGCCCCTAAAATACTTTGCCTTTATTCCATCTTGGGCATACTCGTCGATGAACGACAGAGTTTTCCCGGACATACCGACCTTTTCGGGTTTTACAACTTCGACCTGCCCAGCCCAACACTGAATGGCCACGAGCAGAAAACCGATGACGACAACCGCTGTGATACGCACAACTTTTTTCATAGATTCCTCCCGTGAAAGCGAGTGGATAGATACATGGTGCCTACAGGCCTTTGTTCCCTAGCTGTTTGCCGTGTGAATTGGTCCGATGAAGCTTTCCGGAAAACTGCCGGACCAATCTCAGAATTGGGGTCTCCTTGTACGAACAAAATAGAAATGGCTCTCGGATTTGCGTGCGGAGGGCAAGCGGTCCCAACCAACACCCGGAGCTTCGAGTTTCCGGATTACCTGATTGCAGGCAGTTTGTTGGTCTCCGCGGTAGCAAACGTATTCTAGACCGCAGCGGGACCTTGTCAGTGACCATTATCACCGGCGGTGGATTGTATGTGGCGTGCGGCCCAGGCTCGACCGCCAACACGAAGTTGGCGTGCACCACGATCAGCCTCATTCGTTTCGGCAAGGTTCACCCGGTCGATAGAGCTTCACGTTCTGCTCGTAGACGGCTCCAAGGATTTTTCAGCGTCCGGGAATTTTCGCACCGGGCGCTCACTCATCCTCATGCGTGTGGGTGCGCCTTGTCGTAAATCTCCATCAGTTGCCGGATGGACACGTGCGTATATTTCTGCGTCGTGGAAAGTGACTGGTGCCCCAGCAATTCCTGAATCGCGCGCAAATCCGCGCCATCCGCGAGCAAGTGCGTGGCGAACGCGTGCCGCAGCGAGTGCGGGTGCAAGTCCCAATTGATATTCACCAGCCGCACGTACTTCTTCAGGATCCGGCCCACGCTCCGCTGCGTCAGCCGCCTTCCCGTGTAGTTCAGAAAGACCGCTTCGGGGTCGGCATTTCCGTGCTGTTCGAGATTGTTCTGAAGCAGCTTCTCCCGCAGCGGCCAGTAGGTGGTCAAGGCTTCCGCGGCCTTCGCACCGTAAGGAACGATTCGCTCTTTTCGCCCTTTGCCGATCACGCGCACCATTTGATCTTTCTGATCCACATCCGCAACGTTTAGCCCGGTCAGTTCGCTCACGCGCAGTCCGGCGGCATACAACAGCTCCAGAATGGCGAGGTCCCTGCGCAGCAGCAGGCTATCTTCCGGCTTGATGATGGCATTTGACGGCATCGGTGCTGCCACGTCCCGTCCTATTTTGTTGCCCCTTCTCCCGGCGCCCGGATTCTGCATCTCGGCCAATTCATCCAGGAACCCGCTCATTTCCTCGGCGGAAAGCACGGCAGGGATACGCTTCGGCAATTTGGGAGTCGGCACCAGCCGCGCCGGATTTTCCTTGAGCACGCCTTCCCGCACGCAGTACTTGAAAAAGGAACGCAATGCCGCGAGCTTTCTTGCAATCGAACTCTTCTCCAGCCCAGCCTCGTGCAAGTGGCCGACGAATTCGCGAATCATCTGGTGATTGATCTTCGCCACTCCCGGTGTCGTCGTTCCCGGGGGAGTCAGATACGCCTGGAATTGCTCCAGGTCCCTCCCGTAATTCGCAATCGTGTGCGGCGAGGCATTGCGCACTGACCGGAGGTACTCAAGGAATTTGTTGATGGTCGACTTCATCGCGCCTCGCGCTCTGATTATACTTACACTTCCGGCAGAGGCATGCACTTCTGAAACATAGATTACTGGTGGAGATTAAGTGCGTCAGCGGCCCGCGCCAGCAGGTGTCTTCTCTTACAGCTTCACGGCCACCGGGGCCTCTTCCGGTTGTGCGGCGTTCGCAGGCGTCTCTTCTGGCGCCAGCTTTTCCCAGTCGCATCCTTCTTTGATGCAAGCGCGCACCAGGCCGATCTTGCTCTTCTTCTCCACAACGAACGGCGCGCCACACTTCGGGCAAGGCTCGGCGATGGGCTTGTTCGGGGTTGTGAAATCGCAATCCGGATACCGCGAGCAGCCGTAGAACACGCGGAATCTTCCGCGTCCGGCCTTGCCCATGCTGCCGCGCTTCACAAATTCGCCTTCGTTGCATTTCGGGCACTTGATGCCCAGGGTGATCGGCCGTGTGTACTTGCACTTCGGATATCCCGAACAACCGATAAACTCGCCGAAGCGGCCGTGTTTCTTGACCAGCCCGTTGCCGTCCAGCGGGCATTTCTCGTCCAGGGGTTCATCCGGCTCATGGGCGATGCGCGTGCCGGTCACCAAACGCCGCGTGGTCTTGCAATCCGGATAACCGGTGCAGGCCAGGAAGGCCCCAAACCGCCCGCGCTTCAAGGCCATTTCCTTGCCGCAATTCTCGCAGTATTCAATCTTGTTTTCCGCGTCTTCCGGAATCTCCTCGGAGAGGTCCTGGATGAAATCGCATTCCGGGTAGCGCGAGCAGCCGAGAAAGAACCCGTGGCGGCTGATGCGTTCCAGCAGCTCGCCTTGCCCGCACTTCTCGCACTTTTTCCCCGTCGGGATTCCGGCCTTGTAGGAGACCATCTCATCGTCGGCCCTTTCCAGGTCCACGATGAACTTCTCCCAGAACTCCTTGACCGATTCCCGCCACGGCATCTTGCCCTCTTCGATTTCGTCGAGTTCTTCTTCCAAGCGCGCAGTGAATTTCACGTCAAAGACGTCTTCAAAGCTCTTGATCAACAGCGTGCAGACGCGCTCGCCCAGCATTGTCGGCGTGAATCGCCCCTGGTCCTTCTTCACGTATTCGCGCTCAACAATCGTCGATATGATCGACGCGTACGTCGAAGGCCGCCCGATACCATCCTCTTCCAGCTCCTTTACCAGCGTCGCTTCCGTGTAGCGTGGCGGCGGCTCGGTGAAATGCTGTTCCGGGCGGATGGTATCCAGCTCCAGGATTTGTCCTTCGGTCACGCGCGGCAGCGCCTTGCCTTCGCCTTCTTCACCCTTCTCCTCGTCCTCGCGGTCCGCATACACTACCGGAATCTGGTAAACCTTCAGATATCCGTCAAACTTCAAGATCGAACCGGTCGCACGGAACGTGTAATCCCCGGCCGAGATATCGATTGTGGTCTGGTCATACACCGCCGGCAGCATCTGCGAGGCTACAAATCTCTGCCAGATCAACTGGTACAGCTTGAACACATCGTCAGCGAGGTATTTCCGCACATCCTCCGGCGTACGAGCCACGTCGGTCGGCCGGATCGCTTCGTGCGCGCCCTGGGCGTCCTTCTTCGACCTATAAAAATTCGGTTTCTCCGGCAAGTAATCACTCCCGAACCGCTCCGGGATGAATTCGCGCACCTGGGCCAGCGCGTCATTTGACACCTGCACGGAATCCGTGCGCATGTAGGTAATCAGCGCCACGGAACCCTCTCCGCCCAGCTCAACGCCTTCATACAGTCGCTGTGCCAGCGCCATGGTGCGCTTCGCGGTGTAGCGCAAACGGTTGTAAGCGGCTTGTTGCAGTTTCGATGTCGTGAAGGGTGGCGCCGGATTCTGGCGCTTTTCCTTCAAGGTCACGCTGGACACCTGCCACTTCGCCTTGCTCACTGCCGCCACGATCTGTTCCGCGGCCTGCTGGTTCTCGACCGCGATATCTTCGCCATTCTTCTTGGCCAGCTTGGCCTCGAAAATCGGCGGCTCGCCGGCGTCCAGCATCGCGTGAATTGTCCAGTATTCCTGCTGTACGAATGCGCGGATCTCCTGCTCCCGCTCCACAATCAGCCGCAGGGCAACAGTTTGCACGCGCCCGGCGCTCAATCCCCGCCGCACCTTGTCCCAGAGGAGCGGCGAAATCTTGTAGCCCACGATGCGGTCCAGCACGCGGCGCGCCTGCTGGGCATCAACAAGCTGAGCATCCACCTGACGGGGTTTCTCGAACGCCGCGCGAATCGCCCTGGGCGTAATTTCGTTAAAGGTTACCCGGAAGATCTTCTTCGGATCGATCGGTTCGATCTCGATGCGGTCCTTTTCCGCCCGCTTCTTCGAGGACTTGCCCTTGGCGCCCTTCTTGTCCTCGGATTCGGGGGCTCTTGCCTCCTTGGCTTCGTTCTTCTTCCCGTTATTCTCCTTCTCTTCCTCTTCCGGAACCAGAAACTTTGCCGGCTTCGATAGCACCATGGCCAGGTGCGCGGAGATGGCCTCGCCTTCGCGGTCCGGGTCGCCTGCCAAGTACACGGCCTCCGCCGTGCTTGCCGCTTTTCTCAGATCATTGATGACCTTGCCCTTGCCCGGGATGATCTGCAGGGTCGGCTGAAAGATCTTGGGGTCATCCAGCGAAACAGGCTTCAGCGGTGGCTTGGCTGGAGCGGCCTTCGCACCCTTCTTACCTTTTTTCCTCTTTTTCTTTTTGATTTCGTCTTCTTCAATGGGCAGGCGAATGCCAATGGTCTTCGTGGGCAAATCCAGGACGTGGCCAATCGACGCTTTGACCATATAGTTTTTGCCTAGATATTTATTGATTGTCTTCGCCTTCGCCGGCGACTCGACGATGACCAGTGAACGGGCCATGGGTTCCTTTGTAACCTTAGTTTCTTCCGCTGGAAGGGCGGGCAGAGCGGAGTGTGTCCTTCTCGCTACCTTTTACAAATGTACCGTCTCGCACCTGACGCACAGTTTCTTGATGCGCACCTGCTTCATTCCGGTGCTTTCGGCACGTGCGGCGGTGTGTCTTCCCCTCTTACAACAAGACTTTGCTGAACTGTTTCCCCGGCAATTGCCGGATGATGCCTTTCATCTCCAAATCAAACAGGGTAGCTAGAACTTCGCTAGAATTCAACCCAGTCGTTTCCACCAGGTCGTCAATGTGTCTCGATTCTTCCGCGCTCAAAAGCTCGTAAAGCCTTTTTTCTGTTGGATTTAGCCCGTCACCGGCGAGCAGATTTCGCTGCTCCGATTCAAGCGCTTCGGCCTGCACCAAAGCCGCTCTCACGGGTGTCGGCAGCTCTTCGATCACGTCTTCCGCGCTGGTCACCAATTTCGCTCCCTGCTTGATCAACTGGTTCGGTGCGAAGCTCATCTCCTGCGTCACATTCCCCGGTACGCCAAAAACTTCACGCCCAAATTCCATTGCCAGGCGCGCCGTGATCAACGAGCCGCTGTACTGCTTGCCCTCCACTATCACCACGCCCAACGGCATCCCGGCAATAATGCGGTTACGAACGGGAAAATTTTCCGGCGCGGGATGAGAGCCCGTCGGCAGCTCGCTGATGATCGCTCCCCGCTCCAGCACCTTCTCATACAGCTTCTTGTTCTCCTTGGGGTAGCACACATCAATCCCCGTCCCCAGCACACCTATGGCTCGTCCTCCCACGGAAGTGGCGCCCCGGTGGGCAATGCCATCTACGCCGCGCGCCAATCCGCTTACGATCACCAGCCCGCGTTTCGCTAGGTCCCTCCCCATGCGTTCCGCCATCTGCGTGCCGTAGACCGTGGGACGCCGCGTCCCCACGATGCTCAGGCTCGGCGCATTCAGGATGCTTGCGTCGCCGCGTACATACAAGAGGACCGGCGGATCGTAAATCTGCAGCAGCGATTGGGGGTATTCCGGCTCGGTGCAATTTATGACGCGGCAACCGATCCGCCGGATCGCGTCCACCTCTTTTTCCGCGCGCCAGAAAGTCTGCTTTTTGTAGAGCGCTTGCGCCACCGGCGCGGGCAGGTTGCAGGATTCCAGAGCCGTTAAGCTTGCGTGGAAGACCCCTTGCGGCGTGCCAAACTCGCGCAACAATCGCGCAGTCAGCCGGGCTGCTATGCCTGGGGTCAAGGTCAGCGCCAGCCATGGGAGGGAAGCTTCTGGCTCCATTCTTTCCCGAGCCTACGTGTCCGGTAACCTACTTGTCAAGTGCAGTGGAAACAATCATTCGTGCGAGACGGGCCTCACCCCAGGTCCCAATACTCTTTGTTACGCTTTGCGGCTGCGGCACCACTTTCTTTCCGATCAAGCCGCGAAAACACCAAGCCTCCGGCGCCGATCGGCTGACACACGTCACTCGCTCTCCTTATTTTGGTTATAGTCCCTACGGTCTTTCCGTGTTAGGATTCCGCTCCCGTTCTCCTTCCCGGTTTCTAACCAATTTTCGACTGGAGGATCACATGAGAAAGTTTGCAGCCCTTCCGATCGCCGCTTTGTTGATTTGCTTGGGAGTTACAATTATCGGCGCCCAGGAATCTGGCGCCCCGCCGAAGCCCGGCCCGGAACATGCAAAACTTGCGTACTTTGCTGGCAAATGGATCGCTGAGGGTGAGATGAAGCCGAGTTTTTACGGTCCCGGGGGCAAGTTCACATCCACGGAAACCTGTGAGTGGTTTTCCGGAAACTTTGCCCTTGTCTGCAACTCAGAGGGACAGATGTTTGGCTCCACTGTCAAGGGCCTCAGCGTACTGAGTTACGACCCCGGCGAGAAAACCTATGTCTACTTTGAGACCAACAGCATGGGGGAAAATACCTTTTCGCGCGGGACTGTCGACGGCGATATCTGGACTTGGACCGGCGAGAACAAAATGGATGGCAAGACCATTCATTCCCGTTTCACACTGAAGCGTCTCTCAGACGATTCCTATTCCTACAAATTCGAGGCGGCTGCCGGCTCGGAGCCCCTGGCGCTCGTGATGGAAGGCAAAGAAACGCGCCAGAAGTAGTTTCTCAACTGTTCTGCATGCCCCAGGTGCCTGGCTGGCACCTGGGGCAACTCTACTGGAAAGCACTCTTTATCCCGGCCGGCGCCTTCCTATTTCTTCCCTGAGCGTAGCTTCAACCTCTCTCCGGCAATCATGAACTCGCCCTTTCCCAGATGGTGCATCGTGCGTGCCCATTTCCTCGCAGGGTCGATCCAGGCTTTCACGACCTCAAGCACGAACATGCAGTAGCTGTCCACCATGCTTACATCCGCAACTCGGCATTCCAGATTCGCGTAGCATTCGGCAATCAATGGAGCCTTTACGCTTGCCGCAGGTTCCGCCGTCAGTTGATATTTCTTGAATTTGTCCACCCTGCGTCCTGATACGTTCCCGCAGGCCACAACTTTCTTGGCCAAGTTTGCGGTTGGGATATTGATCGCGCATTCCTTGGTCTCACGCAAAATCTCAAACGTATAATTCCGGTTGCTGACCACGCAGCCCACCAGTGGCGGCTCGAATTCCATCATCATGTGCCACGACAACGTCATCACATTGGTGCGTTCCTTCCACCGGGTCGTCAGTAGCACCACGGGTCCCGGCTCCAGCAAACCGTACACTTTCCTCAAGGGATAGGATTGTTTGTTCATCCTCAGTCTCCCCAGACTCGTCTTGCCGCTCCACACTCTCCGTGTATTATGCGCCCCGTTCTCCAGAGGAAAGGGACGGTTTCCAGGGTTCGTCTTGATATTTCAACAACCAATGGAAGGAGAAGCTATCCTGTCAGTGCTCGCCAGAAAATCCGCGCTTGTTCTTCTGTTTTCTTTTTGAGTGTTTCCCGCGTTCGGCGAGGCCGCAAGTTCCGAAATCCTCCGCTCGTGCATGCGTCACATGACGCTGTAGGGCACCCGCAGACAGTGGAGGGCATATCTGAATCGTTTTTGACCTGCTATCGATTGCACCAAAATGGTGCAAACCGGACAATTTTGGTCCTCCATTTCCTGTCCGCCAGTGGCAGTTTCCATCTGGGCAACCGTCCGGAGGTCATGTGACGTGCATCATAGTGCAATTGGCCTATGGAACTTAAACTTGTATCCGGTGCGCGAAATGCGCACCACGTACCGTAGCTTGGTTGAGTCGCTCCCCTCGGCTCGGGATTTTGTCTGCATTTCTCGCCTGCGCGCCCGCGGTACGGTTGCCGCGAGGCCAATGACGCAGCTTCGCTTGCAAAGGAAGTGGTTGTTCCTTAGGAAGGAGTGCCATGCACGCATCATTTCCTGGAACGCTCAAAGCCAGTGAGCAGGATTTTATCGATCGGGTCGTTGCCAAGCAGACTGACCGACCTGGATCTCTCCTGGGCATTCTGCAGGCAGTTCAAGAGCACAACCCTCACAAATATCTGCCGCCGGAGACACTTGAGTACGTGTCAGCGAAGACGGCGACTCCCCTGGCCCGGATCTACAGTGTTGCCACGTTTTACGCCCTTTTCAACCTCCAGCCACAAGGGGACAACACCATCTGTATCTGCCGCGGGACGGCGTGTCACACGCGCGGCTCGCGCAACCTATTGCAGAGGGTGCGGTTGGAACTGGGATTGGAGGCGGTAAATAGCAAGGAAGAAAGCGACTCGGACAAGATTCTGCTCACCACGCCGGACCAGAAGTTCACTGTGCGGACCGTTGCCTGCTTCGGGCAATGCGCGTTAGCCCCGGTGGTGGAAGTAAATCATCGCATTTGCGGCCACGTGAACGAACGCACGTTGCAGCGCGAGATCCGAACAATCGAGCGGGAGAGTGAGTGATGCCTCAAATCCAGGACATTGCGACATTCAATGCCGTGCGCGAGGCGGGGATGGCCAAGCTTGCTCCCCCCGTGCCTCGCATTGCTGTCGGAATGGGCACCTGCGGCCGGGGCAACGGCGCGGAAGGCTTGTATCACGCCTTCGCCGAGGCGGCCGAGCGCAGCGGCATGGATGTGGTGCTTGCAAACGTGGGCTGTTTTGGTGCTTGCTTCCAGGAACCCCTGACGAACGTGCGGATTCCCGGCTTTCCGCTGGTGATCCTGAGCCGCGTGCAGGCGAATGATGCCCTGCACATCCTCCATGATCTCTCTAGGGGAAATATCACGCCGGACCTGGCCTACTGCAAGGTCGAGGAGTGGGACCACATCACCGGCCAAGTCAGATATGGGCGTGGATATCCCGAGGTGCCCCTGTGGAGCGAGGTGCCGTTTTTCCAGGGGCAGAAGAAAATTGTTCTGCGCAATTGCGGCTTCATCAATCCCGATGACATTGAAGAGTACATCGCCGTGGGCGGCTATCAGGCACTCTACAAGGTCTTGATCGACGGCCGGCCGGAGAGTGTCATCGAGCATATCAAGGCCGCGAAGTTGCGTGGCCGAGGCGGCGCAGGGTATCTCACCGGGAACAAGTGGGAATTTCTCGCCAAAGCAAAATCCGATGAGAAATATATCATCTGCAACGCGGATGAAGGCGATCCCGGCGCCTATATGAACCGCAACGAGATCGAGAGCGATCCGCACTCGTTGCTTGAAGGCATGATCATTGGCGGTTACGCGATGGGCGCAACCGAGGGCATCGTTTATGTCCGTGCCGAATATCCGTTGGCGGTGCATCACTTGAACCGGGCGATCGAACAGGCCCGCGAGTATGGCCTCCTTGGCGAGAACATTTTAGGCCGTGGATTCAAGTTCAACATCGAAATCGTCGAAGGAGCCGGCGCGTTCGTCTGCGGGGAAGAGACCGCTCTGATTGCCTCTTTGGAAGGCCATGCGGGAAGACCGCGTCCCCGTCCACCCTTCCCGGCGCAGAAGGGGCTGCGGGGCAAACCGACGAACATCAACAACGTGGAAACCTGGTTCAACATTGCGCCCATCGTGACCAAAGGCCCCGCATGGTTCACCGAAACTGGCAGCCCCAGAAGCTCGGGAACAAAAGTATTTTCGTTGGTGGGCAAGGTGCACAACACCGGCTTGGTCGAGATGCCGCTGGGCACGCCGCTGAAGACTTTTATCTACGACATCGGCGAAGGCGGCATCAACGGACGTCCAGTAAAAGCCGTGCAGACCGGCGGGCCTTCCGGCGGCTGCATCCCTCATGAAATGTTTGACACCCTGGTGGATTACGAGAGCCTCGCGCGGCTTGGCTCGATCATGGGCTCTGGCGGCATGGTGGTGATGGATGAAGACAACTGCATGGTGGATGTGGCGCGGTACTTCATCGAGTTCACTCATTCCGAGTCCTGCGGAAAATGCATTCCGTGCCGCGTCGGCCTTAATAAATCGCTCCGCATCCTGAACCGGGTGACCGAGGGTGCCGGGACCATGCACCACCTCGAACTCCTTGATGAACTCGGCCGCTACATGCGTGAATGTTCGCTGTGTGGGCTTGGCCAAACGGCGCCTAATCCTGTTCTGACCACCCTGCGCCACTTTCGCAATGAATTTGAAGATCACATTGTGGCGCGACGCTGTACCGCGGGTGTATGCGAGGAACTGGCGCTTTCCCCGTGCGAAAACAGTTGCCCGCTGCACATGAACATTCCGCGTTTCTTGCAGTTGTACGCGGAACATCGCCTCGATGATGCCTTCGAATCGGTCATCATGGACAATCCACTCCCTGCGTCCACGGGGCGGGTGTGCCAGCACCCCTGTGACAACCGCTGCCGCCGGCAATCCTTGGATGAGCCGGTGAACATGCGCGAAGTACACCGGTTTATCGCGGATTCCATTTTCCTCTCGGATCGGTATGAAGAGATGGCCAACCGGATCGTGGCGCGAAAGCTGGAGCCCACCGGGCGGAAGATCGCGATCGCCGGCGCCGGTCCGGCTGGGCTGACGGCGGCGTTTTATCTCGCCATGCTTGGCCACGATGTCACGGTGTACGACAGCAAGGCTGAAGCGGGAGGCATGCTTCGCTTTGCGCTCCCGGAGTACCGTCTGCCGAAAGCAGCGCTGGCACGGGAAATCGATTTGATCGAGCGGCTGGGCGTGAAGTTCATTTTTAATACGCGCGTGGGAGTCGATATTCCGTTGAACGATCTGGACGACCGTTTCGATGCAGTGTTTCTCTCGATCGGCACATGGAATGAGTCGTCGATCCATCAACCGGGCGCGGAATTGAAGCGCGTGTACCCGGCTTTAACTTTTCTGGAGTCCATAGCAAAGGGTGAGCAAGTTCCCATTGGCCGCAAGGTGGCCATCATCGGCGGCGGAAACGCGGCCATTGATTCCGCTCGCAGCGCGCTCCGACAAGGCGCGGAAGCCACCGTGTTCTACCGCCGCGAACGCAAGGACATGCCGGCGATTGAAGAGGAGACCAGGGCAGCGAGGGACGAAGGTGCAAAATTCGTGTTCCTTGCGGCCCCCCACCGGGTCATCGGCGACTCGTCCGGCAATGTCAAAGCGATTGAAATCGTGAAGACGCAGCTGGGCGAGTACGACGCCTCCGGAAGAAGGAAACCGGTTTCGACGGATGAAATTCAACGCTTCGAATGCGATGCGGTCATCTATGCGGTTGGCGAAAGCGTGGATCTGGATTTTGCCAGGGCCTCGGGTCTGAGCCTCAAGAGGAACGGAAGGATCGAAGTGAATCGCTTTACCCTGGAATCCAGCCGCCCACGGTTCTACGCCGGAGGCGACGTGATCACCGGCGCCTCGAACGTCTCTAACGCGATGTCTTATGGCAAACAGGCCGCCCGGACCATCGACCTGCAACTGATGGAAAAGAACCGCTGGGAGAAACTATTCCCCGATGTCGAGTATGGACAGAGCGTGCCGGAAAACCCGAGTCCAAGTCATCGCCATGCCGGGCATATGTTGGCGCCCAGCGTGCGAGTGGGTTCGAACGCCGAAGTGGTGACCGCGTTTACGCCCGAAGAGACTTTGGACGAAGCCTGCCGGTGCTTGCGCTGCGATTTGAAAGTCGCCGAAGTAGGCTAGAGGAAGGAGCGAGACCTTGCCGCAGAAAAAACTGTCAATCCGCATCGACGGCGAGCTGATCAGTGCGCTCGAAGGTCAGACGATCCTGCAGGCGGCCAAGGCGGGCGGTAAATACATTCCGACGCTTTGCGCTCTCGATGGTCTCACCCCCGTGGGCGCTTGCCGCCTGTGTATTGTGGAGGTGCAGGGAATCGACCGGCTGCTGCCGGCCTGCACCACGCCGATTCAGGACGGCATGTCGGTCACCACGAATTCGCCGAAGCTTACGCAGTATCGCCGCATCACGGTCGAGCTTCTGCTGGTCGAGCGCAATCATTGTTGCGCGGCGTGCGTTTCCAACGGCCATTGCGAACTTCAGTCCATGGCCACCGCCCTGGGCATCAGCACGGTGCATTTTGCGTACAACTATCCAACCCTCCCCGTGGACCTTTCCCATCCGCGATTCGCGCTCGACCATAACCGCTGCATTTTGTGTACCCGCTGCGTGCGCGTTTGCGCGGAGTTGGAAGGGGCGCACGTATGGGAGATGACCTCGCGCGGCATTCACGCGAGGATTGCCAGCGATCTGAACGGGAAATGGGGAGAATCGCGCGGCTGCACCAGTTGTGGAAAGTGCGTGCAGGCGTGTCCCACGGGCGCGCTAGCGGAAAAAGGATTGGCCGTCGCGGAAATGGTGAAAAGCAACGACAGGATCAGCTCGCTGGTTCGCCAAAGAGAGGTGCAGGCATGAAGAAAGTGAAAGTGGCCACCGTTTGGCTGGACGGTTGTTCCGGGTGCCACATGTCACTGCTGGACATGGATGCGGCGATTATTCCTCTGGCGCAGAAGATTGAGCTGGTTTATGGCCCGCTTGTGGATGCACAGGAATTTCCGGAGAATGTGGACGTGACCTTGGTGGAAGGTGCGGTGAGTTCGCAGGACGACCTCAACAAGTTGTACAAAATCCGTCAACGCACGCATCTGCTGATCTCGCTGGGCGATTGCGCGGTGACCGGAAATGTTCCCGCGATGCGGAATTCCATCCCGGTGACCAGGCTGCTGCAGCGCGTCTATGTCGAAGGTGCGCAGGAAAGCAAAGTCGTTCCCACCGACGGCGTTCCGCCGCTGCTGAAGCACGCGCGTCCACTCCGCGAATTCGTCAAGGTGGACGTGTGCTTGCCGGGCTGCCCGCCGCCCGCAAAGTCGATTTCGAAAGTCATCCTCGACCTCGTCGAAGGACGCAAGCGCGATGGAAATCTCCCCGTGAAGTTTGGGTAAGGAGCGGCGATGAAGCGCATCACCATCGATCCGGTAACTCGCATAGAAGGGCATGCGAAAATCACCATCCAGCTGGACGACAGCGGCCATGTCACCGGAACGGAGTTCCACGTAACCCAGATCCGTGGATTCGAGAAATTCACCGAGGGGCGGCCGTTCTACGAGATGCCCGGGATTACTTCCCGGATCTGCGGAATCTGCCCGGTGAGCCATTTGCTGGCCTCATCGAAAGCATGCGACGCGATCATGGCGTTGCGCATCCCCCCGGCGGCGCGCAAATTGCGCGAGTTGCTGCATTGCGCGCAGATCGTGCAGTCTCATGCGCTCAGCTTCTTCTATCTTTCGGCGCCGGATTTTCTGTTGGGCATGGATTCCGATGCCGCCAGCCGTAACGTTTTGGGAGTGATCGCCAGCCATCCCGAACTGGCGCGCGATGGAATTGAGTTGCGGAAATTCGGCCTTCAGTTGATCGAAAATTTGGCGCAGGAGCGGGTGCACTCTTCCTGGGTGGTGCCTGGTGGAGTTGGCTCGCCGCTGTCCGCTCCGGCTCGTGACCGTATCCTTTCGGATCTTCCCGCCGCCATGGCTATTGCGGACCGCACCATGCGCCTCTTCAAGACCGCACTCGACAACTACAAGGATGAAATCGCCTTCTTCGGCTCGGCACCCACGATGTACGCGGGCTTGGTGGATGGAAAAGGCAATCTGCAACTGTACGACGGCGGATTGCGCTTCCGAAATGCCCGCGGAGAAATCCTCGAGGATCACATTGCCGCGGAGGACTACAGCGATTGGATCGCGGAAGCCAGCCTGCACGAATCGTATTTGAAAGCGCCGTATTTCAAACCACAGGGTTTTCCGGAGGGTGTATATCGTGTTGGTCCACTCGCGCGAATGAATGTGGCCGATCGTTGTGGCACGCCCCGGGCGGATGCCGAGCTTCTGGAATTTCGCCAGCGATTCGGAGCCCCCGCGCACAGCTCTTTTCTGTTTCACTACGGGCGGCTCATTGAGATTATTTACGCGCTTGAGCGGATGGAAACGCTGTTGAAGGATCCAAAGATTCTCGAGACTCACGTTCGCGCCACGGGCGGAGTGAATGCGCTGGAGGGTGTGGGAATGATTGAGGCGCCCCGCGGCGTGCTGATCCATCATTATAAGGTCAACGAGGAGGGTGGAATCGTTTGGGCCAACCTCATCGTCGCCACCGGCCACAACAACCTGGCCATCGGGCGGAGCATTCAGCAGGTCAGCGAGCACTTCATCGACGGTACAAAACTGCAAGAGGGCATGCTGAACCGCGTTTCCGCCGTGGTGCGAGCTTACGACCCCTGCCTGAGCTGCTCAACCCACGCCATCGGCCAGATCGCCTTGCGCATCCGTTTGGTGGGCCCCCGTGGAGAACTGCTGGACGAGATCGCGCGTTCCTGAAGCCTGGAAATCGCCTGCAAAGTGCCCTGCTTGCCCGTCGTGCGACTCCAACGCGAATAGAGTTTTCACTCGAGCGCGAGACTTGAGCCCGGGAGGAATGAAAAGTGCTTTCGCGCAAGCCCAGGGTTCCAAAACGGCCTTGTCGCGGAATCGCGTTAACTTATTCTGTTGTCTTTCCTCGCCGTGCAGCGCGTTCGCGGCTGCAGACTTGAGTTGACTCTCCCTCGCCCTCTGGACTCATTCATCCCGGCCAAATCGCGCTGTGGAAGCGCCCCTAGCCCCTGTGCAAGCCCTCCTAGGCCACGCATCGCCGGAATTCGCACGGCAGATTTATTGGCACGCGATTCCGGCTGGGCCACGCTGAGCGGTTGAGGAAGTGGAGAAGCATCTTGTTGGGCGCGAATGAACCCAAATTGCGGAAGTTGCGCAACGGCCAAATTAGCAAGTGATTGATTTGCGGCCATGAGCGGCCTGAGACATAGGTAACACATTGTACCGGACACATAGGTGACACTTTCTCCCTGTTTAGGGAGGAAGTGAATATGCCTTGGAAGGAGTGTTCGGTCATGGATGAAAGACTGCAGTTTGTGGCTCGGCGGCGAGGCGATGGCGGAACTTTGCAGGGAGTTTGGCATCTCCCGCAAGACCGGCTACAAGATCTTCGATCGTTATCAGGAATGTGGCATGCAGGGGCTCACGGACCGAAGCCGACGTCCGTATCGCTACGCCAACCAACTTCCCTTTCAGGTCGAGAACTTCGTCTTGAACGTAAAGCACGACAAAACCATCGTGGTCACCCGTTGCGGGCGCATCTGTCTGGGCAAGAAGAAAATCAATTTCAGCCAGGTCTTTGCTGGCCAAGCGGTCGGCATCAAAGAAGTCCACGACGATATCTGGCTGGTGAGCTTTATGGATTATGATCTGGGATACTTCGATCTGGAGACGCGCGTGCTCGAACCGCTCGAAAATCCGTTCGGCCCAAAAGTGTTACCCATGTCTTAGGTACGTTGTGTCACCCATGTGTCC
>Ga0326728_10000419_pt1 | contig 166417 bp, 173 predicted proteins | sample MB3enrmetagenome_FD_207602 | JGI IMG/M metagenome (GOLD analysis project Ga0326728, IMG submission 207602) | Lab enriched peat soil microbial communities from McLean, Ithaca, NY, United States - MB31MN | ecosystem: Environmental > Terrestrial > Soil > Wetlands > Peat | place: USA: New York... | reverse complement strand
GTCCATGGTCGTCACAAAATCCGATGTGCTTATCCAGCAGGCAGGCAGCCGGTACAGCTGGTGGGTACCGCTCCTTGCCGCGCTCAAGCATGCGGTTGTCGAGCGGAAATTCCGGCGGATTGCCGTGGTCGGTGTGCCCTGTGCCGTCCAGGCGGTCACCCGGATGCGGGCAAGCGAAAACGACCTCCTGATCCCGTATGCAAAGGCGATCCGGCTGGTCATCGGGCTATTCTGCACCGAGACCTTCGATTATTCGGCACTCGTGCATGGCAAGCTGCGGAAACACTACAAACTCGAGCCATACGAGATCCGGAAGCTTAACGTTAAGGGCAAACTGGAAATTCTCAAGCAGGACGACGGACATCTGGCCGTGCCGCTGGCTGAACTGGAAACCTGCATCCGACAGGGCTGCCACTACTGCACGGACCTGACATCGGTGACTGCAGACATCTCGGCAGGTGCGGTGGGCAGTCCCGCAGGTTTCACCACCATCCTCGTCCGTTCGCCAGTGGGCAAGGGGTTCGTGGACAGTGCCGTGCGCAATAAAACCCTCGTGCTCGGCCACGACGTGGATGTTGCTGCCATCGAGAAACTGGCCGGGGCCAAGATAAAGAAAAATACGAAATACAGATTATAAACCTCTGAACTTTTTTTAAAAATGCTTTTAGGCTGTCTCTTCCCTATAGTTTATCGTGCAGGAATTCAGTATCCTCACCGGATGTTTTTATGAAGATGATCGAGGCAATGATACGGCGTGAAAAGTTTGATGATGTAAGAAAGGCGATGGACGCAGCAGGGTTCGGCGCGATGACCGTGACTGATGTGCTGGGGCGGGGACTCCAGAAGGGTGTCCGGCAGGAATACCGTGGCGTCGAATACGTGGTGGATCTCCTCCCGAAACTCAAAGTGGAGATGGTCGTTCCGGATGCTGCGGTGGATAAGGCCATCGACGTCCTGAAGACCGCTGCATATACCGGGAAGATTGGCGACGGGATGATCTTTGTCATGCCGGTAGAAATGACCATGCGGGTCAGGACCGGCGAGAAGGAAACCTGATCCATTCAACATGATTTTGCAAAATAAAAGGCTCAGGTTCCCGGAAAACTGATCAGTCCGCCTCCCATTCCTGCGTTTCCTGCAGGCAGCAGTCGGTGCCGGGCTGCGGGTGACAACACAAGTATCTTCTGTTGTAAAACTGGACAACCCTCTTTTGAGCGCCTTGGGAAAACCATTAAAAAAGCTCCGGGGCTCTTGGAAAGGATCATTTATCCCGACGGATACGGGTCAGCGGTGAGCAGCGCGTAAAAAAACTGGCAAGGAATGCGGCAAATTCCTCGTCCCAGCACTCAAACCCTATGCTCACCCTCCAATTCTTCTCAAGGGACTGCCGGACATGCCGGCCAAGGCTCACATTGAGGAGCGCCGGGGAGGAAAGGAGCGCTGCCGCGCTCGTCCATTCACGGGGCACTTCCGTTTCGTATCGCCCGTCCATGATAAACGGCCCCGGCAGCGGCTGGTTGTGGTGCTTTTCCCGGAATTTTTCCGCGTTGACGCGGTTCCAGAGCGGCGGCCCCATATGGCGTCGGATCTTCGGGAGCTCGGCAACGAGAAGCTCAAAGAGAAGGATGCAGCGCTCCGGCCCCATGCGGTAGTGAGCATGGTGGACGACAAAGCCGTTGCGTTCGAGATGTTCGGTGACCGCATGCACGCTGCGCTTCAGCTGGGGAACAACAATCTCCTCAATGTACGGAGGAGTCTGGAAGGTGACCGCGATAAGGGATGTGCCCCGCTCCTCCAGCAGGGCGGCAAGATCCTCCTGGTTGATTATCGGCGGATCCGGGATCTCAAAAAATTTTTCGGACGGTGCCTCATTATACCCCCGCGCAAGTTCGATAAACTCCACCATCCGGTCGAGGGATACCGCGGCGGCAACATTGCGTTTCGGGTCGACGGGATCGACAACGACCAGCGGCTCGTCAAAGTCCTTTGCCGCATGGTGTTCGATATCGATCACGAGATGCGGACGCCATTCTGCCGCTGCGCGGAGAAGTTGTGAAAAGCTCCCGTAGTGGAGGATCAGCAGTTCACAGAGATATCCAGAAAAACCCTCGGTCATCTGATCCGAACCATAGACACCGCCGGCCTTTGCAAACCGTTTTAAGAGCAGGACATCATCAACAAGACCGTTGATCTTTTCCGCGATGTACCGGGTATGGAACGGTGTCCGGTCGACTGCGCTCTGGATAGACGTCGGGCGGTCAACCTTGTAGCATGGCACCAGATCGACATCGACAGACCTGATGCATGCGTTGATGTACGGGTGTTCGGCATATTTTTCGCAGGACTGATCTGTGAACCGGCATGCAATTGCCCGGGCAAGGGAAAGGCCCTCCTTCTCGAGACTTTCACGGGGCATTACAGGGTCAAAGAGCATGAAGACATCGAGATCCCGGTCTCCCTTCACCCATGTGTTTCGCGCGACCGATCCCACCACCATCCCCTCTGCCTTCCCGCTTTCCCGGATCGCACTCAGGAGATCTTTTGCCACACCGCAGATCAGATCGCGCTCTTTTTTTGTCGGGCGGAGGTGACGGGCAAGGATCCCCTCCTCAAGCGGCAGGCGGTTCACCATACAACCTCCAGAAGGTCTTCATAGACAGGGCCGCTGACGGTGAGCGTGCTCTTTTTCAGTTTTATCCCGGCGATCATGCAGCTGCCATACCCGGTCGCTTTCAGCAGTTCGAGCTGCCGGAATAACGACGCATCGGCATATTTCACTCTGGCAACTGTCGCATGGGGCGTGAAAGGCCGGGTTTCCCGGGTAAACCCGAGCGGTTCGAGTGCGTCTTCTACGTACCTGAACAGCTGCCGGGATCTTCCGTCGTCATCGATCGTGCACCAGACGGTACGCGGGCGCCGTGGGTCGTTCACGGTGATCATCCTGCCGGTAACGGGAAATGGATCGACGCGGATGGTGCTGAGCGCTTCTTTTACCAGAGGAATTCTGCGTTCATCCACCTCGCCGAGAAACTTCAGCGTGATGTGGATGATCGTGGGATCAACAAAGGTTAGGCGCGATGAGCATCCGCGCAGTACATTCTGGGCTTTTGCCAGCTGTTCCCGCATATCCCCGGATAATTCGAGTGCCACAAACGCCCTGACCATTACGGTACTATTCATTCTTCCCTCTACAAATGGTAATCGCTGCCGCTGTGGTCAGCAAGGTACAAACCAAGATTTTTTTATCTCTATAATGCGTATCCAATAGATGACAGAAGGTGTCTTTTTATGCCGAAACCTGTGCAGTTGATCGTGTATACGCTGGAAAGTTGCCCGCATTGCGAAAACCTGAAAGATTTTTTAAAAAAAGGCGGATACCCATTTTCTGAACGCGACATGTCAACTGCAGAATCGCTTACCGAGCTCCGTGTCAACGGTGTGTTCACAAACGAGGCCCCGGTGCTCCAGAAAAATGATGATTTCTACACCTGCGCAGATCTCTTCCCGGGCGGATTGCTGAACAGCGAACAGGTCACGACGATTGTGAAAGGTGCATGATGGCGCAGCGGGAGACCAAGCAACGAACCTTTGACGGCAGTTTCTTTCCCGCGCTTCCTTTTGTCAGGACATCTGATGGCCATATCATCGAATGGGATCGCAACCGGATCATCCAGCAGATCCTCACGGAGACCCGGCTGGTCGAGACCTTTTACGGGTACGTGGGGGCTGACGAGGCGACGGCACAGGAGATCGCACGTCTTGTCGAACAGCGTATCCTCTCGCTGGGATTAAAGTCGCTCTCCGGGCCGCTCATCCGGGAGATCATGAATATCACGCTCCTTGAAAAGGGCATGGTACAGTACCGGAATGTCTGCACCCGGGTCGGTACACCGGTCTATGATGCGCACCAGATCGATGTGGGCAAAGGGTTTGAATTCCATGACAATGCAAACCTCCAGGAGAATGCAGAGACCTCGCACAAGAAGAAGGCGGACAAGATCTCAAAAGAGCAGTACCTGCTCCAGCTCCCGCCCGATCTCGCCGACCACCACCTTTCGGGAGAGATGCACATCCACGATCTCGAATATTTCGGCACGCGGCCGTTCTGCCAGGACTGGGACCTCCGGTATTTCTTCTACTATGGCCTGATGCCGGACGGCAACGGGACAAAGGCATCGGTCGCCGGCCCGGCAAAGCGGGCCGAGGTTGCCATCCTTCATGCGGTCAAGGCGCTGGGGAGCGCCCAGACAAATTTTGCCGGTGGCCAGGGATATTATAACTTCCTCACCTTCCTGGCACCGTACTTGGAGGGAATGAGCTACGATGAGATCAAGCAGAACATGCAGATGTTCGTGTACGAGATGACGCAGATGATGGTCGCCCGCGGGGGGCAGCTGGTCTTCTCATCGGTCCAGCTCTCCCCGGGGGTCCCGACGCTCTGGCTGGACAGGCCCTGCGTTTACAAGGGCAAGATCTGGGACGGAAAACAGGCGCCGCGTCGCACATACGGCGAGTTTGAACGCGAGGTGCGGCTCCTGTTCAAGTCGCTCATGGAAGTTATGATAGAAGGGGATTACTGGGGCAAACCATTCAATTTCCCCAAGCCCGAGATCTCGGTCGAACCGGACTTCATGACCGAGCGCGATGAGTTCAACCGCCGTCACCCGGATCTGCCGACATACCATGATCTGTATCTAATGACATTTGAGCTCGCTTCAAAATTCGGCACCCCGTATTACGACAATCAGCTCCCGGCGTACCGGGGTGCCGGCAAAGGAATCTCCTGCTACCAGTGCTGCGCGTACCAGTTCTCTGCCGTGGCTGACAAGGACTCGGACTTTGACCGGAAATTGCTCTTTGAGGACGGAAAGCATTTTTCGATGGGATCGTGGCAGGTCGTCTCCCTCAACTGCCCGAGGGCGGCCTATAAGGCGGAGGGCGATGACCAGCGGCTTTTTGCCGAGCTCAGGTCGCTCATGGATGTCGCGGTCGAGATCTTCAAGATCAAGCGGCGCTGGATGGACAATATCCGGGCGAGCGGGCGGATGCCGTTTGCCATGCAACGGCCTAAGGACCCGAATACCGGCGAACGCGGCGCGATTGCCGTCGATCTTGAAGGTCTGGTGTACACCATCGGTGTGGTTGGCGTCAACGAGATGATGCAGCATCATACCGGTAAACAACTCCATGAATCAAAAGCGGCGTTCAAACTCGCGATCCGGGCGATGACCGAGATGGAGCTCTATTCCCTTGAGCTCTCGAAAAAGAACGCAATGACGATCGCCCTTGCCCGGACACCGGCGGAGACGACCGGCCAGCGGTTTGCGGTGGCCGATCTGATCGATAAACGCTATCACGATTATGCGGTGAAAGTGATCAAGGGGGACCTTGAGTTCGGGCTCGAGAATCTCGGCAAGACCCGGGATCTCCCTATCTATTACACCAACGGCACGCATGTCGCCCCGGGAGCGGATATCCCGCTCACCCGGCGCATGGAGATCGAGCATGTCTTCTTCCCGATTGTCGACGGCGGAAACATCTTTCACATCTGGCTCGGGGAAGCTCGTCCCGATCCTCGCGGACTGATGGACATGGCCATGAAGCTCTGCAAGACCACGCAGATCGGTTACTTCGCTTTTACCCGTGACCTGACCGTCTCACTGCGGCAGTTCCACGAATATAAATCCGGTAAAAAATCCATCAGCCAGTGGGTTCCCCCGGATGTCCGGGCAAAAGCATAATTTCTTCCTTTTTTCGAAATACCTGACTTTCCTGCATCAGGTTTTTGCGTTTAACGGAAGGGCATGGATGAAAAGGTATCCTGTTTTTTTTTCCAGCGATGAGTAAAAAAGATCCCTGCCCTTTGATTTGTGGTTGATACTTCTTATTCGCGTTTCCTTTTTTACGATCATTGCTGGAAAAAAAAGTGCGGGAATCAGAACTGCGGTAATTTTTTGAGGGTAACGTCCATCACACCACGGTGAACCCGGTAGGCGCTATGGATCACATCGATGGGGTGGTTGAGCATGATCGCGGTGGTACGATCATCGACAGAGATGTGCACGGTATTTTTCTGGATATCGGCAAACGGCATGTGCACGGCATCGGACGGTATCACTGCGGTGATGAAGATATCGGTATCGGTCTCCACCACCTCGTACGGGATGTCGTCCCCGCCCGGGTTTTCGCCGCCGTGGAAGCACGCGGGATCCCCGGTTGCATGCCGGGTAATGATCGTGTACCCGATAATGCGTGCGTGCTGCGCCTCCGGCATATTCCGGACTATTTCGTCAACAATTTTCGCCAGGTTGTTGAACATCTCATCGTAGGGACCATTGGGATTATTCTGCATTGATACCTCTGAGGATAATCCGGTCTTTTGATCGCGATACAATACCTTTCTTCCCGAACCGCTGCAGGATATGGTTCAGCTCCCCCCGCGGGCACTGCGTGACCTCCAGAAGTTCCGGGAAGGTAAGGGGATCGTGGGAGAGGGCTATCACTACCATAAGTTCTCGATCGCTCCTGAATAAATCCTTATGGTTGCGGGCAAGATCGGCGATTTTGGTGTCGATATCGTGGTTGAGCTGTTCGAGGTTTTCAAGTACCTGGTCGTGCGCCCGGATCATCTGCCCGAGCATGGCGACTGCCTGCCGCGCCCGTTCGTCTGCCGCATCCTTCTCTGCCGGTCCCTGCCGGATCCTCCTGCTCTGCATGCTGCGCAGGCTCACATCTACGAGAATGTCATTGGCGAGATAGTAGTACTTCCGCCGCCGGTCGTCTATCTGGCAGGAGAGGATTGCCTCCCGCTCCATCATCTGGAGGTGCTCGATCACCGCCTTGGGCGAGAGCATCAGCGTATCGGATATCTCGGTGACAAAACACGGTTTCTGCCGCAGCAGTTCGATGATCCGCCGCCGGTTCCGGTTCCCGAGGATGTCGAGCAGGCGTGAGACCTCAGCCAGGTCATCCATATTTACTAAATGTTAGTGCTTGCCTTATATAAGATAAGGAGTGAGTGGTTCTGGTGTGTCATCATAAAAGGGCCGTAAGAAGATTTTTCAACGTTCGGCTGGAGTTGCAATCCATTCCCGAAAAACTACCCGGACCTGCGCCGCAGAAAGAACCGAGGGGGCTATTCATTCCCGATCGGGTGCCCGTTTTTGTCTCCCCGCCCGATCCCCTTGTACACGAAACCGGCCTTGATAAATGAATCCGGCTCGATTATGTTGCGCCCATCGATAATTGCCGGATGTTTCCTGCCGGTCAGTGCGCGAAGCCGGACTGCATCGAGCGAGCGGTACTGGTGGTGAGCGGCAAAGACGGCAATCACATCCGCACCGCGGACCGCCTCCGCGAGGTCGCCGGTAAGGGGGACGCCCGGTTCGTCCTCCACGTACGGATCATGGACGACAACTGTTGCGCCGGCCCGGATCAGCTCGTCGCGGTACGGTTCCGATGGCGTATTGCGCGTATCATCGGAATTCGCGAGAAATGCCCAGCCGAGTATGGCGACCTTTGCCCCGTTCACTTGCCGCCCGGACCGTGCGAGGGCGTCGAGCGTAAGCCGGAGCATATGGCGGGGCATGAAATCGTTGATCCGACGGGCGAGGATAAAGAGCGAAGGCTCGTTCGGGGGGTAATCGAGCGTATCCTTTCCCAGCACCTGCACACCCCGTTCAAGGTGGTAGGTGTCTTTTGTCAGGCAGTGGCCGCCAACACCCGCCCCGGGCCAGAGTATGGCGCGGGTGATGCCCTCGCCCTTGAGGCTGTCAATGCCGGTCCTGACGTCATAGAAGTTCACCCCCATCGCCTCGCAGTAGAGCGCGAGCTCGTTTGCTGCCGCGATCTGGAGGTCCCGGAAAGTGTTCTCCGCGGTCTTTGTCACTTCTGCCGCGGTCACGGTCATCGGGATCACCTTTCCCGTCGTCAACACCGGCGCATACAGCTCGGTTGCCCGCCGGGTGCTCACGTCATCGATGCCGCCCACGACACGGTCGTGCTCCCGGATATTGCGCAGCAGCCGTCCCGGCATCACCCTCTCCGGGGCGTGGGCAAGGGCAAACTCCACTCCTGCCTTAAGCCCCGACTCATCCTCGAACATCCTCCGGGCCGGGCCGGTGGTGGTCCCCGGGGTGACCGTGGATTCGAGCACCACGAGCATTCCCGGCCGGAGATGCCGGCCGGCACTCCGGATTCCTTCGTCCAGCGCCGAGAAATCCGGGAGCAGGTCGTCCTTGTCCAGAAACGGCGTCTGGATGGCGAGCGTGACTGCATCCATTTCAGAGATCCGGGAGAAGTCTGACATGCACACGAACTTTTTTGCCGCCACCACGGTCTTCAGGAGCTCCTCAAGGCCCGGTTCTTCACCTTTGAGCGGACTTTCCCCCCGGTTCAGCATCGCAATCTTGTAGCCGGATGAGGGGGAGTTCCGCTGGAACCCATAGACCAGATCAAAACCCGGGGAAGCCGCAAAGAGCGCTGCGGCGGGGATACCGACATATCCCATTCCGATCACGCCGATCTTTTTGATTGGGCCCCTCTTCCGGATCAGATTTTCAAGCGTCATCTATTCTCCGTGTCGGAACCTGGCCCGTATCTGTTCGCTGACGACAAGGTTGCGGATCGCCTGGTCCGGCGTGACCGGGAACGGCCTGCCCTTTTGTGCACAATCGAGGAAGGTGGCCAGCTCCACCTTGAGAGGTTCCACCTTATTGACCACCACCTTCTCGATAATATTCTCCTGCACGTACCGCTCGGCCTCGAACTGGTAGCGCCCGGGCTTGCGGTAGATCGTGACTTCCTGGCTCATGAAATCCCCTTCGACCGTGAGATCCTCCTGCTCCACGTAGATCAGGCGGATCTTCTTTGACGCCTTCCGGCTTGCTGAAAGCACGACCGGGACGTTTCCACATTCCATGAGCACGCAGCAGACATCGGCATTTCCGACAGAATGGATGCGACAGGGGTCCGAAAATAAGACGTTGAGCAGGATATCGATGTCGTGGATCATCAGGTCCTCGACCACCGAACTCCCGGTGACACGGGCAGACGCCGGGTTGTGCCGCTTCATCTCCGCGTACAGCGGGCGGGAGATGATCTTTTTGATCTCGGCGACGATCGGGTTGAAGCGTTCGATATGTCCAATCCCGATCGTGATGCCCGGCGGGGCTGCCTTCATCAGCCCGACAGCTTCGGCCGATGTGGAACAGATCGGTTTCTCGACAAACACATGCCTGCCTGCCGAAAAAACCTGCCTGACCACGGCCGCGTGGAACTTTGTCGGGACGCAGACGCTCACCAGATCAGAATGCGAGAGGAGGTCTTCAACCGAATTATATACCTGAGCCCCGTGCTGCTTACCGATTTCCCGTGCCAATGCAGTATTGGTGTCAAAGACACCTTGACTGCCAACATTTTTCAGTTCGGAAAAGACCCGGACGTGGTTCTTTCCCATCGTCCCGACACCGATCACGCCAACGTCCATTCACTTCACCCCGTTTATGGTATCACAGATATATGCAAGATCCCTGCTGTCAAGCAATGGATGCACCGGCAGGGAGAGGACACACGAGGCAAGCCGGGTCGAGACCGGGCAGGGATCGGGATCACCGGCAGGCGCATAGAGAGGCTGGCGGTGGATGGGGATCGGGTAGTGCACCGCCGTCCCGATCCCTTTTGACCTGAGGTAGTCGATGAATGCCTCCCGTTTGAGCGGGAACCCGTCCGTGAGCCTGACAACATACTGGTGGTAGACATGGTGCACCCCGCCGGCAACCACGGGCAGAACAAGCCCTTTTGCCGATATGTTCGCGGTATAATAACCGGCATTTTTCAACCGCCGCATATTGAACTTGTCGAGTTTTTTCAGCTGTACAAGGCCGATGGCGGCAGCGATGTCGGTCATGCGGTAATTGTAGCCAAGACAGATGTGGAGGTACTTTTTGCTCTGGCCGTGGTTGATGATCAGCCGCAGCCGTTCGGCATACCCCTTCTCGCTGGTGGTGACCATCCCCCCTTCCCCGGTGATCATGTTTTTAGTTGCATAGAACGAGAAACAGCCCAAGATCCCGAACCCGCCAACCTTTTTCCCATGATACAGGGCACCATGGGCCTGGGCCGCATCCTCGATCATCTTCAGGTCCTTTTTTTCACAGAGTTCCTGCACGGCCTGAACATCGAACGGATGGCCGAAGAGGTGAACCCCGATCACCGCTTTTGTCTTCGGGGTAACCCGTTCAGCGACCTGATCCGGGCTGATGGTAAACGTCCGCTCATCGACATCGGCAAAGACCGGTTTTGCGCCGCACATGGAAACGGCAGTCGCCGTGGCGATGAATGAAAATGCCGGTACGATCACCTCGTCGCCATACCCGATACCGGCCGCGATGAGAGCGGCATGGAGAGCGGCAGTCCCATTGTTGGTTGCCACTGCGTGTGTGGTGCCGCAGTAATCCGCAAACTGCCCTTCGAATTCCGCGACCCGTTCACCCTGTGCAAGCATGCCGGAGGCAAGCACGTCCGACACGGCTGCAATCTCGTCCTGACCGATAACCGGTCTCGCAACAGGTATCTCCACGGTCATATCTCACCGAAAATCCCGTAACAATGTCATAAAATTGGGTAATGATCGGATAATATCATTCCTGTCGGCTGGCACTTTTTCTCCATTCATCCAACTTTGGCAAGCCATATCGACGCGACTAAAAAAGATAGGTAATTAGGTCAGGAGGTGCATACACTCGTACAGACGTGCGGGGAGGGGTCGCAACGCATCACATTATATCCATCGGGGATTTTGACCGCGGCGCGATCGACCGGCTGCTGGATCACGCGCACCGGATCGACCGGAAAAAATATGACAGGAATTCCCTGAACGGGAAGATTCTCGCTGTTCTCTTTTTTGAACCCAGTACGCGGACGCGGATGTCATTTGAGTCCGCAATGGCGCGGCTCGGCGGGACCTCGATATCGGTAAGCAGCGTGGAGGCCTGCTCGATGGCAAAAGGCGAAACCCTTGCCGACACGATCCGGGTGGTGAGCGGGTATGCGGATGCGATCGTCATCCGCCACCCGAAAGAGGGGGCGGCCCGGCTTGCCGCGGAGTTTGCGGCAGTGCCGGTCATCAATGCGGGTGACGGCGCCGGCCAGCACCCCTCCCAGACTCTTCTTGACCTGTACACGATCCGGCAGTCAATGCCAATTGACGGGATCGACGTGGCGCTGGTGGGGGATCTGCGGTACGGCCGGACCGCCCACTCGCTCGCCTCCGCGCTCTCCCTGTACGGGGTACGGCTCCACACCATCTCCCCCGCGGGGCTCGAACTCCCCGCGTCTCTTGTCTCCACCCTCACGGAAACGGGGATGGAGATCACCAGCCACACGGACATCAAACAAGTGATCGGGGATGTCGACGTCCTCTACGTCACCCGAATCCAGCGTGAACGCTTCCCGGACTCCACTTCGTACTTCAGCGTGGCGTCAAACTACCGGATCACACCGGAACTCCTTGCCGGGGCAAAAGGGCACCTGATCGTCCTGCACCCGCTGCCCCGGGTGGACGAGATCGATCCCCGTGTCGATGCACTGCCACATGCCCGGTACTTCCAGCAGTCGCGCAACGGTATTCCCGTACGGATGGCGATGCTTCTAGAGGTGATGCAGTGAAGCGGGGCGATGCAACAGATGACGGTGCAGGTGATGGTGAAGGGCTCCTCGTGCGCCGGATCAGGAACGGGACCGTGATCGATCACATCGATGGCGGGGAGGCGCTCAACGTCATTAAGATCCTCGGGATCATCGGGACGACCACGGAATCGCTCTCGATTGCCACCAATGTCCCGAGCAAATACATGGGCCGCAAGGATATCGTCAAGATCTCGAACCGCGAGCTCTCAAAAGAGGAGGTGGACCGCATCGCGCTCATCTCCCCCCGGGCAACCATCAACATCATCAGGAACTTCAGGGTCTGGGATAAAAAGGGCGTCGAGATCCCGACACTGATCGAGGGAAGCGTCCGCTGCCCCAATCCCGGCTGCATCACCAATACCAGCGAGCCGATCAAAAGCCGGTTTGCCGTGCTGCCGGGGGGAAAAGGGCTTCGCTGCATGTACTGCGATTCAGTGATCACAAAAGACCTGACCAGTTATATCATCTGATCAGGCGCCCGTGCACATCGATCTCGCCCCGCCAGATCCGGGTTGAAGAGATCCAGCGGCCGTCCTCGGCCAGCACGCAGGTGATCTGGTGGATGTCCACCTTCGGCTTCTTCTTCCCGCGCCGCTGCCGGTTGATCTCGACTGCTACCGGGAGCGTCTCTTCAGAAACGACAATTGCATCGAAGTCTGCATCGACAGCAGAACCGAACTGGTCGCTGAGCGGTTCGATCTCCCAGCGCGCCGGATACTTTTTTTCGGCAATGAATTCCTCAACCGCTGTCCTGCGAGCCGCGTACGGGCGGATGGGATGCGTCTTGCGGCTGGCAAAGGTATCCGTGGTAAGGCCGATCACGACCTGGCCGTCCGGGCCGGCAATCTCGAACGAGCGGGCGAGCAGGCGCTTGTGGCCGTCGTGAAGGGGATCAAAGGTGCCCCCTACCATAACCTTCATGCTTTCTGTACGTTAAGTTTTTATGGTATTATGGGTATTGACGGGAAGATCACCGGAACGCCGCTCTTTGTCGCGAAGAACGCGACGGTTACCGGTAACATCACGCTTGGCAGCGGGGTGGGCATCTGGTTTGGCGCGGTCATCCGGGCGGACAAGGACCGGATCGTGATCGGTGACCGGTCGAACATCCAGGACAACTGCGTCGTCCACACGAGCAAAGGGTTCCCGGTGACGCTCGGGCACGAGGTTTCGGTCGGCCACGGGGCGATCCTGCACGGGTGCACGATCGGCGACCGGGTACTCGTCGGGATGGGTGCGATAGTCCTGAACGGGGCACGGGTTGGAAAGGACAGCATTATCGGCGCCGGAGCGGTGGTGACGGAAGGTATGGAGATTGCAGACAATTCCGTTGTGATCGGGGTCCCCGGCAAGGTGGTCAAGCAGACGAGCGATGCCCAGCGCGAACATATCAGGAAAAATGCACAGTCATATGTCGATCTTGCCGGGGAATATGCATATGGGTGACGTGGTCGTGATCGGTGCGGGCGTTAGCGGCATCCAGGCCGCGCTCGATATCGCCGGCCACGGGATCTTCGTCCACCTGATCGAGCGCGAGCCCGCGATCGGCGGTCACATGGCCCAGCTCGATAAGACCTTTCCCACCAATGACTGCTCGATGTGCATCCTCTCGCCAAAGATGGTCGATGTCGCCCGGCACCCGATGATACGGATCTACACGCTTGCCGAGGTCGAACGGATCGAGGGGGAGGTCGGGCATTTCCGGGTCACGGTAAAACAGCACCCGCGGTTCGTGGACGAGACAGCCTGCAACGGGTGCGGGGACTGCGTGCTGGTCTGCCCGGTCGAGGTCTACAACCGGTTCGATGCCGGTGTCGGTGTCCGGAAAGCCATTTACAAGCCGCAGCCGCAGAGCGTCCCCGACATCGTTGTCAAGGACCCGGATCACTGCATCGAATGCGGGCTCTGCTACGATGCCTGCGGGCCGGACGCGATCCTGCACGAAGACAAAGAGACGGAATTCACGATCGATGCCGCAAGCATCGTGATCACGACCGGCTACGCGGTCTTTGATGCCTGCCGGAAATCGCAGTTCGGGCACCTGGTCTTCCCCGACGTGATCACGAGCCTCGAACTGGAGCGGATGATCAACGCCAGCGGCCCGACGGGAGGGCAGCTGAAACGGCTGAGCGACGGGGCAGTGCCGAAGAGTGTCCTCTTCATCCAGTGCGTGGGGTCGCGGGACACGACCATCGGCCGCCCGTACTGTTCCTGCGTCTGCTGCATGCAGGCGATAAAAAACGCGATGCTGATCCGGGAGAAACACCCGGCCATTGAGGTCACCATCTGCTACATGGATGTCCGGGCATACGGCAAGGGGTACGAGGAGTACTACGAGCGGGCAAAGAGCCTTGGTGTTAGGTTCCTCCGCGGCATGCCTTCCGACGTGCTGGCAGATAGAAACGGCATGCTGGTCCAGGTCGAGAACTCCGAGACATCGGAGGTCCTCGTGCTCCACCCGGACCTCGTGGTGCTTTCCATCGGCATGGAGCCGGCGGATAAAACCGCGGAGCTGGCGGAGAAATTCGGGATCCCGTTGGAGGAGACCGGTTTCATCCGGCCGGAACACGACGCGGTCGATACCGTGGGAACGCTCCGCCCGGGCATCTACGTGGCCGGCACGGTCACCGCCCCGCGGGATATCCCGGACAGCGTGGCATCCGGCGAGTCGGCGGCGATGCGGGCATATATCGACGCCACAAGGACGCGATCTGCGTGAAAGGTACTGCAACCCTCTGGTGGGATCCGGCGCTGCCCGGCATCCGGTACATCGATCAGACGCTGCTGCCCGGGCAATATGCGGTCGTTGAATGCCGTACCGTTGACCGCCTTGCTACGGCAATCCGCCGGCTGGAGGTCCGGGGTGCGCCGGTGCTGGGCGTTGCCGGTGGGTACGGCGTTGCCCTTGCGGCGGCAACCAGCACCGGAAAAACCTTTGAGGAGTTTGCAAGTAGCGTGCGGCGGGACGCAGCGCAGCTGCGGGTAACCCGGCCGACTGCGATCAACCTCGGCTGGGGAATCGATCGAGTACTTGCGACGATCGAAGCTGCTGGTGAGATCGGCGCGGCACGGGAAGCTGCCCTCCAGGAAGCTGATTCGATCGGCCGGGAGGATGAGGCCTGCTGCCATGCTATCGGCGACCACGGTGCAGCCCTTCTCCCCGACCGCTGCACCGTGCTCACGCACTGCAACGCCGGGGCGCTCGCCTGCTCATCGTGGGGGACAGCACTTGGCGTGATCCGTTCAGCCGTGCTGGCGGGAAAACAGGTTAACGTCATCGCCTGCGAGACCCGCCCGCTCCTGCAGGGCGCACGCCTCACCGCGTGGGAGCTCTTCCGGGACGGTATCGATGTGACGGTGATCGCGGACTCTGCGGCGGCACACATGATGCGCTCGGGCGGGATCGATGCGGTCATTGTCGGGGCGGACCGGATTACCCGCGATGCCATCTTCAACAAGATCGGGACGTACATGCACGCGGTCTGTGCCCGCCACCACGCCATCCCGTTCTACGTCGCCGCACCGCTCTCCACGTTCGACGGGATACATGGTGAACGCGAAGTGCCCATAGAAGAACGGGGTCGCGACGAACTGGCGGCGATGGGCAACCGGACGCTCATTCCGGATGGCGTCCCGGTACGGAATTTTGCGTTCGACGCCACGCCAATGGAACTGGTCAGTGCTGTCGTCACAGAACGGGGCGTATTCCGGCCGCCCGTCGACTTCGGGTCACTCTTATCCCGTCCCGCGACAAACAGCCCCTGAAGCATTCTTCCCTGCCATGGCCTTCGATCTCATCCCCTGGAACGACCTGATGTATATCATCGGTGAAGTAGCGGTCATCGTCATACTCGTGATGCTTGTCGTCTCCTTTATTCTCGTCATCATCTCTCTCTTTTCCATCCGCAAAGGGCGGCTGTATTTCCCCCGGCTGCTCATGGCCGGGCTCGTGCTGCTGGAAGGGCTCATGAAAGCATTCTTCCGGCTCCTCGGACTCGAGGACCGGGAGGTGCTCGCATTCTTCATCAAGATCCACAACACGATGAACACCACTGCGTTCGAGCGTATTCCGGTAACCGAGAGGGCGATATTCATGCCGCAGTGCCTGCGTTCCTCAGACTGTCCCGCCCGCCTCACTCCTGAAGGGCTCAAATGCCAGAACTGCGGCCAGTGTACAGTGGGACAGGTGCGGGTACTGCTCGAAAAACTGGGGTACCATATCTTCATCGTCCCCGGCTCATCCTTCATCAAGCGGATGGTAAAGAAATACCACCCCGGCGCGATCATTGGTATCGGTTGCCTCACGGAAGTAAAAGAAGGCATCGATATGGCAGACAAGATGGGGCTCGTCGCCATGGGTGTGGTGACGCTCAGGGAAGGATGCGTGGAAACGCTCGTCAGCTGGCAGGATGTTTACGATGTCGCCACGCTCGGGATTGACCCGGCATCAATTCCCGAGGACCTTCATGTTTTTGCCAATTAGTTTCCCGCTCTTAATCCTGCCGTGAACGACGATCGTATCGCTGCTGGTCACGTCACCGACCCTGACTCCCGGGCGGATGACCACTTTCCCCCCGGCCCTGACAGAATGGACTGCCGCATGGTCGAGGAGGGTAACATCTCCCGTCGCGACGAGTGGTCCCTTGACCCGCGTCCGGCTCCCGACGATCGCGCTCCCGCAGGCTACATCGAGGGCAACGCTGGAATACGGGCCGAGCTCCAGCCTGCCCGTAACCACCAGCCTCCCCCAGAAGTGCGTATGTGCCGGCACGATAAAATCCCCGTCAATTTTGACGTTGCCTTCGTAATAGGATCCCTTCGGTGCAAAATAGGTAGATCCCTCACGGATGACCTTTGCCATGACTGCCTCAGGGTATTTGGGGGGTGGCCGGCCGATAAAGGTATTGCCCGCCCCGCAGTTATCACCGGACCGGCAGCAGGATGGCCGAGAGGGTGAACACGACAAGGGAGACAAACATCCCGGCCTTGAGGATGGTGGTCGAACGCGAGGCCTTCACGCAGGCAGGCGTATTGCAACGGATCGCAAGGAGCGTTGCGCCAACGATAATGCAGTCGACCACGGCGATGCCGGCAAGGTACCACGCCCCCCACCAGAGCGAAGGGACGACGCTCGCCCCTGCCGCGAGAAAGGCTGATGCAACCGCAAGGCCGGCTGCCGGTTTCACGCCGATCCGGATCGGGAGCGTATCCGCACCCCCTGCCCGGTCGCCTTCCACGTCCTCGGCATCTTTTAAGAGTTCGCGGGCGAGGATCGCAAGGAACGTGATCGCGGCGACCGGCAGCATGTGGAAAAGACCCTCCCGCCCGGCCAATGCACCGCCGAAGAGGAAGATGCTTGCCGTGAGATACGAGACCGCGATGTTGCCAACAAACGGTGTGCTCTTGAGCCGTACCGCATACGCGACGAGAAGGAGCGAGTTGAAGACCGCGATGGCGATGCAGAGGGGGGGGGTGAAGAGGCTTACAAGGATCCCCGCGAAAAAGAGGGTGGTGGCGTACGCCCGGGCCCCGGCACGGCTCACGGCGCCTGACGGGATAGGGCGCTCCGGGCGGTTGATGACATCGATCGCCGCGTCGAAGTAGTCGTTGATCACGTTGCCGGCGGCGGTGATCAGCGCGACAATGGCAAAGAGGAGGAGCACGGCCAAAACGACCGTCCCGGTGGCGATAAGATACGCGATGATGGCGGCAAGACCGGCAACGATTGAATTTGCCGGACGGGTGATCGCAAGGAGTCCTGCTCGGCTCATTGGTGAACAGGTATCTGACCGGTCGGATATTAACCTGCGTGCCATTCAGGTGGCATCACGGGAGAACGTTGGTCTCCCCTATCGGCAATTCTGCCAGCACTCCAGTCAGGAGAAAATATGAGAAAAATGAGAATTTTTCAGGGAAAGTCGGAAGGTACCAGGTTCCATGCCGTTGAGAAGGTTACGGGCGCCTCGTCATTGAGCGGCTCTGTCGTAAAGAAGACCCGCAGTGTCGCACCGTTGGCCAGGGCCTGGTAATTCATGTCCGAACCGATGACCACGTAGTCCCGGGCGGTCTCCGATGCTCCTGGACGGAGGATCCCCGTTTCTGCACCGTAGCCGTTATGCGAAACGCCGACACCCCCATAAGAGACACCGTTTCCACTGGTTATCGTGCTGTACCATCGCAGCTGGATGGGAGCGGTCCCGGTATTTCTTGCGTTAACAAAGATGTTGACGACATGGTGGCCGGGTTGTGAGGGGGAAACGGCGATCTCTTCTATAGAGGCATTGATCGCGTACGTCCCGTTCACCAGCACAACCGTGTCATACCGTGCTGCCGTTTGGGTAGCGGACGAACTGGTAGTACTGCTCGTGCACCCGGCAACCAGGATCAGGCTTACGCCAAGCACCGCAAGGATACAAGCGACTCCTTTTTTCATTGGTTCACCCCGTTTTCACAGGTCCCGGATAGGTTTGTTTTTTTCCCTAAAAAATTTTGAGGGAACCTGCGGGTAAGGGAAACTGCATGCAGGTTTGTATGTGTCTGATGCCCGACAGGATCGCACCGTACCTGAGGACATATGAAAATACGGGCGAGGGGGGATTTGAACCCCCGACCATTAGCTTAGGAGGCTAACGCTCTATCCGGACTAAGCCACTCGCCCTGCTCATACCAATTGCCGGGGAATATGTATAAGTTTTGCGCGCTCCCAACAATCCCTGCGAAAATGGAGTTATTCGAGACAACGGAAGGAACAACGGCGTTTTTTGTCCCTGTGCAGGACACCCGTACACAGTTCCCTCCCGGCACGGCACCGGTCTTTTTCAACCGCCGGATGGAGCTGAACCGGGATGCCACCATCCTCCTCCTCTCGGTGCTCCGCCCGTCCGGTTATCTCGACGCCATGGGTGCGACCGGCGTCCGGGGGCTCCGGGTCGCCAGTGAATGCGGGATCCCGGTCACGATCAACGACCGGGACCCGGAAGCAATCCGGGTGATCAAAAAGAACGTGGGTCATACCGGGCTTCCGGTGACGGTAACGCACCGCGACGTCAATGCCCTGCTCTCGGAAGAGTCGTTCGATGCAGTCGACCTCGACCCGTTTGGCACTCCAGCGCCGTTTGTCGATGCCGGGGTACGGGGATCGCGCCGGTTCCTCTTTGTCACTGCCACCGACACAGCGCCGCTCTGCGGGGCACACTTGAAAGCCGGCATGCGCCGGTACGGTGCCCGGCCCATGAATACCGAATACCATGGCGAAGTGGGCCTGCGCATCTTCCTCGCGTTCGTGGCCCGTGAGACGGCCAGGTACGACCGGGGCATCACGCCCCTGTTCTGCTTTGCCCGGGAGCACTATGCCCGGCTCCATGTCCGGCTCACCCGCGGCGCGACGGCGGCAGACGAGACGCTTGCCCGTCTCGGCTTCGTGCTCCAGTGCCCGTCGTGCCCGTACCGCGTGGAGCAGCATGGCCAGTTTCCCGCCACGATGGCCTGCCCGGCGTGCGGGAGCCCACTCCAGCCGATAGGCCCTCTCTGGCTGGGGAGCATTTCACAACCGGAACTGCTTGACCGGATGATCGGACAGGTGGAGACGATGGTGCTCGGGACAAAAAAGGAACTGGTAACGCTCCTTGGGCTCTGCCGGGACGAGCTTCCGACGGCGAGTTTCTTCGATTACCACAAAATTGCAAAGAAACTCAACGTTTCGCCGCCCCCGATCACGACGGTGATCGATCGGCTGCGGGCCGGCGGATTTCCCGCGAGCCGTACGCACTTCTCCGGCTACGGGATCAAGACCGATGCGCCGCTCCCGATCCTTCTCGCGGCGATCCGGACTCCAGACAGGCCCTGAAAAAATGTGAATTATAATGATCCCGGCCGAGTATGTCCCGTGCCGGTAAAAGCACCTGTCCGGCCCGGACAGGCACCGGTGCCTGCATCACAAGACAATCCCGGGGCACGGTAATGCCCTACCACCTCCGTTGCCATGCTTTCCCGTTTTATGAGGATAACCCCTGCGAGGGGGGAACGGTCACGGGCATCCCGGGGCAATCATCCTGCATCTTGGTTTTACCGGATATTTCCGTGAAAAAGATCCGCTCTTCCTTTTGTGGATGCGGTCTGTAAGACGTATGCAGAAACAGCAGGCGGGTATTCTCAGAACGTTTATTATAAAATCAGCTCTACTCTCATCCGTGATACCATGAACACCATGCCGGCTCGCAGGAAAGTGTATGTCACATCGGGCCTCCTCATGATCGTCCTTGTCTTTTTTACAGGATGCAGTACCCAGCATGAGAGCGATCGGGTGGTAGTATCCAATGCGACGCCGGCTCTAACCACCCCAGTCACTATGATTTCAACCGTTCCGGCACAAACAACCGGGATGATTGCAACGGCTACGGCAGTCCCGTACCAGACCTATTCCGATCCCACGTACCCGCTGATCATGTCCTACCCGGCAGGCTGGGTAAAAAATGAACCTGACGACTGCGTACTACGGGACTACGGACGGATCAGCTGTAATATCGTCAACTTCTATTCCCCGAACCCAACTATCGCGACGAACCGTACGTTAAGCGTGGAAGTCGACATGACAAACGCGACGAATCTCGAGGATTACTTCAACCACGCGACCGTTGCCCTGGGTAAAGCCTACCAGCCCATCACGATCACCCGGCCAAATGCCATGTACCAGATCTCCGGATACAGGGCGTACCGCCTCGACTTCATAAAACCGGACAATTCGCCGGTGATCGAGATCTTTACGATCAGCCCGGACAACGTCCCCTACATTTTTACCTATAACGCAAGGGAGGACTCGAACTTCCAGATAATGGTCAGGTCTATCCGGATCATGCCGGCAACCAATAGTACGAAAAACGGATAAACTTCTTTTATTCCCGGCTACGCTTCCGGATTTCCTTACGCGTCCGCCCCTGGCAGGCTGATGCCGGCCTCTAGTGTTCGATGATGATCGTGAGGAGATCGCCATCGATCAGCCGGTGGGGAAGACCCACCCGCTGGCCCGGGTGCTTCACGGACTTTCCCCAGACCCGGGCGTACCGGAACCGGTGCACGAAATCCCGGTGGAGTTTGGTGCAGACCGTCTCGACGGTACCCCCTTTGCGAATGATGAGGGGCTCCTCGAGATCCGCGTCGCCGCTCTGGGGCTTGAGGTAAACGCGGATGAACCCAAGGCAGTCATAGATCGCGTCCTTGAGATCCTCCATATGGTAGCCCGATTGCGCGGAGATCATCAGGGGAGGAGCGCCGGCCCGGTTGGCAATGTCGTGCTCGATCTCGAGGTAGCTCTCCTTGTCCACGAGGTCCACCTTGTTGACCGCGATAAACGCGGGGACGTACACCCGGTTGCCCTGCACCGCATCGATGAAGTCGTCTTGCGTCGCGTTCCCGCGGATCAGCACGTCCGCGTTCATCATCTTGCTCTCGCCAAGGATCGACCGAACTTCATCAATACCAAGATCGAGCGTTCCTACCGACGAGAGCCTGACGCCGCCATGAGAGGTTTTCTTGATGGTGATGTCCGGTCGCGGCACGTTGATCCGGATGCCGGCATTGTGCAGCTCCCGGATGAGCACAGCCACGTGCTGCTCGTTGAAGACATCCACGAGAATGACGATGATGTCGGCGCTCCGGACGACGCCGATCACTTCCTTGCCCCGGCCCTTGCCCATCGCGGCCCCGGCAATCAGTCCCGGGATATCCAGGATCTGGATCTTCGCCCCCTTGTGCTCCAGCGCCCCCGGCACCACCGTAAGGGTCGTGAACTCATACGCCGCCACGGCGCTTTCCGTGCCGGTCAGCCGGTTGAGGAGCGTGCTCTTCCCGGTCGACGGGAACCCCACGAGCACCGCGGTCGCGTCGCCGGATTTCTTGACCGAGAACCCTTCGCCGCCCCCGCCGGCCTTCATCGCCCGGAAAACCGCCTCGTCCCGGAGTTTCGCGATCTTCGCTTTTACCCGACCGATGTGCTTGGATGTAGCCTTGTTGTAGGGAGTCTTTGCCAGCTCCGCCTCCAGCTCGGCAATCTGCTCTTCAAGACTACTACTCATTTCCTATAGTAATCGATGGACGTTCGGCATATAGTTGTTTATGGCGACGGCCATCCCTGCCGACGGCATCTGAGTAAAGATACGGGCAGATAAGAAGATCCTGCCCGGAACGTTCAGTGCAGAGTATGTGCAGTACAAGAAAGATGCGAAACCGGCGCTCAACCCGTTCCCGAGATGAGCAGCGGAATAAGCATCCCCCGGTATTGTCGCGGTAAAATATCATAATGTAGGATTCCGGTTCAAGAGCATGGTGAAAGATCGCAGTAAAATATTACAGTATCAGAACAGGGCAGAAAACTACGGTGAACGATCATAGCAAAAAGTACAATTGAAGATTACGATTAAAGCCTATGGCACAAGATACCGTTGTTTTCACCGGCGACCGGAGTCAGCCCTGCAAAAAACTATAAGTAAACTCATCTCCCATGTTATTGAGCAACCGAGCTGCTATAGTGTAGACCGGCCAATCATGCGAGCCTCTCACGCTCGCGACAGGGGTTCAAATCCCCTTAGCAGCACTCCTACACCGATGGTGTAATGCTCTCTTCTTTGACTATGTTAATTAATAGTAAGACTAACAGTCGGCGCCTTCTGCCTCGATGTTCGAGGCGCTGCATTTTTTAAATATAATTATTCATAGGAGTGCTATAACACAAATGGTGCCGTGCACTCTCAAAATGCAGTATTATCGAATTACTATCTTCATTTGTCAGCATCTTTGTATCTAATAGAGGCTTTTACCTTGAAGGAATGGAGGCGATCTCTCCCCCTCCGCGTTTTAGTTCCTTCATATCCCCTACAAGATTCGGTTGTTTCATATTCGGTCAATCCATTAGAGACCATATGTCGTAAAATGGAGCCAATTGACACAACCCGTTATAGCATAAGAGATTGTACCAATCAGAATATTCACCGGGACGAGTATCCATAGTATATACCCGGTTACTTCCTAGAGCATCCCCCATTCCAGATTCGCTAATTTCTATCCTTAAATCGGCAATTGTTGGGAACGCTTGTTCGAAATTAACTTTAGTACCAAAAACAGGCGTAGAGTGAGAAAATACTTCAGTTGCTATGTTTTCCCATTTGGGCATTGTCCAGATTTTAATGTCTGCCATGTCCGTCTGGATAATTGCTACCGACTCTGCGATTTACTCATGATTTTAGGCCTTGGCGCAATCGTAGAGAGATGCCGCATCGCTGGTCCAGTTTACTACGGTTACGTTGCCATTATTCAGATTCAGGGCAGTGCAGTGGGTGATCAACCAGCGGAAGTTCTCGCTGTCTAATGGGCTTGTCCCACACAAAAATCTATCTGAAATGAGCCATCGGAGGAAATACCGGACTTTGCCCTCTCTAATTAGAGCAGCAAGAGAAGACTCGTTTACAATCTGGTCAGATCCCGAGGCTCCGTTGAGTAACATGACTGGTCTCCCTGTATCAATGATCAGATCTGCTGCATACAAATGGTCCATGTAATTTGGGACAGCAAGTATCCAGGTCTCGTTTGTGTTGTGAGTAAGCAGAAATTGAGTAAGCTGCTGGGTCGAAATATCGTATTCAAGTCCGTACGTACTATTGAAGCCTTGCCACCATGTATCGTTACCCACTCTGCTTTCACGAGGCCCTGCGGTTGGCTGCAAACTGTTCTCAAATCCATATACCGGGACAGTACAGGACCAGACAAAGGGAGCAATAAAAAGGAGACCAAGTGATATAATGATGAGATGTTTTTGATGGTTTCGCGAAAATGGGAATTTACGCATTCTCAGATATGCAAGAATTCCTGTGCATCCGATAGTAACGAACATGACAAGCGGGATGAGGAGGCCGGACCATGTGGCGTCATATGAGAGGAAGAGGGCTTGAAGGAGCCCGGTTACGAGCACAGTCCCAACAAGGAACCATCCTTTCCAACCCCCGGCGAGATATTCCTGATATAATGTGATGACCCCTATCCCAACAAGACCTGCAAGCGGAGGTGCAATGGTTGCAAGATAATAGGCATAAAATACGGGAGTGAAACTGAAAAAAAGGAGCCCGGGCATGAGCCAAAGGAGCATCGCGATGATGGTGAGTGTCCGCTCATCCGTGATCCCGCCAATCTCAAACCATTTCAGAGAAGAATATGATGGATTCCCTACCCATAGAAGGAGACTTATCAAAGCAAGGGGTAGGAGCCATGAGAACTGGCCTGCGAGATGTTCACCGCCGAGTCGAGTGATATCAGGCGTACCTACAACATAATAATTTCCAAAAATACCTCTATTAGCCTCAAAACGTTCAAGACCGTTATAGTTGATGATGAGATTAAGAACCGTGTTATCTTCGCTGCCACCGATATAAGGCCGCTGATCGGCAGGGATCATATCGACAGCGACTGCCCATGAGAGCGAGACAGCAAGGAGAACGAGAACAGCGATTATAAGGTGAATTATCCGTTTTCTGACAGAAAGATCAGTCGTACCCAAAAAATAGACCATGAAAACGACAGGGACAACAATAAAAGATTGAATCATCTTGATATTGAACCCGATCCCAATCAAGACAACTGAGACAAGAAGCCACAGGAGCGAATGCTCCCGCGTTGCCTTGAGGGCGACCCAGACTGCAAGAAGGATGATAAAAATGAGCTGGGCGTCCATAATGCCGCTCCGGGAAACTGCAACGAATATTGGTGTTATAGAAAGAGCGAGTGCCGCAATAAGGCCGGCCGTTTTCCCAAATGGACGGGCAACTATCAAATAGATAAGGGCGACCGATCCGATCCCCGCAAGGGCCTGAGGGAGGACGAGAACCCAGCCGCTGAAACCAAGTATTGCAGCGAAGATCGCTTGGATCCAGAGACCGATCGGTGGTTTGTCTACGGTTATAAATCCCGCGGGATCGAAAGGATTGAAGAAAGCGATGCGTGGGTTGATAAGCATGCTCTTGACGGCAGCTGCGTAATAGCTATCTGTGATCCCCTGATTCCAGATATTCCAAAGGTTCAGGAACGCAGATAAAACAAGTATACTGGCAAGAATGATCTCTGCTTGATTTCTCGCAACAAACTTCCGATCTATCAAACAGATTCTCCTAATCAGCGGCAGAACATCAGATATTTTAACATTTTGGCAAAACATATATTAATATTCGCTGTGTAGAAACGCACATTATTCGAAGACTCAAGCATACAGAATGAAAAATGCTTTTATCCTACCTCCTGAATATTTATTCTGGGGAGTGAAGGTTGGCAGGATTTTGGGTCATGAACCCGTTGTAGAAACTAACCAATAGTCTATCAGAAGCATACCTGCGTCTTTGAACGCGAATAGGAAATTGCATCAAGATTCAGATTATCTCCCTACTATCGGATAGTCGTGATTAGCAGATGCTATTTTTCATATATATCCTGTTTTTCATAGGAAATCCCACTCAAGAATACTCTTTTACCGCCGACCGAAAGATCTAAGGTACAGTGTCTCCTACCAGATTGTGTGCTCAAAACGGTAGGAAACAATTTAAGAGATCAGCGAGCCGGAATATCAGGTTTATCCAGGCAGCTACATCGGTAGTAAAATCAACGCATCTCAAACCCTATTCCTGTAAATACTCGAAGAAAACGTATGCCCAACATCAGCTTCTTGTCCTGATTTTATTCAAGGATTACCGGAACCAGCACTACCGGGAGTTTATCGAAGATGTCGGGAACATGGCGAAAATACAGGAGATACTTGATCTCTCAATCATACCCCATTTCACTACGCTCCAGAAATTTCTCCAGAGAATTAAAACCCTGTATCTCCAGATCACTTTCAGAAAAACCGTGAACTTGTTCTCCTCAAGCAATGAAACAATTCCCATAACCGCCATCGATTCAACCGGTTTTACCAGCGGGTATTGCAGTCATTATTTCTCCGAACGAACCGGCAAGATCCGAAAACATTTCCTGAAAACTTCGATCTCAGTTGATACCGGGCACCAGGTCATTACCAGGTTCATTGCCTCGAAAAGCCGGGTCCATATACCTGCCATGCCAGGAAATTGCTCCGACAATGTCACGCCATGCGAGCATCTGAGTGTTATGTTATGGACAGAGGATACGACTCTGATATGATCCATCGTCTCATCAGAGAAAACCTCCATGCTGATTCGATCATCCCTATCCGTTTCTGGAATAATGAGACTGTCGGCGGTACTTGCCGACCGGAAATGGTTCTCAGGAGCGACGAACCCAGATACCGAAAATGACAACTCGTTGAAACCACGTTCTCTGTCCTGAAAAGAAAGTTCGGCAGCGATCTCAAAGCACGAAAGTTCGTCCTTCAGATGAAAGAAATCGCTAACAAAATGATTGTCTGTAACCTTCACAGAGCCTTACTATTGCTCTTCATTGAGCTTTTCTACAGAGCAAAGGGAAATTATTTTGATTCATTTCGCCATTGTTCAATACCCCAATACAAATCCTTTCAGAATTGTTTTGTGACGCCTTCTTCAGGACAGGTATCATCCGGGTCTGGTTCCGTATTGAGATCCGGGAATGGGGTCTTATTATCACGAGACCAGACAGTAAATTGTGCTCATGGTATCAGTAACTCAACCGTATCCCAACCGTTCATGCAACAGCATCACATGAGATCACCTTTAATATCGATTGTTATTATATGCTAATCGTCGAAACGCTATGGTAAAAGACCTGTTTTTCACGAATTTAATGACGAGGCACCACAAGACAATCCTTACTGCCTTGTTGCTCATCTTCCTCGCTTACGTGTACATTACTGTAAGCGAAGATCTCCTGCCGGAATTCAACCTGTCCCTGCCACACCTCCCGGGTGAACCGTATTTTGAAATCGCGGCCATCTTTGTAATCGCCGCTCTCACCCTCACGTACCTGCGGGGCTGGAAACCAACCGCCTTCATCATCGTCCTCCTGCTGGTCGTCCCGTGGGCCGCTGAAGTCCTCAGCATCCATACGGGATTTCCGTTCGGCAATTACTATTACACCTCCGCATTCCCGGGACCAAAACTCCTCGGCGCTCCGCTCCTGCTCTCCGTGTATTACATCGGCTGGTATTTCGTCTCGGCATACGTGGTCTCCAACCTTCTCGTTGATGGAGAGATTTTTACTCCGGAAAAGACCTGGTGGAAGCGGGCCCTTTTCTCATCATTCATCGCAGGCATCATTGTTGCCGGCATCGATATGGTGGCCGATCCCGCAATGGCGACCGGGCTCCACCAGTGGGTATGGACGAATAACGCGTACATGGCATACTACGGAATACCGTACATGAACTATCTTGGGTATATCATTGTCATGACGCCGGTCTTCTTCCTGTTCCGGTACTATGAGATCCGGAGCCATGCAAAGCCTCTGGGCCCCGTGACCGTGGGAATCATGCTGATCCCCCTCAGTGTGTATTTCATCACGTATGTATCCGATGTCATCAGTGGTCCGGCCGGACTTCTCCTCATAGGCTGCTTCACCATGGTACTGCCACTCATTCTAAGTCTGGACAGGCTTTTTCTGTATTTTTCAAGGGAGAAGGGGGTATAAGCCGGTCCGGTAATCATAATTCTCTAAAACCGGCTCATCAGGATTCAAGGTTCGTATCATTGGCTTCTGTTATGTTGTCGGGACTTGATGAAAATCATTTTAACGTAATTCTACCCAGGCGTACGTCCGATAGTTGTAACAGAACGGTCTGGAGGGACAATTACAGAAGAGAAGATGATAATGTCAAATTGAGACGGATACTCCTTATCAGCATCCCTTTTGAAACAGAACCGCTCTGGATCAAGGCCTGATTCAGGCACCGGTAGACATGGGGAGAAATAACCCCTTAAAACGCCCGGATTGCCAAATGGACGATCCTCATTTCCGGCTGGAGTGGAAACGATGTCCACACCCATAGAAAAGTCTTTGGAAATCGCCTTTTTTGTAAAAAAACCTGATTTACCGGGGATCCAGCCCTGCAAAATAGCAGCGTTCTAAGGCTCCCTTTTTTTGGGATGTGATTTTGGTCGATCCCACATGAGATCGGCCACGGGAAGGCCAATAGCGGCCGTTTGTGCGGGGGGTGTTAAAAAACACGTTATAATCGGTTATTTTTGAGAACAGGATGATTATAACGGTTTTTACCCTGGCACCCCTTTCAGGAGACCACACGAATTACGTAACCGGTTGAATTTTTTTAAAATGTCCGGTAATGTTGCCGGATTTTTTTAACAATTGTCGCAAACCTTGCTGGATTTTTTTAGGGATGTCCGAAAATCTTATTGAATTTTTTTTATAATTTTTGAAAATCTTCCCGGACTTTCGTGAAAATGTCCGGACGTATTCATAAACTTTTTTAACAAATCACAGGTAACCAGCCAATCTTTTTTTTTACTGAATGACGCGACCGTGCTCTGCCAGATGAGCAGTGTCTGCGTCAGCAATATTCCCTCTTCACTTCTTCACCTGTTCTGCCGTCCCGGCATCCCGATCATTTATATCATGCCGGAGACTCCTCCTGCTGGATGAAAAAGGTCCCGTTGCGATCCGTAATCCTCCTCGTCATTTCCGTCGGGGTGTCCCTGCTCTCAGGTATAATCGGTTCGCTTTTTACACAGCCGAATATAACGGTATGGTATGCTACCCTCAACAAGCCGGCATTCACGCCACCGGACCGGATCTTTGCCCCGGTCTGGATCATGTTATATATCCTGATGGGGATCTCCCTCTTTCTCGTGATACAGGAATATCGTGATAATCCTTTTGTAGGACAAGGCGTTGCCGTCTTCGCTGTCCAGCTCGTGCTCAACGTCCTCTGGTCCATCGTCTTTTTCGGCATGCATGCGATCTTCGCCGGACTTGTTATCATCCTGCTTTTAGCCGCCAGTATCGCAGCAACCATGTATCTCTTCCGACGGATTTCATGGACCGCCACATGGCTTCTCGTCCCGTATATCTGCTGGGTCTCGTTTGCTGCAGTACTCAATGCAATGATCCTGATCCTCAACTGAACAGATCATAGAATGTGCGAAGGATAGTATTGAATGACTGAGCGAGGGATGGATTCCCTGACTTTCCGGATGTCTGAATCCCGCACACCGAAGTTTCCGTAAAATTGTGCCGGAATTTTTGTAAGATGCAACAAGCGGAAAATTTTTTGCCGAAATTTTTTCAACCGGGCCTCGTTTTAACATGGTTGCTTATCGTCAGTCCAATCTGAATTTCCTGTTCGCCCCCGGTTGCGATAAAAAATTCCAGCCATTGCCAGCCGGAATATGACGGTCACGATCAAGTCCGGGACCCGGCAAAAGATACCCTTAAACACCTCGCTGATAAACCAGAATCCGGTGAACACATATGGACAAGACAGCAGTTGGCCCGATGCCGTACATGAGTGTCATGCCCACCGTGCTCGTGGGCGCAAACGTGAAGAGTAAGCCGAACTACATGACCGCCGCGTGGTCCACGGTTGCCTGCATGGCGCCGCCGATGGTTTGCGTGGCGCTCAACAAGGAACGGTTTACTGTAAAAGGAATTGAAGAGAAGAAGACCTTCAGCCTGAACATACCGTCCACCCGGCTGGTAGTCGAGACCGATCACTGCGGTCTCGTCTCCGGTGCGCATGAGGACAAGTCCAAGGTCTTCCGGTCGTTCTACGGGACCCTGAAGACTGCTCCCCTCGCAGAGGAATGCCCGGTCAACATCGAGTGCAGACTCTTCAAATCCGTTGACTGCGGGAGCCACCGGCTGTATATCGGTGAAGTCGTGGAGGTCTATGCCGACACGTCCTGCCTGACGGACGGGAAACCGGATTTCGGAAAGGTCAACCCGCTCATATACGCCCAGGCTGCGTACTGGGCAACCGGTAAACAGGTGGAGACCGCATTCTCGGCCGGGAAGAAGTACCGAAAAATGTGAGACGCGGATTTTTTCCCGAAAATTTTTTTTGGTTCCTGATTTACCATGGCAGCTCCCAATCATGGAGAACCATAGTGTTTTGGTATTTTAACTATAACCTCCTGGATTACGGAAGCATGTATCCTGGTTTGCCGGGATGGCATCAGATTTAGGGGATCGTTTGGCCGGCCCGGTTCGAGCCTTGCCGGGTGCCGGGGCTCTGGATCAGGGTATGTTCGCACGCAAAAAGATACCGGCACCGCCCGCCATACCCGCCGGCTTCCAATCGGTCAATCGTTCCGCCACCTTTTTGTGGGAAAGCGGCCTAATTAACAGGATATGGACGCGGCAGGACCCGGCGGTGCACGGGTTTTTGCCACCGGGATGACGTAAACGATGATTCCTGAAACCGGCGGTGATGCGAACCCGCCGCGTACCGCACCCGGTACAGAACCGGATATCCCGGAGATCTGCCACATCCCGCCGCAGCCGGTGACCCGTGCCGGGAAAAATATCGTCCTTTTGATCGCCGTCCTCGCCGGGTTTTTGACGCCGTTTGACAGTTCTGCCGTGAACATCGCCCTCCCCAGCATCGGCGCCGAGTTCCACATGGACGCGATCGCCCTCTCCTGGATCGCGACCGCGTACCTCCTTTCTGCCGCCCTCTTTCTCGTTCCGTTCGGCAAGATTGCAGATATCAACGGGAGGAAAAGGATCTTTTTGTATGGGATTGCGATCTTCAGCTTCGCGTCCCTTGCCATGACGATGGTCCCTTCGACCGGGCTCATGATCGCCATCCGGATCGTCCAGGGCCTCGGGGGCGCCATGATCTTCGGGACCGCCCTCGCGATCCTCACCTCGGTTTTTCCCCCGGGCGAGCGGGGGAAAGCGCTGGGCATCTATATCACTGCCGTCTATTTCGGCCTCTCCGTCGGTCCCTGCCTCGGAGGCGTGATGACCCAGTACCTCGGATGGAGAAGCATCTTCTTTGTCAACTTTCCAATCGGCCTTGCCGCCGTCCTGCTCATCCTCTGGAAACTGGACGGCGATTGGGTCGAATGCCGGGGCGAGCGGTTCGATCTGACGGGTTCTCTCATCTACAGCGCCGCTATCGTTGCCGTGATGTACGGGTTCTCCATCCTGCCGGACAGCACCGGCACCACCCTCATCCTCGCGGGGATTCTCGGAGCGGTCGTTTTTGCCTGGTACGAGATGCGGGTCCCCTCACCGGTCCTCGACATGAAGCTGCTGGCCGCAAACCGGGTCTTTGCATTCTCAAACCTCTCCGCACTCATCAATTACAGCGCCACCTACGCGGTGGCATTCCTGTTGAGCCTCGATCTCCAGTACACCAATGGGTTCACACCGTTGTATGCCGGCATCATCCTGATTGCGCAGCCGGCATTCCAGGCTATCTTCTCCCCCATCGCCGGGAGGCTCTCGGACCGGATCGAACCGCAGATCGTCGCATCGGCGGGTATGGCGCTCACCGCGCTCGGGCTCTCCCTCCTCATCTTCATCTCAGCAACGACGACGATCTGGTACCTGGTCGCAAGCCTGGTGGTGCTGGGCGCGGGATTCGGGCTCTTCTCCTCGCCAAATATCAACGCGATCATGAGCTCGGTAGAGACGAGGTTCTACGGTGTCGCATCCGGTATGAACGGCACGATGCGTCTTCTGGGCCAGATGCTCTCCATGGGGATTGCGATGATGCTCTTTGCGGTGATCATCGGGCCGGTCGAGATCACACCAGCGTACTACCCGCAGTTCATGACGAGCCTCCGGATCGGCTTTGCGATCTTCACGGTTCTCTGCGTGGTGGGCATCTTCTTCTCGCTCATTCGCGGAAAGGTGCGATAGCACCTCTCCCATCCTGCCGGAAAACCCGGCCCGGGATCTTGGCAGGTGCCGGAAAACGCAGGAAACGGTGGTGAGGTACCCGGTTGCCGCGCTGACTGCCGCCGGCAGGATACACGCTGCCGGCAGGATCAGGCAGGTGGAGAAGATGCATGGGTAGTTTCTCATGAGGTATACTCCTTTCCAATTGTATGCCCTGCGCTGGTGCCGGGCATCTGATCCCCGGGTGGAAAGGAGCGGGGTATATATTGCCGGAATGGGGATAGTCCATCGTTTAAACCGGGCCGGTTAAACCGGTTTTTTCACCGCCACCGATTGCATCGGCCGGTACCCCTTCACGACAATCGAAGCGCCCTGCTCCCGGATCTCCACCCTGATCGTTTTATCCTTGTACGCCACCTTGTGGATGGCGAACTTCCGTGTATCGGCCAGTCTCTGCAGCTTCGCCATTTCTGCATGGGACATTCACTTGAAATCGTCATCGACAAAAACAACGCCCGCAACGATCCGTCCCCCGCCTTTTTCCTATTTTATCCATCCTTTATCCACAAAGACGAGTCAATCTTGCGCTATGCGGTTTTTAGCCGCCTCATGCAATCCGGATGCCGATTTTGCCGCATATCTGCGGACTTTTTGGGGGAAGGATTTTATATCCCGCACCTGCATAACCCTATATGAAGAACTATGAGCAGGGAGAAGATCAAGGTTCCCGGTAAAGTATACGAAGAGTTAGTCGCGCTCCAGCGCGAGATCCATTTCACGCTCGATCATCAGGACACGATCCGGCGGGCAGAAGATCGCGGTTACAACGCGGCAGCTGACTGGATCCGCCAGAACGAGAACGCCTACAAGGTCGGGTTCTCGTGGGGCTTTGAGCCGATGCCGGAAGAGTCAAAAGGCATGATCCGCGATATCCCGTCCCGGGAAGCGCCGCCGGCCCGGCGGACGATCGACCACCCCCCGCCACCCCAGAGCAGGCAGCCGAAGAAGTCTTCCGGCAGCTCCGGTGGGGTCTTCGGCGGTATCAGGAACTGGTTTAACAAATACTTCTGATCTCCATCCTTTTTGGCCTCGGAAACCCTTAACTGGTCGTACGCCGACCGTGTTCATCATGCCGACCTGTAACGACTGCGCCAGTTACCAGCCGAAATCGCCTGCGAGCGGCGAGTGTCGGATCAACGGCCCGACCGAACCGGACCGGGACGCCGGCCGCTGCCCGTCCCGGACATTTATCCCGAAAGCCGCGAAATGATACCGTACATACGGGAGTCCCGGAATGCCACGTGAACTATCGGAAAAGGACCTTGCCATACTCAGGAAACTCGCACCGGAGTGCGGGGATCTCACCTGCTCCGGGTCAGGGCACATGTTCCACTCCATCCTGCCCCCCGTCTCCAACCATTTCTCGGAGGATGCAAACGATTTTGCCCGGCGGATCAGCCTGCTCTCTGATGACGAACTCACCTACATCAGCGACAAGATCCAGTCCGGTGATGAGAGCATGGGCTGCCTCCCGGTGGAGGACGTGGAATCATTGGTAAAACTGATCCATGACCGGCTGTCCGGGGACATCGCCGGAAAAGTTATTGCAGCGTACGAATCCGGTTACAGCTGCGAACACTGATAACCGGCACTTCCGGACATGACCCGCGATCTCAGTACTCTCATTACGGATCTGCATGACAGGACCGTCAAAAAGCGGCTCGCGGCGGCAAAAGAGCTCGGCCGATCCGGGAATTCCTCCGCCATGGTACCCCTCCTCAGAGCCCTTGCAGATCCCCACCCGGCCGTCCGGATGGAGGCGTCGCTGGCACTCGGGCGGCTGGATGATGCCGATGCCGTGCCCGCCCTGATCGCGGCGCTGGACGATCCCCGCCCTGATGTCCGTGCCGGCGTGATCGCAGCGCTCGGGCGGCTGGGTGACCGGCGGGCGGTCGGGCCGCTCATCCGGTGCCTCTCTGATCGGGAGGAGGTGATCCGGATCGGTGCCGCGGGGGTACTGGGAAAACTCGGGGACGAGCGTGCAGGAGAACCGCTCAAACTCCTCACCCGGGATCCTTTCTCCGGTGTGCGGGAGGCGGCAGAGGTCGCGCTTGCCCGTCTCCGGAAGAGGTGGTGAAAAGATCGGGGGGTGACCCGACGCTTTTATGCGCCTTATGGATCCATTATAGTGAAAGAACGAGAGGTACGCTATGCCGGAACACCGGACCACGCTCGATTATGTCATCCAGTTATTCTCGCTCGTGCCGATGACGTTGTATATGGTCGTCGCCATACTGCTCACCGTCATTGCCGTGTTTTCAGTCTGGGATGCCCTCCAGCTTATAGGTTCGATGATCGTCACCCGCGATTTTGCAAACGGCCTTGTGCAGGTGATCTACTCCCTCCTGCTCACGATCACGATCATCGTCCTCTTTGAGACCGTGACGGTCTATTTCAGGACCAAGCACGTTGACGTGCGGGCGCTCCTTGTCGCCGGGCTCACCGGTCTCGTACGGCATGTCCTCGTATATAATATCACCAGCACGGACGCGCTCCAGATGTTTGCCACCGTTGCACTGCTCGCGGTCCTCATCGCGGGCATCGTGCTCGTAAAAAGCGAGGTCCCGTGTGCGGCCTGAATATTTTTCAGGGCCCGGTACCGCGCTGTAACCATGCGGTACCCGTGGGCATTTACGGTGGTACGTGAGTATTTTTATGCACCGCCGCCGCAGGGTTAGATAACGGGGTGAGCCGATTCCCGCCATCATCGAAGCGTCCGACCTGACCAAGACGTACAATGGCATGACAGCCGTCGACCATATCAGGTTCTCGGTCAGCAAAGGCGAGGTCTTCGGGTTTCTCGGCCCCAATGGCGCCGGCAAGACCACGACCATGCGAATGATCGAATGCGTCTCCCCACGGACGTCGGGGACGCTCCGGGTCTTCGGCATGGATCCCAACGAGCACCCCGCGGAGATCAAGCAGCGGATCGGCGTGGTGCCACAGGAGACCAACCTCGACCCGGACTTCACCTGTTACGGTAACCTGATGACCTATGCACGGTACTTCGACATCCCAGCCGCCGATGCACAGAAACGGGTGGAAGAACTCCTCGCATTCGTCGAGCTCTCCGAGAAGCGCGACACGCTCATCGACAAACTCTCCGGGGGGATGAAACGCCGGCTTATCCTTGCCCGGGCGCTCATCAACAACCCGGACCTGCTCATCCTTGACGAACCAACCATCGGTCTCGACCCGCAGGCCCGGCACCTGATCTGGGAACGGCTCAAGCTGTTGCAGGCACAGGGTAATACAATCGTGCTCACTACCCATTACCTTGACGAGGCAGCCCGGCTCTGCGACCGGCTGGTGATCATGGACAACGGGAAATTCCTCGTGGAGGGTACGCCCGCAGATCTCGTGCAGCAGCACGCGGGGAGCGAGATCGTGGAAGTGGAAAAAAGCCCCGACGTGCTCTCCTGTCTGGATGAACTCCACGTTCCGTACGAGATCACCGGGGACATGGTGCAGATTACGACCGGTTCGTCCCGAGACGTGGCAAGGGCCCTCCTGGACCGGTGCCGGCCCGGCAGGGTGATCACCCGGCCGGCGACACTGGAGGATGTGTTCCTGAAACTGACCGGCCGGACACTCCGGGAGTGAGACATGAAGTCGTTCTGGTCGTTTCCCCGGATCAGCCGGCGTGCGTGGAAGGTATGGCAGCGGAACTCCGAGGTCTTTATCAAGACCTGGAAGGTGAACTTTTTCCCGCCGTTTATCGAGGCGCTCCTGTACTTGTTTGCCATCGGGCTTGGCATCGGGACGTATGTAGGGGTAATCAACGGCATCCCGTACATAAACTTTGTCGCCCCCGCCATTCTCGGTATATCGGTCATGAACTCCGCCTTCTTTGAGTGTACCTACGGGTCGTACGTGCGGATGTATTACCAGAAGAGTTTTGATGCGATCATCGCAACTCCACTCTCCATTGAGGACGTGATCGCCGGTGAGATCCTCTGGGGCGCCACCCGGGCCGTGATCTCGGTCACCATCATGCTGCCGGTGCTTGCGGCATTCGGCGTCATCTCGCTTCCCGCATCGCTCCTGGCCATCCCGCTCGCATTTGTTGCAGGGCTCATGTTTGCCGGGATCGCGATGTGTTTTACGGCCATCACCCCGAGCATCGACACGCTCAATTATCCGTCGTTCCTTTTCATCACGCCGATGATGCTCTTCTCGGGCACGTTCTTCCCCATCACTCTCCTCCCGCTCGTCTTCCAGTACATCGCAGTCGGTGTCCTCCCCCTCACTCACGTAGTCGCGCTCATGCGGATGTTCACCCTGGCCGGCTTTGAGTGGGTGCTTGTCCTTCACCTCGCATGGATTGCCGTGGTCACATCGGTCTTCTGCGTGATCGCAATCAACCTGATGCGCCGGCGGCTGATCGTTTGAAAGCTACCGGCACCCATCAGTTCTTTTTGCAGAGTAAATTCCGGAGTAATTCCTCACAGGGAATTATCGTGTGGAAACATGGATGGGAGAAAACCAAGAGAATATCGCATCTTTTGGCTCTGGGAAAATTATGAAAAAAATCTCTTAACGCTCTTGGGGGCTCCGGCAAGTATTGCCTCCGCCCCAGCCGCTGTGGCATCCCCCATAGAGCGATAATTCTCAAGAAAGTAATACATACATCATCGCAAATCACCGTACGACATCCTGATCCCGACGTTCCTGTGAGTGATCCGCGACAATCCGGACCACATACAGCTCCTCATCCTCCACGGGTTGCCGGCGCACAATCCCTGACGTGAACCCGTGGCGCTGGAAGAACTCGAAAACCTCGCGTGTCCCGGTCAGCGACGAGATGATAAGAAGGATCCGCCCGTGCGGCGCAAGCACTCTCGCAACGTCCGCCGCGAACTGTTCGATCGTGGCACGCCCTGTTGTACCTCCATCGAGTGCATACTCGAGCCAGTCATCGATCCGCTCTCCCTTTTGTGTCGGAAGGTATGGCGGGTTGAAGAGAATGAGATCAAACGGGCCCCGGATGCCGGCAGCGAGATCGCAGCGCACCACCTCCACCCCTTTTTCCCGGGCGGCACGGACGGCGTGGGGGTTGATGTCTGTTGCCACGATCCCACATTGTCCTTCCAGCGCTGCGGCAATCAGACCTGATCCGGTGCCGATCTCAAGCACCCGGTCGCCGGACTTCACTTCGGCAAGGGCAGCATCCCGGAGGAGAAACGTGTCAACCTCGGGGGCATATACCTGTGCGGCATCGTATGCCATCGTCATACCGGATTTGGGCGGGCGGGAGCAAAAAGAGTGCGGGCGCGAGGCCGGTGAATGCGTCCCATGGAGATTGCCCGGATTGCTCCGGAAAATAATCCATTCGCGAAATGCCATATTTTCGGGAATAAAAAACGATGCTGACGGAGGCTAGTGCACTCATCTCAAATGAGCGCCAACGTGACCAAAGAAAAATTACTTCCGGCTTATCCCAGCGACTTCACAAACTCGCGGACCTTTCCCGAGGCGCCGGGCCGGAGCGGTACGCCATGGCCGGAGAGCATAATCTCGAAATCGAACGTAGCGATCTTTTTGATCGACTGGTGCGCCAGCGCCATATCCCGCGTGAACTGCGCCGGTGGCCCTTCGATCTTCTGGCCGTCAAACCGGAGCGTGTCGCCGGCAAAAAGGATACCGGTCGCCGGATCAAGAAGGCATATGCTCCCCGGTGTGTGCCCGGGAACGTGGATGCAGGTCAGGCCAACGATAACGTCGCGGTCGTTTAAGAGGATGTCCGGCTGAAACAACCGCGTTTTCATGAACAGGCCGAGGACACAAAAGAGGGCGCCCCGCCAGCCTCCCGGGCGCGGTGGTTTCTGCCTGCCGGAGACAAATGGCGCATCCGCTTCATGAATGGCCACCTTTCCCGCACCGGCTGATTTGAGCATATTCACGTTCCCTGTATGATCGACATGGTAGTGGGTCAGGACGATAGTTTTGATATCCGAGGGCTTGTGCCCGAGCGTCCACTGGATATAGGAGAGGATCTTTTTGCCGGCACCGGGCAGCCCCGTGTCCACGATGGTGATCCCATCCCTGACGATCACGTAACAGTTCCCGTTGATCCCGTCAACCTGGTGAATTCCCGGTACGATCTCCATAGTCTCACTCAGCGCCGGGTACGTTTTCCGGGTATATGTAGTGTTCCCCACCGGTAACGGATCATGTGTCGGGAATTTTTTTTAGAAAAACCGGCCCATACATGCCGTTTTCTCATCAATATACCTGTAAGCTCGCCGGCAACCGGGAGTTGTATGCGATCCCTGCACTGCAATCCTGTCACGCATCCATATACCTGCCGGAGGTATATGGGATGAAAAAGGCTGTAGTAACTGGCTTTGGACTGAACCTGATTTTTCAATAGACGACAGAGCAGATTATTGATGGGGATGACAATGCTGTCCACTGAATCCTCATAGTTCTTGGAGGCATCGTGTACCGGAGAATCAAAACTTTTCCTCATGAGAAGTTTTTCTGGTCAATCCTTACCGGCACCGGCGATTGATGCTCTCCCAGAGCGTTGGGAACTACAATGTCCCGCTTCAGGGAATATTGGCGATGATGGCAAAGTCCTCAAGATACAGGGCCTCGGGCCGGCTCTGCAGGATTTCTGGCGGCAGTGCTGCGATAACCCGCTCTGCCCATGCCCGGTCCAGCATCCCGGACGAACCTTTCAGGCCGTTTTTCACGGTCTTCCGCCGGTGGGAGAAGAGAGCCCTGACGACATTTGCATACAGCCGCCGGTCGTTGATGGGAAAAAGAGGCGGGCGCGGTATGATCTCGAGGACCGTGGAATGCACCTGCGGTTTGGGGGAGAAGCAATCGGGCGGGAGCTCGAAACACCGACGGACCGCCGCATAGGTCTGCACCATGACCGAGAGCCTCCCACACTCCTTGGTACCTACCGGTGCGACCATCCGTTTTGCAAACTCGGTCTGGTACATCAGCACCGCAACCTCAAAACCGGTATCGAGCAGCCGGAAGGTGAGCTTCGAGGATACCGAATAGGGTAGGTTGGAGACCACGATCTCAAACGGCGGCAGTTCGCACCGGGTCGCATCCCCGTGCAGGAGGGTAAACATTCCCCGTACAATCTCTCCTGAAAACAGCTCAGATAAATCTTCGCAGAGCCCGCCATCCAGTTCCACCGCGTGGACGGTGGCGCCGCGGTCGAGCAGGGCCCGGGTCAGGGCGCCATTCCCGGGCCCGACCTCGAGCACCGTTCTCCCCCGCACATCCACGAGATCGGCGATCCGGCTGACCGCCCGGGGATCGATCAGGAAGTGCTGGTCGTGGTGGGCCTTCATTTCGTGGTGAAAACGTGGTACTTGACGTCTTTATCCTGCAACTCTTCGAGGATCCGGGACAGGATCATCTTCTCCGGGTGCGGGATAGACTTTATCCGGGCAGCGATATCGGCAAAACTGTCGAAGGGTTTTTTGTTGCGCTCCTCGAGGATCTCCCACATCAGTTTCCTGCCGATGCCGGGCAGCAGGTGAAGCATGTGGAGCCGGGGCGTGATCGAGATCGCCTTGTTGAAGAAGGCGACAAAGTCCTGCTCCCGTTCTTTAACTACCTGTTCAACCAGAAACGGCAGCTCCCCCCGGGCAGTCTGGGTCAATTCGTCGTAGCTGATCCGGCGCTTCACGCGTTCGATCTTCTCCCGTTCCGCATCGCCGATGTAGACCCGGTCGTAAAGGTTGATAACAACATTGGGCTTGGGTACCAGTTCCAGCAGTTTGAACTGTTCGAGCCCCATCGCCTGAACAATAGGCTCCCGCTTGAATGAGGGGCGGGGATCGTCAGGGTGCCCCTTCATGAGCACATCCAGTACGACCGCGTTGACCTCCTTTTTCTCCGCCTTCATCGTCACACCTCAGAAGTGCGCCATCACCAGTCCGACAATAGTATCGAGCTCTTCCGGGGTGAGTGTGTAACGTTCCTTGGCAAAGACCGCACGGACTTCGTCCCGGCTCTTGGGCATGATATTGGCGATCCGGTACGCGATCTCGGGCTTCATCTTCTCGAGCTTCAGGAGGGCGGCAACGAGGTCACGGGATTTCTCCGGGGGAGTCTTTGCAAGCAGATTGGCATGATCCATGCTGCGCCGGAACTCGTAGGACATCTCCTTTTCGGCCGCGATCCGCTCGGACTCCACGCCCAAAAGAACTGCACGGAGCTCAGGAAGTGTGACCTTCTCTTCGCTAACAATACCCTTCACTTTCATGCCAATCACCTGACAATGAGTTTACTTTTGTGCTTTTAGATGTTGTGGTCGGGCAATGACGACTTTTTCCGCATTTCCGTCGTGGATGGAGAGCATCCACGCGCGCCCCCGCTGCCCGATAATGGTACCGGTCAGTCCGTGGAAGCGCCGGTGCGGCATCCCTTTCTGGATACTCGGGTTGACCACGATGTGGACCTTGTCGCCGATCGCAAACGTCTGGATGACGGAGGTGACCGGGGGCAGCCCGCGCTTTCTCAGTTCCTTCTTGAACTTGTACCGTGTCTTTTTTCTGGGTCCGTTGTGATGTGCCATGACTTAATCCTCCTCCCGTGTTCCTTCGACCTGCACGACATCAAGGCTGGTGACATGCGCCGGACGTTTCAGGATCTCGGCAAGACTTGGGTGCGTCCGTCCCTGGTCGCCGGATATGAGTTCCTTGATATAGAGGCCGGCTTCGCCAAGGACTTCAAGAACGAACCTGCCGTCCTGTTCCCCCAGGTACCCGATATCGAGAACCTTGCGCTCCCGGATCTTGTCTGCTCTCCGGTGCGCAACCCGTTCGGGCGTGCGCTGCTGTATGGTGATGCCCTTTAAGGTTTTCAGGGCATTTACGAGCTCTTCCGCAGGTAATGCACCGTCAACCTCGACCAGGATCCTGTAATTTTTATGCGCTTTAGTTGATTTAAGGGTTTCCACCTCCGCACGGTCGCTCCAGCGGGAGATCGAGACGGCAACCCGCCCTTCAGCACTCCGGTTGATTGCCGATTCCAGCGTCCCAAGATCGACTGACCGTCTCCGCGGTGCGACAACCTCGAGGACAAACGGCCTTCCCGAACCGATCATCCGTGCATCGATGTCCTCCCTGCCAGCCCCGTGGAGCACAGCGTTTCCGGCAGAAAAAGCAGCAATGACCGGCCGGCCGATCAGCTCCTCTACCGAATCCATGTACTGCTTGCCGGTATAGTTGCACTTCTCGCAGCCGGCACCCCTGCATGCCCGGCAGTTCCAGTGAGTCTGGGGGATGCCGCGCTCGAATTTCCGGTACCTCCCGTAAAAGAAGACCGGGTTAATCTGGATTTCAGCCGTTCCCGCGGCAATATCAAGCAGGGCAACGAGGTCCGGCATTTTAAAGTCCGCGGATTTACCGGTGATGGCCGATACGGCTTTGCCCACTTCCCGGTTCACTTCCGATTTGAACGGCTCAGGTTCAGCCAGCGAGAGATCGCTCCAGACCATCTCCTCGTTCTCGGCAATGAGCGGAGGGACCCGGCACCCGACAAGAAACGTCGAAAAATCGATTCCCTGCATCGCAGCCACGACCTTATCAGCCCACCCGTGGACAGCATCAAAGAAATTGCCACAGATCCAGCAGGTGCCGGAGAACGGTTCGTAGGGAAGGTTTGCGGCAATCGTCCGGGCGATCCGGAGCGCCCGTCCCCGCTCGTCGTTGGTCAAACCAAACGAACGCTTACCGAAGAAACGCCCGAGGCAGTGGTCACAGCAGTCGCCGTACGCGAGGATCTTCTCCACCGTTTCGCTTATGTCCATCCGCACATCCTCCGGTCCCGTTCGTTCTGGAGCACCGTGATGGCATGATCGGCATGCAGGCAGACCGGCCCAACAGAATACCGCGGGCGGTCTCCGGTGAGCAGTTCTTCCGCTCCGGTAAAATTCTCGTGGTCAGAGAGCAGGAAGGAATCCGGCAGGACCGACACCGTCCTGATATCGGTACCCTTCTCATCCAGCACCGCACACCTGAGTTCCGTCATCAGCCGCTCGAGCCCTCCGGCACGCACAGATACACCGGACGCTGCCTCCCGGAACTCGCTGCCGCAGGGAATGGAGAGCGCTTTTTTTATGAGCGCCCCCGCGCTCCGTTCATCCGGCGAGAGCGAACGGACTGAGCTGCCGGAGACCTTCACGGTCTTTGGGGCTTTTGGCCCGCCCAGCAGGACGAGGCAGCAGTCCACGTCCCGGCGCAGGTCGTGGGAAAGGAAGAGCGATGCGTTCACGCACCGGCAGAGCACGTCCATGCGCCCGGCTCCCGGCAGATCGTTGAGGGAAAAATCCCCGTCCGTCCGGGCATGGTGCCCGACAACCACAAACGACACCATCTCACTGCATTCCGGAGAAGCGTTTCATCAGGCGCTGCATGTTGAACTTTCCGCCGCTGCCCCGGAGTCCCTTGAGGGTACGCTGCATCATCTTGTAATATTTCAGGAGTTCGCGCACCTCGTCCGGGCTCGCGCCGGCTCCCCGTGCGATCCGCTGCATCCGCGAGCTGGTGATAAGGGCAGGATCGTCGAGTTCCCGTGCGGTCATCGAGTCCATGATGATCCGGTACCGCACCATCTTCGTGCTGGTCACGTCATAGACTCCCTCGGGAAGCTCCATGTTGCCGAGCGGCAGCATACCCATGATCTGTTTCAGGGGCCCCATCTTGTTGAGCGCCTCGAGCTGCTTGTACATGTCGCGGAGGGTGAACTTGCCCTTCATCATCGCGTTCATGTCCACGTCATCAGCCTTTATGGCCGCTTCCGCTTTTTCGACGAGTGCCCGCAGGTCGCCCATCCCCAGCAGCCGGGAGATAAAGCCGTCGGGATCGAAGCGTTCGAGGTCCTCAATCGTCTCGCCGGCACCGATGAAGACGATCCCGCTCTTGGTCTCGGCAACGGCAGAAAGGGCACCGCCACCCTTGGCCGTGCCGTCCATCTTGGTGATGATCACACCGTCGATGCCGATTGCTTCATGGAACCTGCGGGCCTGTTCACTCGCCTGCTGCCCGAGCGCCGCATCGATGACCAGCCAGCGGTGGGTGGCCCGGGTGATCGCGTTTAAATCGATGATCTCCTGGATGAGGTCCGCTTCGAGTGCGTGCCGGCCCTGCGTATCGATAATGATCACCTCAAGGTCCCTGAGTGCAGCAAGCCCGTCTTTTGTGATCTTCCGTGCGTCCTTTTCCTTTGCACCCGGGTCGCCAAAGCAGGGTATGTTGATCTTCGCGCAGAGCGTCGCGAGCTGGTCATATGCGCCCGGGCGGAAGGTATCCGCACAGATCACACCGACTTTCATCCCCTTCTTCTGGAAGTAGCGGGCAAGTTTCGCGGTCGTCGTGGTCTTGCCGCTCCCCTGGAGTCCTGCCATGAGGATGGTCTGGGGTTCCAGTTTTACTTCGGTAGACGCCCAGACCAGCCGGACCAGCTCCTGGTAGACGATGCGGAGCACGTGCTCCCGGACGTTCGTATTTTTGGGCAGCTGCTCGTCAAGCGAACGGCTGCGGATGGCCCGGGAGAGATCCATTACAAGCTTCACGTTCACGTCAGCCGAGATGAGTGCCCGCTGCAGATCCCTGACCAGTTCATCAACAGCGGCACGGTCGACCACCGCTTTCCCGGCGAGTTTTTTGAGCGCGTCCTTGAGCGATGATGAGAGCCCGTCCAGCATCAGGCAGCACCCCCAAGAAGTTCATCGACAACCTGTTGTGGTGCAAACGGCATGATATCGTCATATGCCTGCCCGATGCCGAGAAAGAGAAGGGGTTTTCCGATCGTGTGTGCAATGGAGATCGCTGCACCGCCGCGCGAGTCCATATCCGCCTTGGTCAGGACCACCGCGTCAGTGCCGACAGTTCTCTCAAATTCCGCCGCCCGTACTACCGCATCGTTGCCCGCGACCGCCTCATCGACATAGATCACGAGGTCCGGCTTCATCACGCGCCTGATCTTGTCGAGCTGGCTCATCAGGTTGGCCTTGGTATGGAACCGCCCTGCGGTATCCGCGAGCACCACGTCGATATTGTGCGAAGCTGCATACTGGACAGTATCAAAGAGGACCGCAGACGGGTCCGCACCCGGCTGGTGCTGGATCACCTTGACGCCGATCCGTTCTGCATGCACTTCGATCTGCTCAATGGCACCGGCACGGTAGGTGTCCCCCGCCCCGATCACTACCGAGAAACCCTGTTTTTTCAGGTATGCACCCACCTTGGCGACAGTCGTGGTCTTGCCGGTCCCGTTCACGCCGGTAAAAAGGATCTTGACCGGGCGCTCGTGGTTCCTGATATAGTCCGGCAGGTCAAAACCGGGGCCGAGCACGTCGAGAATGGCTGATTTGAGGGTGCCCACCACCAGTCCATCCACTGATTCGCCGATCTTCCGGTGTTTTCCCACGAGGCCCGCACGGACGCGTGCAATGATCGCGTCAGTGACCGGCATCGCGACATCGCTTTCGAGAAGGGTCATCTCCAGCTCCGAGAGTGCATCGGCAATATCCTTTTCCGAGACAACCAGTTCGCCGTCCCGGATCAGGAATCTGACCTTGTCGACAAGTGTCGGGGAGGCAGAGGAACCCGTCCTTGATACGTTTTCCGTCCGTGCAAGGGAAACGTCTTCCGGTATTCCCCCGCTGCCGGAAGATTGCGGGGGGGTTTCCTCCCCGGGAGGCCCTGCCGGGGAGGTAACAGCTGCCTGAATGCTGCTCCCCAGCCGGTTCCTCGCGGCCTGCAGCCGTTCCTTAAGCCCCCCGAACATAAAAAAAGCTCCCGCTTTTTAGTCCTGTTCTTCTTCCGGTACCTGCGGGGGGACTGGCTGGCCCGCTGACATCGCCTGCTGGTATCCCTGTTCGAGCCTTTTGGTGATCTCGTTCATCTGGCCACGCAGTTTGTCCAGTGCCTCAGCCACCTTCTTCTGCGAGGCTTCCATCTCCATGATACGGTCCCTGAGATACCCGATGGCGTCCTTGTTGGTCTTTTCAACAATCACATCGGAACCGATATTCACCAGTACCTTCTCCGGTTCGAGGACTTTTGCCCTCAGGCTTGCCCCGCCGCCAATCTGGAGGAGAACCGTACCGTCATCCGACGCCACCATCGCTTCGAGCACTTCGATGGCGGCCAGCGCCTCGATCCTCCCGTTCTCCATGAGTTCCAGCTGACCGGCAAAGATCTCGGCCTGCTGCCCGTATTCCTTTAAGTAGTACTGGAGCGCCTGCAGTTCGCGCGGGTCCATCTGCTCTGTCGCATGTGCCATTTATTCCGCCATCCAACTGATTTTTATAAAACGGATAATCTGACTCCTGATATGTATGTCCTTTGCGAGCATAAATACATCATTGTGGGGGAGAACGTGTGCCGTTTTTTTCCCGTACCCGGGAAAAGGAAAGGACTGCCGCCCGTTCCGGCCGTTGCCGGAGTCGGTGGTTCTGTCTGGAATTCCAGCAGAGGCAAAGGATTTCTGCCAGAATCCAGGGAGGGCATCTCCACCAGTGCAGGATAGCGTTAAGGTGTTTACAAGAAGAACATAGACGGCATTGTTATACCGGGCCGGCAAAACCACACTTTTTTATCTGACACGCTGATAGTATGGACACTCACAAGGCAGAGACCGGCGATGAAGGAGAAATCCCGCACCCCCTCGAAAAAGCAGATCGCCCAGGAGCGCATTGCAGTCCTCTTTGGTCAGGCAGAAAAGGCGTTTGCCGAAGATCCCGGACGGAGCGACCGCTACGTTGACCTTGCCCGCCGGATCGCCATGCGCCAGCGGGTCCGGATACCCCGCGAGTTCCGGCGCCGGTTCTGCCACCACTGTTATACCTTTCTGGTCCCCGGTGCCAATATGCGGGTGCGGGTGCACCGGGGAGTGGTCGTGGTCACCTGCCGTGCCTGCAAAAGATCGATGCGTTACCGGGTGAAAATGCCTTATGGCAGAGAAGACTGACCCGTCAATGCAGGACCTCCGGCCGACAGTGTGGATCGGCAGGCAGGGATGCACGGATGCGACGATCGGCGAGATCGTTGCGCAGCTGAAAAAACGAAAGAGGATCAAGGTGAAATGGCTCCAGAACACCGAGGTCGATCCGGAGTCGGTTGCCGGGAGAGCGCACGCGGCACTTGTGGATGTACGGGGGCGGACAATGGTGCTCGCGGAACGAAAGAAGTCATAAAAACAATTTTTTTTTGTGACAGATTTTGTGGCAGGAATGGATGAAAACCGGCTCCTCGAAATATATAAAAACGTTATCCACTAATATGTAAAGACTGTTATTAATTACTGCAACAGTGAGGACTATTGATGACTACGGTATATGATGTCCCGGCAGACCATCTCATCAGGAAGACGGCCGAGGAGCTCAAAAAGCGGCCGGAGATCAAGCCGCCGGCATGGGCTGCCTTTGCAAAAACCGGGGTGCACAAGGAAATGCCCCCCGAGGACCCTGACTGGTGGTTCATCCGGGCAGCGGCGGTGCTGAGACGCGTTTATGTCGACGGCCCTCTCGGTGTCGAGAGAATGCGGAGTTTTTACGGCGGGAACAAGAACCGCGGTTCGAAGCCCAATGCGTTCCGCAAGGGCAGCGGGTCTATTCTCCGCAAAGCGCTCCAGCAGCTCGAAGCCGCCGGGTTTATCGCGCATGACAAGACCGGGCGCAGGATCTCACCGGCCGGCATGGGATTTCTTGACAGCATGGCAAAGGAAGTCTCGCTCAACCCGCCGGCACCGGTCCCGAAAAGGGTAAAGCCGGCAGCGGAAGAGCCAAAGAAAGCCGAAAGCAAGAAGGGCGAGCCCAAGAAAGGCAAGACCGAAAAAGCTGATGAAGCCAAGGGCGAGAAGAAGCCGGCTGCAAAGAAAGCGGAAGGCAAAAAACCGGAGAAATCCGAGGTCCCCAAGGCCGAAGCCAAGAAGCCATAACGACGGTAATGAGGTGAATCCATGGGAGACGATGAGCTGAGTGAACTCCGGAAACGGAGGTTGGCGCAACTGCAGCAGCAGGCTGGTGAACAGCAGGTGATGCAGGAAGAGCTCGAACGCCAGCAGCGTCTCAAGTCCCAGATGCAGATGGTGCTCATGCAGATTCTTGAGCCTGACGCGCGGGAGCGCCTGAACACCATCCGGCTGACCAAACCGGAATTTGCCGGCGCCGTGGAGCAGCAGCTGGTCATGCTCGCCCAGAGCGGGCGTCTCAAGCAGAAAATTACCGATGCACAGCTAAAAGAACTGCTCCGGCAGCTCGCGCCGGCAAAACGGGATTACTCGATCACGCGAAAGTGATGAAGGCAGGAGTGCTGTACAGCGGCGGGAAGGACAGTTCCCTTGCAGCAATAATGCTGGGTACGTATTACGAGGTCGAACTTAACACGTTCGTGTTTGACCCCGCCCGCCTGATCCCGACAGTTGAAGAAGCGGCAGAAGCGCTGGGGTTTCCCTTAAAGAAACGGGTGTTTCGCCAGGGGCTGGTAAACGAGATGGCAGATCTGGTAATTTCACGCGGGTATCCGAACGATGCAATCAACCTCGTGCACCAGACTGCCGTCAGGGCCCTCTGCAGCGAGTACCGGGTCGTCGGGGATGGCACACGGTTCGAGGACCGCGTCCCGGTGCTCACCAGATCGGAAGTGCAGAGCCTTGGCAACCGGACCGGGTCTTCGTATGTACGTCCCCTGTTCGGGTATGTCAGGAATGAGGTAAACCGGCTCGTTGACCGGTTCCTTGTTGTACAGTACGGGGAGACCGGCACCATCAGGAACGGCGACTATGAATCCGAGATCCGGGATGCGATCCGGGCCCGCGGGATCGATCCCGCGCCCCTGTTCCCGGCACACCACGACCAGTCGCTGGTCGTGGGAAGAAAATGATGATACCAGGTGATTGAAGATGAGCAAATTAAGCAAAGGCAGGAAGATCCGGCTGGCAAAGGCATGCGAACAGAACCGCCGCGTGCCCCAGTGGGTGATGGTCAGGACGAAACGCACCGTTGTCGCCCACCCGAAACGGCGCAACTGGCGGAAAAGCAACCTGAAGGTGTAAGATATGGCAGAGAAGATGCAGGAACATGTCTATATTATCCCTCTCCGGGAAGCCCGCAGGATGCCCCGCTGGAAACGGGCAAACGGGGCCATCAAGGATATCCGAAAATATCTGGCCCGGCACATGAAGAGCGAAGACGTAAAGCTCGACCGGAGCATCAACGAGAGTGTGTGGAGCCGGGGAAGCGGGAAACCGCCATCGAAGATCCGCATCCGGGCCATGAAGATGGAAGACGGGCAGGTCCAGGCGGAGCTGGCACCGGAATCGTAAGGCCATGGAACACACGATCACGTATACCGGCGATCCGAATATCGGGGTCTTTTCAAGGGTCATCGGGGACATCGCGATCATCCCCCCGGATGCACCGGAAGAATTTCTGGATGCGATCCGTGGGGCATTCGGTGCTGAACCCGTCGCGACCACAATCCAGAGCAGTTCCATTATCGGCTCCCTGGTGGCCGGCAACAGCCGGGGGATCGTTGTCTCCGGTCTCGCCACGGAAGACGAAGTGGCAGTGCTGTCCCGGTACCGTGATGTCCTGCCGCTCTGTGAAACGATGAACGCTGCCGGCAACGTGATCATGGCAAATGATACCTTTGCTGCCGTGCACCCGGACATGCCGTCCGCTCTTGCACTGGAGATTGGCGAATTCCTTGGCGTGGAAGTGGTTTCCCTGACACTGGGCGGCGTGAAAACAGTCGGGATGGCCGGTGTCGCCACCAACAAGGGTGTTCTCGTGCACTCCGGGGCGACGGCGCATGAGATCGCCCGGCTGGAAGCAGTTGCCGGGGTGCCGGTTGGCACCGGCACGATCAATATGGGGAGCAGCCTCGTCGGCACCGGGCTTCTCGCGAACGAGCAAAGTTACCTTGCCGGCAATGCGACGAGTGGTTTCGAGCTTGGCAGGATAGAAGATGTATTTGGATTTCTGGAGTGAATCATATGGAGATGCAGAAATTTGAAGTGAAAGGAACATTTCTGATGGGCGAAGACTGGATGCCGTATAAAAAAGTGATCGAAGCACCCAACGAGAAGCAGGCACAGGAACGGGCGTTTGCAGTTATCGGGAGCAAGCACAACCTGAAGAGAAGGTATATCAGGATAGAATCTGTTGCGCCGGCGAAGGCGTGAGGAGTTTTTTTTCTTTGGGCCGCACGGCGGTTCAATAACTGGTTTTACCTTCCGGACTTTTAAAAGAACCCTCCGTATACTTATGAGGGCCCCGGCAGATTCTGCCGGAGAATCAAACTTTTTTGGCGGAAAACTGTCTCTGGATGGTTATTTACACTATGAATGGGCATCAGCCCTACGAGGGCAGGGAAAGGCGGGCAGATCTCAGTAAATACGCAATTTTCAATCGCCGGGTTGGGATTATACCCATTAAAACCCGATCTTTTCCCGGGTGGTTCGCTGACTCCACCCGTATGGTTACCGGATCCGGACCCTTCTGCCCTCAATTGCCAGCCGGTCCTCGCAGAAGAGCCGGATCGCTTCCGGGAGACACCGGTGTTCGTACCCGAGGATGCGCTCTGCAAGCGTATCTTCAGTATCGCTTTCGAGAACAGGGACGCAGTACTGGACGATAATGGGCCCGCCGTCAAGGCACTCATCAACAAAATGCACCGTACACCCGGCCACCTTAACACCATGTTCCAGCGCCTGCCGCTGCGCATGGAGCCCGGTGAAGCTGGGCAGGAGTGCCGGGTGGATATTGATCATCCTGCCCGGAAATGCCCGCACGATCTCCCCGCCGAGTATGCGCATGTAGCCAGCAAGCACAAAAAGGTCGGGATCGACCTGCTGCATCGCGGACAGGAGCGCATGCTCGTATTCCTCGCGGGAGGGGTACCGGGAATAATCGACTACGACAACAGGTATCTTTGCCGTCTTTGCCCGCTCTATGGCGTATGCCACCGGGTTGTCGGTGATCAGCGCGGCGCAGGAAACCGGGAGGATACCACCCCGTATGGCATCGATGACCGCCTGAAAGTTCGATCCCCTGCCTGATGCAAGCACTGCAATTCTTTTTGTCATGCTCTTTCTCCGCGCTCCTCCCGCGGTTGCCGAACCCATCGCGGCTCAGCCGTCATCATGCCGGTCGCCGGGATGGACAACACACTTGATCTTCACGATGCGCCGGCCATGCATCTGCATGACAACAAGGGTGATTCTCCCGGCTTCGATCTCCGCTTTCTCCCCGGGGTGCTGTGGGATATGCCCAAGCCGGTCTATCAGGAGACCCCCGACCGTCTCGTACGACTCGGCCATCGGCAGGCTTATCCCCAGCTGCTCGTTGAGATCGTCCACCCACATCTGGGCATTAAGCACGTAGACGCCATCAGCTATTTTCTGGATCCCCGGTTCTTCCCGGTCATATTCGTCCATGATGTCGCCTACCAGCTCTTCAAGGATGTCCTCGACCGTCACGATCCCGACAAAACTGCTGTACTCATCAATCACGATCGCCATCTGGACACGCTGGACCTGGAGCTCTTTTAAGAGATCGTCGATCTTCTGGGTCTCGGGAACGAAGGTCGGGTCGTACATGATCTCCCGGATCGAGATGTCTTTTCGCAGGGAAGTCATTGCGGAGAAAACATCCTTGAGATTCAGGATTCCCGTGACGTTGTCGATCCGCTCATGGTACACCGGGATGCGGGAAAATCCCGTCTCGTTGAAGATCCGGATTGCTTCGTCAAGACCGGTCGTGTCTTCCATGAGCACCGCATCGACGCGTGGCGTCATGACCTCCCGGGCAGTCGTGTCGCCGAACTCGAGCACGGAATACAGCATGTCCTGTTCTTCCTGCTCGATCGTGCCTTCCTCCTTGCCGACATCGATCCATTCCTTGAGTTCCTCTTCGGTCACGGCAGGCTCTGCAGTATCTCTTCCCGCGCCAATCGTCGGGCTCACCCGTTCCACCACCCAGATGACCGGGGAGAGGGCCCGGGAGAGGATGAGGATGGACGGTGCAACAGTCAGGGCATAGGTATCGGCGGCCCTCGTCGCATAGATCTTCGGGCCGATCTCGCCGAAAACGAGAAGGATGATCACGACGAGGCCGGTTGCGATGCCGACACCGATACTGCCAAAGATCGATATCGCGAGCGCGGTCGCAATGGAGGCGGCAGCGATATTCACGATGGTGTTCCCGATCAGGATCGTGGTCAGGAAGTGGTCGGGGGATTTCTTTAAGGTCGCCAGTGCCAGTGCACCGGGCTTTTTGTCATTGACCAGCGTCCTGACCTTTGCCTTTGTTATCGATATAAGGGCGACTTCCGAACTGGAAAAAAATGCGGACAGGAGGACACAGACAATAAAGAGCAGGATTTCCAGGTCGTCCTGAATCATTGCAGTTCACGCCGCGACGGGACACCCGCCAGATTTCTGTTCATATACCGGATCTACACTCATATTCGGGAGCAATTTTAATAAAACCAGCACATTATTCCATGCATTCCTTCATAAATGCGCAATCCCGTGAAAGGATGGTAATTTTTTCATCCGCGGTAAGCGGCCGGGAAAAGTTCAGATCGTCAATCTCGAGCATCAGGCAGCCATGGTAGTGATGGTCTGCGAGAGCTGCAAGTATCCGTGCCATCGCCGGGTCCCGGTCGAGCGGGAGGTGAAGTTTGCTGCCATCGATCCTGCTGATATGGACATTGGCGAGCCGGTCACCGCAGAGATCGATATACTGTATCACCGTTTCCTCGGATGTTGCAAGGGCGTGGGAGGTATCGAGGGTGAATTTCAGCCACGGTTCCGCATCCAGCACCTCCCGCATCCGTCCGGGTGTGCAGATAAGGGAATTGACGGCAGGTTCCATGTTCTCGATTGCAACGGTGACCGTGTCTTTAAGTGCGGCCTCGCGGAGTGCCGCGATATAGTGATCGAACCGGGCGAAGTCGGCCTCACCCGGGGGGCGTTTTGCCGTCCGCCGGCCGGGGTGCACGGTGAGGACGCCGGCCCCGAGCGCCTGTGCCATGGCAAGCGACCGGACCGCGTAGACAACCGAAACCTCAGCGACATCTGGGTTGATGGAGCAGGGGTTCAGGTCGAGGACCGGTGTATGGACCGTGAGGGTTGCGATCTTCGGGTGGTTACGCCGGCAGGCAAGCACCTCGTCGACAGGGAGATCGCGGAGCCAGAAATGCGGCGTCTCAAGCCAGAACTCGACACCGTCCAGTCCGGCCCGGCTCGCAAAGGAGAAGATCTCGGCAGAGGTGTACTCGTGGAAGAACATGCTCGAGACGCCGTATGCGACCATGGTAGTACTATTTGATATGCGCTTTTAGCATAATACTTGTTAATGGACTGGTTTTACAGCCCTGAAATGCCGGCAGCGGGCAAATGTGGGCAGCCGCTGTCGGTCACCGAAGTGTCCTGCCTCATTGAAGAGCTCCTCGATGACAGGCGCCTGCAAGACATATGGGTGAAGGGGGAGGTGACGAATTATACCCACCATACCCGGGGCCACCGCTATTTTTCTCTCTCGGAGAAAGGCGGGGGGAGTACGGCCGCTGTCATCCGGTGTGTCATGTGGCGCTCCGATGCTGAACGGCTTACGTTTCCCCCGGAAGACGGGATGGAGGTGATCGTATCGGGATCGATCCGGCTTTATGCACCGCACGGTTCGTACCAGCTGCAGGTCCGGGAGATGGCCCGGGCCGGGGTGGGAGAGAAATTCCTTCTCGTAGAAAAATGGAGAAAGGAACTGGCGGAGGATGGATGTTTTGCGACGGAACGAAAACGCCCGCTCCCGCCGTTTCCGCAACGGGTAGGAGTGGTCACCTCCGAGACCGGTGCCGTTATCCATGATATCCGCACGGTGATCGAACGGCGGTATCCGGTCGGGATTGTAATATCGCCTACGGTGGTGCAGGGAGACGACGCCCCCGGCCAGATTGCACGTGCTATCCGCAGGCTTGACGGCCGTGCCGATGTCGTTATTGTTGCACGGGGGGGTGGAAGTTTTGAAGACCTCTTTCCCTTTAACCACCCGGAAGTGGTGCGGGCGATCGTGGCCTGCCCGGTCCCGGTCGTCTCCGCGATCGGGCACGAGGTCGACGTTACCCTTGCCGATCTCGCCGCGGACATGCGGGCACCGACACCATCCGTCGCGGCCGAACTCGTTGTTCCGGACCGGAAAGACCTCATCGCCTGGCTTGCCGATCTCAGGTGCCAGATGAATACTTCGCTTCTCTCCCGTGTCACACGCGCCAGGACCGTTATGGAGGATCTCCGGGACCGGCTCCGCCCGCAGCGGTTTGCCCGGGGACTGGAAGAGAGGACGCAGGATACCGCAGACCTTTCAGACCGGCTCGAACGCACGTTTGCGACCCGGCTCGAACGCGAGCGCCTTGTTCTTGCCCGGCTGAAAACGGCACTCGAGGGCAGGAACCCCCTCGCGGTTCTCGCTCTCGGGTACTGCGTGACGGAAAAGGAGGGCAGGCCGGTGAGATCGGCCGGTGTCATCGCCCCCGGGGATCATCTGAAGGTGAGATTTTATGATGGGAAGGGGTGGGTAATCGTGGAGCGTGTGGAACGTGACTGAGACCTACGAAGAGAAGATCGAACAGTTAAAAGAGATCATTGCAAAGATCGAGGATGGGACAACAAGCCTTGAAGAGAGCATGCGTCTCTACGAGCAGGGTGCGGTGCTTGTACGGCAGTGCGAGACGCTGCTTGCCGAAGCCGAAGTAAAGATCACCACGCTCAGCCGGGACGCGTAGCGGTCAGTGTCACCGTCATCCATTTTCCCGCTCTGAGGGCACTGATGAGCTCCCGCGGCAGGGTGGCTGCCACGTGATTGGAGAGTATCCCGATCGTCCTCCCGCAGACAAAGTCGCTCCGCCTCCAGACCATATCCGCCGGGTGGTTCAGCGTGAGACGCCCGGAACCCTGCGACCGCACGTCCACGTTGATCCCGTCGAGAGATAGCAGGGTGACCAGCACCGCCTCATCGTGGGCGAGCACGTGTTTGAACTCCGCAGAGAGTCCGGCACAGCCCTTATCGGCAGCGATGCCGATGATGCAGTTTCCGCCCGGGGTGAGATGGTTCTCGCGGGTGATCTCAAACGTGGTCGGGTGGCTGCCGAGCACGAGAGGGTGTCCCCGGCACCGTATGACTTCCTGCGCCTTCATGCTTTATCATGTGAGGGTTGCCATTGATATTCAATGTTTATCACCGTTACCTGCCCCCTTTGCAACGACGAGACCGAACATGAGATCCTTGCCGAATCTCGCGATCTTCTGGTCCGGTGTACTGCCTGCGGGAACCACCACCGGATACAGAGGGCAAAGGAACGGGGACCTCTTGCCGTGAAGACGATCGTCTCACGTGAAGGCTCTTCGATGACCTGCAGCATTGAATTTGCAGATGATGATAAGTGTTCTCTTGACGACCACCTTGTGGCTGAATGTGGTGATGAGGCGTATGGCGTCGAAGTCACGGCGATTGAATGCGGCGAAAAACGGGTACGGCGTGCGAAGGCCCGGGATATAACGACCCTGTGGACCCGCACGATCGACCGCGTCATCGTGAAGGTCTCTGTCCACGACGGCCGGAAGACGATCCCCCTTTACATGGAATGCGATGGCGAGGAGACGTTTGTTGTGGGAAACCAGTACAATGCAGGCAATAACCGGTTCACGGTGTCCCACCTCAAGCTGCGCGACGGCCCGCTGATGAGAAAAGAGGGCTGGAAAACCGTCGCCCACCGGATCAAGCGTATATACGGGTACCGGTCATAGATATTTTTTGAGCGAGCTTTCCAGTTGCTCCCGGTGAACGACGCCCTCGAACCGCTCTTTGGCTTCGCTGTCAAGGAGGACAATAATGGTCGGTGTCACTTTCAACTGGTACTCACGGACATACTGCGGGTTTTTCACGGCATCGATCTCCTCAATAGTGATGCCGAGCGTTTTTTCCACTTCCCTGTTGATCGGGGTCTGCTCCATGCATCCCATGCACCCCGGCTGAAAAAAACACAACACGCGCACTGCCATGCACAGAGATGGTCACGGATGATAAAAAGGATATGGGTGGAGATCAGTTGCCGTTGATCGTGACGACCGTAACCTGGATGGTAGGGATAGAAAAGTCGAACGTTACCCCGTCAGATGACTTGTTGGTGATCTCGCCCAACCGGATATAATATGATGCAGTTGAGTTTGGCTCGGCAGCAGCCGGGTTATCCGAAACACCCAGGGGGATGATATCCCCGACATTGACGGTCGTGATATTCAGGTTGTTGTGCATCAGCTGATCCGCGGACCAGAACTGGGTCATGGGTGTAGTGGTGATTGTTATCGTTTTCTGGTCGTTCTTCTTCATCCCAAGGATCCCAGTGCTGATTGCATCATATTCACTGGCAAAAATTGCATAATTGTCTCCCCACCCGGTCTGCATGGTATAGATCTGGACCGGGTAGACGGCGGTTGGGTAGGACTGGTTGGCCGTCACCGTCAGCTGTTTTGAGTATAATAGATTGTCGCCAGCCTTGGTAAGCGTTGTGTACTGCTGCTGGTTGGAGGTGATGAGAACCTGGCCCTGCGGATCCTTGATGGTGTAATCGAGCACGACGACGTCACCGGGTTTCACGGATACCAGCGAGGTCAGCCAGCTCGATCCCATCGCCGACAACACCATAACGATAACGAAGAACACCCCTGCGATGATCGCAATTACCTTTGTCCACATTTTCCTGGATTTCTCACCCTGTTTTTTTGTGCCCATTATCGGATCCTCCCTATTACATCAGGTTTGATGGACATAAACTATTCCGCACTGGATTGTTATGGCGGATCCCGGATCGGAAAGCCACCACCCGTTGCTGAGGGGATCATCTCTTTTGAGAAGTCCTTGAGAGCAGAAAACTCCCTTGCCAAAGACCGGCTCCAGACCGGATCCGGACATCTGGAAACCTTGGGAAAAACAACCCCGTAAAAAGCCCGGATTGGCAAACGGACGATCCCCATTTCCGGCTGGAGTGGAAACGATGTCCACGCCCCTAGAGAAGTCTTTGGAAATCGCCTTTTTTGTAAAAAAACCCGATTTGCCGGGGATCTAGCCCTGCAAAATAGCAGCGTTCTAAGGCCACTTGTTTTTGGGAGGTGATTTTGGTCGATCCCACATGAGATCGGCCACGGGAAGGCTAATAGCGGCCGTTTGTATGGGGGTGTTAAAAAACACGTTATAATCAGTTATTTTTGCGAACGGGGCGATTATAGCTGTTTTTACCCCATTGACAGGGTTAGCCTGTATCCCAAGTGGTGAAACCGGTTGAATTTTTGGAAAAAGCATCAAGAGTCTTGCTGGACATTTTTCAAAACCATCGAGTACCTTCCCGGACTTTTTTTGAAATTCTCTCAAAATGTTCCTGACTTTTTTTAAAAATCTCTAACACTTGTTAGTAAATAAAATGCAGTAAAAAAATAGTTTTTGGACACATTTTCGCACCCTTGTCCGATTAATTTTCTCTTTTTTGATTTGTCATATCGGGCAATATTTATTGTGAGCCGGTCGGTCCGGCCGGATCCGGCTCCTGGATCCGAAGGATGATTGTTACAGGGAATTACAGTTCTGATGCAGATACGATTATTTGCGGATTTTTCACTTCGAAAGAGTTTACCTATCAACTGCAGACGCACCAGAACCCCCACCGATGTAACCGATGCCGGGGCAAAGACAAGCTTCAAAAACGGCGTGCTGGAAGTCCACCTGAAAAAGGCAAGAGCCGTACCCAAATCACGCATCGGGATCGAGTAAATTCCCGTATTTTTTGCCCAATTTTCTACCGATCTCTTTTAGTTCTCCGCGCCAAAACCTGTACTGATGGACAAGAAGAAGGTCAAGGACTACATGACCTACGATGTCGTCAGCGTTGGCCTGCACGGGACCGCGCAGGACGTCATCGAGAGGATCCGGCAGACAAACCACGACGGTTTTCCCGTGGTGGATGGCAGCGAAGTCGTCGGTTATATCGCTGCACGCGACCTCCTTTTTGTCAAACCGTCCGATCCAATCGCCCAGGTGATGTCAGGACAGCTGATCGTTGCCGATCCGGAGATGGACATCACCGACGCTGCACGGGTGATCTTTCGCAGCGGCATCCAGAAACTGCCGGTTGTGGATGAGAAAAACCACCTTCTCGGCATCATCTCCAATTCAGATGTGATCCGTTCGCAGATCGAGCATGTCTCTCCGGAAAAAGTCTTCAATTTTATCACAACCCTGAAAAAGTTATACGGCGTTGAACCTACGCTCAGCCGGGGTATTATACCCATCAAGGATCTCCTGCCGACCCAGTCCAGGATCTACGAAGACGAGCTGGAGGGGCGGATCTACGAGATCAAAAAGGGGCTTGCCGAACCCATTATCGTGGTGAGGCGCCCCGCCCGGACGATTCTGGTCGACGGTCACCACCGCGCAATCGCAGCAAAACGGCTGGGTATCACCGCACTCGACGCCTATATTATTGAGATCAACAAGGATGTCGAACTCGGCATGGAACGGACGGCACATGCGATGAATTTAAAAACGCTGGACGATATCCAAGTGCTGGATTATGCCCGCCACCCGCTCGTCGCGATCACGCACCGGCTGGTAAAAAGGGCCTAGGATCCCTCGTAGTGCAGGTCGAACTTATCGTTCAGAAGGTGCTCTTTTACCACGGTATCGTCACTGACCACCACTTCCGGCCAGACCCGCGTCTTTGAATGAACCACCACGCGGTTCCGGAGGACCACCCGGGGACCGATCACCGTATCGTTCTCGATACTGCACCCCTCACCGATATGCGTGTCATTATCGATAATGCTCCCGGAAACCGTGGTGTTCGCCCCGATGATCACCCGGTTATAAAGCGATGACGAAAAGATTTTGGCATTGTTCCGTATGATACAGCGGTCGCCGATACTGGTGTAGGGACCGATCAGCACGTTGCCGCCGATGGTCGTCCCGGACCCGATCGCAACCGGCCCGATCACCCGGGTGTTCTTGCCAAGCGTGATCGAATCGCCCAGCTGCACCGGGCCCTGAACGCGGGCCCCGTGCATGGAGAGATCTCCGATGATGTCCGTGATCGTAATGTCCTGCAGTTTCCATCGCTCTGCCTGCCTGAGCAAACGAGGGCTGCCCACGTCGGTCCAGTTCCCGCGTGCGAGCCAGCCTTTGATTGCCAGGCCCTTTTTCATCAGCAGGGGGAAGAGATCCCGTGCAAAATCAAATTTCCTGCCATCGGGAATATAGTCAAAAATTTCCGGGCTGCAGACATACATCCCGGTGCTCGCGAGGTTAGAGAAGATCTCGCCGGGAGACGGTTTCTCCTTGAACCGTTTGATCTCATAATTGACATCGATCTCGGCGATACCGTATTCTCCGGGGTCATCGATGGAGAGCAGCCCGATCGTGGTGATAGCCTTTTCCTTCTGATGGGTGCGGTAGAACTCAAGCACGTTCAGGTCCGTCACGTGGTCTCCGCCGACGATCAGGAAATCCTGCCCGTCAAGATACCGGCGGGCGTTTTTCACGCTCCCTGCCGTGCCGAGTTTGCTCTTTTCGTGTACGTATGTGATCTCTGTGCCAAAGAGCGAACCGTCGCCAAGCGCATCCTCGATATCTTTTCCCATATACCCGAGGGTTATCACCACTTCACGGAACCCCATGTTGGAGAGATGGGATACGAGATGATGGATAGAGGGGCGGTTGACAATCGGGATGCAGGGTTTCGGGCGTTCAAATGTGAGAGGGCGGAGCCGGGTCCCTTCCCCCCCGCACATGATACATACCTTCATACTTCAGTTTTTGTTCTGAATTGTTTTAAGTATACTGTCATTCCAACGTATGAGTGGTTTGAGGAAGCTACAGACATGGGTGCCGATACCTACCGGGAACTTCCGGCCGAGCGGGGCAGCGTCCAGTGTCTTCCGGATAAACGGGAGCCTGTCGATCACTGCCGTCTCTGTATACACTGCAGGGAATTCAAGGTACGGGGGAAATTTGTAAAATCCCCGTCGCTTGCATACTGCGTGAAATGTCGGGTAACTGATGACGTCGACCTTTCTGCAGTCGAAGCGGTGAAATGTGCGGACCGGCAGGGTGAGGGATTTCACAACATCGCCAGTATTATCGGGTAAGGCAGAGCCGGATGACGCCGGTAACTGACGTTCCCTTATCCAACCAGCAGCGCGGCAATCCTGTCCATATCCACATGCTCTTCAAAGAGGAGGGCCAGCGCCTCATAGGGATCTGCTTCGCAGGCAGGAAGAGGAGTAAACGTCAACCCTCTTTTATCATACAGGTACGAGAGAAGGGCATTGACAGCCGACGGGTTCAGGAAGAGGCCATGCATGTACGAGCCAAAGACCAACCCGTCGGCACTCGCCATGCCATCCCCGCTGAAGGCCTCGCGATCGTTTCCGGGTTCGGTGATTCCCATGTGGATCTCATAACCGGTAACTTCACCCATGCCGGACAGGATGGGCGGCACCGGGTTTGGCATCCGCCGGACCTGCCGGGTCTTCTTGTCATATGAGGCGAACCGGGTGATCCCGTCAAGCAGCCCAAGCCCCTCGTACGTCCCGGCAGCTGATTCAAAACCGTCATCAACCAGCTGACGACCCAGCATCTGGTACCCGCCGCAGATGCCGATTATCGGCACCTTTTGCGCCCGTGCGTTCTGAAGTTCCCGGTCCATTCCACTCTTCCGGAGTTCGGAGAGATCATCCACCGTGTTCTTGGTACCGGGTATGATCACGCAGTCATAACCGGCAAGGGATGCACCACTGGGTATGTACTCCACCGATGCATGCTGTTCAAGCAGCTCGAAATCGGTGAAATTGGAGATGTGAGTAAGACGGATCACTGCGATCCGCACCGGATGATCAGTCACCTTTTTATCGCCGAGGGAGAGGGAATCCTCGCTGGGAAGCGGCAGTGAGAAATACGGGACGACGCCGAGCACCGTGACACCGGTCATGTCTTCGATCTGCCGGATTCCGGGCGCAAAAATCTCAGGGTCTCCCCGGAATTTGTTGATGATAATCCCCCGGACCAGTGGCCGCAATTCATTCGGCAGGAGCCTGATGGTCCCATAGATCTGTGCAAAAACACCTCCCCGTTCGATATCAGCGACAAGAATGATGGGGAGCCTGAGTGCGCCTGCCAGCAGGGTATTTGCGATGTCCCGGTCGTACAGGTTAACCTCGGCAGCACCACCGGCCCCTTCGACCACCACCTGCCCGTACAGCTCTTCGAGCCGCCGGAACGAAGCGACTGCCTCCTTGAGAAGATACGGAGTTTCGCGGTAGTAATCCTCGATAGGAACATCCTTGTATGGCCGGCCGTGGAGCACCACTTGTGAGACACATGCGCCTTTGGGTTTGAGGAGAATGGGATTCATGTCGGTGGCAGGTGCGAGCCGTGCAGCTAATGCCTGCATCGCCTGAGCCATCCCAATCTCTCCCCCGTCATCCGTGACAAAGGAGTTCAGGCTCATGTTCTGGGACTTGAACGGTGCGACGCGGAACCCCCGCCGGACGAGGCAGCGGCAGATCGCTGCGACGGTTATGCTTTTGCCGACATGAGATGCGGTCCCCAGCACCATGAGTGACATAATTTCTAAGTACTGTACGGCACGGGACATAAAACGGATATGCTTTTACCATCGGGTCATAAAAAGGTGGCAATCCAACCCGGAATCCCCTGCAATGCCAAGTAATAAATAACCAGAATCTAAAAACAGTTGTAATGATTGGTGGCATTTGCCCGACGTGTGGACTTCCCAAGGAACTCTGTATCTGTGAGGAGGTAGCAAAGGAACAGCAAAGGATCAATGTCAAGGTCAATAAACGCCGCTACGGAAAAGAGGTTACGGTAATCGAAGGACTTGACCCGACAGATATCGATCTTGAAGACCTTTCGAAATTCATGAAAGGGAAACTCGCCTGTGGGGGGACGGTCAAAGGAAACTCCATCGAACTGCAGGGAAATCACCGGGACCGGGTAAAAGAACTCCTGTCCCTGAAGGGATACAGCACAGAAAATATTTCCTGATATCGTGCAGCAGGGCATCGTTACGTGGATCCTGACGACCCCTGCCCAAACCGGCTTTTTTATTTCTCTAATCTATTCATTATCCTGCCGTTTCTTTCGTCAAGTCAGCTGCTGTACATGTGACTCTTTCACGTTCCTGCAGCAGACCTGACCACGTACACCCGGGACCCTTATGATAATTCACGGAAGAAGAATTATGGTTTTTAATCAGGATCTGTCAGGGAATTCCCATTTTTGCGGGCTCGAGTCCAGAAAGACTCTCCCGGAACCTCTCCCGCTTCACAGGAATCTTTTGGCATTTAAAAAAAAACTGTTATTCTTTAATGGTTTTTCGTGGATTTTTACGCACCGGTCAGATCAGGAACCGGAATACGACCCATGAGATGACCAGCATAATTGCAGAATACTTCAGGCCGGCGACAGCGCGCCCTTCACCCATCTGACCGGCACAAAGACCGGAGAAGAATCCCTGGATCATAGCGGCATGGGAAAAAAGCCGCTTGTATGCAGGGAGATCGACCCGTGCCATGAAATGGCTTCCTGCACTGGTGGTGGATGCAGCCATACCTGCCGTTGCCATCGTTGTAAGAAACGTGCTCACGAGAATCGCAATGACAAAGAGGAACACTGCAAACGAGACAATGACGATGATTACGTAGATCAGCATGTTATTCCTGCGTTCCTGTGCAAGGTTTACCACTTCAAAGGTATCGTTTGCGGCTGCCCTGAGCACCTGGCTGATATCGCCGCCTGCTTTACTGGCTTTGGCAATCAGGTCGACACTGCGGTCTGCAAGCGGGGTTCCAAGATTCCTCCCGAAACTATACAGTGCCTCCACAAAACCAACCCCCCACGACATCTCGTTATCAAGCTTCCGGATGTGCAGCGTCAGTGCCCCGTATTCCGCACCGGCAACAAGGTGCACGGCATTAGGGAGTGTCATCCCGGAATCGTTCATGCCGGCAAGATCGCGGAAGAAGTTTGGCAGAGATTCCTCAAGATTCTTCACCCGACGTTGTTCCCGGAAGTCAAGGACTGCAACCGGCACAATGGAGATCAAAACCGCAAAGACAGCAAAATCGTCAATCACGGTGGAATTGAACAGTACCAGAATACCGTATGTCCGCACCATCGAGATAAAACCGCCGAAAAAGACGATCAACGATACCGGGATACACACGATGAGGATGTTGACCGGTTGTTCCGTGAGGACCCTGAGGGGGTGTTTAAAAAACCTGCCGATACCCTGCCGGCTCTTTCTCTCGTTTTCGAGCTTGGTGGTGATCTCGTTGAACTCGTCCTCGACGGTGTCCAGTTCTGCCCGGGTCATTGGCCTGGGCTGTGCCGTCGTTCGTTTGAGAATGCCAGTGAATGCTTCCTTGATTGCCATATCAGGATTCCGGAGTCATGGAGCTGATCATGATCACAAACATAATCGTGCCAAAGGGGATCATCAGGTATATAATGACATACAGGAACATGGGTCTCTGATCTCCACCGAGGACAGACATGATCGACTGGAGGATGATCAGGAATAGTGTTCCGGCAACCATCGCTGTCACATAGGATTCCGCGATCAGGGCAAGGGTGTCAAGGAACAATTTCTGGGTCTGCCGGTTCTCCAGCGCATACTGGTCTGCTTTCGTGCGGAAATATTCCGTCAGGTTTCCCCCGCTCGATATGCTCGCCATGGCACCCTGCAGGAATTCTTTCATCCTCCGGGAAGGTGTACTTGAAGAGACGATCCTGAGTGCGTCGATAAGATCCCGACCGAATATATCGATTTCGCGTGCGATATATCGCGCTTCAACCGCACTTTCTCCATAGATGGGGCTGTCACCCAGCAGGCGGAAGACCTCATCCGGGGTGATGCCCGCGGTCGACATGGACGTTATGTAGTTGATGGCATAGGGAAGCGTAACATCGATGCTCCTGCGTCGGTTTCCGGCAAGGACATTCGGGTACACCATAAATATCGCGTAGGTGATTCCACCGAACACGGCAAGGGAAAACACAACCACAAAAACGGTGCCGACAAGAAGGCTGTTATTGACAAGGAACAGCATCGACGCGGGTACCTCCCCTTTGTATTTGATGAGCAGCGGCAGTTTGAGAACCCAGGTGAGAAGGCCAAGACCAACCGCGGCAAGGAGACCGACAATGACAGAACTGATCAATGAGATGGAGATATACACTTCGAACGGCGTTTTCATCCTCGCGGAGATGAGATCGCTGCGCAGTTGTGCGTACTGATCCCGTTTTGCCTTCATCCGCATGCCCAGCAGATTGAAACAGAACCGTTCGTAACTATTCATAGAGGTCTTTCCTTACCCGCTCGATGACAACTTCCGGCTCACGGAAATAGGATATCAGGATCTTTGCCACGTCCTTGTAGTGCCGGATCTTCTTGATCCGCATCCATTCCAGCACTTCCTGCCGGCGTTTCAGCTCTTCCCTCATCCGGTTCTCGTTCCAGCCCCGCGCTTCCATAATCTCTTCAAGGATGTAAGATTTTCCCGAGTAGTTGATCTCATCGGTTGCTGAACGCCATTTGAAGACCTCGTTCGTTATCAGCTCGTTTGTCCGCGGGTCGATATCGAGGATCTCGACAATCTGCTTGTTCCGGCGGATCCGCTTTCCGCCAACCCGCGCCTGGACCTGGACGCAGACAAAGTCCAGCGCGGAAAGCATGTTCCGCGGCACATCCATGGGCGGGTTTTCGATACGGTGCACGACGCTGGACACGGAATCCGCATGGATAGTGGAATAGGTGACATGGCCGGTACTCATCGCCTGGAAGAGCGTCTGGCACTCCTTGCCGCGTACCTCACCGACAATGATGTACTCGGGGCGCTGTCGCATCGCCGCACGGAGGAGTTCATACATGTTGATCTCCCCTCTTCCGGCCGCGTCAAACGAGTCCCGAGTGACACTGGGGATCCAGTTCGGGTGGGGAAGCTTCACTTCGCGGGTATCTTCCAGACTGACAATCTTTGCCATGGGCGGGATAAAAAGCGAGATGGCATTTAAGGAGGTGGTCTTCCCGGAAGCAGTTCCTCCTGCGAAGATAGCCGATTTGCCACTCTCCACAGCAAGCCAGATATACGCGAGAGAGAGAGGCGCATACGTATGCCATTCGATGAGATCGGTCGGCGTGATGGGTTCATCCTTGAATTTACGGATAGTGAATGTTGAACCATGGGCGGTCACTTCATGCCCGAGCGTCATCTGGATTCGCGATCCGTCACCCATGGTTGCATCGAGAATCGGTTCGGCAATGGAGATGTATTTGCCTGCCCGCTGGGCAAGTTTGGTGACAAACGAATCGAGTTCTTCCGTGTTATGATACGCCAGCGTTGTTTTCATCGACTCATAGCTCGCATGGAAGGCGAATATGGGAGTGTTGACACCATCGCATGATATATCCTCGATGTACTTGTCGTGCATGATCGCGTCGATCAACCCATCGCCGAGGAAATCCTTGTGCATATTGTACAGGATCTTTTCCCGCTGGACCGGGTTGAGTTTCAGCCCGTAATCGACGAGAATGGTATCAACCGCCGCACGGAGCTGCCGGCGTGCCTCCTCTTTTGAGATGTCCTTTGTATTGATGTCGAGGGTTTCAAAGAGACGTTCCTTGAGTTCCTTTAACAGGTCTTTCTCAGGTTCGGTAAGAATCGGCTCGATCACCTGGTAGGTATATTCGTGTGTTGCATGATCGTACAGGATACGGACAAATGCATAGGGTTCGTTGACCGGATACATTTCCATTTCCTCAACACCGGGTTTGGGATCTGATAGGAGTTCAACAAGCGGACCATGCTGTCGGGGATTGTATTCGACGATCTCCGATCGGATCACCCTGAAAAGAGAGGAGAGACGGAATTTTTTCACGCCCGGTAATTTGAGTCCCTCTTTTTCCGGCTCGATCTCCGCCCCGATATCGAGATCCTTGAAACCCACGCTGGCGAATTCCCGCTTCCAGATCTCATCCATCTCCGGTGGCAGTGTGCCGGTACCGGAACTCTCAAAGGCATTGATACGCCCATGGAGTTTCAGCTCATCAATCTTGAACGTCGCACCTTTCGGGAGGATAAGCCCGGAGAGATCGGATATCTGGTCAACATAGACAACCCGCTCATCCGCTTCGGTTTCCGGAGCTGCCACCGGCCGTGAAGTGTCTTTCGCTTTCCGCACAACGGAAGAGGTCAGGGTTTCCCGGGGATCTTTTTCAATAATCTCAACGGTGGGCCGGAACGCACGTGCCTGACGACCTTCAGCTGCCGGTGGTTTTTTTGCAGCAGGAGGCTGGGGGGTTGCCGATGGACCGGATTTCGCCAGGATTATTGTTCGCGCTTCCCGGACATCATCGCCATGGATTCCTGACTGCTGGGGAGCGGGGGCGGCAGAAGGCGAATCCTCCAGCAGATCATCAAAATCAGATATGCTTTCGGCCGCGGGCGGTAACGGTTCATCCTTCTTTCCCATGCCAAGCCGTTTCATGAGCGCGGAGAAATCGCCTTCCCCGGTAGTTTCAGGCCCGCCCGAACCGGTTTTTGGTTCGTTTTGCGTTGATTCCGGGCGGGGCGATCCTTCCTCCTTCTTCAACCCCTTCCCGATTTTTTTGAGGAGAGTGCTGATATCGTCGCTTGTATCGTCTTCTTCTGGTTTCAACCCGGACACCACCCTGAGTATCGACGCCGGTTACCGGTATTCTTACAAAATATCCTTTTTCCTATGACTATATCTACCCTCTGGATGGTTATGGTTCTCACCCTGCTGCATCGCCGGATCCCGTTACAAACCCTGAAAAACTTCTCGATGACCGGTCACAATCCATAATCAAACTCGGACTGGATACTTTTTAAGATGACCCTGATGAGCCCCAGCTGCGCATCACCATTGGCAATTATGCAGAGAAAAAGATCCCCGCAGGGTGTAATGATAAACTTGTTTGTTGTTGTTTCAAGGATCAACTGATCAAGATTTCCGATGTTCATTTCCTGTGCAATTTTAGTTCCCGCCCGCATGAGATCCTCAGCGAGTGCAGCAACATGTTCGAAATTTTCATCGCCAAGAGACTGTACCGGAAAACCTTCGAAGAATGCCGAAACCGCAAGGACCCCGGGCAGGGTTATGAGTTTTTTTAAGGTTATTTCGTCAAGGAGCGTTGGACATCTTTTTTGCGTCTGTGGTACTATTTCCGTCTTTTCCTCAGGTTTTAGCTCCGTCGTTCCATTGGAAACCAGCAACCCTTCACCGGTGCAGATCTTCAGCGCTTCTGCAAAATCCAGATCCCCGTATTTTTTCAGGACGACTTTCTGCCCGGCTGCCGGCGATTTTGAGGGGTTTGCCATCAGGTATTCAAGAGCGGTCTTTCCCCGGTACGTGCGGGCGTCATTCCGGAAATATGCGGCGATGAGGTTCCCGTTTTCGGTCAGGATAAAACCCTGACCCATACCGGTATCGATATCAATCGCACCACGTAAGGTCATCAGATATGGGATCAGACCTTTGTCCTGCGGATTGGTGATAACACCGATATCCGTTCCATCCGGTAATTTCATAAAAATAACGTACGGTAAAAATTACAGAGCCGCTACTATACGTTCTTTATTTTTCTTTAATTCGTACCGTATTCTTCCCACATTTGCAGTTGCGTCTGCAACGAGGGCAATCAGTTCATCCGCTGAGAGAGGTGCAAGGATGATCGGCCCTTTTTCCAGTTCAACCAGCATCTGGGAGAGCTCTCCTTTTCCGAGCGTGCTTCCCATGGCCTCGGATGTGCCAAGGCCCGTTGAAGCCATTGCACCCAGCGCTTCGATATCGACTTTTCCGGATACTGCACTTTCAATAACAAATCCGTCTCTCCCCACCACGACCGCAGCTGATACCCCTTCCACCTTCAGGAACTCCTCTAGTAACGGCTTCAGCATTTTTTTCACCACTTAATAAATGAATCTCTCTTGTTCTTTGCGTATTAAAATGTTGGTCTTTTTCTTCCCGTTGCTGCTGTATACGGGTCATGGGGGTGAAAAACGCATCTATTGGAATCGGATTTTTGCAGGGCACGTGAAAAAATTATTTATATAAATACTGCATTTTCCGCATATTTCCGGATTCGGTCCATCTCTTTAATACCTGTTACCATCGAAAAGGAACTATATACAAGGACATACACCATTAGGATTATAATGCAGCTGCCGCGAGGAACGTTCCGCGAAATAAAAAAGAATGAAAAAGTCGGCGATATCCTTGAAGAGCTGGAACGAGACAGATTTTCCGGGATCTGCAATATTTCGTACGGGAATATCCTCATCACGCTGGTCATGAAAGCCGGAAAATCCATTCTTGCTACCAGTGACACCAAGAAAGGCGATGCAGTCCTGAATGAATTGCAGGCAATCTCCGGACAGAATGTTGACGCGGCACTCTCAACCCTTAACGATGCCCAGATCCAGTTATCGCTCGAATTCAACAAGGCGGAACGCACCACAAGATCCGGTCAGACGCCGCCAATTCCGCAGAAACCCGCCCGTACACCAGCGCATACCCTGCATCCCGACCATGGAAAGAAACCGGTCCCGATGCAAAAGCAGCCCCCGCACAACCGGACAGCGGAGCAGCCTCCCATCCCTTCACCAAAGCCGGTAAACGTCCTTGTGCGTCCCGTTCAATCAGCAGTACAAAAACCGGAATTTCAGGATTTGCCGGTCAGTGGGGCAAAAAAACCGGCACCTGATGAACATGAGGCCACGGCTCACGGGAGTGAACAGGCCAGTTTTGATGAGGATATTGGTACAATCGACACCATGGATATGGATCACGTGACGGAAAAGATCAGGAATGACTGCAAAACCATGGTGAAACAGCTTCATCTTGAACACCTCATGGAACGGGATTGATCCGGGGGGAAGTGCCATCGATCTCGCATATTTCTGGTCTGACAGTACGATGCTTATTATTACTGGTTTCATCGTGATAGGCATCTGTATTGCCGGGTTCCTTTTTGTGAGGAAATTGCGGCTTAAAAGAACGCTGGATACGGATGAACAGATCCGGCAATGGATCGATATCGGGGCGGATCCGGCAGTCAGCAGATCTTACGTCCATGCGCAATCACAAACTCCGCCACCGGGTGCTATCATGGTTCCTGCGCCGAAAAATATCAGTTGTATTACGGGGAAGACCAGTCTCACTGAGAGCCTTCAGGCACTCGCGGAAAAATACTCGTTTGATGAATTTACCCTTGTCACGGCAGATGGCCTGTTGCTGGGGTCCTCCCGGGATCAGATAGCGGCGGCAGATGCGGCAAAATACAGCGAGTTATTTTCCCGAAACATACCTGACGAAATGCCCGGGGTCGTATTGTTCGGTCTCGTGCATAAGGATTCGACCCTGATCGGAGTTATCAGATCTCAAAACAGCATGACGCGTGAGACAGAACAGAAGGTGGCAAACGATACAAAAGATATTTTAAACTGGTGGATATAACACGAATATGAAACGCACGGCCCGGGGAAAATTAATCAGTCTGTAGTTAAACAGGGATGGGTATCTTAAAACTACGGGTGTTTGATGGTCAGAGTTTACACAATTGCATCCGGTAAAGGAGGGACCGGTAAAACCACAGTTTCAGTCAATCTGGGAACGATGCTCGCCCAGCTCGGGAGAAAGACATACCTGATGGATGCCGATATCGGGATGGCAAATGTCGGTCTCATTCTTGGTTTGCAGGACGCCCCGGTCACCCTTCATGAAATTCTTGCTGGTAAAGGAAACATCAATGATGCGATCTACGAGGGGCCTGCAGGGCTCAAGGTCATTCCAAGCGGGATCTCACTTCAGGGTTTCCAGCAGGCAGATCCTGATAAGATCCGCGATGTGATGTCAGAGATCGTGAAGCGATGTGAGTTCCTCCTGATCGATGCACCTGCCGGGATCAGCAAAGACGGAGTCGTTCCCCTCGCAGTTGCGGATGACGTCATTCTCGTAGTCAATCCGGAACTATCGTCGATCGTCGATGCCCTGAAAACAAAGATCCTGACAGAAGTTGTCGGAGGGCACGTGCTGGGCTCCATCATCAACCGTGTTGATCAGAACAAGACTGACATAATTTCGAAGAAGATGGAAAAAGTGCTTGGGGTAAAAGTGATCGGGATTATTCCCGAGGACCCGAATGTCAGGAGATCGGCTGCAGTAAGATCCCCGATCGTCGTCAAATACCCGGACTCTCCTGCATCAAAGGCGATCCGCCATATTGCATCCGATATCGCGGGTATCGCCTACAAGGAAGAAAAAACCGAAGAGGTCAGGGAAGGTTTCATCGATCGGTTCTCAAAGGCTCTTTTCAAAAGGCAACCACAGAAATAGCCGCTTGATAAAAAATTTTTACTCTTGTTTTATGAAGTTTCCATCCGGATTCAGATTTTCCAGGCACTTTTTTATAATGGCAGGCATAACATAAAAGTCCAGACTTTTCCTTTCGGAATGTTTCTCCACGCTGCTTCTCAGATCGTAAATGACACACAGATCAACACCGTTTCCGATCGTTCCTCCAATCCACCTTGCTTTCAGCAACGCCTGATTTCCCCAAGAATGTCTGAAAAACAGGCAGATCTCACAAAATACATAATTTTAAGTCGCTGAATTTGGAGTATACCCTGAAATTATTTAAAAATAAATTCATTCGGTCTTGTTGGTGATGGTGAAGACGCAGTGCTCATCGCCTTTGGACCGGCACTTGATCTCTTTTGCCTGCACTTTGATGCCAAATGACCCTTCGATAATTCCCGCAAGAAGCCCGGCAGTGCAGAAGCATACATTCTTGCCGGTATTCCCGAACGCTTCGGACTCAACCGTGTGCGAGAGCGTCATCGTCTTGGTCTTCGCTGCCTCGTTCCATTCCGTTTTAAGTATACTGAACCATCCCATCTGGGAGTAGAATGCAAACGCCATGTCGGAGAGGATATTGGGTTTGTCGATCCCCATCTTCTTGTAGTGCCCGACATTTTCCTTCCCCATCTCCATATACGCACGGTAATTGACCCCTCCCGCCGGTAACTCGCCCATCGTCTTTTTTAAAGAGTTCATCATCGAGGTGAAGATGAAACGTGGCATCATGACAACAGGATCATCGATCAGCTTTATTTTGCCTTCAAGGGGTTTGTGCTCGATATATTCCGTTATGGCAGAGTCACCTTTCACGATCGCCTGGGCCTTGAACTTCCAGCTGGATTCAACCTGGTCGGCAACAAACTCACAGGCATCATCCCCTTTTGCGTGACACTTAGTCTCAAGACAAAACCAGTTCTTACCAGTTACGGCGATCAGGATCCCCTCAATCCAGCCCTGATGGATACCACAGACCGGCATATTCCAGTCTTTCATGATCTGCGATTCAAAGGTCTGCCTGGTACGCAGTCGGATCCGTTTATCACTCTGCTCTACAAGCTCAAACGGTGCTCCCCATCCCTGCTGGTGCTGGAGCTTGAACACGAGTATGAGAAATTCGGCAGGTTTGAGGTCCATTCCCAGTTTTTTTAACAGGTTGTTGAGCCCGACTGATCCCATACCAACGGAGCGGAAGAGTTTGCGGACTGCCTGTACGGCAAGCTTCTTGTCCAGATTGCTTTCATACATTTCATAGATTGCTTTTACGAGATAATTCGGATTACTTGCCGTCTTGACGCCAAAGACCGAATACGAACCGGCAAGGGGGTCCAGTTCGATGTAAGGCCTGATGTCCTTTTCTCCTTTGAGAAGAGCTTCAAAATCCTCACGTCCAATCTTCATAAACGATAACTCTGCCATGATCCGATTAAAGGATTTCGTCTTGGCATTTTTCGGATAAATCTGCGGTATACTACCGAAAAAAAAGAAATCCCTGCAGATCCGGCTATCATAGACTCAGGACAACCCTGGAGTTTGATTCATCAAATTTGATCGGGAAGGTGGTGACGGATTGCGATCGCTCCTGGACAATGCAGGTATAATCCCCGTACATTACCCTGAAGCTGACCAACCCTTCACCGGTAGTCACATCACTTCCCACGATTTTGCCTTCCCTCCTGAGGGAGACACGGACACCGTTCTGCGGAATTTTTTCCCGCTGGAGCGTGAGCGTGATAATGCCGATACCCTCGCTTTTGAGGCCAATCTCCGGCACGACATACGTCATACTCTCCCTGAGATGGGTCTTTTCAAAGATCCGACACCCCATCACAAGTGCATCGACAACGTCCGGTCGTACATCACAAAGCACATACTGTTCGGCTCCGTGTATCTGCATCACCGCCTTGTCACCGTACAGAGATCCATGCTCATCGGTATAGATCGCCCCGTCAGATTCACCGTTCAGGAACGCAAGATAGTACTCCCTGCCGTCCTCTTTTGCAACAGCGATGCCATTCAGGTGCCTCGCTGCGGCAAACGGGAGCAGTTCGGCAAGGGAAAACGTGCCAAGGTATTTTGATCCCTTGAGGATATTTTCCAGCAGTTCCTGTATATTCATAAAAAAATCATCTCGACGACAGTCAGGCATTGCAGACTACGGGTTAACTCTGTCAGGGTCACCGGTGTCTGAACCAGTTATTCGCAATTTAGATATTATATATTTTCAATTTATCATCCGGGAATATCCGGCCAGTTCCCGTACATGCTTCGCACAGCAGGTATTGATAAAACAATTGACGCTGGCAGGACCATCAATTCTGAAATCGCCACGCATAAGTGGTACCATGTACAATCTTACACCGGTTATGTTATTTTACCCGATGGTAATTTCGGCGGTCGCGGTTCTTCTCACCCTTGTCTATGCCTCGTATCTCGATATCAGGGACCGGAGGGTACCATTTATTTATTGGCTTCCGATGCTCGCGGTGGGAGTGGCATGCACATCTGTTCTCTTGTGGCAGACTGCTGCGAATGCAAGTCTGGTTACCGGCTATCTTGCCCTTGTCGCAAGCTTCCTGTACGCGGACTACCTCGACAACCGCGGAAGGAAAGATTCACCCGGCCTTACCGGCTACTACGCGGAGCGCAACATGGTGGGGTACCTTCTCATCGTGCTCATCATTCCTGCGCTCTCATGGTTTGTTCTTGCCCCGGCATTTTCCATCAAACTCATTCCCTGGTACGTGATGTTTGCCGGGATTTTCGGTTACATTTCCTATATGGAATGCCGGGGCTGGCCGTCACAAAAGCCTGCAGGGAAAGGGAAGCAGACGATCACCGCCCGGGAATCCAGCATTCAGGAGACCCTGACCCGCTGGTATTTCGTTTTGATCGTCCTGATTTTTGCAATTGTCTCTGCCCTGATGCTCTTTGGCAGTGGCGGATGGGGGGCACCGGCATTCGTTGTCCTGCTGCTCTCTGTATTCTGTGGTGTCTTCTTCATTTTCGGCAGAATGAATCTTTTTGGCGGAGCCGATGCCTGGGCGCTCATCTTTATTTCCTTATGTGTACCGGTATTCCCGTTCACGCCCCTTCTCGGAAATTCACCGCTCGGGTTTCTGGCCTTCACGGTGCTTATCAATGCCCTCCTGCTGAACCTCGTAGCACCCCTTGGGATCTTTGTAGCCAACATCGTGAGGCGCAACCGTGCCCCACTTATGTACCTGTTCTTCGGGTTTCCGGTCAGTGGGGAGCGGATCCAGGAGGAATGGGGTTTTATCATGGAGGATTTTGAAGAGAAGAATGGCGTAATCAACCGCAGATTTATCGGATTTTTCGATGCGATCCGGCGGATGTTCGCCGGGGAAGGACGGGTCTATACCAAGGATCTCCGGGAGCACCCCGAAAAATACCAGCGCGAAATGGCGATGTACCGGAAGGCCGGCACGGTCTGGATCTCCTATGCAGTTCCGTTCATCATCCCCATCACGGCAGGGTTAATCACCGCTGTCATATTCGGGGACTTCCTGTTTGCGATTATCAAGATTTTCATGGGAGGCATATGATATGCTCAAGCTGAAATTCAGCGGTGGCCTGGTACCGGTGATCGTCCAGGATACAACGTCCAGGGTCGTGCTCATGATGGCGTATGCCAACGAGGAAGCAGTGCGACTCACCGAATCGACGGGATTTGCCCATTATTACAGCAGGAGCAGGAAAAAACTCTGGAAAAAAGGTGAGGAGAGCGGTCACGTCCAGAAAGTGCTCAGAATTTTAGCGGACTGCGATGAAGACTGTCTCATATACGAGGTGGAGCAGACGGGTGCTGCCTGCCATACCGGCTATTCCACCTGTTTTTTCCGGACGCTTGACGGCACAATAATTGCCGATAAGATCTTTGATCCGGAAACGGTGTACAAAAAGAAAGAGCCATGAATTTCCATCGCGTGATCGCGAATTCAGGCATGGCCGCATCTCTGCGAACATGATCCGATCTCCGGAATAGCCGGGGGCCCTACAATATCTTGATTTTATCAGCTGTATATGTGTAATGAGAGCGTCATGCAGGATTTCCCGATGGCGAACGAGTATCCCGATGCGATCAAGGAAAAGACTGCCCGCCTTTCCGTCATTTCCAACACCGGGCTTGTCTGCCTGAAATTTGTTGTCGGATTTTCCACTGGCTCTGTTAGTATCATCTCCGAGGCCATCCACTCGTCCGTTGACCTGCTCGCTGCGGTTATCTCATTTTTCTCGGTAAGAACATCTGCAGAACCGCCGGATGCCGCCCATTCCTTCGGACATGGAAAATTTGAGGACGTATCCGGGCTGGTCGAGGGCGTGCTTATCTTCTTTGCTGCGCTCCTGATCATCCGTGAGGCGCTCCTTAAACTGGGCGGAGGGGCTGCTGCGGGGTTTCCTCCCGGCCTGCTCATTGCCGGTATTGCGGTGATGGGAATCTCGGCGGCTCTCAACTGGTACGTCTCGTCACGACTGATGAAGGTGGCAAAGCAAGCCGACTCCATCGCCCTCGAGAGCGACGCGTGGCACCTGCGGACCGATGTCTATACCTCACTTGGCGTATTTGCCGGCCTCGTCCTCATACGCGTGACCGGCATCACGGTATTTGATCCGCTTTTTGCTATCGGTGTCGCCATCGTCATCATCAAAGCGGCATTCGATCTCGCAAAGCGGTCGTTCTCTGATCTCATCGACCACAGCATCCCCAAAGCTGATGTGGACAGGATCGCTGCCATCATCAGCGGGCATTCCGGGGTATTTGCCGGGTTTCACGACCTGAGGACACGGCGGTCAGGCCCGGAAACCTTCATCGAGTTCCACCTTGTTGTACCGGGGACGGTATCAGTCAACCAGTCCCACGATCTTGCCGACCACCTTGAATCTGACCTGAAGCTTGAATTCCCGCGGGCGAACATCACCATCCATATCGAACCCTGCAAAGAAGGATGCGACCATTGCGGTCCATTCTGCACACATCAGGAATACCAGATGAAAGGAAAATAAGAAGTTTCTATGACCGCAGGAATGGATATCCGCAATCCCAACAGACATCCCCCGAAAATGCCCCTCTTTTCCGGCAAACGTATTCATGTAAGGTGCGGCATTTTTCCTGCAGGGATTTTTTTTATGGGAAACCAGGAGATGCCGTCCATCCGTTTTTGATAGCGGCCTACCGTAAATTCCTTCAGTGATTGGGCAATAGACGAATAATCCCAACCGACCGAGGCAGGAATGCCCGTGAAGAGCGGTTTCAAAAAAACAGTGCTTGAAAGAATTACCCGGATTTTCCGGAACCACGCCGCCGTGCCAGGGTTACATCCTCCACGATATAATTGATTGCGTTTTCTGAGATATCACCTGCATACTCTCCGGATCTCCGGATACTTTCGGCAATATAACTGATCGATATTGCCGCGATCGTTTCCTGTTTGAGAGCCATGTTGCTGATATCCCCGCAGAAATTCTCCAGTGTGGAGATCGATTCGATATTCTTGTGTGCTTCTTTAAGATCCGTGTTGAAGAACGAGATGATGCTCCGGTCAAAAATATCCATGGAGAGCGCACTTGCCTTTCGGATCGAAGTGATAATTTTTTTGTCGAGATCGAGATCGATGATCGGCTGCGTGTTCTCGGCAATCCGGACTGCGTGATCCCCGATACGCTCGATGATCCGGCTTATCAGATTATAGTACATCGCTATACCGACGGAGATTCCCATTTTGCGTGACAGGCCGGTATTGTTCATGATCATGTTAGTCTGCCGCGCGATCAGCCAGTTGAGGCGATCCGAGTCCATATCCCTGTTGATCACGTCAGTGGCGAGACTCCGGTTATGGGTTTCGAGCGCGACAATGGCGTCCTCGTGCATATTTTTTACAATTACAGACATGCGCTTAACGGTATTATCAAACGGCATCTCTGCAAGATTGAGAAGATCCTTGATCGAGATCAGGGTATCGGTCTCTTCGACAACTTCCTGACCAATGGTCATCTGGGTAAAATCCCTGACCACAGTACGGACAAACGGAGGGAACCGCTGTTTTGAATTGATCCTGATGATATTGAAGCCGGTGATATAGGTACCGATCAGGGTCCGGAACAGGAACGCCGGGTCTGTAATATGCGTAGTATCGATATCTTTCACCCGCTGGAGCGGTTCATCAGTGGTTCTTTTCGTGACCAGAAGGGTCCCATCAGTCTGGACGATCAACCCCACCGGATCATTTTTTCTGATCCGCATCTCCTGCACCCAGTCCTTGGGCAGGGTGACGACAAACGACGAAACCCCGGTCATCTGGACACGCCGGATTTCCATTCTCTCTCCTCCATGAATAGGGTAATCTGATGTTTCTATGTAAATCTGGTTGTATCGATTAATATAATTCTCATCCCCCTGACCCTTTACGAACCTCCATAAATAATGCCTTCCTCATCAATGGTTATTAATCATCGATCCGAACGAAGCAGCTCCGATTACTCGAAACCACGCTGGCAGAGGTTATTATCATATCAGGATATACTCAGGGATATGCAGCATAGGATAATTTTTTCTCTCCTGATTGTATGCGTTGGGGCGTTCTTTATTGCCGGATGCACCAGTAACGAACCTGGGAACACAACAACGCATCATGTAACAATAACGCCAACCCCACGGCCCAAACCGACGGTGACCATGAATAATGTTCCGGTTCTGTCCGTCACTCCACAACCAACAATAATAACTTCTGTCGGGAACCGTACCGGATGGATCCAGTATACTGATTATTACAATGGTTTCAGTATTTACAAACCCCCTGACTGGGTAATACTGGCCGTAACACCATCGAACACGACCTATATGGAGGAGATCGGGGCGGCCCAAGCGGAACGTACCAAAACCGAATACGAACCCGCTTCCACATATAAGAACCGGATAACATGGCCGGCTTCCGCAGATACCCTGTATATTATTTCACCAGACGGGGAAGAACAGGTTGTCATAAATAACGAGACATATTTATCTGCAACGATAAATTCCACAAGCACAACGGAAATACCGGACGACGTGTATGACCGGTATATCAACGAACACCGCTTGGCAGGCCAGACTTCCGCTCCGGGGTATGGCTGGACGGGAACGTTGATCTCGGTACAACAAGACTATAACCGGTATACGATAAATGGAAACCCGGCACGACACGTAACCTTTATCATGAACGTGAAGGGGGGTCCGCTTTTTGAAGAGGAAGCGTACCTGATCGAAGCCGGCACTGTGTATTATTCCGGATGGTGCGGTCCATCGGGCGGGGGGTGGAGTGCGGGAAATTTGCCGCAAAATACCAAAACCGCACTCACGATCATGCAATCATTTACTACACCCACATGATTTCAAAAAATTTTTACATCCAAAGAAAAGGGTTAATGTCTTAATCATTTTTTGCTATATCTTCCAATATCAGGATCTTCACGTTATTTTCAACTTTTTTTTAAGAACGTCAGAACCCGGTCATCAGTTTCCGGTAACATCCGTTCTTCTCCTCCCCCGAACGCCTTATAAACCTCCAGACATAATATTTTACCCATCAACGGTTATTGATCGTTGAAACGAATGTGCACATGAATAGCATACAACAGCATACCATAGGACACGATACGAGGATATTTTATGATACTGGTACCAGATACGAGCGTCCTTATTGACGGGCGCATAACCTCGATGATAAAGACCGGTGAATACAAAGGTGCAACAATAATCATTCCCGAAGCGGTCGTTGCAGAACTCGAGGCCCAAGCAAACAACGGGCGCGAGATCGGGTTTTCCGGCCTGAACGAACTCCAGTCACTATGCAAAATGGCCGAGGAAAAGACTATCGAACTCAAGTTCTCCGGTATCCGCCCCACGCTTGAACAGGTCAAGCTTGCCAGTGGCGGCGAGATCGACGCGATGATCCGGAATATCGCGATAGAGAATACTGCACGGTTCATCACCTCCGATAACGTGCAGGCAGAAGTGGCGCGGGCCAAGGGGCTCGATGTCATCTACTTAAAACCGCAGGTAACCGATTTCGTACCGCTGGGCATAGACCAGTTCTTCGACGAACACACGATTGCTGTCTACTTAAAAGAGCGGGTCCCGCCGATGGCCAAGAAAGGTACAATCAACGACATGAAACTCGTGAAGATCCGCGATGCGCCGATGAACGAATATGAGCTCCGGAACCTCGCGCAGGAGATCCTCGAGCGTGCAAAACGGGATCCCGATGGCTTCATCGAAGTGGAAAAGCGGGGCATCACTGTCGTGCAGATCGGATCGATGCGGATCGCGATCGCACGGAGGCCGTTCTCTGACGGCATGGAACTTACCGCGGTCCGACCCATCGTCGATGTGACGCTGGCCAACTACGCAAAATCGGACGTGATCAAGAAGAGGATCGTCTCCGAAAAGCGCGGACTGATCATCGCCGGTTCGCCGGGCTCGGGAAAGACCACGCTTGCCCAAAGTATCGCCACCTATCTCTCCGACAACGGTTTTGTTGTCAAGACCATGGAGGCACCCCGAGAGCTTCAGGTGCCGGACCAGATCACCCAGTACACGATGCTGGACGGCAGCATGTCGAATACGGCTGATGTGCTCCTGCTGGTTCGCCCGGACTTTGTTATCTTCGATGAACTCCGCAAGAACGAGGACTTCAGTGTCTTTGCGGACATGCGGCTTGCGGGACTCGGCATGGTCGGTGTCATCCACGCCAACAGCGTGCAGGACGCCATCCAACGGTTTTCCGACCGGGTGGACTTCTCCGTCCTCTCGCAGATCGTCAACACCATCCTCTTTCTCGAACGCGGCGTGATCACGAAAGTCTACGATATCGGCTTTACCATCAAGGTGCCTGAAGGGATGGCAAACGAGATGCACATCCGCCCGGTGACGACGGTGACCGATTCCGAGACCGGAAAGCACGTGCTGGACGTGTTCAGGTATGACGGCGAGACGATTGTCATGCCGGTCATTCCTCCGGCCGTGACGGCGCCGGCAGCAAAAGTCCCGCATATGTCGCAGATACCTGCCATCGGGCAGCCGGTCGCCCCGGCCGAGAACCTGAGAAGCTCTCTTCTGTCCCTTGCGGATGCTACACCAAAGACCGACAGCGGGGACCGCCCCGGCTGGAAACTCACCGAGAAGGAGATCCAGCGGGAAATCGGGCGCTATACCGATGGCGCCGTTGATGTCCATATGATCAGCGACACCAAGGCCGTTGTCTACATCGATGACAAGGACGTTCCTGCGGCTATCGGCAAGGGCGGTAAAAACGTCTCCGCCGTCGTCAACAAGATCGGGATCGGAATTGATATCAAGCCCCGTTCCGATCTCGACCGGCAGCAGGTCCAGCCCAAAGGCGAAGAGGAATTCAACCTCGGTGGCGGGATCAGGATCCAGACCGACAAGAAACAGCTCACCATCATCGCGCCTGACCAAGGCGGAAAGATCGTGGATGTCTTTGCCGGCAAGGAGTACCTGTTCACGGCGACTGTCAGCGAATCAGGAGAGATCATCCTTGCGAAGAATTCGAGTATCGCGCAGGAGATGATCCGCCGTTACCAGAACAACGAGGCCATCCGGTTGAGACCGGTGTAATCCACGCAGGAAGGCAACAGGATTTTTGGAAAGAAGAAGGTGAAATAAATTGAGCGAATTCGATCTGGGCACATTTGAAGCAGAAGCGCAGGAACGATGGGTACACGCATTTGAATCCAACCCGTCCAACCTCGAAAAATTCTACCTTACCGTCGCCTACCCGTACCCGAGCGGGGCCATGCATGTCGGCCACGGGCGGACATATATCGTACCGGATGCGATTGCACGGTTCTGGCGGATGCGGGGCCGGCAGGTGCTCTACCCGATGGCGTTCCATGTCACCGGAGCACCGGTCATCGGCATCTCGAAACGAATCGCCAGAAACGATCCCAAGACCGTCAACCTGTACCGCGATCTCTACAAGGTTCCTCAGGATGTGCTCGCGGAGTTTGTCGATCCGCTGACTATCGTCCGGCACTTTGCCAGCGAGTACCAGCGGGTAATGACCGCGTGCGGGATCTCGATCGACTGGCGCCGGCGGTTCACAACGGTCGACCCCACGTACAGCAAATTTGTCGAATGGCAGTGGAAGCACCTGTACGAGGCCGGCCATGTGACCAAAGGAGTACACCCGGTCCGGTTCTGCACGGTAGACGACAACCCGGTTGGGGACCATGACCTGCTTGAAGGGGACAAGGCGGAGGTGATCAAGTTCACGCTGGTTATGTTCCGGTACGGGGACGCGTTTATCCCTACCGCCACCCTCCGCCCGGAGACGATCCATGGCGTCACGAATCTCTGGGTGAACCCTGAGGTCACCTATGTCAGGGCGCTCGTGGATAACAAGGCATGGATTATCTCCCGCGAAGCTGCGGAGAAACTCGTCCTGCAGGATCACACGGTCGAAGTAAAGGAAGAGGTTGCCGGAAAGAACCTGATCGACAAGACTGCAATCCACCCGCTCTGCGGGGAAGTACTTATTCTCCCCGCCGGTTTCGTTGACCCGGATATGGCCACCGGTATCGTGATGAGCGTGCCCGCTCACGCACCGTTTGACTATATCGCCCTCCGCGACCTCCAACAGCAGGGCCGGTATACGCAGATCAAACCCATCCCGCTGATCAAAGTTGACGGATATGGTGAGATCCCGGCGCAGGATGCGGTCGAAAAAGCCGGCATCTCCCACCAGATGGACAGCCGGATGGATGCACTGACGCAGGAGATCTACTCAGCAGAGTTCGCAAAAGGCAGGCTCTTCGACCGCTATGGCGGCAAACCGGTGAAAGTCGCCCGCGAGGAGGTCGCAGAAGAGATGATCGCGAAGTACGATTCGGCGATCATGTACGAGTTTGATACCCGGCCGGTGATCTGCCGCTGCGGCAACAAGGTGATGGTCAAGATCCTGCACGACCAGTGGTTCCTGAAATACAGCGACCCGGCATGGAAACATCAGGTCGCCGATCATTTGAAAGATATGGCGCTCGTGCCTCCAGAAGTCAGGGTCGAGTTCGACCGCACCGTGGACTGGCTCAAGGACTGGGCCTGCACCCGGCGGGTGGGCCTTGGCACCCGGTTCCCGTGGGATCCCTCCCAGCTGATAGAACCGCTTTCCGACTCGACCATCTACATGGCCTATTACACCATCGCCCATAAGATCCGGGAGATGGATCCAAATCTCCTCACGCCCGCCGTCTTCGATTACATCTTCCTCGGAAGCGAATCGTCCGGCCTGCCGGATAAGAAAAAAATCGATGCGATGCGGAAGGAATTTTTATACTGGTATCCCTACGATTTCCGGTTCTCGGCAAAAGACCTGATATCCAACCACCTGACGTTCCAGCTCTTCCATCATGTGACGATCTTCCCGAAAGACAAGCTCCCGCAGGGCATGGTCGTCTTCGGTATGGGCCTTTTGAACGGCGCCAAGATGTCCTCATCGAAAGGAAATGTCTTCCTGCTGGAGGATGCCATCAGGGACTTCGGTGCTGACACAGTGCGGATGTTTTTGATGGGCAGCGCCGAGCCTTGGCAGGACTTTGACTGGAGAAACGAACTCGTCATCTCCACAAAAAAGCAGATCGAGCGGTTCTACACGACCATCATGGAGGCAAAAGACGCCTCTGGCGAGCCCCACGATATCGACCGCTGGCTGACGAGCCGGCTCCAGGAGCATATCGGGCGGACGACCACGGCGCTGGAGAACTTCCAGACCCGGCAGGCGCTGCAGGAGGCGTACTTCGGTATCGAGACCGATCTAAAGTGGTACCGCCGCCGGCTGCCTGAAGACCGCGATGGCAGCAGGGAACTGGCCGCCCTCTGCTCGGTCTGGGTCAGGCTCCTTGCCCCGTTCATCCCGTTCACGTGCGAGCACCTCTGGAAGGAACTGGCAGGTGAAGGGCTCGTCTCGTTTGCCCCGTGGCCGGTTGCGGACAAAAAGCTGGTGAACACGAAGATCGAGCTCGCCGAGGAACTCCTTTCCCGGACCGTGGAAGATATTGAGTCCATCAAAAAGCTGATCCAGATCACGCCAAAATCGATCACCATTGCCCCTGCCCCTGATTGGAAGCAAGAGATCTTCACAACGATTGCACGTTCGGGTGACCGGACGACCGTTATAAAAGAGATCATGAAAGACGACACGATGAAAAGGCGGGGTAAAGAGGCGACCGATGTGGCAAAACAGTGCACCACGCTCATCCACCGCCTTCCGCCGCAGGTTGTGGAACCCCTTTCAAAAGAGCCGATCAATGAACGGGCAGTGTTTGAATCGGCACAGGCATTCCTCGAGCACGAGTTTGGCGTACCGGTGCACATCACGGATGCCGGGTCCAGCAGTCACGCAAAGGCCTTGACGGCGCTGCCCTTCAAACCGGCCATTATCATTAAATAATCCTTTTTAAAAATTGAATAATGCAATCGATAATCGATTTGCTACCGAATCGCCAGAACCCGACCCGACACCGGGTATAGTTGGTTTTTCGGGACACGGAGACACTGCAGCCTTCGCAAACTTCCTGAAGCTGGCGTCAAACCTCGTACCGTTTCGATGTAATTATTCCCCGACAACATTCTTTGCCCGCTTCACGCGTTCCTTGGTCGAGAAGCCCGTCATCGCATCCAGAAACTTCCTGAACCGCCTGTTAGTATCAATGATCACCTCATCGCTTGCGGAGACTTCCGATTCGGTGTCCACGACAAGGGACTTTCCCCCGGCACCACCGGCAGCTTCAAGCCGTCTGAGGGCGCCATACCGGATCCGGAACTTGTTTCCGGCCTTCTCCGGCTCGACGCCGAAACAGTTCCTGAGTTCGGTAGCGATTCTGGTGTCGAGATCTTTTGTCAGGCCTCTTTTTATGGGGTATTCCTGCATACTATTTTTTAGGTAGTGCGTGTATGTTAATCTAATGACGACAGATTCTTCAAGTGATCTCAAGATCTTCTCAAAGCCGTTTCCCTCAGAAGGCGCTGCAGTGCTGATGGGGTTTCCGGGGAGCGGTTTGGTCGGTACGATCGCACTCCAGTATCTTGTTGACAATCTTGAGTTCGATCTTATCGGAACCATCACATCCAAGTATTTCCCCCCGCTTGCGATGATGAACAGAGGCGTGATCAACGACCCGGTGCGGGTATACATGAAAAACGACCTTGCCGCGATCGTCGCCGATATCCCAATCCACCCCATGATCTGTTATGAGGTCTCAAACGGGATCCTTGACTGGCTTACACCGTTCAAGCCAAAGGAGATACTCACCATTGCCGGCATCATCACCAATGAACCTGAAAAACGTGTCTTTGGTGTCGCAACCACAACTGAAGCACTCTCGCGGATCCAGGATCACACGCTCGTGCTGCCTATAGGGAGCATCTCCGGCATCGCATCAAGCATCCTCACCGAATGCAAGATTCGGGGCATCCCGGGCTACGGCCTGCTCGGCGAGACGGTGAACGCGCCGGATCCCCGGTCTTCTGCGGCAGCCATTACCGTGCTGAACAAGATGTACAATCTCAGTCTCGACGTCCAGCCGCTCATCGAACAGGCAGTGGAGATCGAGCAGAGTATGCAGAAGATCTCCGAGGAAGTGCAGCAGTCAGCCGAGACGACGCCGAAAAAAGATCTTCCGATGTACGGGTGATGGACATGAAGTGTGCTGCATTAACCGGAATATCGCCCGAAGTGATCCGGGAGCTGAAAGCAGGAAGGCCCCGCACCATCGAGTTGCAGAGCACGCACAACGTCGTAACCATTGCCACTATGGAGCCCGGGCCTGACACCCACCTGTTCATGACTTCGATTGACCTGGAGGATCTCACTCCCGGCGATATGGGGATCTGCGTCTATCTCCTCGCGTCCACCATCTCCATGAAACGTATGATGGAGTTCTCCCATGGGGCGTACTATGAAGAACGGGAACGGATGTCTGCCCGCATCCAGGTAAAATACTGTTCGTCATCCGTTGTAAAAGCGGTCTATCACGAGGGCTTCTGCTCGCCGACACAGGTCGATGTACTCAAATCCTCGTGCTATCATGCAGGATGAAAAGATCCGATACACTTTATTTCTGGTGGGAGGCCGGATCCTGCTGCCTTCAGGCCCAAACTTCCTGTTTTCGGGTAGGACGCCGTTGCTGTTACGCATATGTTGAATATATCGTAGAGAGATTTTAGCAAAGAGGATAGCTTATAGCAGATGGTGACTGCATGACCATCAAAACAGAAAAAGTTTACCGGGTAGGGCGACGGTCACGGCTCATTATTTTTTGGTCTGATTTTCCTGTATCGTCATTTATCTCATCATCTTCAGCCTGTTTATGAGCCTGGATTTATAATCCGGGCCAATACTCCAGAGAATCTTCGGATGCATTTATGCCTGCTGTCGCTATGATCGACGCTGCCTGCACGATGATCTGGCTTGCGATCAGCAATTCCCTCGGGATCAAATCACCAGAGAAGAAACGGGAATCCTTCACAGAACCGCTGGACATTATCATCGATAAAATTAAAAAAATTAACTTTATTTCTTTTTCTGACGTCGGAAAAACATGGTTTCATCAAACAATTAATGAGCCCGGAACACGAACCTACTTGGCATCCAGAGGGCTTGTGGCTTAGCTTGGACATAGCGCCGGGCTTCTAACCCGGATGTCGGGGGTTCAAATCCCCCCAGGCCCGTATCATTTCTTCGTAAAAATCCGGATTAAAAACAAAAGAGACAGCGAAAAGATAAAAGGTTTAAGAAAAGGACTTTACCGGACTTCTGACAATTCGACATCACCGGCCGGCTTCTGGAGTATCTGCACATCCATGATGTTATGCTGCCGCTGTGCCAGTTTCTTCGCCTTGAAGATATTTTTGCCGTCCTTACCGATCGCGATCCCCCGGTCTTCATCCGGGACGTCAACCGTTACAGACTGGGCACCCGGCTCACCTTCGAATATGACCGAGGTCACCTTGGCGGGCAGGAAACAGTTCTTGATAAACTGCTCAGGATTGCTGTTGTATTCGACGACCTCGATCTTCTTTCCCATCACTTCGGAGGCTTTCTTGATGGACGCCCCCTTCTTGCCGATGGCAAGCCCCATGTCCCCCGGGTTTACTACGAAGATAAGCCTCCCGTTGCGGTCATCCATCACGCAGTCGCGGCTTCCCGCTCCCGTCAGACTTTCAAACTGGGAGATCAGGCGCATGCAGTCTTCGGTCAGTTTTACTTCAGCCATATCATGCCGCCCTCTTGAGGGAAAGAATATCCGATTCGCCGGGATTTACGATGACAAGCGTGCTCACCATGAACGGCTTGCCGCAGGCCTTGCCCAGCGCAACGCTCGACCCGTCAAACGTGTGAATAAAAAGGTTTTCTCGACCCGCGAGCCGGCTTTTAAAGCTCTCCGGGCAATTCGCCGCGATGACAACCATCTGGGCCTTGCCCTCTTTTATGCATTTTTCCGCATTATTCTGGCCAAGGATAACATTTCCGGTTTTGATGGCCCTTCTGAGTGAAGCATTAAAATCCATTTATCATTTCTCCTGCATTTTCAAATTTTTTTTAGGTTTACCCTCTTTCAATTGTCAAGTTGCTTGACAGCAACGAGCCGGACATCGCCCGTACCAAGCTGGATGGGCTGCCCGACAATAACATTCTCGGTCACACCGCTCAATTCGTCGATCTCGTTTGCCACGGCCGCATCGAGGAGATGGTTGACCGTCACTTCAAACGCGGCACGCGAGAGCACACTCTCTTTCTCGCCGGCAATCCCATGCCTGCCGATCTGTTTGACCTCCCCTTCCATGCACATCATATCCGCGACAAGCATGATATGACGGACATCGACAAGGATACCTTGCTCGTTGAGCGTAGACTGCGCTTCGTGAATAATTGCGTTCCGCGCCGCTTCGACACCGAGCACCTGTGCAATCTCACTGATGTTGTTGGTGCGGGTCCGTGTAGTGTCTACACCAACCACATCAAAGACATCCTTTAGGTTGGATCCTTCAGTATAAAGTATGTACTCTCCGGTCTCTTTCCTGACAACAACACGGAGGATATCATCGATACCCTGCACGATAACGTTCCGCACGTGCTCGGCAAGCTGGAAGAGGTTCTGGTAGCTCTCCCGATCCTTGGGCATAAAGATGATAGTTGCCGTCTCCTCGTCTATCTCATGCTCAAAATCCCGGTAGTGCCGGCGGTCACGGATCTTCTTTGGGGCGACCTCCATGATCTCCTTGGGGGCGATCTTTCGCTTGTCGCATACCTTGGTATTGAGGTGGACGACTACCTGCATGTTCTCCATGTCCGTGGTGATGTCGCCAAACTCGTGAAGGGGCGCCGCTTCGATCTGCCAGCTGACCTCACGCGCCCGGTCCCGGTCGTTGCCGTACTCGGTCTCGAGATAGACGGTCATGGTCGGGGTGCTGGGCTCTTTGCGGGCATCCATGATCTCGATAAGCCGGGGAAGCCCCAGTGTGACGTTGATCTCCGCGACACCTGCGTAGTGGAATGTCCGCATCGTCATCTGGGTGCCCGGCTCACCGATTGACTGCGCTGCGATGACCCCCACCGCCTCGCACGCCTCGATACGGGTCGACTGGTATTCCCGGATCACCCGTTCAAGGATCTGTTTGAACTGGGTGTCGGTGATCTCCTTCCCGTCGAGATACTTCCGGAGCTGGTCTTTGGTCTTGTGAGGGAGATCTGCCGCCTCGACCTTCCTCTCATATTTTTCTGCAATCATACTCACACCTCCTCCTTGAGCACGGCCTCGACGATGCCTTTGACATCCACCGGGTCGCCAAATGCGCTCTTTGTCGGGTCCGTGCTGTCCTCGCCATACTGGAACTGGATGATACGACCGCCGGTCGTTCGCACGGTACCGTCATACGCGACCTTGAGATCCTGCAGGGCATTGATCATCCGGCGCTGGAGGTAACCGCTCTGGGAGGTCCGGACGGCGGTGTCGACAAGCCCTTCACGCCCACCGATCGCGTGGAAGAAGAATTCAGTGGGATTCAGTCCTCCCTTGTAGCTGTGCGCGATGAAGCCATGGGCATCGGCACCACGGTCTCCCTTCCGGAAGTGCGGGAGGGTGCGGTCGTCATACCCGCGGACGATCCGCTCACCACGGACGGACTGCTGCCCGATACACCCTGCCATCTGGGTCAGGTTCAGCATCGAACCACGGGCCCCGGAGACAGCCATCACAACTGCACTGTTACCCAGACCGAGATGCCGGCCGGCGATCTGACCGGTCTGGTCACGGGCTTTGCCCAGCACCTGCATGATCTGCATCTCGAGCGTCTCTTCGACGGTTCGCCCAGGCATCGGTTCGAGCTGGCCGTCCTCGTAGATCTTGATGCGCCGGGTAACGTCAATTGCGGCATTTTTAAGAACATCATCGATCTGGCCATACTCGGTCTTTGAGAGATCCTCATCATCGATGCCGAACGAAAAACCGTCAAGCATGATGCCCCGTATGGAGAGTTTGGTCAACTCATCGATGAACTCGGTTGAGCGCCGCATGCCATACTGCCGGATGATGCGGTTCACGATCTGCCCGTCGAATGCACCAATTGCCTTCTTGTCGATCGTGCCAGATTCCAGCCTGCCGTCGATGATCCGCACATAGGCATCCCGTTCGCAGAGCTCCTTTTTGCATACCGCGCAGTTCTGGCAGGAACTCGCATGGAATACCATGTTCAGTTCCGGCGGAAGGATGTGCGAGAAGACCTGTTTGTTGCTCCAGTACTCGACACCGTTTTCAGTCTTGCCGGGCCGGGGCATATGCTCGACGCTGATGGGTTTTAACAAGTAGAGTGCCTCTTCCTTGTTGAACCAGCGTGGCCCGTGCGTCAGCATGAAGATGCCTGATATGTGATCGTGGATGCCGCCGATGATCGGGCCGCCGAACCTGGGGGAGAGGATGTTTTCCTGCACGGATACCAGGATATACGCCTCGGCACGTGCCTCCTCGGTTTGCGGAACGTGGAGGTTCATCTCGTCCCCATCAAAATCGGCGTTATAGGGCGGGCAGACGGCAGGATTGAGCCGGAAAGTCCTGCCTTCCATCACTTTGACCCGGTGGGCCATGATGCTCATCCTGTGCAGGGAGGGCTGCCGGTTAAAAAGGACGATATCCCCGTCGCGCAGCTGTCGTTCCACGGTCCACCCGGGTTCGATCATATCGGCAACGGTGTCCAGATTGTCCGGGCCCAGCCGGAGCCTGCGGTTGTCCGGACGGATCACGTAGTTGGCCCCGCATGGTTCGTTCACAGTACGCCGTTCCGGGCCGTTCCGTGCTATCTGTCTGAGCTCCTCGATGTTGTAAGAGGTAACGCGGACCGGGATCGTCATCTCATTTGCAACTGCCCGCGGGACGCCGACTTCAGCGACAGAAAGGTTAGGATCAGGCGAGATCACGGTACGGGAGGAGAAGTTCACGCGCTTGCCCGACAGCGAACCACGAAACCGGCCATCTTTTCCTTTCAGGCGCTGGGAGAGTGTCTTAAGTGGCCGACCGCTGCGGTGCCGTGCCGGGGGACAGCCGGCAACTTCATTGTCGAGATAGGTTGTCACATGGTACTGGAGGAGTTCCCAAAGGTCCTCGATGATCAGCTGGGGGGCACCCGCATCCTGGTTCTCCTTGAACCGCTGGTTGATGCGGATGATATCTACCAGCTTGTGGGTGAGGTCGTCTTCGGACCGCTGCCCGTTTTCCAGGATAATTGACGGGCGCATGGTGACCGGGGGCACAGGAAGTACCGTGAGAACCGTCCACTCGGGCCGGGCAACCATCGGGTTGATACCGAGCGGGACAAGGTCCTCGTTCGGAATCTTTTCAAGGCGGGCACGGATATCGGCAGGCGTAAGCTTATGCTCGACTTTTTTCCCGTCTTCCATCATCACTTCAGAGAACGTGGTCGGCTTCTCGAAATTGATCTTCAGCTGCTGGTCACCACAGTGAGGGCAGATACGCTCCTTTTTCACGTCCTTTTCCGAGATCTGGTCACCCGTAGAGTCTTCCTCGGTCCCAACGACCTTTTCTACTTCGTCTGGAGACAGGAGCACGCGCCCGCAGTTCCGGCAGGTGACCCGGAGGAGTTTCCGGATCAGCCGCGTGTACCCGACATGGATGACCGGCTTGGCCAGTTCGATATGCCCGAAATGGCCCGGACAATCACTTGCCTTCTGGTCACAGGTCTTGCACCGGAGGCCGGGATCGATGACACCGAGGTTAAGATCCATGAGTCCCTGCGGGTACGGGAAGCCATCATCATCATAGGTGTCCGCCCAGATGATCTTCCGCACACTCATCTCGCGGATCTCTTTGGGGGACAATAATCCGAACTCAATTTTTCCGATTCGTTTTGGGCTTGGCATGATGTGCCTCCTATACAACGTCCTCTAATTTCAGGCGGGGTGCTATCCCCATGCTCTTCATCTCGTCAAGCAGGAGCTTGAACGCGTAGCTCATCTCGACCGGATATATATCCGTTTCATTGCCACACGCAAGGCAGCGGGTCATGTTCCGCTTCCTGTCGAGCATCGCGACCATTCCGCAGTGAGCGCAGACATATTCCTGCACCTTGTCCGACTCGTCAAGCAGGCGCTCTTTGAGTGCCATCGCAGCTCCATGGCCGATCATGACATCGCGTTCCATCTCACCGAACCGCAATCCACCCTCACGGGCCCGGCCTTCGGTCGGCTGGCGGGTGAGCACCTGCACCGGCCCGCGCGAACGGGCGTGCATCTTGGACGAGACCATGTGATACAGTTTCTGGTAGTAGATCACACCGATGTATACATCGGCCTTGAACACCTTGCCGGTGATCCCATCATACATCACTTCGCGCCCGGTATGGGAGAAACCGAGTTTCCTGAGCGATGACCGGAGATCCTCCTCCCTCTCGCCGCCAAACGCGGTACCGTTGATCCGCCGTCCTTCCAGCGCGCCAACTTTGCCGCCGATCATCTCCAGCATGTGGCCTATAGTCATACGGCTTGGGATCGCATGAGGGTTGATGACGAGATCCGGTGTAAGGCCGCTCTCGGTGAAGGGCATGTCTTCCTGGTTGGCGATCAGTCCGATAACCCCCTTCTGCCCGTGGCGTGATGCAAACTTGTCCCCGATCTCCGGCACCCTCAGGTCACGTGTTCTTACCTTGACCAGCCGCGAGCTGTTCTCCCCTTCGGTAATGATGACGGTGTCGACGATCCCATGCTCGTTGCTCCTCATCGTTACCGACGTATCTCGGCGCTTCTCCACCGCGATCAGTTCCCCGGACGGTTCTTCGAGAAATCGTGGTGGGGAAGTCTTGCCGATCAGGACATCTTTTTCCGCGACTATGGTCTCAGGGTTGATCACGCCGTCCTCGTCGAGGTTCTTGTATGACTCGGCACCATGTGCCCCGCTCACATCTTCATCCGGTACCTCGATGCGGTCGATCTGGCCACCCGGATACCGCCGCTCTTCTCCCTCGTAGGTCCTGAAGAAATGGGAACGGCCGAGCCCCCGCTCGATCGATGCCTTGTTAAAGATGAGCGCATCTTCGATGTTGTACCCTTCATAGGAGAGAATGGCCACGACAAAATTCTGGCCGGCGGGGCGATCGTCAGAACCGATCAGTTCCGAGGCCTGGGTGTGCGTCAGCGGTTTCTGGACGTAATGGAGGAGGTGCCCGCGGGTATCAGGGCGGAGTTTCATGTTTGCCGCGGCAAACCCCAGTGCCTGTTTGACCATTCCGGCACCCATAGTGACACGCGGACTCGCGTTGTGCTCCGGGAATGGAACGTGCGCTGCCCCAATACCGAGAATCAAGGAGGGATCGATCTCAAGGTGGGTATGCTGCGGCGTCCCTTCTTCCGGATTCATGGCAATATATAGGTCTTCTTCTTCTTCTGCATCGACAAACTCGATCATCCCATGCTTGACGAAATAGGAGAAATCGATCTCCTTTTTGGCGAGTTTCTTTATGTCCTCATCGCTGATGAGAGGCTGACCGTCTTTTAAAACAAGGAGGGGACGACGGGCCCGTCCCCGGTCGGTCAGGATCACCACATCACCATTGAACTCTTTGTACGATACGTTCACTTCAACTGAAATCGCGCCCTGCCGTCGCATCGCCCGTATATTCCCGACAAGGGTCTTTGGGTCATCAACGAGACCGATAAGCGCACCATCGACAAATACACGTGATTTTTTCATCTGGCCTCGCCTCGGATATGCTCGACGCTGAGATTATGGAGGATCCGCATGATCTCCTCTTCGTCATCAACACCTTTGCTTATCTCGACCATCTGCGCGAAGTTTTTCACCAGTCCGCAGTTTGGACCTTCCGGTGTTTCACTCGGGCAGATCCGCCCCCACTGGGTCGGGTGCAGATCACGCGCCTCGAAGTGCGGCTGTGAGCGCGAAAGCGGCGAGATAACCCGTCGCAGGTGGGAGAGCACCGCCATGTGGTCAACCCGGTCCAGGAGTTGGGATACCCCGGTCCGTCCGCCAACCCAGTTACCTGTTGCAAGGGGATGCAGCAGGCGTTCAGTGAGAACATCAGCCCGCACTGCGGTTGCAATTGAGAGGTCACGGTGTCGCATGCTGGCCCGCTCGAGCTGGTACTTGATATCACGGGTAAGCCGGTTGAGCGAGATACGGAATAGGTCTTCCATCAGGTCGCCAGCAAGCTTCAGTCGTTTGTTGGAGTAATGATCCTTGTCATCAATACGGCGCTTGTTCAGCACAAGATCAAAGCAGGCTTCTGCCATGCGGCCGAGGAAATGCGCTTTTGCAAGCCTGACAGAGGCCACTGCCTCGGCATAACCTTCGTCACCTTCTTTCAGGGCCGCCGGTAGCGCATAGTTCAGGTGTGGCAGCAGGTAATTGTCAAGCACGAACTCGGCACGTTTCTTCTGGTAGTCCTTTGTCTGGTTGGGTGCGAGTTTCTTACCCACGTACATGATACCCCCCTCAACGGAATCGCATTCGCTCTCTTCGAGGTTCTGCATCATGAATGTGAGGATGTCCTCATCGGGTGAGACGGCGTTGACGACTTCCTGGTCATTGGTCATTCCCAGCGCCCGCATCAGGTCGACAAATTTCAGGTGCCCGGCCACGGACGGGAATGAAACCTCAAGAAGGTTCTTTTTGTTCCGTTCAACAACGACCAGTGCACGGTACCCGCGGAATTGAGAGAACACCTTGGCAACATAGATCCGTTCGTTATACCGCTCGGTAAACTCTGTCATGATCTTGTTAGACGCGAGATCCTCCAGCGTCATGAGAACGCGCTCGGTACCGTTGACGATGAAATATCCCCCCGGGTCGAAAGCATCCTCGCCATGTGCGACACGTTCATCATCGCTCATACCGTAGAGGTTGCAGGCCACCGAACCGACCATGATGGGCAGCTGCCCGATTGTGGTGATGATAGGATCCTGCCGGTCCTCTCCATGGACGAGGGTAAGGCCGAGCTGGATCGGCGCCGCATATGTAAGGTTGCGCAGGCGCGCTTCGCTGGGATAAAGTTCTCCCTGTGAACCGTCAGCCTCGCGGACGAGTGGTTTTTTCACCTCGATTGTGCCGAGCTCAACCCAGACCGGATCGTTGTTTTTGCCCCGGTTCTCGATGTCGGTATCGATGATCTTCTGTTCATTGACCACTTTCTGAAGATTCTGCGTCAGGAAATAGTTGAAGGAGTCAAGCTGGTGGCGCGCAACATGCTCCCGTGAAAAATACGCTCTGGATAAAATGCTTCTGTCTATCAGATAGACCAACCCCGGTACCTACTTTTTTGGTCTCCTGATCACGAGACGGTACGCCTCTGCTCTGCCTGCAGTGTGACTCGTCCGGACAACTCGTATCACATCATCGACCTGTGCGTTGATCGCTTTAACTGCAGGATCGTCATGGTAAATTTTTGGCAATTGTTCCGTGGTAATATGGTAGCGGGAAAGCAGCGCAGAAACCTCCTCCTCGCTCATGATTTTATGATCTGGCACCATTACGTGCTTTAACACATTCAGCTTGGTGCTCAATTAAAAACCCCCTTGAAGATGACCCCATTTTCTCTCAGATGCATCACCGCAAAAAACCCACGATTATAACGTGGCAACGGGCCCGGAGGGATTTGAACCCCCGACCACCTGGTTAAAAGCCAGGCGCTCTACCGAACTGAGCTACGAACCCAATATACAAAATGTACAGCATTATAACAACGCCAGAAAACTATATAAATATTGCCTTTATAATAGTACAAATTCGAGCTGAAGAATTGCTTCAGATCACCTTTGCAAACTGTTCGTTAATCTCCCTCAGCCGCTGTTCATCGACTGCGATTTTTTCTTCGAGTTTCTGGATCGAGATGAGATCTTCGCCAGGTACAACACGTCCGGGCGTGTTCATTCCGCTGGAGTTCTTCAGCACAGCAAGAAGGTTCCGGTCAACTTCGATGCTCTTTCGAAGTTCCATGTATTCATGTATGGTCGCCTCATCAATGCCTGCATCCTGCGCAACGAGTGCCTTCATTTTCAGATCGTTTCTTAGAAAAAAGACCCGCTGTATCGATTCGAGCAACTGAGATGGATTAACCGGTTTTGAGATGAAGTCATCGATATTCATGCTGTGCTCTTGCGCTTCGGCCGGGGTGATCTTCTTTGCTGAGAACATCAGGACCGGGATATCCCTCAGGGCAGGGTTTGCCTTGATACGATCGAGCGTCTCCCAGCCGTCCATCGGCTCCATCATGATATCGAGAAGAATGAGGTCTGGAATATCGCTTTGGAGAAACGAAAGGCATTCATCGCCCCCATGGGCCGGGATCGGCCGGTACCCTTTTCGTTTGAGAATGGCGACCAGCCCGTCCACAATAAATGGACTGTCATCGACGATAAGAATCTTCTCATCCATCAAAGTTCTCCAAGACCGGCAGGTACAGTGGTATTGGAAAACACATGGTAAAAGTACGTTTGGATGTCATTGCAGGTTCATTTTTATTTGTCGCTATGCACGTCAAAGATTACCAGAACATGCCGTTTTACGTTTGCGATCGGGGGGGTAATTTTCCGGCAAGTTCACCCTTGATCTGCTGGAGACGGTTCTCCTGAAACTGGAGGTTTGTCTCCATACTTTTGATGGCGCGGGAGATATCATCGCTCACACGGGCCTTCGAATCATTGAAATTGTACGTGGTCTCAAGGATCTTCATCAGCCGCTTATTGACATCGATGCTTTTTGACAACCTCGCGTACTCATTGATGATCTCGGTGTCGAAGCCGGACTGCCGGGCAATATCCATGTCTGATTTGAGCGTCTGCCGCCGTTTAAGCACGTGCTCGATGGCGTCATAAAGCTCACGGTGGGTGATGGGTTTGAGCACATAATCCTCGATATATATGCCGTACTCCTGTGCTTCCGCAGGCGTGAGCTGTTTTGCTGTCAGCATAAGGACCGGGATTTCTTTCGTCGCCGTGTTCTCTTTGATCCGCTCCAGCGTCTCCCAGCCATCCATCGGCTCCATCATTATATCGAGGAGAATAAGATCGGGAGTCACGGTCTTGAGGATCTCCAGGCATTCCTCGCCGCCGTATGCCGCAACAGTCTGGTATCCCCCCCGTTCGAGCATGGTAACAAAGACATCAACAATAAAAGGGCTGTCATCAACAACAAGGATGGTATACATCACATCACCTGACCAATTTTCTTTGCAATGGCACACATTTTGTTATGGACGTTTTCAGGATTTGCGTTTTCCTTAAGGATCACAGCGACGAGAAAGTTTTCTCCCGCCCCCATCACTATGATTGAAGAATTTTGGGCATGTATCGTGACCGAATCCATGGATTCCATGCTGATGATATTTCCGGCAGATTCTGCCGATGCAAGCAGGGTAGCGGCAAGGGCTCCGAACCACGACTCATTCATTTTCCGATCAAGATATTTTCCTGCAATAATGCCATCCCGTGATACAAGGGCGCATGCTGCCACACCGTCAATCTCCCGGATTTTTTCGATAAATGACGCAATTTTTTCCTTCAGCACGATCCTGTCTCCGTGACGCGCTACTGTTTGTAATATAATTCATAATACCTTAGTGTTAGATATATACATATCTTTTTTAATTCTACCGTTTTGCATCCCGTGTTTTGGATCCACGAGCCCAAAGAATGGTAATCCGGACACCGGCAGAATACACCAAAAAACCGGTGATGAAAATACTATGTATGAAGGCTCGGCTGGTATAAATATGATTTTGACGGAATCTCAATGCAACGATCCCGAAATGGGGGTAGCAAACCAGACAATCTGATTGAACTGTCAGGAAAATCAAAGAAACCAGTTCTAAACCCCCACCGTACGCACGTGCCATCTACATCCGGCTCACTGTTTTTCCCATCACAACAATATACATAAGGGATATGAACGTACAATATCAAGGCGGGGCCATAGGGTAGCCTGGGCATCCTAGGAGACTGGGGGTCTTCTGACTCGCGTTCAAATCGCGATGGCCCCATGGGAGTATTCTTTCATTTTTCGGGAGGTTGCTGTGAAGATTACTGAGATGTGCATCGACTGCCTTTCCTCCCGGGTCGCGCTGGAATGTACGCTGGCCAACACTGATCCTCAGCTGATGTCGGAGACCGTCGCTGCCTGCCGGGGTCTCCTTGAGCAATTGCGCGATGCACCGCTTACCCACCCGCAGATTGCAAGCCGTGTCCATCTCCGTGCTTATGAACTGCTGAACTGTCAGGACCCGTTTGCCGACCTAAAATCGGATGGAAATGCCGAATCGATCCGGGTGTGTAGGAACGTCAGGAAAAACCTTCGGACCCTCCGGGACCATGTACTGGCTGCTGTGATTGGAAATACCTTTGATTATGGGGTTAAGGGGCATACCGTCACGGACAACTTCCCGGATTTTTTTCGGCGCGAGTTTGCACGAGGCCTCACTATTGATGATACCGATAGTATTGCCCCGCTCTGCTCACGTGTCGTGTATCTAAGCGACAACTGCGGGGAGATCGTTTTTGATCGTCTCCTGATCCAGTACCTGAAATCACAGGGGTCCCATATCACGCTTGCCGTGAAATCACGCCCCCTGCTGAACGATGCTACCCTTCAGGATGCGCTTATGCTCGGGCTGGACCGGATCGTTGATCTCCTGACAACGAATGGTCCGGATGCCGAGATCGGGATCACACTTGATCGGGTTCCGGACGAACTTTCGGAGGCAATCTCCCGCTGCACCCTGATCATCGCCAAAGGGATGGCAAACTTCGAGTCGCTGTCGGAACAAACGGGACTTCCACCGGTAGCCTACCTATTGGCGGCAAAATGCAGGCCGATTGCCGATGAAGTCGGTGTGCCGGTTGGGTCAAAGATCGCATTATTGCAAACTCAGTAAATGCTATTGTTCCGGTTTTCACATCCATTTTGGTATTCGGGAATTACACGATAATAATTATAACGTCATTCATGCAATTTCCGGCCCTTAGTTTCCGGCCCTTTAATCTATCGCATAACCATGTTTTTTAATCTATAATTTCTCACGGATTTCTGTGCAAACATCATTATGCACCCTGCATGAAATTTACCGTTAATACCATGGGAAGCGGTGTGACAGCAAGACCCATTCCTAAAACAGGCTCAATAACCGGCCAATCGTTTACAAGTGGAGCAAGTACGGCAGCAGGATCAGGGATATCAGCATCATAACTATCACTGAGCTGACTGCACTGACCACGTACCCGGAATACCTGATAAGTCCGCGCCGGTCGAGCAACCGGTCGACACCCTCTTTGAAGATATAACCGCCATCAAGCGGAACCATTGGGATCGCATTGAAGATACCGACGTTGATATTGATCCATGCGCACCAGAAAAGCAGGTGTATGACCCCCCAGAACCCGGCAAAAGGAGCATGGTAATAGGCTGTATCCGGCATGTCAAAGGCAAGAATACGGAGGTACCGGGAACCTTGGTCGCTGGCAAAAGGTATTATCAGGAATTCGAAAAATCCTGGGGGGGAGAACATCGACCCTACGGCTGATTTTATGGCAGTACCGTCATAATACTGGACGCCCATGAACCCGCTTGTCTGGCCGCTGGATCCGGCCGGCCATGCTGCAAGTGTCAGCGTGTAATCCCGTACTGCATGGTCGTTTTTAACGGTCAGCATCACGGTATCCCCGGGCTTGGTCGTATTCAGGATGGCGGAGATGTCACCCCGTGTTGTGATAGGAATCCCGTTTACGGCAGTTATCACAGAACCCGGGACAAGGCCCGCATGCTCGGCAGGATAACCCTCATAGACCCCATAGATAGCCGGTTGGGTTGCCGGCACTATCATCGAAAACAGCAGGATCAGCAGTACAAAACAGGAGAATCCAAGCACGAGGTTGTTTGTGATGCCTGCACCGAACATCCGCACCTTGGGCATGCCTTTTGTTCGGTCGAGTTCCTCTTCATTTGGTTCGACAAAGAAACCGATGGGGATCACGGCCAGAAGAACACCCATACCCCTGATTCCGATATTTTCCACGCGGCAGAGGATCGCGTGGCCGAACTCGTGAATGCCAATGGTGAGGACGAACGCAAGCCAGACAGCGACGGTTGAAGGTACATATTCGTTGATCCCGGGGAGAAGCAGGATATTCTGTGGCTCATAGATGCCGGTCGGTTCAGGCCTGACGAGGAGTGTGTAGCGGACCGAAATAAAGAGCATCACGGTGATGAAAACCGAGACAATGATTACGGCAGCGACACCAACGGTTCCGTAGATCCGGAAAAACGTGCGGAATGCAGTAAACCTGTCGAAAAACCGGACCCGCCGGGTCTTGATTGCCATGATCGGCCCGTAGAATATGATGTGATCCTCCCAGAGCTTCTTCCGGTGGATATACCACGCGATAACCGCGTAAGCAACGACAAGAAAGAGGAGAAGGAGGATCCAGTCCATTCATGAAATATGGCATCGCGAATAAGATAAAGGAATGGTGAAAAGACCTGATTTGAGGATTGACAGGTCAGAAAAATTCAGACAGCCGGCTCTGGGCCCTCTTGTTCAGTATGGCGCTCACTGTTTTCCAGCTTGTCCGTGCAATGGGCGGAGGGACTTTGTGGGTTTCGATATATGCATTCAGGTATGTAATGGTGACCGGATCGGACGGATAACCGCTCCCGATGTCGCCATACGTTCGTGCTAGTTTCCGAACCTCCCGGTCCCGGGTGACTTTTGCAACAATGCTCGCAGCAGAGACGACCGGATACGTCTGGTCCGCATGATGTTCTGATACCAGCTTGCATGGGAAACCGATATGGATTTTCACCTCCTTCGCGTATCGTGACGTGTTGACATCACATGCATCGATATACGCTACTGTCGGAGAGAGCCGGCGTATCACTTCGCCATGGGCACGGGCAACGCAGGCGTTCATTGTCATCTCCCGGCGAATTGAATCGATCTCGGGCGCGGGGATCACTATAGTCGCCACCCGGCACCGTTTCCTGATGAGGGGATAAAGCTGCTCCCGCTTTGCGGGTGTGAGCATCTTCGAATCGTTCACCTCAAGATCAGAAAATGCATCAGCTGACCGCACCCCGACACCGGCGATGACCATCGGTCCCAGCACTGAACCTTTTCCCGCTTCATCAACCCCGCAGATCACACACAACCGGTTGATGCACAAATTATTTCAATGGCGATGATGGTAACCGGAAGGCTTGTACATTATCATCGTAAGGCTCGGCGGCATCGGCAGAACTCTTGTCAAAACAAGCGGTCGAACGTGACAACAATGTTGTCGACATCGACCAGAACGAGTTCAAGTGCAGCGAAATCCTTGAGCACTTCGATATTCTTGCTATTACTGGTAATGCGACGGACAAGACCACGCTTGAGGAGGCGGGCATAGGCCGCACAGACGCCTTATCGCCACAACGGTAGACGACACAGTCAACCTCATGACCTGCTGGCTGGCAAAACGCGTCCATGTGCCGAACGGAGTCGCGATCGTTAACCAGACTTCCCTCTCATACTTTTTTAAGGAAGTGGGATCCGGATCAGCGAAAACCCTGACGAACTCATCGCATCACGACTGTATTACCGGACTGAGAACCCTCAGCTCCAGCAGCTCGCTTCGATCCCTAGTGGCACGATCTTTGAGATCGTGGCTGAAGAACATGCCCCGATAATCGGTCACGAGATCCGGGAACTCAAAGTCAAGGATTTTGTATTTATCGCCATCCGGCGGCCGGATGGCACGCTGAGTATCCCGAAGGGGAACGTAAGGATCCAATCCGGCGACATCTTTACTGTTTTCACCAAAAAGGAGAAAGAGGAGGACTGCCTTCGGCTTCTCACCAAAAAACTGAAAAAATCAGCGGATTGAGGCGGCAAGCGCACCGAGCTCAACAAGGAGTTTCGGATTTGCCCTGAGCAGCTCCTTGATCAGGGAGAGGGTGGAGAACTCCTTGAGATCCAGTTTTGAGACCGAATGGATGATCGCGTTCAATTTCTCATCCGGCTGTTTGATGAGATATTCTTTTATGTGATAGTTACGCTCGATCGATTTACCCATCTTCGATGCCCGCCAGATGTTATCATAATGCATGAGCGCTTTTTCTGAAACATCGCCCCTCGTGATACAATCAACGGCAACATTTGCCGCAAGCTGACCGGTGAACATTGCGTTATAGATGCCGCCACCGGTCAGCGGGTCAACCACGCGTGCCGCATCGCCAACCAGCATGAGACCATTGGCAACCGAACAGTCCACCGGGCGGCAGACAGAGACACCGCCAACGATGCACTCTATTATCTTGCCATCGGGGAATTTTTTCCTGACAAACCGGTCAAGGTAATCCCTGGCACGGTGCCCAGTTCCGCTCTTCTTACCTGAGATGCCGACACCGACATTTGCCGCACGCTCACCTTTCGGGAAGACCCAGAGATACCCCTCGGGAGCAACTTCATTTCCAAGGTAAAAGATGGTGGAATGCGGGTCGATCGGGATATCGGTGATGACATATTGCATCGAACTCATGATCTCCCGCAACGGAACCGTCGTATCTAGACCACACCAGCGGGCGAACTTTGACTCGACGCCATCAGCAGCGATTACGATATCGGCCTGAACCTTTGAGACGTTCCCGCAGGACTCGAGGACTGCACCCTTCACGGTTCCATCCTCCATAAGCGGGGCAGATGCACGGGTCTTGACTGCGACATCGGCACCTGCTTCTGCCGCCTGCCAGATCAGCTCCCGGTCAAATATTTTTCGGTCAAGGATATACCCCACCTTGGCACCAGCCATCGAGGACTCAAGTTTCATCTCGAAACCATCCGGTGCGACAATACCAGCGCCACTCATCTCTGCGGAGATCCACCGCTCATCAGGGCTGATAAATTCGGCAAGGGCTTCCTTTCCGATGCCTTCTGCGCAACGTACCGGAGTACCGATTGCCGGTCGTTTTTCTACAATGCAGGCCGACATCCCTTTTTCAGCTGCCGTTCGTGCGGCAACAGCCCCGGCCGGTCCGGCGCCAACAATGAGGATATCATACCTTTTTTTCATGCATGACCTCCAGAGCGCCTAGCGGACAGGCCTTGGCACAGACGCCACAGCCGGTGCAGTTCTCTTCAACCGAAAGGTACGCGTCGATCAGTTCAAGAGCGCCTTCCGGGCAGACCGACACGCAGCATCCACAATAACCGCATATATCCCGGTGTATGTTCAGCATTGAGAGAATATGTTGGATGCCGGTTTCATTAATCTTTATGGCCTAAGTCTCTGGGAGACGTCGGGCAGCTGTTACGATGCATATGTATAAACCGTCCACGGCTCACTCGGGCGGGCAAGGGACATGCCCAAAGCCGACCACAGGTTCCTCTTTCAGGGGTAACCCCCACCAACCAATCTCCCTTTTAGATTACCCTAAATTACAGGCAAACCGGCTTATTCTGTGTTAAAAGGGCATATTATTCATCATACAGAAGAACTTTCATCGAATGCGCATAATGTTGATCGGAAGATATATGCGCTTACATGAGCGAGAATGATCCGTATTTTCCGCCACCACCTGGGTGCAGGGTCACCCGGCCTGTACGGAGGGCTTCAATTGCATTTGCGACATTCGGGTGGAGTGCATGAATCTCCGCTACAGGAACCGTGATAAGCACATCGATCTCGTTTCCGAACGTCGCAATGAATGCATCGTAGAGTGTGCGGCATTTTTTCGTGTAAGGTGACGAGGCGCCTTCCACGGTCTGGATAATCTGGCCAAGGGGAACAAGATGTATATATGGCGGGCGCGGGCGCGATTCGCCAGTGGAGAGCTCGCGTGCGCGGTCGTAAACTCCCTTTTTAATGGTGCCGCCATCAATCGGGCACCGCCAGTTCCGCCGGATCGCTTCGTCAAGCGTATACCGGGTAAAACAACGTACACACGCAGTTCGGTTGTACTTTCCTTCTTCCGGGAAAAAGCCGGCGTTTGCGTCGATAGCGCCCATTCTGATGCAGTCAAGCACGCCCCGGATTGTAACATGCGAGAGCCGGAACCGGTTGAACTCGCGCCCGATCTTCTCCGGTTGCGGACTATGGGCATCGGAATTAGAGAGAAAGGGTATGTCATAGAGATCGGGTATACCCGAGCCGTACGAACTGTCAGCAGAGAGACCGAGCTCCAAAAAGTCAATCGGCTCGCTGCCATAGCAGCCGGCGATCGATTCGTGATACGCGTACAACGACGTCCATGGCGTGAACGCATGTGCCGGGCCGATCAATGCTCCGGTCGTGTGGACAAGGTGGGCGAGCTCTCCCCCGGTCAGCCTGACATGCGGCCTGCCGTTGGTTCGCACCGACCGACTGAAGGGGTGCAGAGCCTCCCTCAGCGCATCGAACCGGGTAAAATCCTCGGCAACAATGAGATGGTGCACGCGGTGCGCATCCTCGACTTCGCTTGTCGGAACGATAAGGACACCGGCGTCATTTTCGCAATATGGCTCCCAGTGGTGCCGCCATTCGGGATGGAGGGCGTCCCCGCTCCCGAGGACGCTGATGCCTTTTTTCTGGCAGGCTGAAAGAAGGTTCTCCGGCAGCATCGAGCCCGAAACCGCCATGGAATAAGGAGAATGAATGTGCAGGTCTGCATTTACGAGCATGAGTACGTACCCGGTTGCATATCAGCAGGATATAATCTGCGTTAGGCAGCCACGGAAGAAGAGCATGGTGTGGGCAAGGGCCATGTTTTACCACCACCGGGATCCGGGATGTTTTTCATCTGGAGCGTTCATTTCCTTCTCTTCGCTTTCTTTTGCGCAGGTAACTGCAGTCACCGTAATCCCGTCCCTTTAGTATGTTACAATATTGACGTGGATTGGAAGACTCAATTTTGTGGTATTGACCTTCATACCGGGAGAATCTTACGGTTTTGAATCTCTTCGAAATGCAAAGCAGGAGCAGCAGAAGACAATCTTTTTAAATCTCTTCAAAATGCATGATGGAATACGAGAAGATTTCCCTCATAAAATCTTCGAGAGGGGTACTTTTCCTCCGTTCATTCATTTTTTGCCGTCATTAAAAACGAGGTTTTTTCCGAAACCGGAATATCTCACCCGATATAGCTCAGCTCTTCGTCCCGCTGCATCTTCTCTCCCTCGATAAGACCCTGGACCACCCGCTCCATTTCAGCGGCACGATCATTGAGCTGTGTGGGATCGACCGTGACCTCGATAAGCCGTGAAAGGGCTGAAAGCACGCTTGCTGCACTCATGGGATCGACAATATACCCGCTGGTCTCGCCCATCAGGCAGATTGCATCGATGCCACGGATACCCCCCAGACCGAGCAGCAGGCCGGCAGCACCGATGATTCCCCCGCCGCCGGGCTCGTCACGGTCGAACGTGACACCGGCACGTTCGATCTCGGCCCGCAATTCAGCACGGTTCACCGCCCCGAAAACACGGGGTTCATTCACAAGGTGCCCAACACCGAAACCGCCGAGCGTGTATACGCGTTTCACGCCAAGCTCTGCCGCAATATCGAGATACGCGTCGGTCATGAGGTAGTGCCCCTCGTTTGACGTGCTCTGGAAATCGCCGACCAGAAAGAGGATCTGCCGATTCCCGGACTGGTAAAGGTACAGTTCGTTCCGGGGCAGGCGGGTGACCCCGTTTTCCTCGAGGATCACCTGAGGCGGGAGGTAGATCGAGTGCATCTCCCCTATCTTCTCCGCCCCCAGCATGTGGATCATGTACTCGGCGACAAGCTTTCCCACCTGGCCGATGCCAGGCAGCCCCCCGATCATAATCGGGTTGGTAAGTTTCCGGTTCTGGAACGTCTCCAGGTACCTGATGCTGATGTCGTCGATCATCCCGCCATCCTCCGGTATTTCCCGTACCGGTCCTGCACGGAGAAACGAGCGGGATGGGCAGTGACTGTCGGCCTGCCGCACACCGGGCAGGTCAGGGAAACGGTATAGGTACAGTCCGCACTGCAGCGACGGATTCGGCCTCTCATTGGCTCTTCCCGGATTTGGGCTTCTTTACGAGCTTGCCTTCCCCGCCCGCTCTTTCCACGACGGCAATTGCGGCATTGCCCGCTTTTTCGAGTGCCTTTTCTGCATTCTTGTAATCGGTTGCCGTCACCTTGATCCGGTATATGGGGGCGCCAAGATACAACAACTCGATATCCGCGCCGGCTGTTTTGGATTCGTTAGCCTTTTTCAGGGCATTTTTAATAACGCTGACACCGTCAGGGAGAGAAGATGTCAGAACCATGTGGCCGGTCACCTCGACTCTCGGGATCTTTACATTCTCATGGGCAATATGTACCAGCGCCTCACCTGCCTTCTTTGAGATCCCGAGTTTCTTTATCGTTGTTTCACTGTCAATGATAATATCCTCAAAAACAGGGTACAGATAGCCGTACTTATCCAGGATCGCATCTGCTATCGCCGAATCAGATTCCCCGGCAGCTGTGGCAACAAAACCGATCCACTTCCTCGCCTTGGACTCGTTTTTCCATTCGCGGATCTTCTCGCGGCGCTGATGTTCGTTGACATCTTTTAAGGAGAGGTCGATATGGCCTCGGTTCCGATCGACATTGAGGACCTTGCAGACGATCTTCTGGCCTTCACGGATGTGGTCACGGATATACTTGATCCAGCCGGTTGCAATTTCAGAAATAGGGATAAGTCCTTGGCGGCCTCCGTACTCGTCCAGCGATACGAATGCCACAAAATCCTTGACAGTTTCAACGGTGCAGACAACCAGTTCCGATTCCTGTGGCCACTCCCTGTCCGCCATGCAGTAGCTCACTTGAACTCTGATATGATATCAGCCTTGAGGGTTGCCTTGCCGCCAGTGGGGACCGCAAGATCGCGTCCGCAGACGATGCATTTGACGGTCGTGCTCGCCTTGGAGAAGACCGTCTGTTCGTTTTCGCAGTCCGGGCATTTCACCTTTATAAAACTGCTCCGGTTCTGCCGTGCTTCTCGTACCATGCCCTTACTCCGTTAACTCGAACTTGGCGACCCGGAATCCCTTGCGGAGGTGCGCTTTTCCACAGGTCACACACCGGTACCGGACATTGATCTTCTTTGTGGGCTTATCGCCGCCCGGAACTTTCGAGAATTTACCCATGTTGCCCACCGTACCCCTGCGAGCCTTCTGGCGGTCGATCCAGTGAAGACCGGTAGTCTTGCTTTTCTTCACCTTCTCAACTTCGTGGATCTGGTGACTTCTGCAAAAAGGACAGTAGGTTTTAAATTTCGCTGGCATTTTCATGTTGTTTTCACCGAATTCTGGATATCGAATAGCAATATTATTTGCCAAGGTTCATATTTAAGACTATGTTGCGTTCGCTCAATACCGCCGCATTCCGCTCAGGAAGTGTCACTATATCTCCCTTTGATAGGGTATAAATTCTCCCGTCAACGCCCATAAATGTGTCAGTATCCTCGAGCACGCGTACAAGCATGTATGGTGGCGAAAGCGAAGTTGAACCGATAGGTGCCGGTTTCTGGGCCGCCTGCTCTTCTTCTGTGCCAGGTTCTTCATCCGGGATCTCATCCTTCCCCATCTCATCCCCGCCAGTAACCGTGACAATCGGCAGGATAGGGGAGGGCTTGGCATTTTTCAGCAGGATCTCCCCGCACCTTTCGATGGCAGCCGTGCACTGGTCAAACATCTCACGTTCGGGAGGGATCATCCTTTTTATCTCGTCCCGGTCGTAGTAATTATTTTCGACCTGATTGATCGCGAGCATGAGAATCTTATTTAACCGCGTTACGTAAAGTTCCTGCAATGTCGCCCTGATCGCATTCGTTACATCAATAAGAGACCGTGCATCATCCGAGAAGGGATCTTTTAATTCGTAGACTTTTTCTGTTACAGAAGTAAGTTCTGCGTACCCTTTTTCAAAAGTGTCCGGGGGTATGGCTATAAGTTTCGCAGCCTCCCGCTCAGAACGTACGAGATCCCGCAGATTTTCATACTTCATATACCAGTCCTCAGGCAATTTCCGCGATACCACGGCAGCAGAGGAAAACTGCCACGGCTTCAGGTACTGTAGAGATACCTTTTGGAAGCTGATAAGTGCTTCCGAGCATCGGCATCGAAAGAGGGAACCGGCAGTCAACGTTGACATCCCGGGTCCCGAAGATTACAGCATCGGTGAGGGGATCAAATTCCGGGAGGTTGCGCAGCTCTACTGGCTGGACCCGCAACCCGCTCCCGCCGTGAAGAGAGGTGGGCATCCGGATCAGGCGTTTGATGTCCGTGGTGACCGGTTCATCGGCTAGCGCCGCCCGTTCGTTCAGCCGTTCCCTGAACTCCCCTTCCACTTCGTGCACGATGGCACTGATCACCCGGTTTTTAAGGATCGCGCCGGGAACCTGCCCCGCAAGCTGGGTGATTATGTCCTCCCTCCTTTTCAGGAACAGTGCTGCAGAGTCCGCCCCTACACCATCGATTTCGGTCAGGTGGGCGATTGCCGCGTTCTCTTCGAGCGTCCCCAGCCAGCAGAGATACCCGCCCAATGCTTCACGGAACCGGTGCGGCCAACCGGGGCTTACCGGGTCCGGTACTGACAACAGCACTTTCGGGTCGATACCAATCCCACAGACGTAGTCGATCAGCTCCCGCCGTTCCGCGCTTCCCCAGCCGCGGAATGCAAGGTCCCTGACATGTATGTGATATCCCCGCCCCCCGGAAAAGACGATCTCGATTTGTTTTGGGTTCATCCCCAGTTCTTCCGTTAGCATCAAAAGGAGTTTTCCGGTCTCCTCTTTTACCCGTACCAGCATCTGGTCGTACGGCCCTTTCATGATATGGTCAGCATCGAGGTCGAAGATCAGGTCGGCGCCACCCCAGCCTTTTTCTGACATGGTCGGGGCATCCGGTTTTTCGTAGTAGGCACTTGAATAGTATACGTGCAGGGGAACGAGGTTTTTAATATAATCGTACAGTTCTGGACGCCCGGAAAACGCGATGTGGCGGCGCATCCGCATCTCGGGAGCTCCCGGGTTGAAGAGGACAAAACCCCATTCCCGCTGACCGAGGGCCGACGGGGCAACGAGTACCGAGTTCCGGTAATACTCGGTGAAACGTTGTCGTAAAAATTCCGCGGTTGCCGGGTTCATGGCATCTCCTTTACCATATAAGGACCGCTCCGCTCATATCCCCTTTTCCGGTAATAGGGACGGACACCGATGCCACTCATGATTGCAAGCCGCCTGAATCCAGCCGCCGATGTGATCTCTTCTGCCTGTGAGAGGAGTATATGCCCGAAATTCCGGTGCTGCCATTCTTCAGTCATGGCCGCGTCAACGCCCACCGGCACAAGACTGCCGTAAACATGGAGCTCCCGCAGCAGTGCGGCACCCCGGAGTTCGGGGCGGAACTCCGCTGACGGGAACCGGAGCCGGGCAAAACCGATCAGGGATTCGCCGGAGACCGCAGAGATGAAATGCTCGATCCCGCTGCAGCACTCGTACTGCCTCATCCGGATTTCAGATTCGGCAAGTGACGGTAACCTCCCTATCTCCCGGCACCGTATGCAGCGGCACCGCTTCCCCAGCGCCGCAAGCCGGTTCCGGGCCAGCTGCCGGAAGTTGGAATGCCGCGAACCGGCAACGATCAGCTGCGCCGGGATATCCCTCTGGATCCGCGAGAGACGGGTATATTCAGGGATGAACGATTTTGCGTACGCAATGAGGTCGATAAGGTCGTCTTCGGTATAGGGCGCATATCCCCCTTTTTTCCAGAGCTCCTCGATTTCGGATCCCGGGGTCACCAAGGTCGGATAGATCTTGAGGAAATCCGGCTTGAACTGCGGCTCGGAGAAGAGCGTCTCAAACATCTGCCGGTCCGCCGCGAGGTCCGAACCGGGGAGGTTAGGCATGACGTGGAAGCCGACCTTGATCCCCGCATCCCGCAGGAGCCGGTTTGCCCCTATGGTATCCGCGACCGTGCAGCCCCGGCGGTTAAATGCAAGGACCGCGTCATCGGTATGCTGGACGCCAAGTTCCACCTTGGTCACGCCAAGGTGGAGCATCCGGTCGATGTGTCCACGCCGGCACCAGTCAGGGCGGGTCTCGAACGTTATCGCGACACAACGGACATCAGCCGTCTCGTTTGTTGTCTGGACAAACGCAACATCCGTGGTTTCCTCCTGCGGGGAACTTGCTGGATACGTATTCATCGCCTCAACGCATCTGGCCACGAATCCTTCCTGATATTCCACGGGGCGAGCCGTCATCGTCCCGCCCATAACGATCAGCTCCACTTTCTCCACCCGATGACCAAGCGCCTCGAACTGCTCCAGCCGGGCGTGTACCTGTGCGTACGGATCGTAGCCGTGCTCGCGCGCCCGTTTTGCCGCCGGTTCCTCCCCGGTGTAGCTCTGGGGTGACCGGAACGGGTGATCCGGCCCTCCAGGACAGGGCAGGCATTTGCCGTGCGGGCAGGGATACGGGGAGGTCATCACCGCCACCGGCGCGACACCGGACAGCGTGCGGGTAGGCTTGACCAGCAGGATCCTGCGGAGCACCGCCCGCTCTTCCGGTGTCGCCGCCGCTGCGAGAATGGCTGAATTCTTTGGGACCGCGGAGAGCCCGAATTTCCGGCAGACAGCAATCTTTACGGCAACGATTGCGTCATCACCGGGAGATAAGGACAGGATGCGGGAGATGATCTCCCGGAATGCCAGCGCCTCATCCATGACAATTAATGTTCGACAGCGACCTGGGTTGATACAGGTGCAGTCTCAAAAGAGTTGTTTACCACACGGATGTGGTGCCCGTGGATATGGGTGACAATCTCTTCGCCCAGCGTGAGAAGAGCTTCTTTATGGGCTTTTTTATCCTTGTGGATATGTACAGGAGATATTTCAAGCGCTGTATACCGCTCTGTTTCTATCTCTTCATTGGTGATGCCTTCGTAATACTTCTTGATGTGAACCATCAGCATATGTAAATGCAGCAACTCTTCCTTTTGCACACTATCACCTTCTCTCTGAAAAATTATTTTTTCCTGTTCTACTGATATACCTTATTGGTGAGATTTATATCAGCCAACATGCACCCGCAGGGATCGCTTGCAGGACTCGCAATTGGGGACGCGTTGGGTGCGCCCTTGGAAGGATCTGCCCGTCCTGAAGCGTGGTTGACTGAAATGCGTTCCGGAGGTCGTCATTTCCGGAAGGCCGGCCAATGGACCGATGACACCCTGCAGGCAGTTGCGGTTGCCAAATCACTTTGTGCATCCAAGCGACTTAATCCTTCTGACCTCGTCCTGCGGCTGCTGACCGGGTTCCGGGAACGGCCGGAATGGTTTGGCCCGACATCCTCTCTCTTTTTCACTATGGTCGCATCCGGGACCCCGCCGGACCGCGCCGCATGGCTCGTGCACCGCCGCCGCAATGGCAGCCGGAGCAACGGGAGCGTGATGCGGGGGTTCCCTATTGGGATCTTCTACCCGGCTGCCAGTGCATATGACGTAAGCATCGCATGCTCGCAGCTCACCCATTATGATCCGGTTGCTGCTCACTGTTCGGCATGGCTCAACGTCATGGTAAGCGGGATGTGCCGCGGTGTCCCACGTCACGAGGCTTTCCGGTACGCCCGCTCGCTCTGCAGGAATGCTGAAGTCCATACGATTCTTGGGAATTACGAGAGATACATACCGGATCCCTCGCTTGACGCGGTGCTCTGCTCGCACGCGGCACTCACCTGCTTTATGAATGCCCGGACATTTGAAAATGCGGTGCTCTCCGCGATCAATCTTGGCGGGGACGCTGACACCATTGGTGCCTGCTGCGGTGCGCTCGCCGGAGCATGCTGGGGCCTCGACGCAATACCCTCACGGTGGAAATGTCAGCTGGAAGGCTTCGCACTTCTGTGCACCCTGGCGGGTGAGCTCTGGAAAGGACGCATGGACGGACTCCGATAAAAAACGGATAATGTAATTCTGGAAAAGACGTTCAAAAAAGTTCACCAAGGTTTACGACAATTTTGTCCCTGTAGAAATCATAAAAAAATCTCTCAACGATCTTAAAGGCTTCGGCAAGTGTTGCCTTCGCCCCCGCCGCTGCAGCATCAACGATGGAGCAATAATTCCCAAGAAGGTAGTACGATACAATCGCTCATCCCAGGGGCGGTCCGGAGGGACAGGCACGGTCCTCTCCATTCACCCTCGTTATTAGCCATCATAAAAAACGAGGTTTTCTCCAGAGCCAAAATTCTGAAAAAAATCTGGCAAAACTATAAACAATTTCCTAAAAAATATCACGCCGGACGTATCTCAACCAGTTTCAGCGCCCGGCCCTTCTCGCAGATATCAGACGCGTTGCCCAGCACATCTGCAACGATGTATTTCTCCCCATCCACCACGCCATCAGGGCGGCAAAGCGGGTAGCTCTTGCAGTCGGACTTGTTGCAGGAAAATTCGATCTTTACCTTGGAATTTGGCATTGCCATGTCCGCATTGATGAGCATGGTGACCGGCGCATCCATCACTTCGACTGCGGTTGCCCCGTTCAGGTGAACACTGCAATCATGGTGGGTGCTCCTGACCGTGATAATCCGGTACCGGTGCCCCTTCACAAGGTTGTTGCATGCCTTTTTCACTTTGCAGGTGTCACACTCTGTTGATTCCCCTTCGTAGATGAACTCGATACCCGGCTTGGCGAGCACCGTCCCAACCAGTGTTACCTTGTTTTTTGTCTCTGTCATCGCACTCCCTCTTAATCCATGTACAGCATCTGCACGAGTTTTTCCGCTGATTCCCGGGTGATGCCCATATCCAGAATTGTAAAGCGCTCACTACGGATAGTATTTGCCATGAGAAGCGCTTCAACCGCAGTCGCGTCATCGATACCAACATCGGTCGGCGTGGTTGGTGCCCCTATGCACCTGAGCGAGGCCCGGATCCCCCGCCAGTCGCCGCCATGAAGGTACATACAGATGATCGTACCAATCCCGCAGCTCTCCCCATGAAGCGCCTTTCCCGGGGCAAGCCGGTCAAGCGCATGGGAGAACTTGTGCTCCCCCCCGCTCGCCGGGCGGGACGAGCCGGCAATGCTCATCGCGACCCCGCTTGACACGAGCGCTTTTATGACAAACCATGCCGATTGTTCCTGGTTCGGCTTTATGAGATGGGCGTTGTTGACCAGTATCTCCGCCGTCATCTTTGAGAGTGCTATCGCATACTCGCTCATCGGCTCACCTTTCACCCGGTGGGCGAGCTCCCAGTCCAAGATAGCCGTGTAATTGGATATCACATCCGCACAACCGGCTGCGAGAAGGCGGTGTGGTGCCGATGCGATGATGCCGGTATCGGCGACGATTGCGATTGGCGGGTGGGCCTCGAGCGATACATTACCGTCGACTGTCGGCACGGATGCCCGGGCTGATGCAATACCGTCATGTGATGCAGCCGTTGGGACGGAGATGAACTGGCGGTCGAGATTATATGATACGATCTTTGCCGTATCGATCACCCGCCCCCCGCCAACGCCAATCACGAAGTCAGCATCACGCGCGGCTTTCTCCGCTTTCTTGATGATAGGGATGCTGATCTCTTCAGAGACGAATGCATGCACGTCGCAGGATCCAGCGAGGTACTTCCTTACGTCGTTCCCGGCGAGGTCTATCGTGCTCCTCCCCGAGATCAGGAGCGCAGATTCGCCCAGTTTAAGATCCCTGCAGACTTGGGGGATCTGCCCGAGGACATCATGCCCGATCACCACGTCACGGGGTAACTGCATCCATTTGGACTTGTCAAAAACCTTCGCTTTGAGTAATTTTATGTTATCTGCGCTCATTTCAGATCATGAATGATTAGTGATCAGATTAGTGATTTCCTATACAAATACTACATCGATCCCGTAAAATACGGTGAACCGTATAATATTGTCGAGACGCTTACTTATGCAATTATTCTTGTCATCGGAGTATACCTGTTGTACCGCTGGATGTCGAAATCCACGTGGCTCTCCGATATTGGCCTGAAGATCGATGCATCCTTTGTTCTCGCCACACTCCCTTACGTCATATTGGGCGGCGTGGTCAGGGTCATTCAGGATACCGGCATGCTCACGGGAGACGTGCAGTACCTGATCGTAACCCCGCCGATCTATTTCGTGCTCTTTTTCTTCACGATTGGCATGCTGTTTCTGGCTCTCTTTCTCCAGAAGCAGGGGGTTATCAGGAACTTTCTCCCGGTTTATGCATTTTCAGGTGGCATTTCGGTCTTTGTCGTCGCGCTCGTCCTCGTTGCCTGGGGTGTCACTCACACCCGCGTCGACCTCTTCGTCTTCTCTATCATACCGCTCATGGCGGTAACCGCAACGGTGCTGGTCTGGGCGTGCATGCGGTACGTCCTCTCCTGGGAGTATGTAAGCGACCCACTCTACCTCGTGCTTATATTCGGTCACATGCTGGATGCCAGTGCAACGAGTTATGGTATTGATTTCCACCCGGCCGTGCACTACATCGAGCAGCACGTTCTCGGCTCGAACCTGATCAACCTGACCGGCACCGCATTTGTTATGTTCCCTCTGAAGCTCGTCGTACTCTTCCCGGCGATCTACATCATGCAGCTCTACCGCCGGGAGGCGAATCCCGCGTTCTGGCACCTTGTGCTCCTCGCGATGATCGTGGTCGGGCTGGCACCCGGCATCCGGGACATGACAAGGATGGTACTGTATGTCTGAATACCCGTTTTCAAACGCAATCATCATTACCTGCCTTCTCTTCTGTGCCACGCTGACGGTCGGCTGGGTCGCTACGGCACAAAACCCGTCAGTAGGCCAGGCACTCATGAAGATATTCCAGAAAGAGGTCGCCGGACAGATATCCGAAGCAAACCCCTTTGACATGTTCACTAAGCTGTTCGCAAACAATCTCGAGGCCTGCCTCCTGCTCTTTCTCGGCGGGGCATCGTTTGGAATCTTTACCATATTTATCATGAGCCTCAACGGTATCGTGATTGGGGCGATCATGGAGATCGTTCACTACGATCATTCGCCGTTGTTTGTTGCAGCCGCCATCCTGCCGCACGGGATCTTCGAGATCCCGGCGTTCATCATTGCCGGCGCGCTTGGCGTCCAGCTCGCACAATCGCTTATTGCCGAGTGGTACGATCAGGCGGATGCGGCAGCCGGGGCATACCGGTTCGCCCGCATGTTTGTCGTGTACGTGCTCCCGCTCCTGGTGACCGCGGCAGCTGTGGAGGCTTTTATTACACCGGCTGTCATACAATTAGTGGCTTAGTGGTCTTCCATGGACGAGGATGCGGGCGCCCTTCCGAAAAAAGAGGATTTTTCTGACTGGTATAATGAACTCCTCTGGCGCGCAGGGATCGTGGACGTCCGCTACCCGGTCAAGGGGCTCTATGTCTGGTTCCCGTACGGGTTTGCCATCCGCAAACTCGTATACCAGCACCTGCGTGACCTCCTCGACCGCGATCACCAAGAGACGCTTTTTCCCCTCCTCATTCCTGAGCAGGAATTCATGAAGGAAAAAGAGCATATCAAAGGGTTCGAGGATGAAGTATTCTGGGTGACCCATGGAGGGGTAACACCACTTGAGGTCCGGCTTGCGCTGCGCCCGACAAGCGAGACTGCTATTTACCCGATGTACGCACTCTGGCTCCGCTCACACGCCGACCTCCCGATGAAATACTACCAGATCGTGAACACGTTCCGGCATGAGACCAAGCAGACCCGCCCGATGATCCGGGCACGGGAGATCACCTCATTCATGGAGTCCCATACAGTCCACGCGACCTGGAACGACGCCGAGGCACAGGTTGAGTCCGAGATCGCACTCACCCGTGAGTTCTATGACGATATGTGTATTCCAATCATCATCTCGAAGCGCCCGGACTGGGACAAGTTCCCTGGTGCCGACTACACGATCGCTGTGGATGCGATAATGCCCAACGGCAAAACGCTCCAGATTGGCACCGTCCACCATCTCGGCACGCACTTCTCGCGAACATTCAATATCCGGTTCGAGGACAAGGATGGCATGCCACAGTTGGCGAACCAGACCTGTTATGGGATTTCCGAGCGTTCGATTGCGGCCCTTATCAGCATGCACGGAGACGATAAAGGGCTCATCCTGCCTCCGTCCGTAGCCCCAACCCAGATCCTGATCGTACCGATCCTGATCGGGAAGCGGCATGATGACTTGCTGGCTGCTGCAGAGGTGCTGGAAAAAGATCTCACCGATGCCGGTTTCCGGGTGAAACTGGACTCCCGGGACCTGCGTCCCGGGGCAAAGTATTACTGGTGGGAACTGCGGGGCGTCCCCCTCCGGCTCGAACTGGGGCCGCGGGACCTTGACGCGGGCAAGGTCATGGCTGTCACGCGGTATGGCGAAAAGACAGCGCTCGAACGTTCGGGTATTGTCTGGTCTGTTACACAGGCACTCAACGGGATCACCCGTTTGATGCGAGTAAGTGCCGAAGAGCACACGAAAGACAGGCTCTGCACGGTTGATTCGATAGGAGCGCTTGAAGGGGCGCTCAACGGGGGAAATGTTGCGGTCGTTTGCTGGTGCCGGGAGCGGGGATGCGGTGACGTGATCGAGGAAAGATCCAACGCAAGTATCCTCGGCACCGAAGTCCGGTCACCGTATGTTTCGGATATTGGCGGTCCCTGTATCATCTGTGGCAAGCCGGGAAGGGCGACTCTCGTGGGACGGGCGTATTGAACGGCCGCGAGTTCGAAAATCTTACTTGAAAAGAAGGTATCTCACGGCATATTTTTACCTGATATTTTGGTCTTTGTCAATCTGTCCCATCAGGGAACGATGTGGGTTCCTGCCCGACCTTCGATGGCCGCATAACCGAGTTCCGAGCGGGTGATTACCACCCGATCCCCACCGGTTGCCAAAAAATCGATTGCCGCTTCAATTTTCGGTTCCATGCTCCCTCTGGCAAACTGCCCTTCATCCTTGAACCTGACTGCTTCCGATACGGTCATCCGGTCAAGGTCCAGCTGTGTACTCCTGCCGAAGTTGAGGGCGACTTTTTCGACGTCCGTCAGGATGAGAAGGATCTCTGCCCCAATAGCGCGGGCGAGCAGTGCAGCCGTATGATCCTTGTCGATCACGGCTTCCACGCCGCGAACGTTTCCTTCATCGTCCCTTGCGACCGGGATCCCGCCACCCCCGCAGGCAACGACGATAACACCCGCGGAGAAGAGATTTTTGATCGCATCACTTTCCAGAATCGCCAGCGGGTTTGGCGACGGCACGAGACGCCGATATCCCCTCCCACTGTCATTTGCGATCGTCCATCCCCTTTTCCGGCGGATCTGGGATGCTTCCATCGCCGTAAAAAAAGGGCCGATGGGTTTTGCGGGGGCCTGGAAGGCGGGGTCGTTCCTGTCGACAAGTGTCTGAGTCAGGATCGTGGCCACCGGGACGTGGATGCCCAACCGGGACAGTTCATTTTCCATCGACTGCTGGAGCATGTATCCGATCATGCCCCCGCTCTCAGCGCCGCAGACATCGAGAGGCATCAATGGCAGCATGTCCTTCGCGCACTCGTTAGCGAGGAGAATGTCTCCTACCTGTGGACCGTTCCCATGCGTGATCGCGATGCGGTGCCCGTTTTTTACCAGGTCTGACAGGTGCCGCGCGGTCGCAGCGACGTTCTCGAACTGCTCGTCTGCCGTGCCTTTCTCTCTGTGCTTCAGGATCGCATTGCCGCCGAGGGCAACGAGGATCTTTTTTGTCATGGTAACCATAGCTCCATTTTTTCCTATCCCCTTCTCAATGCACATGTCATGCAATGCGCTGCCCCGTACCCTCCGGCAACGTTCTCGAAGATCATGGGATACGCGTCAATGTCATGGCTGTAGACCTCCTTTTTATGGGGGAAGAACTGCCCCTCGCTCCTAAGGATCCGGTAGTCCTTCTGCGCCTGGGCATACAACGCGCTATACCGTGCGGGATCCAGTTCCGCCTTTGCCGCAAGTGTCCTGATGACATCCTTTACGACCTGATCAACCTCGACCGCCAGAATGGTTCCCTCGCGTATGCACAGGAAGTTGGGAGCATAGGCCATCTGCTCCAGCGTGGTGATATCGATGATATCAAATCCCTTCTGCCGGATGAACGAGAGGAGATCGGTCTTTCCTTTCTCTTTCCGGTACGCGTCCCCTTCGCGGCGGAAGGTCTCCACCTCTGCGTGTTTCATGAGAAGTTCCGAACCGACAACGACGCCTCCCGACGCCACGTTGAAGTACGTATCAAGGTGCATGTTCACCATCGGGTCGGGATTCCTGCCCGGGATGAGAGGGTGGACGGGCTGGTGGACGAGCCCGACCTCATCAAACCCGAGACCGCCAGAAAGCACCTGTTCAACGCCTTCGCGGTTTGTCCGGTCGCCCATGCCGATAAGAGCAAAACTGTTCATCGGTATGAAATCGCCTCCTTCAAATATCCCCGGCTCTTGCACTTCCTTGACGACCGGGACATCCATGGTCTCCCAGAGGAAACGGGTGACCAGAGGCTCACGCAACCGCTGCGGTTTTGCCATCCGCCCGAGAACGATACCCCGGTCTGTCACCACCTGCTGGTCTCGCATGAAGTAGAGGTTGGAGAGCGGTTGGCGTTCCGTTATCGCGAGGTGGATCCCACGGGTGCCGCTTCCGGCCTGGACGTCAATCCTCGGGTGAAGGAGGATGATGTTGAAGAAGTGGCCCGCGTCAAATGCCGGGATGTTTTTATCAAACTCCGCCCACGCGAGCCTGACTTCCTCCGGGTCGCCGGTATAGTTAAGGGATCCACGGGCGGCATTGACAAGGAGGTCCCGGACACCGGGGCGCATATCGGCAGCAGCCAGGATCGCTTCCTTGAGCAGAACCACGCGTACCCCGAATTGATGGCGCAGGGTCTCTTCGAGCCGTGCATGTTCGATCCGGGCGTTGTATCGCGAGAACGCCCGCTCGTAGAGCGAGGCATAGGGCTCCAGGAGACCAAAGAACATCTCGATTCCGGGGCGGTGGAGAACAACTGTTCTCAAATTATCCCATTCGGCTTTCACGCGTGCGTCCATCCGTCATCGCGAAAAATAATTCCGCCTCGTTTAAACATCTTTCCATAGGGATCATTTCCGGTATTTGGGTAAGATCGTACGAACCATGGCTGCCCCCGGAAAACAGTATCCGGAAACCTATAGGGTCAAAAACCATGAGTTACCGGTTTTTAATCTGAGGAAGATCTCCAGACCGCGGAGAGCGGCACGGTCGCATCGTTCGCATTGTGAGGGGGGCCATCACGGCTTATGTACTACCCATACTCTCATCGCATTTTTATTACCATGCACGTAATCGCGGTCATGCCGGGGCATGGTACCGGTGGAGAGATATGGTATGGGGAAAAAGGGAAAAATTCGTCCACACGGGTCCTTCAGCGGCGTTGCACGGAAATCCTTTAACAATTCACGACCTGTTGTATATTGTACAACCGGAGCCGATGTTCGTGAATTCCCTAAGATTACGGGAACGCATAGGTGGTATCCTGCTCATCCTGCTGGTTCTCACGGTCGTACCGGTATCAGCAGCGCTTACTGTAGCAACCAGCAGCCCCCAGATCATAGTCATCGGCGACACGGTTGCACTGAACGGGACAGCGGCAATGAACGGCACGGTCGCCCTTTGGGTGATCGGCCGGGATTATTTTGATCTGATAACTACGGTACCGGACAAAAAAGGGGATTTCTCGTTTGTCCTGAAACCAGTTGATACCGGCAAATTTTCGACCGGACGATATGCCCTTATCCTGCAAGACCCCGGGGCAGACAGGACACTGGACATCACGCCGGTGTTCTGGAGCGACGGTATACGGATTGCCGATAACGGGAAGAATATCGCTAACATCGGCCCTGAGGCGGATTTGCCGGCGAATATCACACCGGTTGCCACTGCCATCATGAATGCTGCCGGGATGCGTGATGTTGATGACGTGCTTACCCTGCAGTATTTCTTTGTTGAGGACGCATTCATCCGTTTCAACCGGGTAATTGACACTTCCGAAGGCAGCCGCCTTCAGGATCAGACCACCGGGCAGGGCATTCTCATCACCGGCACGACCAACATGGGAGTGGAAAATATCCTCAGGATCGATATCCGGAACCAGACAAACGGAGCGCTTGTCACCTCTCGCACGGTGCCGGTAGTCGTCGGATCCGGACTGAACCGCTGGTCGTACGAACTTCCTGAGCCGGGCCTCCCGGCAGGTAATTATACTATAACAGCGGGATGGCTGAAGTCGTACACGAATGGGAACGGATCAGCGTCCATCATGATCCTCGCCCAATATATTTCATCCCCGCTCCCATTACCGGAGATTCCCGGGCCGGTGAATTTGTACGATCTCCTGCTCCCTCTTCTGATCAGTATCACAGGACTCGGGATTATCGCCATCATCATGTTCGTCGCCCTGAAAGAGTGAAAACATTATAAGGATATAGCGTCAGAAGACGATCTGCTCCCGGACACCAGCAGCACCTGTATAGGGCAGTTTCCCGGAGATCTGGAAACTTTGGAATTAAAACTTGACGACGAAAATGATCGGTTTATGAGCTGTCCCGACACCGTTCACAGATGTACCCCACACGTACTGACGTATGAGACATGTCACCGGTGATCTGTTTCTTCCCGCCCCGAAAAAAAAGGTTTGCGCATTTCATACATCGTTTGGGCCGGATCCTGTCCCATAAACCCATCGGGAGATCGAGAGCAAAACTGGTCTGCGTCCAATCCTCTGGAGGTTTTTCCGCATTCTGGTCGTAGTTTGTGACGAACTGCATGATCTGTTGCGGGGGCACTCCCAGATCAACAAATTTCTTGAAGACAAAATAATTGAAGATCAGCCACGAGAGGTCGGAACGATCGAGAATGCCTTCATACTCCCCAATGGCCTCATCAAAGTCTTCCAGTGAGCACCCGCAGAGAGGACATTTTCCTCCTACCAGCTCGTCAAGAAAAACCTCTTCCTGGCACCCCGGACAAGTCGTGTGTGGGGCATGCATGCGTGATGTCATTATTTCTCCGGTCAATAGATGGATGGGATATTCATCAAACACAGGGGAGTTTCTCTGTCGCGGGATTTGGGTTGGTATCATCCCATGTATTGAACTGTAGTGCACTTATAGATATCATACGTGCATGTCCCCCGATAAGATACCAAGCGATAATCAATCCCCTTCCAGATCCTCACGTTCCATCACGAGCGTGCCGAAGATCACCTTCTCCAAGACCTGTGCTACGTACTTGATGTGCATGGCCTTTTCCAGATCCTCATTCCGGTGGATGTCCGCATAGATCTGCAGGCGAAGCAGCGCAAACCGGAACCGGTCAAGGGTATCATCGTCGAGGCTCATCGCCTGGCGGTATATCGGTTCCAGGAGATCGGGGAATGCCAGAGGATTCTCCAGGCACCCGATTATTCCGTCATAAATCGTGAGCGGGGGTTCCCTGCCGGAGAGGATCCGCTGGTAGTCCATCCGATTATCCCTCGATAACCTTGATAAGCGCTTCCATGATCCGGTCGACGCTGGACCAGGTGGGACTGTCCCCGCGCCGGATGATGAAAGGGCGACCCTCGTCCCCGGCCTTGCGCATCTCCAGATCGATCGGGATCGCGCCAAGGAATGGTATTGACAACTCTTCCGCGACCTTCATGCCGCCACCCTTGCCGAAAAGGTCGATCTCCTGTCCGCAGTGCGGGCATCGCATTCCACTCATGTTCTCGATAATGCCGAGAACCGGCAGGCCAAGCTTCTCAACGAATTTCACTGCCTTGCGTGAATCGAGCGTAGCTACATCCTGCGGTGTCGTCACGACGACGGCACCGCGGACGTTGGGTGCCAGCTGGGCGATGGTAAGCGCCTCATCCCCGGTGCCCGGCGGGAGGTCAACAACAAGGTAATCGAGCGAACCCCAATTCACCTCAGCTAGGAACTGCTGGATTGCGGCCATCTTCATCGGTCCACGCCAGATGATCGGCGTGCTCGTGTCCGGCAGGAGGAACGCCATGGAGATGACCGAGAGCGACCCCGTGACATGGACCGGCTCAATGCGGTTGCCGATCATGGCGAGCTTGTGATCCTCGATTCCCAGCATCTTGGGGATACTGGGGCCATGCAGATCGAGATCAAGGAGCCCCACGTGATACCCGTGACTGGAAAGCGCATACGCGAGGTTTACCGATACGGTCGATTTACCCACTCCACCCTTGCCGGACAGTACAAGGATAACATGTTTTACGTCAATGTCCGCTTTGGGCGGGAGCCCGTGCTTTGCATCCGAGCAGGTGCTGGCGCTCGCGCACGTGGTGCATTCGTGGGAACATTCCTCATTCTTCTTGGCATTACCGGTATTTTTTGCCGTCATAGGATTACCTCTACAAAAAAATTCTGTGATAGTATCTTGTCTATCTCATCAGATCTCTTTCAAAGACCATAAAGATGTGGAGATTGCGGCATGGAGCCGTATGGTGAGTCCATCACCCCTCCGGGCAGTCGATCCCCCGCGAGAAGGGCTTGATATCCAGTACCGGCGTGCCGTCCAGCGTATCAAGTCCTGTGACGATGAGCAGGTTCACCTCCCTTCTTTTCAACCGGACCACAGCAAGACCGATCGGATTCGGGCGGTTTGGAGAACGGGTGGCAAATACGCCATGCTTGGTCAACGTGTGCGGGGGGACCGCCGTCAGCCGGGTGCGATCCGCACGGTTCAGCCAGTAAAGGATGGTGAGATGATCATGGCGTTCTACATCGCGGATCCCCGGTGCATAAGCCGGACATATTTCGACATTACTCTCCGCATCCGAAAACGCTCCCTGGTGTGGGGCGTCCTCTATGACGCGATAAGGAGATCTGACGATTCCGATGGGTCGAAGGGTTATTGCATCGGTCGCTTGTTCCATCCAGATTGCTCCGGTGAGCACTTCTCCGGCGAACTATAAGAGCCTGATGTTTGGGTGACGGGCAGGAATTTTACCGATAGCTGCCATACCAAGAATCTGACAGAAAATCTCCACATCTCCCCCGGTTTCCCTGAGTTCCTGCCTGTGCCCCCAGTCACGATCCGGTCACGCCCATGAAAACCGCATGCGCTGGTTTTGTGAAACTATTACGCCATGCACCCGCTCTCAGTACCTCTCATTGCAGGACTGTCATGCCGGCACTACTTTTATGAGGCCGGCCGTACATGATGCCTTTAATGAGCGTGAATCTTATATGGAGAAGCTCAAGGTAAGCATCTCGGTCACGAAACTACCCAGCGCCTATACCTGCGACGGGGAGGACAAATCGCCGGAGATCAATGTCGGTGGCGTGAACACGAACCTGTCAAAATGCCTGGCCATCATCTGCAATGATCCGGATGCGCCGGGCGGCGGTGGGTTTATCCACTGGCTGGCATGGAATGTCGAGCTCGTGAAGCTCATCCCGGAGAAGATCCCCCAAACGCCCCAAGTGACGTTTCCCCTCAAGGCAATCCAAGGGCGAAACAGTTTCGGTAAGATCGGGTACAGCGGCCCCTGCCCGCCCTGGGGACAGACACACCGTTATTTTTTCAAGGTATATGGCCTTGATACTGAACTCCGGCTTCCCGCCGGGGCAACAAAGGAACAGCTGGTAAAAGCGATGGAAGGACATGTCGTCCAGTACGGCGAGACCTATGTGACGTACAGGAGATGATTTTTTGGGATTTCTTCAGTTTGCCCCTCTTTTAACATCAATAACACAAAATTCAGGCTCTGTAGAAATCATAAGAAAATAATCTCTAACGCTCTTATAATTGTTCGATATCCAATAACCACGTGTTCCCACTGTGGCTCATCGTTTGGTGCCATCCCCCGATTGACATCCGGTTCGTCATCATTAAGAGGTCTGGGGACAGACTGACGTGCGCAATGCAGACCAGCCCGGGCACCAAGAAAAATCTCGCAAAAGATCTCGCATCCGGAATCCTTGCCGCTGTCCAGAAGCGCGAGTCGCTACTCTCGCCCCTTGCCGCGACGAGTGCCGATGCGATCCGGCGGCATAACAGGAAACCCGAGGACATCCGCACGCCGTTCTCCCGTGACGCCGACCGGATCATTCATACCCGGGCCTATACGCGGTATATTGACAAGACCCAGGTCTTTTACCTGGTGGAGAACGATCACATCACGCACCGGGTAATCCACGTCCAGCTCGTCTCGAAGATTGCACGGACGATCGGCCGGTGTTTGCGGCTGAACGAAGACCTCATCGAAGCGATTGCCGTCGGGCACGATATCGGCCACATCCCGTACGGCCATTTCGGGGAGATCTGCCTCTCGGCGCTCTGTGAGAGGTTCGGGATCGGGAAGTTCTTCCATAACGTCCAGAGCATCCGGTTCCTCGACAAGATCGAGGACTGTGACCTGACTATGCAGGTGCTCGATGGAATCCTCTGTCATAACGGCGAGGCCGATGATGTACGGATCGCACCGGAGCCGTGCGGGAGCTGGGCGGCCTTTGACCAAAAAGTGCAGGACAATGCCGGGGGAAGGCGCAACCGTGCGCCGATGACGCTGGAAGGCTGCGTGGTCAAGTTTGCTGACACGATCGCCTACATCGGCCGCGACCTCCAGGACGCCCGGGACATCGGCCTGATCGATGATATCCCGCAACTCCCTCGGGAATGTGTGGATCTCTTCGGGACTGCCGACCCGGAGACCATCAATGCGGTCATTATCAACACACTGATCTACGACATGCTGGAAAACAGCGACTGTGAGGAAAGGGGGTACATTTCCTACAGCCGCGATGTCGAGAGGGCGCTCATTGCGCTCCGGGCATTTTCAAAGGAGAACATCTACGATAACCCCCGGCTGACCGCGGAACGCCCGAAGATCGAGCGGATGTACCAGACTCTTTTCGCTCGATACCTCGATGACCTTGAAAATGCTGACCGTAGTTCGAAAATTTTCACCGATTTTATCGATACTGACTGGATCAGCAGAAAGTACTGTGAGACGGCCACACCGGCCGAACTCGTCCGCGACTTCATTGCCGGCATGACCGACCGGTATTTTGCGAAGCAGTTTGCGATAAGCGTCATCCCGCGAAAGGTCGAGGGAAGATTTGATACCTGAACTGCCGTCAACGATCAGTCGTACTTTCCTTTGGGTTCTGCCCAGCCGGTGAAGCCGCAGTAGATGCACCCCACACCATCACAGTGGGGGCATCGCCGTTTCGGGGCAGCAACAAGCACCGTGCCGGTCTTGTTGCAGTAGATACATCCGGCGCCATCGCAATGGCTGCAGATGGCCTCAACGTACGTTTTTTCTCTTGTTGACATGTCCGGATTTCCTTTTTGAAGAACGCAGTCGAAGGCTCCTTTTGCCTTTGCTGCCACTGGTTTCACCCACCATCTTCCTTGAGATACCCGGCAAGGTCATCATTGAGTCCGGCGGCAGTTCAGACGGCCTCCAGGTTTCATGCAGGAAAAGCACTCAAAAATTACTATTTTCTATTTTTTTATCTGCCCTTTCTGTGATACCGTACGGCCATCCCTATGCTGGTAATCCCGAGTGCCGCATAGACCAGAAGTCCTGAAGAAGGCGAAGTCGGGGTGGGCGTCGGTGCCGGGGGGGCGGTCGTTACTTTTACCGTCTGCCGGGGAGTATACGTCGGTGGAAACGAGATTGTAGGAGTGCTGGCAGTTACTACCGGTGCTGACGGGGCCTGACCATAGAGCCGGACATTATCGATATAGCCGGTTGCGTATTGGTACATCATACCATAATCGCCACCTGCACCAACGTATATCCGGTTCATGTCGTGAAGCTGTTCATAGGTGCTCAGATAATAGCTCCAGACTATCTGACCGCTCGCCTTGTCCGTGACCTGCTCGGTCACGGTCTGGGAATCGTCATCATAAATGACCTGGACGTGGTAGGTCTTGTTCAGCGCATAGGTGACAGTCGGGCCTCCATAGGAACCGCTCTGGCTGCTGACCTCCATCAGTTTCTGGCTTGGGGTGATGACCCGCAGCCAGAAGAGGTTGCCGTACTTCGCATTAGTGAATTCGGTGAGGACATTTGGGCCTTTTGACCGGTCCATCTCGGAACCGGAAAGGCCCAGGCGAAACGTGGCCCCAGGATCGACCTGCTGGAGGAGGAGATCGTATTCGAGGGTGAACGAACCGCCGGTATACGGGACCAAAACATAGGCATAGCCACCGGTGCTTGGCTCGATGCTGAAGTGATACATGCCGGTATTGGCGTCCCAATAATCGAAGGAGGGGTTGTTGGTCGTCCACTGGGGATCAGTGGAGAACGCAGTCTGGTAGATGACGGTCGGTGTATTCCCGGCCTGGGCCGGGACCGGGCTGACCAAGAGGAGAACTGCCGCCAGCGTCATGATGATAAAAATATGGGAAAACTTCATGGACATTGCACCTTTCGCTTTCTGATTACTCTCACGGACTTCAGCATAATGCGGCCGGAGATCTCGCATGGGTATAGAATATAAAGATCATATGCAGCATCGCATTTCATAAAAATATCGACACAGCGGATAACCATAAAGGGGGCCAGAGCAGGAATTTCCCCAAGATTTTTGCGGGGATGTTACTCCTCCTCACTGGAGGGGGAGAGAACTGGTACCTGATCCTTATGACACCGCCATGTTTGAGCTTGCAGCCTTTTTTGTATGCCGTGAAACGGGTTAATTGATCAAGCACTATATTTATCTTCGACATCAGGCAATATCATAGAGCTGAAATCTGTTGCGATAGTAGTCTAGCGGCAGGACAGGAGCTTCCCAAGCTTCTAACCCGGGTTCGATCCCCGGCTATCGCATCTTTTCATATGGAAACGGAACCGAGTTCGGAGCCAGAACGCTGTGCGATGCGGATCATCGCGGAGAACCGCCAGGGCGTACTGCGGGATATTGCTACCGTGGTTGCGGAGCACGGGGCAAACATCGTGATGATCAGCCAGGAGATTTTCGATAATGGTCCCCATGCGGGTATGGCCGAGCTCTATTTTGAGTACGAACCGGGACCGGACCGGGAACAGCTGGTGCATGAACTCTCAAGCCTGCCCTCGGTCCGGGATATCAGGTTGTACCAGCCGTTTGGGGATATCTTTGGGTCGCGGGTGATCATTATTGGCGGCGGCGCCCAGGTCGCCCAGGTGGCGCTCGGTGCGGTGAACGAGGCCGACCGGCACAACATAAGGGGGGAGAGGATCTCGGTTGACACGATCCCGCTTGTCGGCGAGCAGACACTGGCCCTTGCGGTGGACGCGGTTGCACGCCTGCCCCGTGCCTCGATCCTCGTGCTTGCCGGTTCGATCATGGGCGGCGAGATCTCGAGAGCTGTCGATCGCGTGCGGGAAGCGGGGATCCCGGTGATCGCACTCAGGATGGCAGGAACAGTGCCGGAGCATGCGGACCTTGTGGTCACCGACCCAATTCAGGCGGGCGTTTTTGCCGTAATGCATGTCAGCAGCAAAGCGGTCTTTGACATCAGCCGCGTCCGTGGCCGTGAGTTCTGATGGAGATCATCGACCGGGCGGTATCGGTGCTGATGCATGACGGCCTCATTGTCTATCCCACTGAGACGGTCTATGGCCTCGGGGCAGACGCGTTTTCCGAAGAAGCGATCCAGAAGGTCTACGAGGCGAAGAAACGCGAATTCTCGAAGCCGATCTCGATTGCGGTCTCCGATTTCGAGATGCTTGCGGCTGTTGCGCATGTCGACAGCTGCATGCAGGAGTTCATCGAGACTTTCCTTCCCGGGCCCGTAACGGTTGTCGTGCCTGCACGCACCATGGTTCCGGAGATCCTGACCGGTGGCACTGGCATGATCGGCATCCGTATCCCTGCCCACGATCTGGCCCAGCAGATCATCGAACGATTCGATGCCCCGATAACCGCAACGAGTGCAAATCTCTCCGGGGCAAAAGACCCAAAAATGCCGGACGAGTGCACGGTGCCCCGCGACCTGTTGATCGATGGCGGTATGCTGCCAGGTATCCCGAGCACGGTTGTCGACCTTACGACCGGCACCATCATTCGCGAAGGTGCCGATGCAAAAAAGATCAGGACATTCCTTGCCCGCCTCTGAGGCGTTTTCATGAAGCCGATCCGGCTCCGGGACTTTGTCGAGGATCGCGATGGCTGGCTCTATGCAGTCTCTGCCTATGATAACGAAGAACGGGTTGGCTGCGTGCTTCGGTACGTACCGGATGAGACCGGGGAGCGGGTCCACCCTTCAGGCCAGAGGTACCGGAAATATGATTTCGAGGATGCCTATGCGTACATCGCCCGGCACAAACCACATTACATTGACATTGTCCAACGTCTTCCCCTGACCGATGTGGCACGGGTCATCAAACCAGATCTGGAGATCACCCGGATCGCAATTGCCCATCCCCGCGTGAGAAAATTGCTCGATCTCTTCCGGCTCCCCTCCGGCAGCATCGGGTGTACCGGTTCACTCCTCTGCGATCTGGCGAACAGCACGTCTGACATTGATATGGTCGTATACGGGCAGCACTGGTTTATGGCACAGGAACGGGTACGGGAAGCGATCGCTGACGGCACCATCGAGGGACTGTCTCCCTCGATGTGGCGGAGGGTGTACGAGAAACGGAAGCCGGAGATCCCCTTTGACGTATTCGTCCTGCACGAAGAGCGCAAGTGGAACCGGGGGCAGGTGGATGGCACCTATTTTGATATACTCTATACCCGGTCGTACGGCCATCCGGAGATCGTACCCCCAGGGAGAGGGGAGGTGACCGGCAGGATGACAATCGAGGCGATCGTCACTGACGCATCACTGGCATTTGATAACCCTGCGGTCTACTGTGTCGAGCACGAATTCATCAGCAAAGTGCTCTCCTTTACCCACACGTATAGCGGGCAGGCGCTCAAAGGTGAGACCATCGAAGCGTGCGGCGTCTGCGAGCGGCATGGCGACGAGTGCTGGTTAATTGTCGGGACAACCCGCGAGGCAAAGGGCGAGCATATCGTCTCAAAAACGCTGCTGGAAGGATAATACACTGATTGGAGCTTTTACGGCCCCGACTCTTCTCTCTATGTGTTCTGATATTTTTCAGATATGCCAGAGTTTTCAACAAGGCAGGAACCGATGAATAACAGGATCGGTCCACCTGTTCACAGCAGCTCGCTCAGCCGGTGACCCCGGCTCTCACACCGCTCCTTGTGCCGGCACCGGTTGCAGGGAGCATTGAGGGGGTGATGCGGGACTGCGCCGTCACGGATCGATCGCACGGTGCGCAGGGTCGTCAGGAGCTGCCGCTTATCACGCGGCTGCACGGCATGGAAGCGGGCGACCCCTTCCGGGATATATTCCACGCAGCCGCTGATCACGTCTTTTCCGGTCATCTCTTTAAGGCAGAGCGCGTAGGCAGCGATACGCAGGCGGTCGGTCGCGTAGATACCCGCGGGGAGCGCGCCCGTGGCACGGACCACGCAGAATGTCCCGTCGGGCAGCAGCCGGTCCACCATGCCGACAATACCCTGCCGTTCCGATACGACCATAACATCGTGTTGGGCTGCCTGCCGCAAAGAGGAAGTTGAGCACCTGGCGATGCAGGTGTCCAGGAACGATCGCTCGTTTGGGTCGATCCCCGGGTGGACCGCCATCACTTCCTGCCAGATAGTTTCCGCGTCGAGCGGGGTTCCAAGGTGATACGAGAACTGCTTGCAGATGGCGTACCGGTCGGACTCGGAGCGCGGCTCGTGCTGTTCAAAATAGAACTTCATCGGACATGAGTGGCAATGCACAAGATCTGAAACTGCAACCACGTTCCTGTTACCGGACAGGATAATTCCCCACCCGTCATAGGACGCCGGCAGGATTATAGTTTCCGGAATGCCATGTCGGCAGGAAAAGGGTACGTCCCTGAACCAACCTATTCATACCTGAAAAACCAATCCTGTATGCATGAGTGCACAGGAAATATCCGTCAATATCCCGCCCTCCCTTGATCCCGTCTACAGCAATATGATACAGATCGCGTACAAAGAGGACGAGTTCACGTTCATGTTCCTCCACCAGCTGCCACAGGTGAACCAGGCACGGGCAAAGGCGATCGTCTCTATCACCCCGAACCATGCAAAGAACCTGCTCGCAGTGCTTACCAAGACCGTGCAGGATTACGAGTCAAAGTTCGGGGCGATCAACACTCCCGCCGACAAGAAGAAGATCGACAACGTGACCACTCTCAGCGGATATTCCTGATTTAAGGGGAGTTTTGGGATTCAGGAATAACTGGAAATTTCGCATGCCGACACCACGCAGAATTATACGAGGCTATCCATCCTTTTCGAGGGATTCCCACACCATGCGGGAGGCGACCGGACGCAACTGGATGGCCGTTTTACTCTCATTAGGTTTATTATCGCACAGGGCGATATTGTGAGGTGTCACGCCGCCGTGGCTTAGCGGTATAGCGGCTGATTCGTAATCAGCAGGTCGAGGGTTCAAGTCCCTCCGGCGGCTTCCTGCACGCAGGTTGAATTCCCTGCAAAAACCGTTTCTCAGGAAAACCTTTTCCCTAACATCGGTAACCGGGATGCCGGGACGACGATGCGGACTCAGCAGGCACCTAACCGGCACATGCGGCCGTTTCATAACGCGAAGAGCGTATACGCCGAGCATTCCATTGATAATGCCATCCGGGCCGGCCAGCTCACTGTCGAGGACGCGCGGCTGATCCGGGACTTCATTGCGGAGATCAAGGCTACCCGTGGCATCGGGGTCTCACGGGCCAACAAGCTCACCTACATCCTGGTGTCGTGGCGGCAGTACATCGGGCCGTTCCGGACGAACACCGTGGCCGACTTCTACCGGGGGATCGAGGCCCTGCGGGAGGCGCGGCACGGCGATGCGGGTATACCGTACAAGCAGAACACCTTGAAAGACCACCTGACCTTGCTCAAGAGGTTTTCTCGCTGGCTGAGGGCGAACGGATATTCCTCTGTGCCGGCAGACAAGATTGAAGGGATCAGAGCTCCCCGCGCGGACCGGATGACCAAGACTGCCGGACAGATGCTCACGGAAGACGAGGTCCGGGCCATGATCGACGTGTGCCAGACTTCCCGGGACAGGGCCATTATTGCGACGTTGTATGAGGGCGGTTTCAGGGTTCAGGAGTTGGGCCGACTCACATGGGCACAGGTAAAATTCGACGATTACGGCACGGTTATCAATGTCGATGAGAAAACCGGGGCCCCGAGATACATACGGCTCGTGGCAGCGACCCAGTACCTCATACAGTGGAAGAACGATTTTCCGTTCCCGGTTACGCCGGAAGCCTTGGTCTTCGTATCCAACCGGCGGCTGCCGGTCCAGTATGCCGCCATAGCGGTTCAGCTCAAGAAAATCGGCCGGCGGGCGGGTATCCGGAAAAAAATCACGCCGCACCTGTTCCGGCACAGCCGCGTCACCGCCATGATCCGGCAGGGATACAGTGAGTCGATCGTAAAGAAGACGATGTGGGGCAATCTCGATACACTGATGTTCTCGAGCTACCTTCACTTGGTCGACAATGACACCGATAACGAGGTCCTCGAAAAGCATGGTATCCGGCGACCGGAGGAGCAGCGATCGATTGCAATGGAGATCCGGCAGTGCGTCAACTGCAACACTGTCAACGCGCCGACATTCCAGTTCTGTTCGACCTGCGGGGAGCCGCTGACCGAGAAGGCCCGCATGAGCCTTGAACGACTGAAAAAGGATATCGAGAGGTTGCCGGAATACAAGATGATCATGAACCTGGCACGCCAGAAACTTGTTGCCGGCACTTAACCTTATCTTACCTCTTTTCAGATTGTTTCATGACTTTTTTCGACGTCGGCCCTATACCTGAGATCCTACCTGATATCTGATCAATGGGTGAGCTGTCATCCAACGACTTACTTATTTTAGCATAGAGATCGCTCATTTCCTTTGCTGCCTTCGTCAGAGATTCCTGATCTAAATTGTCCTGGTTCATATGTCCGGCAATTTTATTGAAATTTTTCACGAGATCTTCGAAGAACGGTGGAGCCTGACCATTGTTATCCCTTATGACATCGGCACACCGTGCAAGATTCTGCGTAATCGCAAATGATAGAATGCAATTTATTGCCTTGAGTTTGCCCTGTGCAGACTTCTGTTTCATCTCATCGAAGATCCGGAGAGTCTCTTCCGGTAGGTTTTTTGACTTCAGCGCTCCGTCATACTCTAACCACATGCAGGAGATAAACAGGTCGTAGACTACACATTTTCTCATCAGCCATTCAAGGAGGGTACTGCTGATGCCCGGTGTCTCTACCATGGGGATGGAAGGCCCAAGGGTCTCACCAAGAGTTGCGGTATGATGAGGATGGGTAGTATCGCGAAGATACCATTCAAACATCCCACGGCATGTTTTCAACATCTTTCTTAGGTCTTCGAGAAATTCGCCGTCGCCCCGGTACTCCGGCAGGTATATCCCATTGATGAGATCCGTTAACCAGGGGGACGTCTGAAAATCCGGGCGGATCGATGCGTAGTGTTTATCATCGTAAATATGGCAGATTGTTTCAAGAACCCGTCGGATCCGATACCCTGGTCGTGGCCCGTCAATGTACTCGATGTAATTCCACTTCAAAGCGAGTTTTTTAATTTGGCGATGGACGTGTGCACACTTGTCCTTACCCTCTTTTGCATAACCACAATTGTCGGCAATTTCAGTTTCGGTACGTACTTCATTCTTCAGAAGGGTGGAGATAATTTCAATATAAACTTCAAAATAATCCTTTTTGGGCGTTTCTGGTGGCGCGCCGGCCCTTTCAGACCCAATTTGCTTTGCATTTGCGTTACCTGAGGGGCCATTAGTTCCATCATTTGTCATATGGACATCTCCAGATCCAATCTGCTCAGTCAAATGATACGTAACCAACAGATTTTATTTAAACCTGTTTAGTACAAAATACAGGTTTTCACTGTTCTATTTAGAGAGAAACGCTATAACGAACGCATTGGTCAAATAGCGACCAGAACAGCCTTTAAATTATATACGACGATTGTCCTCCGGGGTATTGTAGTTGGATAAGAACATTCCGCGAAGGAGAGTAAGCCAGGACCAACTGGCACACCTTCCCGAACTACACAGGATGATTGCGGAGCAATACATCCGCAGCGGCCTGTGGATCCTTATCGAAACTATACCGCCGTCTGCCAGAGGCAGAAAATCATCCCAGCGATCTAGGGGGAGGTAGGTACGTCTACAGCTATGCGTGGATTCGCATTTTCGGCAAGAGAAACACTTGCGGCACTCAAACAACGGTTCGGCAGTTCGGAATTTTATTTCCGGCAGGCTCTTGAGGATTGCCATATCGATCCGAAAGCATTTGCGAAACTGCGAGCTGACGGTATCGTCGTGAAGCTGGATAAGCACTGGCCTTCACGATGGAGAATCGCCAGCCAGTATGTTACGACAACACCCGAATCCACACCCCCCAGTTCTATAAGAGGTGAAACTTATGGATGAAAACATAAACAACGATTCAATTACACTTCGATGTAAACCCTTGGACCCGAAAGATCCAACCATGTTGAGCTGTCAGATAATCCCGATGTCAGGTTCTCCGGGAAAGAAAGCGGATTCGGGAGCATCTCCGAATATACAGCAACCTGACCAGTCCGGGTCGGACACGGCAAAACCGTCCTCTGATGGTCCCAGCGATGGCGAACAGGAGGGATACGAAACCGTGAATGTACAGAGGGTTCAAATCGACGGACAGGATTTCTTTAAAGTCCTTGACCCCAGTAGGAACCCTAATACGGGGGCTGACGAAATTCCTCCCGTCCAAAAGGAACCATCTGACCTTAAAGATACGAAGGGACGGTTCCGTCGTCTAAAAAAGTGTAATGATAAACGATGTTCCGTAGCCAGACCATCAGCAGAAAACCGGGATACCCCGATCAAAAGGGATACATCGGTGGAAGAGGAAGGAAATTCATGTACGCTGCCAGGAAGGCGTACTCCTGCCCGTGCAAGTCAAACAGACCAGAACAATGAGGGGCCATAGAATTTTCCTCTTTTACTCATGGAAAGTGGTGCGACAATGTTAGAAGAAAAAATCCGAAATCTGACATCGCATAGTGTTCTTGTAGAACGGTTCAGGACCATATATGGACGTAGAGATCCGAGTCTTTCTCGTACAATTTTGACCATGGGAGAACTACGGACAACCATGGACATTACCGAAGTATTTCAGGTCTATACCCGTATCATAAGTGAGCGATTCAAAAATGCGCTGTCCGAGTGCAGATTGTCATATATCGATTTCCATTCAGATTGCCCTATCGAATGCTGTAACGATTTCTGTATAGAATGCGGGAAGCAGATCTGTTCTAGGATTTCTGGAGCCCGATTATGAAACGAAAGGAGTACCTGTCGCAAAAAAAATATCGGATGAATAATCCTTCAATTACATTCAGACTGAAAAAAAGAGACAAGGAAAAGCTGGACGCAATCATAAAGGCTACCGGCATGCCTCTTTCAACGTGGATGACTCATTTTGTTCATGATATGATGGATCCCAACGGGGAAACCTCTGCACTGGTAAAAAAAATACACGATCTTGAAGAAATAAACAAGAGATTGGCGATAGAAAGACGATTCAATGTTCCTTGTCCTGTCTGCGGAAAGCCCATGTATTTTTCCTCCAACCAATCCAACTGGAAGACAGAGGTGTACCCGACATTGAAAGAGGCATTCAGCGATAGACGTCATGAAACTTGTATATCTCAATAATTTCCATTTGAAACAAGGCATTGCTTGGATTTTGATTTTGTAGATTAATAGAAAAGTAAAAATAAATCTATTTTGTGCGTTTCAGACGAATGCAAAATAACAAAGTAAATACCAGCAAACTTTGAACTTTCTTTAAAAGATACCGGATTAGATTGGGCCGAAAAAGGAAGATCTGCGCGGAAAAATGAGATAATTATTGTTTAATTGTTTTTTCAAAGTCGAAATTTACCTTATATTTCATAAGGGTAGCCATTTGGAACTAGCGAAATGGCCAGTTTAATTTTTTATGAATGTCCTATTCTTATAAGTCTAAATTGAATAACATAATAAGATAAGGATAACAATGAATGGAACTAAGATAGATAATTTATCGACGGATTCGCAAAATATTCAATTATCGATCGTTACTTCAGCAAGATGTGAAGGCTATTTGAAGAAAATTCGGATAGCACCTAGCAATCAATTATTATCATTACCATCTTCTGCATGTGTTTCGAGAAGTGATCGGATTCGCTACGATAAAAAAAGTGCATCCGTAATTTGTAAAAATGGAGATGTAAAATTTTTTCCTCCGTACATTGTGAAGGAGAAAATTCTAATTGGAAATTTGAATCTTGATTTCTTAATTAAAGAGATCACATCTCAAGAAGAATTCGATGGCTATCGTGCACTTGCAGATTTGCATTATCGAGGACATGCACTTCGTGGAAGAACTGCGCGACTCATAGTGCGATCATTCAATTTTGAATGTCCTCAAGTTATTGGATATCTAGAATTGACTTCGTCATTCTATATGAATAAAGCGAGAGCGAAGATAATCGACGCTCCGTTTAAAAGTGGAGATATATCATGGGAAAGATGGGATATACCGACTCAAAAAAAATACATCAATCTTTTTGTCCGTATCGCAAGGGTTGTAGTATGTCCTGAATTTAGAGGATTGGGAATCAGTCAACTTTTGATAAGACACGCAACAGAATATGCGAAAACCCGTTGGCATGTGGCGGGATATAAACCATATTTTCTCGAAATTTCCGCAGATATGTTAAAATTCGTTCCTTTTGCGGAAAAAGCGGATATGAAATTCGTAGGTGTTACGGAAGGTAATATTGCCAGAGTTGCAAAAGATATGAAGTATTTAATTAATCGTTTTGTAACATCTGAAAACGATACAACAAAATTTGAGGACTCTTGTGGGATTTGTGATCAACAAATCACGAGAATGAAAAATGCTGTCAATGTTATGAAAAATACCGGTATGGATATTGAAAATTTGACAAAAAAACTTGCAAATTTACCAAAGCAGGATATACTTCGTGACTATGCCCTTTTCCATAATATTGTGTCATTTCCGAAACCACATTATATGTTGGGTCTGAACGATGATGCCTCACAGTTTTTAACTCAACGATTGAAGGACGTTGCACCAAATAATGAGTTCACATATGCGAAAATTAAAATTTTACCCATAAATTCATCCATATTTTTTAAATCTCTATCAATATCTTATCATTCTCATGTTCGAAGAACGAGATCAACCCATGCAATTCAGCAAGCTTTTGGAATATCACCTGATACAATTCATTTAGATGTTATACGGGATCTATCAATTGAAGTAAATCCTGGTGAAATTTTACTTATTGTAGGTCCTTCGGGGTCCGGCAAAACTTCGATACTTGAACCTTTAATAAGAAAACCAAAAACTAATCCTGATATTCAAATTGATGGATCGATTATTATTCCCGAAGACGCCAAGATCGGAACTTTTGAATCAATCAATTCTAACAAACCATTAATTGAGTATCTAAGTGGAAAAAATACCTTGAAGGGTTTATATTTTATGAACCTTGCAGGACTTTCTGAAGCATTTCTCTATCTTAAGCGCTTTAAAGAGTTAAGTAAAGGACAGCAATATCGAGCAATGCTAGCTCAACTAATTGCCTCACAAAGTAATGTTTGGGTTGCCGACGAATTTTGTTCTAATTTGGATAATGTCACAGCAAATATTGTGGCGAATAACCTACAAAAAATTTCTCGTGGCCTCGAAGCAACTGTTATTCTCGCAACTCCGAATTGTTCCGGATTTATCCATTCTTTGAAACCAGACAAGGTACTATCATTATCCAATGTTGGAACGTATTCGATTCATACTGGTAAAGAATACTGCAGAATGTTAAATATGAAAAAAAATGGAAAAGACTCATTTTTGTTTATGAAGGTCTCACAAGAATCTTACTCGTCAATTCAAGGGAAAATTAAAAAATCGATCATTCAGATTGGGCATAAAAAAAATTTTAATGATGCATTGTTTTTTGAGTGTAATGGAGATATCCTTCCCGTCAAGATAACTAACGTCGATCATAAACATTTCTGCGATCTCAATGATGAAGATGCAATAATTGAAGGTTTTGAAAATCTCACCGAACTTCAAAATGATTTGAAATTAAAATATCCGAATGTTAAATTAAATAGCTACATGACAATTATAAAATTTGAATACCTTTGTGGAGAGGGTTGAGCATGGAGAATGAATTTCCTCATCTAGGTCATATCGAAAATCTCAGAAAAATCAGCGTATCGGACCCATTGGAAAGAACAACGTATATTTCAAAGGGAAAACATCTTCTTATCGGTCAAAGGAAGTATCGAGGCGAAACAGATTCTTTGATTTATCTTGGGAAATGTATAGAAGAAACCCGAATCGCAAATAAATATGATGCAAATGTTTGGATGGATGTTCGTACACCTCATATTGTGTATATTTGTGGGAAGAGAGGAAGCGGAAAAAGCTATGATCTTGGCATAATAACTGAAGGGCTAATGCTAGGTCGCGATTCAAAGATTACAACGAAAAATATTCCTACGACAACTCTAATTTTCGATACTCAAAACCAATTCTGGTCATTAGGTTCTATACCTACACCGGATTTAGATGAAGATAAAAAACAATTGGAATCACTCTATCAATGGGATTTACAGCCCGAGAAAATTGAAGGCGTAAAAATATTCAAACCAAAGGGAGAGAAAACAGATCTACCTAATGTCAGTGATTTTGTTATTGATCCTGTCGAACTTGATGTTGACGATTGGTGTGGTTTATTCGGATTAGATCGTTATTCTCCTCAGGGACATTGTATTCTATCAATTTTACAAAAAGTAAGAGTTGATGGTTACGATGTGGAGGAGGGATCTGGTGGGAAATCCCATCATAAACACATCCCCCATAAATCAATTTATGATATTGTAGATCTCGCTGATTGTCTTCAGCGGGATATTGAAATGTTAGACCAATCTCAGAAGCAAACACGTGATGCAGTATTATGGAAATTAGAAAGTATTCAAAATAGTAACATATTTCAAAATGGTGGGATGAATATTTATGATATCCTTAAAAAAGGTCAACTTAATATTTTCTTATTACGAAATTTAGATAATGCAACAAAGTCTCTTGTTGTGAGCATTTTCTCGAAAAAAATTCTTAACATAATGGGAGAATATCATACAAAACGTAAAATTCTTAGGCGATTCAAAGGAAAACTCCCAAAAGGATTTTCAGATTTACCAAATGCGGTTTGGATTCTAATTGATGAAGCACATATAATCTGCCCTTCTGATGAACAAACTGCAGCCAAACCAGTCTTAATCGAATATGTGAAAAGAGGCCGTGATGCAGGACTATCATTAGTCCTAGCAACCCAACAACCATCAGCAGTTGACTCCCGAGTAATTAGCCAAGTGGATATCGTTATTGCACATAGGCTTGTAATAGATAGCGATATCAATGCCGCTTTGGGACGACTGCCAGCCAGATTTCCTTCCTCTGTTTCTATCGGATCAGAAAATATCACTGATATTAATAGTTTAATCCGAATTTTGGACGTCAGAGAAGCGTGGATTGCCGACGCGGAGAGTGGAAGAGCATTTCTTATTGCAATGCGTCCAAGAGTTACAGCTCATGGCGGAGACGAGCCTGTTGGGATATAAGATGGTAGGAATTTTAGAATTAAACCGGTATGAATGGTTAATCGATCGAGAATTAATCCGTCGAATCGGTTATACGAATGGTCTCCATGATATCAATCGTTTTGCCCGAGTTGTAGAATATCTCTATCCTAAAATTCCCGTATCACAAGCAGTTTTTCGTAGAATCATTAAAGAAAATGAAGTTGAGAGAGATTCTACATCAAAAATCTCTGATGAAAAGTATTTACAAGGCATTATTGATGTTGCGGGAGCTTTATCACTTGTTAACAAAAAAGGTCAAAAATTATTCCTTTCTGATCGGGGATATTCTTTACATGCATTAAAACAAGATACCACTCAAAGTGATAATTATACGGAAATCTTCCTTTTAATGTCTATTCTTGATGCAGATGGAGAATACATATTGAATATTCTTGATATAATATCAAAAGATTATATAGATAATCGAGATGTTGGCATACTTCTGTTTGATCGAATGATGAAGATTTTTGAAATCAAACTTGAATGGGCGAAGAATGATATTGATTCCACCATATCAAGAATTACTATTAACAACCTCGAAGAAGCACAAAAAAAATTGAAGAAAGCATTAGATCCCTCATCAAAAAATCTTATGAAAAGTCGCTCTTTAAAAAAGAAAAAACAATTATCCGGTGAAAAACGAGTCGAGACATTTAGAGGGCATATAATAATGCCACGATTGAAATGGTTAATCGATTTGAATTGTATGAAAAAAAATAATGGTAAGAATGAGATTACAGAATCTGGTCGACGATTACTTAATTTTTTTAAGAAAAAAGGATGTTTACAAAGAGAGGTTTATATTCTTCCTGTATCCCCTTGGTTATCAAAAGTACTGGGAGTTAAAAAAAGTGAGAATTCTCCGAATATATTCTGGGAATCTGTGGCCACTGCATTTTGTGGGCAAGTGGAAAAATATCAATTTAAAGAAGAAGACCTCCTAGATTTTATTAGAGAAATATACCCTCATGTAAAACTTTTTGGGTTTGATCAAGTTGAAATATCTTCTATTTATCATGCATTATCTTGTCGAGAAGCGATAAAAGGCAATTTTATTGGAGGGGGGGAAGAGGAATTCAATAAAAAAATGGAGGAAATCACAAAAATATACCCCAAAGATATTTTCTGGCTTAGTAAAAGACGTGGGCAAGGGGGCTATATCTCTTTGAAAAAGTAACAATCGTAAATATATATTATGAAGAGAGAGAACCATAGATTACGTGAAACCTATAACTGGAGAAACAGTATCTTCTGAAATAATGCAATGTATCGGAGCATTTCGACAATTAGAGAAGGCATATATCATCTCATATCGTATGCAAGATGCAGAATTTTCAGATCAAGTTTTCTTTTCTAGACTTATATCCCGTCAAACACTGTATGGTGCGAAAATCACCTTAATGACTACGCCTCCTGAGGGTAAGGGGCAATCTTTTAAGGATAAGCTAAAACTCCTTGATTATTTAGAACGCCAAGGAGTCGATATTTATCTCAATGAGAAATTACATGCCAAAGCGTATCTTTTTCTTGATGATAGAAAGATCAATACGTCTATCATTGGTTCAGCAAATTTAACTTATTCTGGATTTGGGTTGAAAGAATCAATTCATGAAAATTTACTGGAACTAGCGCTAATTACGCGTGATCCTAGTTTATATGAGGAAACTCTTTCACTAATCCAGAAAAAGTTTATTGATCATCAATTGACAATTGACTTTAGCAGATGGAAAAATTTGATTTATAGAAAATATGGTTTAGTATAAATGGGGTTGACTAAAAATGAGCAATGTACTTGAACTTGGAAAACTCACAAAAAACCCGTTCACCTTGGTGCCAGAAGAAAAAGTGACTATATGGGCAGGATATAATGATTTGAGGCGCCAACTTCTTAAAATTGTAACATCTTGTCGGTCAGATAATGTGGGCCTATCAGAGTTCATAGTATTGTATGGTGATATCGGAACCGGGAAATCTCATGCTCTGCGTTATCTCAAGAACTGTATTGAGAATGAAAAAAAGACCGATTTTCAGTCCCCGGTGATATATCTTGAATCTTTAAAGCTTGCTCCGAAAGTGGATTTCTTGGTAATTTATAGACGAATCATTGAGAACCTGCTTGACCATATGAAGGAAACTGCTAATTGGCTTGATAGTATTATTGAAACAAGCCTACCAACCGGAGGATCTCTTCATCTAGATGATTTGCAGAGGGAAAGAGAGAGAAAATACAATGATAAAAAGATCACCCCCCTTTTCCCATGTCTGCCACTATTATTGAGAGGGATAAAAAACGGCGATGATAAAGCAAGAAAAATTTTAATGGGATACAGTGAAAAATCTCTCCAACACGAAAATTTTGGTCTACTAAGTCCTATCAACAACGAATTTAGTGCTACTCGTTGCCTTGGCGCATATATCAATTTATGTACACATGGACCTCAAAATATAGATGGAACATCTCCATCGGGAAGAAACAAAGCATTTTATTTATTTATTGATGAAATTGAATTGTTAAATGATTATAGACCAAGTGAGGTACTTAGTATAAATCAAGGAATTCGTGATTTAATAAACACTTGTCCTGAAAATACCTGCCTTTTATTTGGAATGACTGGGGATGTGCGCGATATTTCAGCTCTTTTAGATAAGTATGTAATGGGTCGTATGACCCATGATCCAATTATTATCCCACCTATGGATAACGAACAAGCGGTACTGTTTTTAAAAGAAGTCTTGAAGAATCGTCGACAAAATCCAGACGATCCAGACGAATATCCCTTCCGTTTAGACGCATTGAAAAAAATTGCTGAGGAAACCTCTGAAAAAACTGCCCGTGAATTATTCAGGAACTGCCGTCGCGTTTTAGAAAGATCAGTTTTAGAGAGCCGCCTTAAGCTAGGTGAGTGGATCGAGGTTCAAGATGTTGAGGAATTCATTTCATAAAACATCACGACATGAAAACGAAAAACTACGGTTCCGTTGCGTTGTCGGGACTTTTAAATAGTCAATAATGATGTGTCACGATAATATCATTTTTATTAAGTCCCGTTAACGCAACAGAACCACTCTCAAGAACTACGCTCCACTGTTTTTCATAACTTTTTTATTCAGTCTAAGTCTTTTATTTTCTTCATTTTTCTCCAAAGCCATTTCTTTAAAGACTTTTAAACCGCAATTGATAACAAACTTTTTATCAATTTTCGAACGATTTTCTTCAATAGCTGATTCAAAAATTCTCCTACATAAACGTTGTATCCACCATGGCTGACCGTTACAGATTTCGTGGATTTCGTCGAAACATTCTTTCTCAATTAAAATCGATTCTCCACCCTTTTGTCTGAAATCATCAAGAACAAGATGGACCAACTCTTCAACACTGTCTGAACTCTGAAAATTGCCAATTCGAATTTGACAGCCAAAAGCATCCGAAATTTCTGGAATTTTATTATCAGCATCTGGAACAGTAACGAAAATAAACTGAATATTCTTCGATGCGAATATTTCAAAATATTTTTGGATTATTTCGATATTAACTTCTTCAGATAATTTATTTGCTTCATCACATAGGAATAAAATTGTATCATAATTTTCATCTTTTAAAATTTGTTTTAGCTCGTCTATAAACATAAGAAACTCAAAATTAGTAATGTTACCCACTTGAAAAGAAATATTATTCGAATCGGTTGCTTTCCCTATTAATATTGAATTAACACCTGCCTGTCGTTGAGATGTGTAAGATGTATCATAGCCTTCAGATTTTATAAATCTAGAGATTCTAAATAAGGTTTTTTTTCTTTTATCCAATTGTTGTCCTAAATCAGGAGTTTTATAAAGATCTTCGAGGAATTCAGAATAATCCATTTTAAAAATTATCGTAACAATAGATGCGCATAATTGTTTAATTAGATCATTTAAAAATTTATCAAATGAGTGCTCATGAAAAGCGTAAGAAATCATATTAAGCTGAACTGGAAAAACCCTTAGATCTGGTTGTTCTTTTATGTTGTGCTCAATTTTTCGTAAAAAACTGCTTTTTCCAATTCCAAATGGTCCAGTGACGAGAAGATTGACTTTATCCCGGAAAAGTGCTCTCCAAGCTAAATCTTTTTCCTCATTGCGATTTACAAAAAAACGAGGATCAACTGGGGAAAATGGTTGAAAATTTGGGAACAATCGTTTATTTGACGGATCTATGTTCATATTAATTTCTTTATGTTGTATCCAATCTTATATTTTAGGAGTTCGAGAGGAAATCACTTTAGCGGGCCTTGTTCTAATGCATCTTCGAAAATCTGTAAATACTGAGCTAGAGTCGATATCGATCGAGGCACAAATGGCAGGTTAAAATGGAAGTCACCGACGTCGTCGAAAAAAATGGCGAGTCTGTCGTTACCGCTACCGTTTCCGGGAATTTCGAGGGGGACCTCGTTTCTCTTGATTTCCATTTTACCGTCGAAAATCAAAAGATCACTGCACTGCGGATCGTATCGGCAGGCAAATGAGAACGAAAATGATTTCAGGCAGAAAAACACTGGGTTCTGATAACCGAGACTTGGAATAATTCCTGCACATTACATCGTGAAAATTTGTATCTTTCCTAATTTTTTCCAGGATATCCCGTCAATTATCAGACCGCTCTAAACTTTTTGATTTTACATCGTTAATAAGAATTCATGGAATCCTGTATGATAATCCTATAGGACATGAAAATTTGGGAAAATTTACGTCTATTACATGAACCGCAATTCCGGGTAGAATCCGGGGCCGTGAACACGGATCTTCGACGCTCTGTGCCTTAGGTCTATATAGACAGTCAAAAGACTTATCAGGGTACCGCGCATAATTGGATTACAACCCAATTTGGGGTGGATTTCATGAAAAAAAGTTGGAATGACGCGGATTTCAACCAGCAGACAGGCTGCCCTCCGGCGGCTCTCTTTTTTGCTTCCTGCCCTGCATCAAACATCAGTTTTCCAGGGCCTTTCCTTTGAGGACGATCCACTCCTTCTCCCCGGCCTTCTTAAACCGGAGCAGAACGTACTTCCCGGAAAAGATCCTGCCGTGCAGCACGACCTCGATCCGGTCCTCATTCCAGACAAGCGACTCGTACCACCCCTCATCCGCGATTCTCACTTCCCCGGCACCATACTCCCCCTCCGGGATTGTCCCTTCGAAATCCACGTACCCGAGCGGGTGATCCTCCACAGCGATTGCAAGACGGCGCTCCCCGGTTTTTTCCGGCAGACCCTTGGGAACAGCCCAGCTCTTCAGTACGCCATCCCGTTCCAGCCGGAAGTCGTAGTGGTGGTGGCGTGCGGCATGGTCGTGGAGCACAAACCGGGGCTGCGAAGCAGCAGTCATCAGGAGCGCTCCCGTTTGTTTCTGGTGATCAGGTCCTTTAATTCCCTTGCGGCTGCCGTGATATCCGGGCGCCCGGCCACCGCCGAGATCACGGCCACACCGTCTGCCCCTGCAGCGATAACTTCCCCGACATTAGCCCGCGTGATCCCGCCAATCGCAATCACCGGGATCGATACCCGCGATATGATATCACGCAGGATTTCACAGCCGAGCCCCGGCCCGGCATCCCCCTTTGAGGGGGTTGAAAAGACCGGGCTGAGGGCAACATAATCCGCGCCGGCCTCCTCTGCCGACAGCGCCTCCTCCGCATTTCTGACGGAGACACCGATCACAAAACCCGGCGGGGCAAGCTGCCGTGCAACATCCGCACGCATATCGCCTTGTCCGAGGTGCACGCCATCTGCCCGGCATGAAAGTGCCACATCGAGGCGATCGTTGATCATAAAGAGCGTCCCGGTCTGACGGGTGATCGCCCTCATGGTCCTCCCGGTCCTAAAGAGCTCCCGGTTCCCGCACTCCTTGTCACGGAGCTGGATCACGTCCGCACCGCCGGCGATTGCACGGCTGGCGATCTCTGCATGCGACCGTCCCCCTGCGATTACCTCATCAGTTATGACATAAAGTTCAAGCTTCATGAGACCGGGATCGTGCTGTCCTGATACGTGCGCCCTGTTCCAGATCCTCGGGTGAGAGAGCGTCAAGTTCGTCGAACAGTGCAACCTTGAACGTTCCCGGCCCCCGTGTGCCCGCCGCCGCCCGCTCGCCGGCCAGCCCGAACGCGGCGAGTGCCGCTGCCGAGGCGGAGACCGGATCGCCGCAGACCGCAGCAAAGGCGCCGGTCACCGATGCGGCCATGCATCCGGTGCCGGAGATACGTCCCATCATCGGGTCACCATTTTCCACCAGCAGCACGCGCCTTCCGTCCGTGACAATATCAGTAGCGCCGCTCACGGCCACCGTGATACCTGCTTTTTTGGCAAAGTTCCAAGCGATAGTTACCGGATTACCTCTCATGCCACAGGAGTCTACGCCCCGAACCTGTGCCCCGGCGCCGGCAAGCACTCCGATCTCGCCGGCATTTCCCTTGAGAATGGTAATCGAGATCTTATCAAGCAGGCGCAGGGCACTCTCTGTCCGGAGCCGGGTTGCCCCCGCACCCACCGGGTCGAGGACTACCGGGATCTTCCGCTCGTTTGCCATCTGACCTGCAGCGATCATCGCCTCCACCAGCGGCGGGTTGAGTGTCCCGATGTTGAGGACGAGGGCGCTTGCCACCGCGGCCATTTCTTCGGCCTCTTCACGGGCATCCGTCATCACCGGCGCCCCCCCGGCACAGATGGTTATGTTGGCACAGTCGTTCACCGTCACGTAATTCGTGATGTGATGGACGAGAGGATGGCGTTCTCTTACATGGGCAAAGATCTCGGAGGGTTTCTGCCGTTTCATATCACGTCACCGGTTCCTTCTCACACCTGTTGCAGGGTGAATTTTAATAAAATAGTAGAGGTGGTAGGGTATTAAACCGTGGTTGTGCGGCACAAGAGAACGGGAGGCCTGGGTGTGGGCAGAGTACTTCGGGCAGATGGCCTACCTTGTGAGCTCTTCCAGTGTCGCCACCAACAAGTCGATCTCATCTGCGGTAGTATATGGCGCAAGGCTTGCCCGTACCGTCCCGTCCGGGAGACCAAGACGGTCCATCAGCGGCTGGCAGCAGTGGTGGCCGGACCTTACCATGATGTCTGCTGCCTCATCGAGATGCTGCGCGACTTCGTGGGGATGGAACCCATCCACGGTAAGCGAGACGACACCAATCCGCCATTCGGGCCTGGCCGGCGCAAATACATGGATACTGGGGTTTTTAAGAAGCCCTTCGATAAGGCGGGTGGTGAGACCGGTTTCATTCCGGTGGACGGCGTCCATCCCGATCGCCCCGAGGTAGTCCACCGCGACACCGAGCCCGATCCCCCCTGCGATGTTAGGTGTCCCCGCTTCGTATTGCTGGTAACCTGCGGCCGGTGTATAGCCGTCGGCAGTCACGGATTCGATCATGCCGCCACCCACCATCATGGGCGCAAGGCAGGGCTCCTTCATCCACAGCACACCGGTCCCCGTCGGTCCGAGCATCTTGTGGCCGGAGAAGCAGATAAAATCGCAGCCCAACCGGGCGACGTCCACCGGCATGTGCGGGACACTCTGTGCACCGTCAACAAGCAGGGGCACGCCATGATCATGGCAGATCCGGGCGATCTCCTCAATGGGGGTGACCACACCGAGCACGTTGGAAGCATGCGTGACCGCTACGAGCCTTGTCGTATCCGTGATCGCGTCCCTAAGCGCACCGCAGTCCAAGGCGTAATCATGTTCGGTACCGATGACATCAACACTGACTCCCTGCCGGACGAGGTTCCGCCACGGGAGCAGGTTGGAGTGGTGCTCGAGGATGGTGGTGATCACCCGGTCGCCCGATCTCCACGAAAGGCCCTGCGCGACCATGTTGATCGCTTCCGTGGTGTTTTTCGTAAATACGGTGATCCCACCACGCCCGCCGATGAATTCCGCAACCCGTTCATGGGCATGCCAGTAGCGCTGGCTTGCGATCTGGGTGAGCCGGTGCACGCCCCGGCCCACGTTTGCCCGGTAGTGGTGCTCGAACTCGACCATCGCCATGATCACGGGTTCAGGCGAGAAGCTGGTCGCGGCGTTGTCAAGGTAGATGATATCGCCGAGAATCGGGAAGTCCTTCCGGATATTCCCGACTGCAAATCCATTGCCGGCTGATTCTGGCATGACTGGTTTCATTGTTCCTCCTCCCGGTATATCAACCGTGGTGTCCCGATCTTCAACGGGTACGGCATGAAGGGTAAAATCCTCATTTACAGGAATACCTGCATCCCGGCAGAGTTCGCGCATCTTGGGCGGCAGTGCACGCCACCTCCATAGCCCCCACCGCGAGAACGCGTCCGGCAGTCCTTTTTTCCGGGCGTATGCGGTAAGGAACGCGTCCCAGCGCTCTGCATAGGCCGGATGCATGCCCCGGAGCTCCTCGTACTCGCTTTCGAGCATCGACGGGCAGAGAAAACACCCGATCCGCTCGATCCCCTTTTCATAGAGCTGGTTTACCGGAGCATCCTGCCACCAGAGGTAGAGGAACACCTCCAGCGCACGCCAGTTCCGGATCGGGGAGATATTGAGCTGGAGAGGGTTTGCCGGGTTCTGGCTCGTCTCGTCTAGCGTTGCCCGGTTCCATGACTCGTACCAGCGGTTGCCCTGTATGGTCACGCAGGGGCCGGCCCTGGCAAGGTACAGCATGAGCGGGCGCAGCTTCAGGAGCTTGCAGCACCAGCGGTGGTCCTTGCCCGGCGGACCCGCTTTCTCCACCGCCTGCCAGAAATCGCCTGCCGGCGGGAGCACCTTTACACCCTGAGACTGCACGAAGGCGATCGTCTCGGGAAACTCGATACCGGTGTCGATGAAAAAGGCTTCCGTCACACCTGCTTTTTTTGCGAGCGTGAGCACCGCCGTGCTGTCTTTCCCGCCGGAGAAGGAGACGTTGATGGCCGGGCGGTCGTGCGCATGGCGCCGGATCATCCGGATCGCGTTCCGCTCGAGATTCCTGAGATGGTACCGGTTCTGCTGCACGACCATCTTCCAATCCGGGTTCTTTCCCGTGCGGGGTTCGACTGCCGCTATCTCCTTTACCCGGATCTGCCCGGCCCGGACGACACCAATACCATACCGGTTCTTCAGCCGTACGATAACGGTACCGTCAGGCACAGGGATCCGGAGCGGGAATTTTTTGCCTCCGACCCGCCCGGGCCCGGTCTGCCTAGCAAGGTCAGTTTCGAGGTCAACGATCCCCTTTGTCACGTGCCGGATGACATACGGGAGCGCTTCCGGCGCGAGGTCGAACCGGTACACACGGTGAACGGGATCGAATGAAAGCCAGCCGAAACGGTGACCATGGGCGATCACAAGATCGGCACGGTCGGCGCCGCCGGTCTTGTTGAGAAGGATTACAGCCGGGAGGGGGATAATGCCGAACCGTTCCCGTACGAGTTTTTTGATCAGATCCATATCGAACGCGAGGGCCGGACGTACGTCATACGGCTGGAGGAGCTCGATCTTCCTCCCTTCCGCACCGCATGCACAGGTCCTGCCGATCAGGGGGACATTGCAGCGGTCGCACCAGTACAGGATCTTTTTCACCGGCGGTTCATACATGCCATGATACTGGTTGCGTGCACAGGGTGATAAGAGGTATCATGGGAGATATTTTGGTCTACCTTGCGGTATTCAGGTACAATGGAATGACAATAGGATTGAACGGCAGGAAAAAAGGAGGGCGGGCCAAGTTTCTTACGCCTGCCCGATCATCTTCAACTGGCGGAGAACCTCACCGAGAACAGCAGAGATGATCTCCTCCCTGCGGGTGACATCCCGGATCCAGAACCGCACGGAAATTTTAATGCTGTCCTCAGTCATCCCGCTCAGGAGGACACGGGGCGTGAGCGCAGCCGGGTCTGCCGTAAACCAGGTATATCCCTGGAAGAAGAACGAGGCATGGGTCCTTGGCGGCGCCCGCTTCTCTTTCTCTTGCGGTATCCCATTGGGTAGGATCTCGCCATGTGCCGCGAGGACGGAAAGGATCACTTCCCGCGCTTCATGGAGGGGTATGGTATACGGCAGGGTGAGGGGGAGCGCGACCTCAATGTGACCGGACTTGGAGTAATTTACAATCTTTGATGAGAGCAGGCTTGCATTTGGCACGATATAGACTCTGCCGTCCCGGGCTTTGAGGATGGTTCGGGTAAACGTGATATCCTTGACCTGGGAGATACCGGTCTCCGGCAGTCCCCCCACCTCCACCCAATCGTCGAGGAGTATCGTCCGGTTGAACGCGATCAGGATACCGGCAAGCAGGCTCGAGATGATCTGCTGGGACGCAAATGCAAGGGCGATACTGATGATCCCCAGCGATGCAACGAGCGCGGTGATGTTGAAACCAAGAAACCAGAGGTCGATCAGGTAGATACCCAGCAGGAAGACAATATACCCTGCAAACCGTGCCGTCCACCGGGCAAATGATCGTTTGGTGAGAAGCATCAGGACTGCCCTGACCAGACGGTAACAGAGATATGCAACAATGATGACTGCCGCGCACGCGGCCAGGATCGCAAGGATGTTTGCGATGGTGGCGGAATCGATAAGGAGACTGCCATCATTCATGCTGGATATCTTGGCAGGACACCGTCAAATAGGTGTTGGGGGAGCGCCAGAGAAGGTGAATGCTTGCTCCAATGTGACGACAAAGATTTCCCCGGGCATAAAAAACGGGCGATCCGATGCATCCGGTCAGTTCTTTGCATCCAGCGCTGCACGGATCTGTTCCTTGATATCCACGGAGATATCGAGGCTGTCCAGCGCCCGCGAGAGAAGCAGGCGGGCCATCTGCTGCCCCCCGGGCGTCGCGAGGTACGCGTTGATGGCAGCCTGCCCTTCCGGAGAGGAGAGATAGTTCCGTACCAAATCCTGCCCCTGCGGCGAAGCGAGGTATGACCCAACCATGCTGGTGATCCCGTTGAACTGTGCCATTGATGATGCTCCAATTCTCTTGTACTATCTGGAATGCCCGGACAGAAAATACTGACCGGTCCTGTGCCGTCGGCCTAGAAACACCAATGGGCCATGTGGCGATCAAAAGAGACAGATGGAAACGGAGGTCACCATCCCCGGCCGTACCCCCCGGCACAGGGCATGCAGACAATCTTCCCCTCCCGCACCCGAGCCCGGTGTTCCGCAACCATCTCGCCGCACCGTGCACACGGTACCGAGCAGAAGATCCTCGCCCGCTCTGGTACCTCGGGCTTGACCTCCCGTTCGATGAAGAGATCCTCGATGGGGATGGCAAGGATCTTTTCGATCACCGCTGCCTGCCGTCTCCGGAATGCCTTCGCCTCTTTTTGGGTGGCGGTACCGGCCATCACCTTCTCCCGCAGGGCGGATGCCCCCGGGTCAATCCGGCTGATGGCGGGCTCCGGCCGCCGCTGGACGAGCCGGATTGCCCTGCCCGTTTTCCGGTTGATGAACGTGTAGGCATGTTTACCGAGGTCCCGCAGGATCAGGTTACCTTTCCCGACCGAGCACCCCGCGATCACTTGGACGGCATCGATCCCGCAGGCATCGTTCTCGACGATTGCGACCAGATCTTCATCCTCAGAGCGTTCCGCATGAAGGGCGGCGAGGGCATGCACGGCGGCACGGTACCCGAGCGCAAGGCCGGGGCACGTGTGGCCGTGGAAGGCGACCGCATCCTCGTAGGACAAACCGGTTCGGGTCATCACCATCACGTGATTAGTTCACTTTACGGTGCAGAGGTAAAACCGTTTCGTACGCTCCTGCACTCCCCCTCCATTATTATAAAATGACAGGTGTCTCATGAACGACAGCGTGAACATCGTTTTTCTTTATTGAATCATCCTGCTTGCGGAATCTTTTTACCGGGATGAGGGCAGTCGCACCGCTGATGCACCCCAGAATGTCTGGCTGGAGCAGTCCCCTTCTTTGACATGACTATTTTGACATGACTATATATAGGAATGAACTACAGAGGAAAAGATCGGTAGATATTCATGGCAAAACTGACTGCAGAAATGAAAGAAGCGTTTGGCAAGATGAAGATCTTCCCTGTGGCAACTGCCTCCAAGGATGGCACGCCCAACGTGATCCCCATCGGTATCGTGGAACTGGTGAACGATGAGACCATCTGGATCACGGACAACTTCATGAACAAAACGCTCTCCAACCTCCGGACAAATCCCAAGATCGCCATGTACGTATGGGGACCGGACATCAAGGGGTGTTTCCAGATCAAGGGAGTGGCGTCTATCCGGGAGGGCGGGAAGGAGTACGACGAGATGCGGGAGAGAATCAACCGGAAAAACCCGGCGCTGCCCGCACGTTCGCTCATCATCGTGCGAATCACCGAGGTCTTCGAGTGCCAGCCGGGCCCGAAAGCCGGCAGCAAAATTCTCTGATTTTTTTTTTCGCCGTAATCGTGCGATGTGATATGACGTGACAGATCCTGACGGGCTCTTTTCTTCCTGTGTCGGGCGGTACAACGAGGCACTGGTGCTCTTTGACCGGGTTCTTCTGGCCGATCCGGGGAATATCGGCACCCTGCTGGGAAAGGCGGCCACCCTTGACCGCATGGGGCGGTTTGCAGACGCGTTGGGCATTATCGAGAAGGTCCATGCGATCGACCGCCTCCAGAGTGACGCGTGGTACCTGAAGGGGTTCTTCCTGTACCACCGCGGGGACCTGAAGCAGGCATTGCCCTGCCTTGCCGAAGCGCTTAAGCTCAATCCCAGTCACGTGGAGGCATGGTGCGCGCAGGGGAACTGCCACTATCACTTCGGGAAGCAGGACGAGGCGCTGGAGTGCTACGAGGCAGCGATCCGGACCGACCCCGCCTACCCGAAGGCCTGGTACAACAAAGGTGTCGTCCTTTCCGATACCCGCCGGTACGACGAGGCGCTGCTCTGCTACGACGAGGTGCTCCGGCTCAACCCGGGCGTTGCCACGGTCTGGACCAACAAGGGCTACTGCCTCGCCATGACCGGGCGGTACCAGGAGGCGGTGGATGCGTTGACGAACGCCCTTGATATCAACCCTGCGGACCTCACTGCGTGGAACGACAAGGCGGCCGCCCTCCGCCGGCTGGGGCGGGAGGAAGAGGCGGAGTTATGTGTCAAAAACGTGCTCGAGCTCAGCCGGAACCGCGGCCTCTCGCTGGTGCTTTGAGAAGGTTTTTTTGGCCCTCTGCCCGGCTGATTCGTCATTTCCGTAAACCTCCGCGGGAATTATCACATCGGAGAGAACCTCCTGGGTACAGAGAAGTGGACGCCAGCGCGGAGTGGAACAGGGCACCGGGTGTGAAATTTCCGCGATTTTCATTGCATCTTTACGTCTTCCAGATCAATATAGGGGATGAACCTGAGCAGATCGGTTTTCAAGGTCTCCGTTCCGACCCGGTCCATGAACCGGGCCGTCCTCTCCTTTGGTTTTGCATGGCCCCGGTAATATTCGAGAAGGCGCCGGACAAGATCGATCACCTCACTCCCGGAGAGATTCCGTGCGATCACGTCACCGATCCGTGGCCTGATCCCACTGTTTCCGCCGAAAATGACCGTCCATCCCCGGCTGGTGCCCATGATCCCGATATCCCGCATCCGGCTCTCCCCGCAGCACCGGGGACACCCCGAGACACCGATCTTCAGCTTCGCGGGGTAGATCCCGTCCCTGAATGCGGCATCGATATCGCGGGCAATCCCGATCGCGTCCTGGTTTCCGAACCTGCAGGTCTCTGTACCCAGGCAGGCCTGGACATAGTGGAGGCAGGGGCCTGAGGTGCGGTCGGCATCTTTCCCGAGATCCCGGAAAATCGAGGGAAGAGTCTCCTCCGGTATTCCAATGAGTGCGATGCTCTGACCCGATGTTATCTTCAGCATCGGAACTGCATATTTCCGGGCGATCGAAGCGACCCGTTCGAGATACTCGGGAGTGACGACACCGGCAGTTGTCCGCGTGACAACCGCGTAGGTCTTCCCGTCCCGCTGGATGATCGCGCCTTCTGGAGAATCTGTCATAGTGGTTCTCGACTCCGTGTTCCTGTTCTCAATATCATCTTATAACATCTTGGTTACCGGTGCAGTCCCGGTATAGCCCCGCGCTCGCGCTCGTACCGCTCTACGGCGGCGGGGTTTCCGAGCAGGATACGGCGGGCCGTGTTGTACACGCTCGGGGCCGCGGCCGGGTCGAGTTTCGCGAGCAGCCCGGCAAGGATTCTTACGAGAGGGAGATGGTACTCTGCCTCCATCCGGTCGAGCGGCCCGAAGACGCGCAGTATCGCACCAGTGCTGTACTCGTTGATCGGGGCGAGCCGCAGCAGGGTCTGCGCGAGGAACGCCCGCCCCGTTTCGGTCTGGAGCGACTTCTTCCTGTTCAGGGCAAACCGGGCATACAGTGCACGCTGGTCGTTTGCCTGCTCGATCCGGAACGCGTCCGACTGCTCAGCCTGTATCACGAAATCCACGGCATCGGGGCTGCTGATGCCCGCAACCGCACCAAGGAAGTTCTCCCAGCTGACAGGGTTCCTGCCGGATTCCTGCCCAAAGCGAGCGAGCACATCCGACCGGTCGGGCGCCGAGCTGTCCATATACAGCATGAACGCGACTAGTCGGTCCGTTGCGGAAGCCCCGGTCCGGAACTGCTCCCTGACAAGCCGGTGGATATCCGGCGTGTCCAGACGCGAGAGGACGGCAAGTGCGGTGTTCTTCACCTGCCGGCGCTTGATCGCGAGGACCTCTTCGGCAAGATCCCGGTGACCCGCGGGCAGCGGGACATCCCCGTCCCGATAGATACCAAGAAGTGCCTCCCGGTGCCGGACGGCGACTACCCGGAGGAGCCTCTCCCGTGCCTCATAGAGCGCCTTGTAACGGTGGGCGTACTCTTCATCCGGAACGGACTCGAAGATGGTCAGGAACTGCCCGCCACACTCTGCCATCAGGTCGCGGTTGGAGAGGAGCCGGATGAACAGATCGGTGCAGCGTTCGTCCGGCTCCTCTTTTTTATTCAGCAGGAGATCCATCTTCTCCCGGTCCATAATGGTCGTGAATGCAATGAAGCGGTTCACCATGTCCCGGTCTGCGGCGACCTGCCGGTAGAGTTCGTCCAGAGACGCCTCGTACGCTACTTTCCCGTAGAACGAAAAACCCCGGTTAAGGGAGAGAAACGCGGGTGGTTCCCGGGCCGGGATCACGATCTCCTGCTCCGCATGCTCCACCCGCACCGTGAGATCGGCAATATCCCTCCCGTCAGAATCCGCGAGCGCCAGCCGGAAGGGGAAGATCCAGAGGTTCTTCCCGCGGCTGCCGTTCTGATTGAGCCTGAGAACCATCGACTTCCGGTCCTTGTCATATCTGGCCTGTACGGAGAGCACCGGAAAACCGGTGCGCCGGAGCCACCCCTCCGCCATTTCACTGAAGCCCTGGCCGGCAGCCTCCTCCATCGCACGGATCCACTGTATCCGTGTTGCGTTCCCATGCCGGTATCTGTGGTGGTACCGGTCAAGGCCCTGCACGAACCTCTCCCTGCCCATCAGGGTCTCGATCATCCGCACGAACTCCGGGCCTTTCATGTACGTGATATCGGTGATCAGCTCGTTGGGGTCGTTGAACCCGTCCGGCTCGATTGGCATTGATGCCGCGTTGCTGTCGAGGGCAAGCGTCCCGCTCCCGGGGGCAAGCAGCGAGAGCACGGATTGGAGCCGCGAGTAATTCTCCCCGAAGTGGAACGCATGGTACTCCCTCTCGATATGAACCGTGACTGCCTCGTTGAGCCAGATCTCGAAGGGCGAATACCCGGTCACCTCGGAACCGTTCAGATTGTGGTAGAACTCGTGCACCTTGACCCGGGCCATGTATTCAAACGCAGGGTCAGTTATCCCGGGAAACGGCATGATCCGGTTGGTGGTAATCGTCGTGTTGCCGACGTTTTCCATGCCGCCGAAGTCGGAGTTCTGCATCCCGATCTCCCGGTAGACCGTCCCGGTATACGTATAGCCCGGCACAACCTTCCCGGCGAGTCCCCCCAGCTCCTGCAGGATCCCTGCCAGCTGTGCAGAACCCGGATCCGCTTTTTTCAGCCGCTCCCGTTCCACCATGAGCGTATATATCCGGTTGCGGATCTCCGGCTGGTCGTACCGGCCCGGGCCGGTGTAGAGGTGTACCCACACCACTGCATCGTGAAGGATATCCAGCGCCCGCTCCGCGCGATCCGGGTCAGACCCCGGCGGGACAAGGAGTTCAAGCCCGAACCTCCGGCCGTCCGGGTACTCGCAGTCCCGCCGGAACATCGCATACGTGCCACAGCCGATGAAGAAGAGGTACGGTGCCATCGGTGTCACCGTGTTCTCGTACCGGACACGCACCCTTCCCGGCCCGGCCGGTTCCCGCCCGCCGACGGGGTCCCCGTTTGTGATGATATTCGTGTACCGTTCGTCCGCGATGATCGTCGTCACATACGTGCACTTGGCGGTCATGTCATCGATGCAGGGCACCAGCCGCTGGAACCCCCACTGCTGGCACTGGGTGATCTGCTGGGGAGGGGCGCCCGGCGGGGTCTCGTCGTAGTACAGCCCTTCCAGGATGTTCTTTGTGGGACGGCAGATTGTGACGGTGCGGATGGTAAACCGGGTCCGTGGCGGGACCGGGTCCGGGAAATCGATCTTCAAAAGGCTTGCCTGTGCGTCATACCGGTACAAGCACTCCCGCCCGGCACACGCTACCGACGTAATCTTGAGATTCTTTGCATTCAGGACCAGCTCCGGCAGCGGCCGGTCGCGGGACTCAGCAGTGAGAAGTGACGTGACATTTGTGAAATCGTCATGGACATCGAAGGTGAGGTCCATGTGGATGACCCGGACCGGGATCTCGCCAAAGTCAGAAGGATAGAAACGAAAGAGACGCTCTGTCATGGTTCCCTTGTCTTTCGTCTCTTTCTTCCCTTAAACGCTTTGCGACCCTCTCCTGTTTTGGAGTGCTCCGGAATCACCAGTACTTGAGCAGACCATTCGGCAAACCATTATAATAATGGAGATTATTTTTATGTAATGCCGGTTCCGACGCTCTACACTGAACAGTTCTGGATTTACTGGGCGGCCCTGTTCAGTTTTGGCTGCGGCATTCTGGCGGGAGGCATCCTTGTCGACCTTGTTTTCAATATGTACTACAAAGTCGACGAGACACAATCGGATGAGTATTTCGAGAACAAATACAGGACTGATTGCAGGAACAAGTTCCTGCTGGTCCTGCTCGTCGTGGGCATTGTCATCGTCCTGCTGGTGCTTGAAATGGTCGTGAATACCGGTAAGACGGTCTGATTTCCGCTCGTCACCAGGTAAAAAAGGATGTCCGTTTTTGTCAAACCATCATATTTCCCGTTGAAGATCCGTAAGCTATATCCATGCCGGCCATCCTGAATAAAAATTTGTCATACTTCCTCAAGACCGGAGAGTATTCTAGCAGATTCTGACAGGGGGCCGGCGATCCCGGTGAATGAAACGCCTGTCTCCGACACAGCAAAAATCTGATACCCTCACAATACCTGCCCGCAGATCGTCAGCAGGGCCATGAGGAGCATGAGCACACCGAAGATGTGCCGGACCTGTGCCTCGTTGGCCCGGGCCGCCACGACAGTACCGAGAGAGCCTCCGATCACTGCACCGATGCCATAGACGATCACGAAGGGCAAAGAGATCTGGCCAAACGCGGCATGGGATACCGTACCGGCGAGGACGGTGGGGATGACGGTGAACATGGATGTGGCCACCGCGTAATGCAGCGGCACCCCGATGGTGGCAAGCGCCGGAACAAAGATCGCCCCGCCGCTCGTGCCGGTGAGGCCGCTCACGAGACCCCCAGCCGCTCCCCAGAACAGGAGATGCGAGTAGGGGATGCGGGTGATCGGCTGGATTCCCTGATACGGGACTGCTGCTGAGAGGACGAAGGAAGGGCCGCACCGGATCTCCACAAGGAACCGGAACGCCGGGATCAGCATCTCGAGTGAGATCAGGATCAGGAGACATGTGAAGACCGCGAGGAGGATCCGGGCATCGATGTAATGGGCGATTGCCGAACCGATGACCGAGAAGAGAACAGCCGGCGGGATCAGGATCAGGGCGACTTTGTACAGTATCTTGCCCTGCCGACAGTACCAGAACGTGGCGGCGAAGGATGAGAAGATCATCACGGCAAGGCTCGTTCCCATCGCGGTATTGAGATCGAGATTGAAGAGGAGGGTGAGCGTAGGCACGTAAAAGAAACCCCCACCAAGACCGATGACCGCGGCAACGATGCCGATGCCCAGCGAGATCACACCTGCGACGAGATATTCGAACACCGGAAACCCCACTGTACAGATACTGGCGGGATATTATAATAATGCCGGTTTTATTCAAACCGGCAGTGTGGACACACGGGTAAGGGGTTGTTCATCGGTATACCCGCTTCCCGCTACCGGAAAAATACCTTGCCGCACCCTCCGTAGGCGTACGGGATGCTGAACGTACCAATTTCCTGCCGACGGGCTCATGACTTTTTCCGTGCCGTGCCCACGATCTTCAGGAGCCACGCCATATTCTGCCCGATCGCCTTCATCCGGTCAATCCCTTCCGCGTCCTGCTCGACATCGCCGATGTTCAGGCCGACCCCGATCCCCGGGAAGCCGGCGAGAATCATGTCGCGTCCGAGCAGGAAATGGAGCAAGGTATCCGCGGTATGGATGGCACCCGTCCTACGGACGGCTACCGCCGCTGCACCGACCTTCCGCCGGAAGAGTTCCCCGTTTGCCATGGAGACAAAGCCTGCCCGGTCGATCAGCGCCTTCATCTCCGCGGGCACGTCAGAGAAATAGACCGGGGAGCCGAGGATGATCCCATCCGCGCCCGCCATCTTCCTGATGCAGTCGTTGACAATGTCGTCATCGATCACACACCGCCGGTTCCGGTTCTCGAAACACTGCATGCAAGCGGTGCACCCCCGGATCCGGTTGCCGGCGAGCTGTATCATCTCCGTCCCGATCCCTTCCTTCTCCAGCTCCCGGAGCGCGTAGTGGATCAGGACGGCAGTATTGCCGTCTTTCCTAGCACTCCCGTTGATTGCAATAACCTTGAGCGGGTTCTGTTTCTTCATCGTCATACCTCCCTTGTTCTTCCATCCTGAATGGATGGTTCAGGTGTTACCGTGCCGTGCATTTCCCCGCGATTTCCCTATCCCTGCCCGGCGCCGGATCTCGCATTAGGACCTGCGGCTCCCTGCTGCCGGAGACTTACCGCAAGGCGGAGCGAACTGTTCACCATACTTTCGAGATCCTCCTGCGTGTACCGGTTCCTCTGGATCTGGTCCCAGTCTTTTGTCGTGTCCTCGTCGTACTCTCCGACCCATGAGGCGATAGAGACCTCGGGGCTGGAGAACCCCAGCCATGCAAAGAAATTCAGGAGGTTGCCTGCCACGTGCTGCATCCCGTCGACGTGGCCGATGATGATGAGGCTGACCACCTTGTTTTTGATCATCCGGTTGCCGAACCACGAGTACTGGTTCTCGATGCTGTTCATCCGTTCAACAAACTTCTGCACCAGCGCCGAATGGTTGTTCCACCGGATCGGGGTGGCAAGGAAGAGGATGTCGGTGGCGAGCACCGCATCGTAGACCATCTGCATCTGGTCGTCATCGTACTTCAGCGAGGACTGGCAGGGATAGGTGCAGTACTCGGGGTTCTCTGAGTAGTTCCCTTCGCAGTCATAGATCTTCAGGTCCTTGAGCCGCAGAAATGTCGTAATGCACCCCGCCGCTTTGCACCGGTCGAGCGCCCGCTGCAGCAGCCGCTCGGACTTGGACATCCCGGGCTGCTGCCGGCTCGAGCCCGATATCCCGAGTACCCGGATCCCCTGCACCCGTGCGGCAGCCGGCGGCGGGATCACCTCCACGCCATATTTCCGTCCGACAATTGGAGCTGGCATAAGTTATAATATCACCACCCGCAATATGGACTTGTTCCTTACACGCGGGGGATACGCCATGGTGGATAAATTCGTGGAAATGATGCAGAAGACGCAGAAGATGAGCAAAGCGGAATTCGACGAGCAGATCGAAAAGAGCAGGGCCATCTGTATATGCGGGAAGTGCCCGACCTACAATAGTTGCATGAAGGAGAATCATGAGCTCCTCTACTGCTTCACCGGCAAAAGCACCTGCCGGGATATCCCGAAAAAAGCCTGCATCTGCCCCACCTGCCCGATCAGCCGGGCGCTGGAGTTCAAACACGCCTATTTCTGTGTGAGCGGGTCGGAACGCGAGCAGCGGAAGATGTAATCCGCTCCTTTTTATTGGATTTTTGTACGCGATCGGCTGACCAATGTTTGCATCGGGATAGTAACGGGACTGCCGGATAAGCCTGGCCGGAGACCGGATCTTCCCGGGCCCTTCGCTCATTTTCCTCTGGCGTCTTACCGGTAATTTCCCTCGTCTGAACGTGTGGCCGCGGGAACGCACCCGGAACCACTAACCATCAATTTATATCCGTTATCCGTTAATACCGGAACTAGGTCTCTCATCCGTTAACATCGGAATACGTTCAGGTGCGTCCCATGCTTTCGGTTCTCTATGTCGATGACGAGTCTGCGCTTCTCGATGTATGCAAAATCTTTCTTGAAGGTACCGGAGATTTCAAAGTCGATACGCGTATATCCGCAGAGGCAGCACTGGATGCCCTGGCAAAAATCTCCTTTGATTGTATTGTTTCCGATTACCAGATGCCGTATATGGACGGGATCCAGTTTCTGCAGGCGCTGCGGGCCCGGGGAGATACCACCCCGTTCATCATTTTTACCGGTAAAGGCAGGGAAGAGGTGGCCATACAGGCACTGAACAGCGGGGCAGATTTTTATCTCCAGAAAGGAGGCGAGGTAAGAGCGCAGTTCGTCGAGCTTGCCCATGTGATCACGCAGGCAGTCCGCAGAAAAACGGGAGAGGAAGCCCTGCGGAGGAGCGAGCAGCGGTACCGGGACGTGGTAGAGGACCAGACCGAGTTCATCTCGCGGTTTCTTCCTGATGGCACGCATGTCTTCGTGAATGAGGCTTATTGCCGGTATTTCAATAAAAAGAGGGAGGAGATCTTTGGGAAGAAATTTGTTCCCGAAATCCCGGAAGAAGACCGGTCACGGGTCAGGCAGCATTTTGCATCCCTGAGTCCGGATACGCCGGTTGCGATGATCGAACACCGTATCGTCATGCCGGATGGCCAAATGCGCTGGCAGAAGTGGAGCGATCGCGCTATCTTTGATGAAAATGGCCAGATTGTCGAGTACCAGTCGGTCGGCCGGGACATCACGGACCAGAGAGAGGCCGAAGAGCTGGTAAAAAGGAGCGAGGAACGCTACCACAGCCTGTTTGAAGGTGTGCCCGTAGGCCTCTACCGGAGTACACCGGAGGGAAAGATCCTGGATGTAAACCTGGCTCTTTTGCACATGCTGGGCTATCCGGACCGCGAATCCCTCCTTGCGATCAGCGGTCCTGATCTCCAAGTGAACCCCGGGGCTCGCAAAGAATGGCAGGCCCGTATCGAAAAAGACGGAATAGTGCGCGATTTCGAAACCCAACTCCGCAAACGTGACGAAACGATCATCTGGATACGGCACACCACCAAGGCCATCCATGATGACAGCGGCCGGAAAGTGTTGTATTACGAAGGGATTGTGGAGGACATTAACGAGCAGAAACAGGCAGAAGAGAACATCAACCGGAAAAATGAGGAACTGAATGCCGCCTACGACCAGCTGGCCGCAGTTGAGAAAGAGCTCCGGAAAAGCTTTTTTGACGTTGCAGACAACCAGAAGGTGCTTGCAGAGAACAAGGCGACCCTGGATTCCATCATCGGCGAATCCCCCATCCCCCAGTTCGTGATTGACCGGAGTCACCGGGTAACCCACTGGAATAAGGCGCTTGCAGTGTACAGCGGGGTGACGGCTGAATCGGTGATCGGAACGACCGGACACTGGCAGGCGTTCTATGAGGGGGAACGCCCGTGTCTTGCTGATCTCCTGATGGACGGGACAGTGGACAGGATCCCCGGGTGGTATGAAGGAAAATTCAGGAGATCCACCCTTATTGATGATGCGTATGAAGCCATTGACTTTTTCCCCCGTATGACCGGGAAAGGAAAGTGGCTCTATTTCACCGCAGGACTGATCCGGGACCCGGATGGGGAGGTCATTGGGGCAGTTGAGACGCTCCAGGATGTCACGGAACTGAAAAATACGGAACTGGCACTCCGCGAGAGCGAGGGACGTCTTGTGCAGATCATCGATTTCCTGCCCGAGGCTACGTTTGCCATAGACAGTAACGGCCGGGTGATTGCCTGGAACCGGGCCATTCAGGAGCTGACCAGAGTACCTGCACTGGAAATGATCGGCAGGGGCAACCACGAGTATGCGATCCCATTTTACGGAAACAGGAGACCGGTCCTGATTGACCGGATATTTGAGTCAGACGAGGGGTTTGAGAAGAACGATTATACCCTCATCCAGAAGGAGAGGGATCTGTTAATTGCAGAGACCGAACTGGCCATGCCGGGGGGGAAAATGCGTACTCTTTGGGTGAAGGCAAGCCCTCTCTATGATGGTAACAGAAATAAGATCGGTGCAATCGAATCCATCCGGGACATCACCGATCACAAGACCACCGAACATGCATTGGAGGTGGCAAATAAAAAACTGACCCTGTTGACGGAGATCACGCGCCACGACATCGGGAACAAACTGACCGTACTGATGGGATACCTCGATCTGTTCAGGAGTCATCCTGCTGAACCCTACTTCTCAATGTACGTAAATAAAATAAACGATACCGTGAATGCGATAAATGCCCAGATTGAGTTCACCAAAGTGTATCGGGATCTTGGCAGTATGAACCCGTCCTGGCAGAACGTGGATACGCTTTTCAAGAATGCCTGCAGCCAGCTGGACACCCAGTCTGTCACGGTATATTCAGAACCGGATGGCTGGGAGATTTACGCGGATCCGCTGCTTGAAAAGGTTTTTTATAACGTTATCGATGATGCACTGAAATACGGGATGACTCTTACGGAAATCCGGCGACGGTCGTATGAATCCGCAGAAGGACTGGTCATTGTAATTGAAGATAATGGCGTCGGTATCCCGCAGGAAAATAAAGAGCGGATTTTTACAAAGGGTTTTGGGAAAAATACCGGTCTTGGACTTTTCCTCTCGCGCGAAGTGCTCTCTATCACCGGCATCACTATCCGTGAAACCGGTGAACCCGGCAATGGTGCCAAGTTCACGATCACGGTACCGGGAGGAGATTACCGGAACATATCCTGAGGGGAGATATTCTCACACTCCCGACTAATTGCACTTACCTGATTGCATGATTCAGTTCATGCCGCAGATGTGATTTGCTCTCAACGCAGGAAAGCATGGTGATCATTATGCCCGAGGCATACACCAGTTAACCCATCCCATTTTATGATCGGGTGCCCAATCCCTCCTAGCGAGATGAAGGGATCTACGGCCATGATCGTAATGGGTATCGACCCGGGGATCGCGCGCGTCGGCTACGGAGTGATCCGTCAGGAAAAAGGGGAAGGGACGACGCCGGTCGCGTACGGGTGCATACGGACCGACAAGGATACCCCGGCAGCCAAACGGCTGCTGGCGATCTATACAGACCTGGACCAGCTCTTCACGAAATACCGGCCGGACTCGGTGGCGATCGAGAAACTGTTTTTTACCAGGAATATTACATCAGCGATGAGTGTAGCGGAGGTGCGCGGGGTTATCCGACTCCTCGCGGAACAGCGGCAGATACCGGTCACGGAGTATACGCCGAACCAGGTGAAACAGGCGATCACCGGGTCCGGACGGGCGGACAAACGACAGATGCAGACGATGATCCAGCGGCTCCTCGGCCTTTCCACGCTCCCCTCACCGGACGATGCAGCGGATGGGTTATCGATTGCCTTATGCCATATCCATGTCCTGAGATGATAGGTAATGATCGCGCATATCTCTGGCCAGCCCGTTGCGACCGGTGACCGGTGGGTAGTGCTGGATGTCGGCGGCATCGGGTACCAGGTCCAGGTGACCCAGCCGGCGCTCCAGATCCTCGCACGCACGCAGGATCAGATCAAACTCTTCACGTACATGGCCGTCCGGGAGGATGCGGTCACTCTGTACGGGTTCCTGAAGCCAAGCGAGCTGGAGATGTTCAGGATCCTGATCGGCGTGACCGGCATCGGCCCGCAGATCGCGCTCAATATCCTCTCGCAGGTCACGATCGAGGAGTTTGCCGTCGCCATCCTGAACGAAGACGAGCGGGCGCTCACCCGGATCTCCGGCATCGGGCCGAAGAGCGCGAAACGGCTGATCCTCGAGCTCCGCGACAAGATGAAGAAGGTCGGGGATGCGATGGCTGCCGGTGGAACGCGGGCGGCGGGCGGGTCTGCGGTGCGGGACGCGGTGAGCGCACTCGTCTCTCTCGGGTTTGCCGAGCGGGCGGCAGTAGACGCGGTGAATGCCGCAGCGACGAGCGGCCCCGCAGACGCCCCGGTGCAGACGCTGATCAAGGCTGCGCTGGCAAAGATGAGGGACCTCTGATGCTGACGGAACGGGTCGTATCGGCCGAACCGACCCCGGAGGATACCGAGGACCTCGCCCTCCGGCCGTCCCGGCTGGGCGCGTTCATCGGCCAGCGGCAGGTCAAGGAGTCCCTCCAGGTGGCGATCGCAGCGGCCCGGCAGCGGCGGGAACCTATCGACCATATTCTCTTCTCCGGGCCGCCCGGTCTCGGCAAGACCACGCTGGCGCACATCATCGCGCATGAGATGGGCGCGGAGATCCGGACCACGACCGGCCCGGTACTGGAGAAGCCGGGTGACATCGCCGCTCTTCTCACCGCACTCAAGCGGGGCGATATCCTCTTCATCGACGAGATCCACCGGATGAGCCCGGTGGTCGAAGAGATGCTCTACCCGGCGATGGAGGATTTCTTTATCGACGTGATGATTGGCGAAGGGCCGAGCGCACGATCGATTAAGCTGAGCCTGGAGCAGTTCACGCTTGTGGGGGCGACGACCAAGCAGGGGCTGCTCGGGTCCCCGTTCCGGGACCGGTTCGGCATCCTCTGCCGGCTGGACCTGTACTCACCGGGAGAACTCAAGACAATCGTGACCCGGAGCGCATCGATCCTGAAGATCCCGGTCACGGATGACGGTGCCGGGGAGATCGCCTGCCGGAGCCGGGGGACGCCCCGGATCGCCAACCGGCTCCTCCGGCGGGTGCGGGACTACGCAACGGTCCGGGCGGACGGCACGGTCACGCGGGAGACTGCGGGCCAGGCGCTCCTGATGCTCGGGATCGATGAACTCGGCCTCGACGATCTCGACCGGCGCATCCTGTCCGTTATTATCGATGATTTCAATGGCGGACCGGTGGGCGTGAAGACAATCGCCATATCGGTGGGCGAAGAGGTCAGGACCATCGAGGACGTCTACGAACCCTACCTCATCCAGATCGGGTTCATCAAGCGGACGCCGCAGGGGCGGGAAGCGACACCGGCAGCAAAACGGCACCTGAACAACCCGCAGAAAACCCTGATCCCATGATCGCCTTCAACAGTTCAGTTCTGGTGCAACTCCGTTACCGGCACCGGCATGCCTGTAGATTCCATATTCGCTTCTATCTCTCGGATCTTGTCTAGTTTTGCCTTGGTTGAAGGCCCTTTTGGCACCGCCTTGCACCCGGAAGCAGCGGATGTCGATTCTGCAAACGTCCCGATCTCCCGTGCGATCGTGGTCGTCTCTTCCTTGTCAAAACCGATCAGCGGGCGGTAGATGGGGATCTCCGCCGCATCTGTGAGCACGACAAGGTTGTCGAGCGTCTGGCTCGCCACTTGGCCGATGGACTCACCAGTCACAATGCCCTTTGCTCCGACCTGCTGCGCAAGCGCGGTAGCAATCCGGTACATCCGCCGCTTGCAGAAAATGCAGGTATATTTTTCAAGGTGGTTGCGGGCGAGCTCTTTTTTCGCGGCAGCGAGGTACGAGTCCCTTATCACGGTCAGTTCAATACCGGGCTGGTAGCGGGCGAGCACTTCCACCACACGTTTCGCACGTGCAAGCGTTGTTTCGTCAAGGAAAGTATCGAGCGCGACAAACAGCGGTATGATCCGGCAGCCGCGTTTCATCATCATCCACGCGGCGACCGGTGAATCGATGCCCCCGGAGACAAGGGCGACCAGCGTGCCCTCGACACCGAGCGGGAGTCCGCCGGCTGCCTTTGTCACGGTGTCATAGAGGTACACCTGGTCCCCACGGATCTCGACATGGATCTCCTTTTCCGGTACCGCAAGGTTCACTTTGAGGTTCGGGAACACTTTTCTGAGGAGGTCGCCATACTCGATCGCCTTGTCGTTGGAGGTGAATATGTGCGTGCCCACCCGTTTTATTCTGACGGCAAAAGTCTTTGCCTGGTTGAACCCGTGCCGCCGGCAATAATCGGGTAGGTACTCCCCTGTCTCATCGAGCCGGATATGCTCCACTTCGGAGAACGAAACGATCCCAAAGATGTTTTTCAACAGCTCCGGCCGGACGTTGCCATCAAGCCAGATCCGGCCCCGTTCGTTTCTTACATGGATATCCGGCATGACTTCGAGAATGTTTGAGATGAGCACGTTCTCCCACTGCCGGCGCACCGGGTCGGATTTCAAGAATATTTCAGAATATCTGATGAGCCACTGGTTCTTCATAGCGTGATTTCACCGGATAATCATTTTTTCTTCTTTGCCGTTTTCCTGACCCTCTCTACTTCTTCCGTGCCTTCAATCCGCAGGAGGTAGGTGCCGTGGCAAGGTTTTGTGTAGGGAAAGATGATCTTTGTCCCCTCTTCGATCCCGAGGGCGATGGGCGGCAGCCCGATGATGTACTCATCGAAGAGTTTGTAACCGGGCTCCACGTACCAGACCTCCGGGTAGTTCTTCTCGACGTACTCCCGACATTCCCTGAACGAAGCGCCAAGCGGGAGGATCATGTCATATTTCAGGTTCTCGATGCAGCCCATCCAAACACCTTGTCTATCTTCGTCTTCAGTGACGCCGGGTTGTGCACCGCTTTCTCCACGATTGTTTCGCAGGGAAAATTGATCTCTGCTGCAAGCGGTTCCGGGTCTTTCCCAAAGATGATCACGACCAGCCTGCTCTCCGGGAGGAGATGACGCATCGTCGCAGCGTAAACAATCCCCGCGTCATTGTGCGCAAAGATCACGCAGAGCTCTGCCCCCCGCTTTTTCCCGACCACGTCTTCAATACAGTTCTCGAGCACCATCGTCTGCCCGATATAGACCTTCTCCGGGTCTGATACCTTCAACAGACCCAGTACTGACGGATTACCGGTCACCATGACGTCAGAATCCCGCTTGCGCAGGTTGTACACGAGGTAGAGGGCGAGCACCTGCTGCACCGGCACCTCCGGGCAGCCGAGTACGACCAGCACGGTTTTTTTATCTGCCATTCACTTCTCTCCCACGCGGCCCTGACGGGTAGTACATTTCTGTGCGGCCCCGCAGACATGTTCCGCGTCCCCCGAGGTGCGCATACGGGTAGATCATTACCTGACTGACTTTGAGTTTGGCGAGACGTGCAAGGATATTGTTTGTCGCGTTCCTGATCACGTACTCAGGATTTTTTTCATCAAGTTTCTCGACACAGCAGAAGAGAACGACACAGTCCTTCATGCCATCTTCCCTTTTATCAGTCTGTTCTGCCATGTGCGTCTTCTGGGTGGTGCGGTACCAGAAGCGATCCGCGTGGATGGAGAGGATCCTCACGGGTTCTCCCTCCCCACAAGCGTGCTGATCGCGTCGCTCGTGATCAACCCGATCACACGCCGCTCGCCGTCAACAACCGGCAGCGCGGAGATCGCATGCACCTCCATCTTTTTTACCGCTTCCTCAACCGGTTCGTCCGGGGTCGTGGTAACGACGTCCCGGGACATGATCTCGTCGAGCCAGAGGTAGTTGGACGCGACTGCCTTTGCGATGTCCCATGAGGTAACGATCCCAACAAGCTGTCCGGCACTGGAGAGGACCGGCAGGTGGTTGACGCTGCACGTGATCATCCTCCGGGCCGCAACCGCAATCGTCGTGCCCTCCTCGATGCACTCGGCTCCCTTGGTCATCACGTCGCCGACCACCGTGTGCGAGAGGAACCTGCTCATCAGGTAGTTGAGCTGGCCGGACTCGAGCAGGAACGCGTCGTGGCCGTAGTTGGACCGGATCTCGCAGTAGTGGACCTCGCGCTCGTTTGCCGTAAGCGCAGCGACGATCTCCTGTGACTGGTATGGCGGGTAGAGCCAGTCCGACGAGACAGCAATCACCAGAAACACAGCTTTTGCGCCCGCGAGCCCGGTGGCGAGTGAGCCATCCCGTGTCAGGTCGAAATAGTCGATTGCCTTCGTAATGTACAGGTACGAATTCGCGTCGAACCTTTTCGTGAAGGTGTCGCCCTGGTGGTGGAGGTAGCCCTCGACTGCAAAATCAGTGGAAAAGTCAAATCCTACCTGATCCCTGCCCTGCAGTGCCCGCCCGAACTTCGCGTGCATCGACTCATCGGAGAGGTACGTGATATGGCCGACCATACGGGCGAGCGAGAGCCCTCGGACTGGGCCTACCGAATCATATGATTTCCGGTCATAGTAGTTGCCGCCGCTCCACTCGGGGTCGGAAATGATCGCCTTTCTACCGACCTCATTGAACGCGATCTGCTGGGGAGTGGAGTAGCCGCTCGTCGCGATCACAATCGCCTTTTTTACCATGTCGGGATATGAGACTGCCCACTGGAGTGCCTGCATGCCGCCCATCGACCCTCCGGCAACAGCATAGAGCTGGGTGATGTCAAAACGCTCGATTAAAAGTTTCTGGGCGTTCACCATGTCGCGGATCGTGATGACTGGGAAAGTGGCCCCGTAGGGTTTGTTGGTTTCAGGGTTACGAGAAGAGGGTCCGGTGGACCCTTTACACCCCCCTATAATGTTGCTGCAGATCACAAAGTAGCGATCCGTATCAAATGCCTTACCGGGACCGATCACGGAATCCCACCAGCCGGGTTTTTCATCGCCATCGTGGTACCCGGCAATATGGGCATCACCGGACAGCGCATGGCAGATCAGGATCGCGTTGCTCTTTTCCCGGTTCAGTTTCCCGTAGGTCTCATAGGCAATCGTCACCCGGGGCAGAACCGCACCGCTCTCAAGAATGAGAGGACCGGGTATGTCCAGAGATTCTGTCCTGACGGTGCCAATTGAACCACGGAGCATAATCATCCTTTAGACGTTTGCGAGCGCCTGATTGAGATCTTCGATAATGTCCTCGATGTCCTCGGTACCGATGGAGAGCCGGACGAAATCGGGGGTCACACCGGTTTTGGCCTGCTCTTCTGCAGTGAGCTGCTGGTGAGTGGTCGTCGCCGGGTGGATCACGAGGCTCTTGGAATCCCCGATGTTGGCAAGGTTACTGAAGAGCTTGAGGCTGTCGATGAATTTCCGGGATGCAGTCTCTCCTCCTTTGATGCCGACACCGACAAGGGGGCCGAATCCCCCGTGGAGGTATTTTTTGGTGAGGGTATAGCCCGGGTGTTCGGGAAGGCCCGGGTAGTTCACCCACGCGACCTTCGGGTGCTTCTTTAAGTATTGCGCGACGGCGAGCGCATTCTCCGAGTGCCGGGGGACCCGCAGGTGCAGGGTTTCAAGGCCGATGAGGAAGAGCCATGCATTGAACGGGCTGAGCACGGCGCCCGTGTCCCTCATGAGCGAAACCCGGATCTTGAAGACAAATGCGACATTACCAAGCCCCGGGAAGTTCCCGAACGCGTCCCAGTACTTCAGACCGTGATAGCCCGGGTCGGGTTCGGTGAATTCGGGGAACTTGCCGTTGTTCCAGGCAAACTTTCCTGAATCGACAATCACTCCGCCAATCGAGTTCCCGTGGCCGCCGATATACTTGGTCGCCGAGTGGACCACGATATCGGCCCCGTAATCGATCGGGCGGACGAGGCCGACACCGGTGGTATTGTCGACAACGAACGGGATACCGTTATCATGGGCTATCTTCGCGATAGCTTCGAAGTCGGGAGTGTCGAGTTTTGGGTTGCCGACAGTCTCAGCATAAATCGCACGGGTTTTTGGAGTGATCGCCTTCCTGAAAGCCTCGGGCTTTGCCGAGTCAACAAAGATGACATGCCTTCCGAGTTTCGGGAATGTGTGATGAAAGAGCTCGTACGTGCCGCCGTAGAGGTTGTCTGCCGAGACGATCTCGTCACCCGGTTGGGTGATGTTCAGGAGCGCGTAGGTGATCGCAGCCTGCCCCGAAGCAGTGGCAATTGCTCCCGTCCCACCTTCGATAGCCGCGATGCGTTTCTCGAAGACATCCGTGGTCGGGTTCATGAGACGGGTGTAGATGTTCCCGAGCTCGCGGAGGCCGAACAGGTTGGCCGCATGCTCTGTGTTTCTGAAGACATACGATGAAGTCTGGTAGATCGGTACGGTTCTGGACCCGGTGGTCGGGTCGGGTACCTGCCCTGCGTGGAGGGCGGTGGTGCCAAGGCGGAATTTCTTCTGGGTCATGGTAGGTTCCTTGGGAGGGATTGCGTTCATTTTTTTATTGTTCTACGGGCAGCCCGTATTTTTCCGCGATCTCGGTGAACACATCTGCAAGGTAGCGGATCTGCTTTTCATTGAGACCGTAAGTGTTCAGCTTCCAGGTACGTGTCGCTCCCGCAAATTCTCCGACAACCCCATGGGATGACAGCTCATCGCTGAAATAGAAACCTCGGCGCTTATGGGTCTTTGCCACAGTGTCGAAGCTTCCTGTGGTGTCGACTTTGCTGAGCGTGTGCTTGCGGGGGTACTCTGAGAGCACCCTGCTGCCGGTGATCTTCCGGAGCCGGTCGATGAAGTAATTGGATCTCTTTACCTGTTCATCCCAGTGGAGCACCCGTTCCTTCACCGTGGGAAACGATGCCATCATCGACAGCAGAG